>WLWD01002004.1_pt1 | contig 106749 bp, 59 predicted proteins | sample 6712731 | NCBI WGS metagenome assembly WLWD01 (sample SAMN12718690, study PRJNA576275) | sponge metagenome | isolation source: marine sponge | host: Mycale hentscheli | place: New Zealand: South Island, Marlborough, Capsize Point | collected 2014-11-01 | reverse complement strand
GGGGTATATGTATATCAAACATCCAATGGGGGGGGGGGGGGTATATGTATGCCTATGTATGTTGGAACTACCAAGAGACCCACTGGTGGCAAGAATGCAATTATGAATGACAATTTGTGCACACTTCCTGGAACATTTTGTTGGTGTTCCTTAATCTGTAGTGGTTTTAATTTAAATTCTGTAGTGCTACAATTAGTCTGGAAACTTTTTGAGAGTTTTGTGGAAAATTTGAAGTAGTTCAGAAGTAGTCGTGAGGGTCAACTTCTTATTTCTGTGGATGCTAATTCCTGTCAAATTTAGTCTAGCGTTAAAAAACAAAAACAAAAAAACAACAAATAAACAAACAGCAGTAGCATCCATAGTTTGGCGTTGTTGTTGTTGTTGTTTTCCTTTTATTTCTGTCAGTAGTGTGTGTATAAATGCATGTGTAATTTCAGTGTTTCTTCACGAGTCGGGTACAGTTAGCCATTCTTGCGTGCAGCAAACTTTAACTTCCACACTGACTCAGCTCTACCCCAGGTGGAGCATTTTACTTCATTATTTACTAAAAAAAACTTTTTCTTGTGAAACGGTAAAGGGAAGCCTTTATAGAAGCCATTGCCACAGAGACCAAAGCATTGGGCTAATAGTCATTGCTCGGTATGTATTGTAATCTCCTGTTGTGACAGTACATTTAGGACATGTTGACTGTTTACACGATGTTGTCACCACTCGTCTATTTCTCTCTGTGTTAGCATTTTTAACACTTTGAAAGAATATGCAATAGAGGTGGTGGATTCTCTGCTCTGTGCAGGTTTCTATGGGAGTTGCTCTATATAATAGTTAGACACTGCCATCAAGGGCACTACTGTGTTTAGGGTCCCGAAGGCCTCAGGCTGTGGCGTCCCGAGCGTAGCGAGGGCGCTACTGAAGGGGCCTGAGGGACCCTAAACACAGTAGCGCCCGATGGTGCGCAGTGCCTAACTAATTTAGAACATAGCAACCGCTAACCGTTTCCAAGCGATATCTGAGTTGACTATCTAGCTAGCATGCTAAGGTTTTACAACTCTGCTCACGAAGACATCACTAACCAACCTAGTCAGTACTGTGGAAGTCCTGCGTGCTTAGGGGAGCCTTGGTGCAGTGCTTGGGGTATATGCAAAGCTAACTTAACGATGGAAACACCCGAAGAAGCTTCCTTCGCCTCTGAAGACGACGTCTACAGTCCCTTATTTGCAGCGCTGAGTCAGCAACTCGACAGCTCCAGCCCCACTGAACCAGCCCTGCCCACTTTTGTGGAGTGTGAGCCATCTCATCCCATTTCCAGCTCACCTCCGGCCAAAAAGAGAAGACTGTTTGCACCCATAGGACAGACAAGGACGTTGAAGAGGCAAGGGCCAGTAGTGTCCCCAAAAAAACATTGGAAGATACAAAGTACTGTCTGGGCTTGTTCCAAACCTGGACAGAATACAGAAATAGTGAGAATGGGGACAATATTGGTCCAATTGAAGAGCTCAGCATGGAGGAACTTCAACATTGGCAGAGTAGATTTGTATTAGAGGTAAGTATTTAATTGGTATCACAGAGCAAATAACTAGTTGTTATTATACATAATCATTGATAGGTGAGAAAGAAAGATGGTGAGGAATTTCTACCAAACAGTCTGCACCACATTGTCTGCGGCATCATGAGACATTTGAGGCTTACTTGCTATTCAACCATAGACTTTTTTTCTCACACGGAATTTATTGATTTCAAGAGATCTCTTGATGCCGAGATGAAACGCGAAAGGAATTGGATCGACAAAACGGCAAGCAGAAGTACTGACCAGAGAAGATGAAGAGAAACTATGGAAGGAAGGCTTACTTGGTGATACAACTCCACAGCAGCTACTGGATACCATTATTTTTTATAATGGTCTTTACTTTGCTTTGCGCAGTGGCAGAGAGCATCGACAACTACGACTACATCCTTGCCAGATACAGTTGGTAGAAAATGATGGTGAGCGTTCCTACTTAAAGTATACCGAAGACACATCTAAAAATAGACCTGGTGGATTAAAGGGTAAATAAAGCCCAAAGTTGTTATTCAGCACTCTAACAATGATAATCCAGAAAGATGCATTGTTCGGTTGTTCAAGAAATACACTTCCCTTTGTCCTGATTCAGCAACTGCATTCTATTTACAACCAGCAAACAAACCCACTGAGCAGTGTGGTACACAAGTAAACCACTTGGTCATAACACCTTAAGTAAAACTATCTGCAGACTGTGTAAGACTGCTGGCATTGAAGGGTTCAAAACAAATCACTCTCTTCGGGCAACAGCAGCAACCAGACTTTATGAGTTGGGAGTAGATGAGCAAATGGTCATGGAACGAACCGGTCATAGAAGTCTGGAAGGAGTGAGAAGCTATAAGAGAACAACAAGTCAGCAGCAACAAGTTTTATCCGATATACTGAGTAGCAATATTCCAGAAAGAACTACCAACCAGCAGCAGTTGCAGATGCTTCCTCACCACCAGCAACTCCATGATGCTTCATCTACTCATCCATCCAATTCCCTGGAACAACAACAGCCAACTTTCTGCTCTGAAACTCCAAGCACAAACATTTCACACCTTTCAAACACTAAAAACAGTTTACCTGGACATTCTTTTTCTTTCAACTCATGCTCATCTGTAACCTTTAATATCAATTACAACTAAGCCAAGTAGTTCTAAAAAAATAATAATAATAATGCCCTGAGAGCGAGGGCATCTACATAATAGAAGCCCTCCCTGAAGGACTTAAGGGATTTAGAGTCCCTCAGTCACAATACAAAAGCTACACCAGCTATGTTCTAAGTATGTTTTGTCTGCTTCAGCATTTTAGAGAAGGTTGCATGGTGAAGTGAAAACACTAGCCCTCGTGCATGAGCTGCGGTCACCTCCTATGCTGGTGAGGAGAGGACATCCATCGTAACAGCTCTCCTATGTGTATCGGTTAAACTGAAAGATTAACATTTCAGTTTCATAATCCTACCGTGAACTTTGTACTCAGGCTGTGGTCTTACCATTGTGTGTGTGTGTGTGTGTGTGTGTGCGTGTGTTGAAGGTAGTACAGAATCATATAGCTGGTGTGGGGGTGTGTTTGTGATTCTAGCGGGACTTTACGGAAGAAGGGCGTCGAGTACTTAGGGAGGGTTAAGGGTCAGTTGTGGCTAGTTTGAGGTCAGACAATAATGTTACGGTCACATGGACCTACATATTTGTTACGACAACTTTTCATTTTGGCTGTGTTATCAGTGAGTACTTAGGGAGGGTTAAGGGTCAGTTGTGGCTAGTTTGAGGTCAGACAATAATGTTACGGTCACATGGACCTACATATTTGTTACGACAACTTTTCATTTTGGCTGTGTTATCAGTGAGTCAATGGGTTTATTGGGAGCTCCTTTGTTCAAACAACAACAGTTGTATCTTAGTTGCGACCGTGGTGGTGATAGTGCCCCCAATGAGAGATAAACCATTCCTCACTGGAATCTAGATCGTGGGATGGTGTGACTTCTGACTGTCTTTGTTAGTCAATGTCTGAACTATAGAGTGAATACCTCTATTACCACAGGAGCTGAGGAAGCGCTGGTTGTTGTGTAGCTGTGAAGTGATTGCTTACTAATAATTGTAATCCTTAATTGATGGAGCAATATGTCCCACGAATATTATGATTGTATTATGACACAATATGCATGTATACTATTTATTATGTATGCTAAATTGCTGCATACGATAGCAACACCCCTGAGGTGCTTCTTGTCATAACAACATTGATCCCATTACTATATAATATTGAGCAATGACTTCCTTGCCTATCGCAATCAGCTTCCTAAGATTAAAAGGGAGAAATAAGGAAGGCTGCCAACCAAGAATCCCTGCAACTGCTGTGATGTGGAACTGACTTTAGTTTATGATTTCACCAGAGGGTTTGATGGAGGGAGGTAGGGGAGGGAGGTGGGAATGAGATGTGTTGACTCGTGCGTAATATTTCCACTTGCAGTGGATGACTTCAGAGAAGTCTCACAGCTCATGCTCAAAACCCACACGTTTCCTGGAAGAGATGGGCTGCCGCCAGAGTCGGAGGTCAACGGTCAGAGTTCGAGAGGGTCGGGCAGGGTGGAGTACCTGCCGGTGCATTGGCACGCTAAGCTGCATACCACAGGCATGGATGAGTGAGTGGCAGTGATGACGCCGTACTGCACGGGTGGCATGCATTGGGAGGGATGTTGTGTGATTGGATATTTGCATGTGGTATATTTACATGTACTGTGTTGCTTAGTGTACAGTGCTTCCAACTTAAAGAGTGGATTTTTTGAAACTACTGTATAGACCCTCACTACAGTCATTTAACATACACATACCTTTTCTTCATCATCCCAATAATGTTTACAATAGTAAAACTGCCTGTTTAGAGAATGGAAAACGGAGAACAGAACTTTTCTCATTCACTCTAATACATTTTACGCCATTTTTTTTGACGTCAAGATTTTGCGGTAGTTCGTCATTAAACGTAACTAGTTAACGAGCTAAGGTCGAACGGTTATTTCCCTGAGCGGTAAGACGGGACTTTCCCTAACTGCAATCGGCTGTACGGATTCTCATCGTTCTACTAGCAGCAGTAAACGAAGTCGAAATCAGTCACAGAATTGTTGGCTGGTATATTACTAACTTGGAGCCAAGCCTATCCAAGAGGTCATCTTTTTCAAGAGCAGAAGAAAAGCTGAAGGAGTTTAATACAACTCCCAAGGCTCCCAGCATTCGGTATTCTGACAACATCAGGGCGATGCAGTTGGAGTCCTACGGATTTGTGCAGTTGGAGTCCTACGGATTTGTGCAGCTCCAGACGGAAGCTAAAAGGCTGGCCGCGATATGCAGTAACGCCGTAAAACTTGATACCTGCTAGGGCCTGAGATGCAACCGTAGCTAAATCAGCCATACCCGTGCAACAATTAGCGGTAAACTGGCGCCCTTGCACAAATACGCATGCGCTGTTTTGTGACGTCGCGTTTACGTGTACTATAGGCCCACAATCCGCTGTAAACGTCATCATTTGATGACCCTTACCGTGCATAATTTTTTTTTGGAGAAAAACAGCCACAACTCACTTAATTTTCAAGGTATAGCTACCAAAGTTATACATAATAATTTTAAGGCAATTTTACATCATGTGTCAAAATTTTAGAGATATAACTCAATAAATTCAAAAATCCTGGCTTAAACACTTTTTTTCTTAAAATTTTTAATATTTCGAGATTCAAATTTAGTGTGCCCACAAAATTAGGCTCATATGAAACTTCAGGTATTAAAGTATCAGTATACCAAGTTATAGAGATAAGGACAAATAATTTCTCTTTTTTCAGCTTAAACACTTCCAAATTCACTGTCTTGAAGCTCCCAGTTCCATCACCTATAACCACAAAAATAACCACAAACCCACAAAATTGTTTTGTCTGTATGTTAATATGACATTAATGTATAATAATACAAATTTTTAGCTTTCTATTACACATACTTGAGAAATTATAGCAGAATTAGCAACCTTAACCAAAAAGCTAAAAAATCCACTCTTTAAGCTGGAAGCACTGTATGTGTGTGTGTGTATGTATGTGTGTGTTGAGGGATTTATTATTCTGTTCCATTGTGTATGTATTAATGTCATATGTTTACATACATTTAAATGCAGCTGCACTATCACTTTTATATATACTTGAAATGGATTCGTTACAGGACACATCTATGGATTAACACTAATATTATTTGCATGCACATTTTGTCAATTGGTAAAGGGTTTCACTTAAATGCTTTTTGCTGCATTCGGAGTTTTGTACCTTCCAACACAAGGACATGATTTTGTGTGTTTATCTTTTTGTTGTGGCTGATGTTAACTAGTCTCCAAAGCATGTTGTATATTAGACTATTGGTACAACACTGCCATAGGCTGGATACAGGTGTGCACTTTAGGATATTGGTTATGTGATTAAAGTACACAATTCACAATTTGCTACTTTTTAATCTCAAACAATTGTTTTCTTGTTATTTAGTCGTGTGAAAGGATTAACTCTACCAAGTATCAGTAGACTGAGAGAATTCACCAACACAACTCTGCTAGACATCTTGTACTTTACCAGTCCACTTTTCTGTCAGGTAAAGGGTCGATACTAGATTATGGTCATAGTGGCAACCAGCTGGAATATACTCTTGTACCAGCAGAGTATATTCGGCAGTGAATGTTGGAAATATGCATTTTAAATTTGTTGTTGTTGTTATTTGTTGTGACCAGACCATAATGTCAGAGGTAGCGTCAGAGATGAACCGAATGTTTGAACTGTTCAAGAAACGCAATCCTTCCTTTGATGGGGGGGTGTCCTTGGTGGGTCATTCCCTGGGGTCTGTCATTCTGTTTGATCTCCTGGGTCACCAGACCCCAGCCTCTGGGGGACACGCCTCGTCTCTGTCAGTCAATGATGTCTCTATTTCAGAGGATTCTACCAGGTAATTGAAGAGGGGAGAGGTTGTCATGTCGATGTGCGTGTGTATCCATGAGGGCATACACATGTGTATGTGTGTATATGCGAGTGTGCATTTGTGTGGGCATGTGCATGAGCACATCTACATCTGGTATGCTTATGGTGTGTGTGTGTGTGTGTGTGTGTGTGTGTGTGTGTGTGTGTGTTTTCGTGTGTGTTTTCGTGTTTGGTGGTATAATAAATGCTTATTTTGGCCACCAACTCTCTCAACACACTTCCTTCATACCGCTGGGGAAGAATACGGGTAATAATAAGAAAAAATTAGAAAAAAAGAGAAAGAAATATAGAAAAGCTTTAAGAGTGTCAGCACATGGTAATAGGCACACATTTTGTAAATTATTACGTCCTAGCTACAATTTTTATCAAAAATGCATTTGCTGGGAAAATTTATTATGGGAGTAAGGGAAGACAACTTCTTTGGTTTGTGTTCCCACTGGATGACTGTATAATGGAAGTGTAGATCCTTCAGACTCAAGAGCTTCCTCTGTGGGTGGTCGATTTAGAAAAATGAAATTTTGAATAATTTTTTTTGATTGAATTTATGAATGGAATCGACTTTTTTTTTTTTCACATAGAGCCAAACCCCATAAATGAATTCTACCACTATTTAAATGCATATACTTAAGTGTGACATCATTTCATTTGTACCAAGACTGATGCCTTGTGCAAGTTATTTTCTATACTGTTGAGATCCAACAATGAGCTATTTTGTGTGTGTGTGTGTGTGTGTGTGTGTGTGTGTGTGTGTGTGTGTGTGTGTGTGTGTGTGTGTGGTGTAGTGGTTGTGTCCTGGGCTCAGGGCCTGCGGTCCTGAGTTCAAGCCCAACTCAGGCAATTTTTCCATCTGATTTCCATCTGCCTCCCACCAGCCCTACCAGTCCACCCAGCTGTGATTGGGTACCTGGCATTTGCTGGGGTGCAAATTCAAGGCCTTTTCTCATGAAACAGCAATGGTCCAGGTGGGACTTCGGGTGCCCATACCACTTGCTGTGAGGAAACGTCTGTTCTCCTGCGAGTTCCTAGCCCGGCTCCAGGAGCTTTGCTTGCACGGCTCACAGTGCCTGCTTAGTGCACAGGCATCCTGGCTCTGCCAGGTGCGCGTGACCGCCTAGCGGCAGCAAGAGAATTTGCATTTTGTGTGTGTGTGTGTGTGTGTGTGTGTGTGAGTTGAACTTTGCACAGAAGGGAAGTAAACTGGTTTGGTTGGTATGTCTAGTGCTTGGCAGTGTTGATTCAGTGGCTAGCTGATGTTGTTTTAGTTCAGATGTGTATGGAGTGGTTATGAAACCGACAGTCGACTATTATAGTAACAAACTCCTCATAATAAGACCTGCTTATCTTCGTAGTATTTCTCTTCCTGCTTATATGGCTATTGCCAGTTTCAAGTTACAATTATACAGAATAGTACTCCTTGCTTCTCTTTGGCTTTCAAAATCACAGCACTTCTGTTTGTTCCTCCAGATCGAAGGACGCTATAATTTTACGGTGCCTAGTAGTAGGGTCTTGATTGCCTGGCTTAGCATTTCACTTGTATACCCTTCCTCATTAAGGTTGTTGTTTTTTTTTTTTGTTTTTTTTCAGCTAACTCTCCGCAATTCGACTTGCGTTTCTTTGAGGAGTATATCATGGTGCATTATTAAGCTGAGCTAGTTCTGAGTACTGAAAACCACCTTGGTAGTGAACAAAAACATTAGCAAGCAGTTCAAGACAATGACTGAGTTTTGTTATTGGATTTTATAGATAATGAAGCGGTTAGTAACATGCACTAAGTGAAGGTGGCTGAAGCACTGGATTGCAAAAAAACCCTCAGCATAGTTTTAAATTAAAACAATGCAATAAAAGAAGTCATATTGTTTGAATAAACCCAATCTAAATTTTCAGCTTATAAAACAAGTATCATTAATATTTAGAACTTCACTAGCCATTTTTAATAGAATTTATAACATAAACGTTTCGACACACTATACAGTGGCCTTCTTCAGTATGAATATGAAAAAGATACAATGCATTAACCCTAAGAGTGACAGAAAATAAATAAGATACAATGCATTAACCCTAAGGGTGACAGAAAATAAATAAACAGCTTTAACAATAACTAAGGAAACAAGCCCTTAAGAGTAGTTAGAATTGTGAATGAGGCAGTTGTACACTGTAGGCAATAAACCCTCATCTCTGTTCATTGAACTATTTCTCTTTTTTATTTGCCAAGATTCCAGATAACATCTTTGGTATAGATTAGAATGAGAATCTATGACCTTTGCATTATTCCAATCTATGACATGGTTGGACTTTACTGCATGCTCTGCAACAGCTGAGGTGAAGTAGGTGCTATCCGGTATAATGGCTCTCTTATGTTCTTTTAGTCTGTCTTCCAGTGTTCTCCCTGACTGTCCAATATAAGTGTGATTGCATGAACCACAAGGTATTTGGTATACAATGCCTCTCTTTTCTGACATGGGCACCTTATCCTTTGCATGAACCAATATTGTCTTCAGTGTCTGATGTGGTCTGAAACATGTCCTGATGTTAAGTGGTGTTAATATTCTTTTGATGCTCTCTGAAACATGCCTGATATAAGGTAGCACTACTGTCCCAATGGGTTCGTTATTATCGAACCTCATCACCTGACAGCAATTTTTAAGCTGAAGGAACAAACATATCAACAAACAACTAAGATATGCAAAGATAGGCAGAAGAAAAAGTTTGATTTACTTCTCAAACGTTCTAATGATTCAAAACCAAACGTCGAAAGGTGGGTGGTGAATGAGTCATCAAGAGCATTGACATTACCACAGAAGAATGTTCTGGCCAAAGGACTCAACTTTGCTCCATCACCCAAAGTGATTCCAATCCCTGAAATTGTTGCAGCCGTTGAAGATGGTCTAAGAAAAGCAGATAAAGGGAAAGCAAGCTTAGCTAGAGTTGGCATCATTGGAATTTTGAATAAAGCCAGGCCACCACCTAGTAACTTGAAACCTGATGAATTGAAAGCCATAAAAGAGTTGCGAAATGACAATTCTGTTATGATCTTACCAGCAGATAAAGGCAGAGCTACTGTTCTTCTAGACAAATCTCAATACGATTTGAAAGTTAGGACCATGTTATCTAATCCTACAACTTACAAAAAGTTGGACAGAGATCCTGTAAAAAGGATTGAGAGAAAATTGAATGAGATTTTGATGTCATTAAAGAAGTCAGGCTCTATACCTCCAGGACTTTATTATAAACTCCGAAGTTCAGCTGGTAAAACTCCACTCTTTTATGGTCTACCAAAAATACACAAACCTGGAATCCCTTTGAGACCTATTGTTTCCTTCATAAACTCACCAACATATCAGTTATCAAAACATCTGGTTAAAATCATTTCACCATTAGTAGGAAAAACAGATTCTCATGTCAAAAATTCAAAGGATTTTTCAAGCTTTATTGTGGAACAACATCTACCACAAGAAACTAAATTAATTTCATTTGATGTCGTGTCTCTTTTTACCAGTGTTCCAGTGAAACGTGCTACAGAGATAGCCTATCAACGGTTGATAGATGATTCGACACTAGAAGAGAGAACTATTCTAACAGCACAGGAGATTGTCAGATTGCTCGAATTTTGTCTTAACGCAACATATTTGACATACTGTGGTGAAGTATACCAACAAGTGTTCGGTACAGCGATGGGCTCTCCTGTCTCTGTAACTGTTGCAAACCTGATTATGGAAGATATTGAACAAAGAGCACTGTCTACTTTCCACTCACCACCATCTTTCTGGAAACGGTATGTTGATGACGTCTTTACAGCATTACCTGAAGACTTGGTCCTCTCATTCCATGAACATCTCAATACTATTGAGGACTCAATCAAATTTACATTTGAAATGGAAGAAGATCACCAGTTGGCCTTTTTAGATACCAATATTACACATCACTCTGATGGTTCCTTCTCAACTAGTGTGTATAGAAAGAAGACACACACGGATAAGTACTTGAGTTTCGACTCACACCACCCTCTAGCTCATAAAGTAGCAGTTGCCAAGACGCTTTTTATTAGAGCTAACAACATTTGTACAAGTCCTCACGACCAAAAGAAGGAGAAAAATCATATTGTGGATGCTCTAAGAACCAATGGTTATCCATCCAGTGTCATCAAAATGAATTATTCTGTGTCAACAAGTGTGAAGTCAAGTGACAATAACGAACCCATTGGGACAGTAGTGCTACCTTATATCAGGCATGTTTCAGAGAGCATCAAAAGAATATTAACACCACTTAACATCAGGACATGTTTCAGACCACATCAGACACTGAAGACAATATTGGTTCATGCAAAGGATAAGGTGCCCATGTCAGAAAAGAGAGGCATTGTATACCAAATACCTTGTGGTTCATGCAATCACACTTATATTGGACAGTCAGGGAGAACACTGGGAGACAGACTAAAAGAACATAAGAGAGCCATTATACCGGATAGCACCTACTTCACCTCAGCTGTTGCAGAGCATGCAGTAAAGTCCAACCATGTCATAGATTGGAATAATGCAAAGGTCATAGATTCTCATTCTAATCTATACCAAAGATGTTATCTGGAATCTTGGCAAATAAAAAAGAGAAATAGTTCACTGAACAGAGATGAGGGTTTATTGCCTACAGTGTACAACTGCCTCATTCACAATTCTAACTACTCTTAAGGGCTTGTTTCCTTAGTTATTGTTAAAGCTGTTTATTTATTTTCTGTCACCCTTAGGGTTAATGCATTGTATCTTATTTATTTTCTGTCACCCTTAGGGTTAATGCATTGTATCTTTTTCATATTCATACTGAAGAAGGCCACTGTATAGTGTGTCGAAACGTTTATGTTATAAATTCTATTAAAAATGGCTAGTGAAGTTCTAAATATTAATGATATAAACATACCTAGCAACACAGGTCTATTTAAAGTTATAAGAGCAGTAATAGTTTTGTTCTATTTATGAATATAAATTTTAACTTGTCTAGCTATTCTCTCAAGGCATAAAAGTCTGCCATCTTCGAGATCCGCTGGTGACAGAATGAATGACAAACAGCCTTCTATAACCCTCTCGCAAATGCGCTCTGAGGATTAAATATATTCTAGTTTCTCGGTGTATAAAAATTTTATACATTGCGTTTAATAAATAATTTTTATTATGTCTTTATCGTAATGCATTAGAAATTTTCCTCTATTGATATGTTTGGAAACGAACATGAATACGCCTTATTCAAAACATTAATTTGTTATAGTGTGCTGAATTCAAAACACTGAGCAGCAATTTCTCTCAATTTAATGAGAAACAGTTGGCAAATACATCATTTTGGGGTTGTTTTAATGATGTCCCAATCAGGGGTTCATTTAGAGATTAATTTAAGAGGGGGCGAGGTTGAGTTTGCGCTGCCTTAAGGATGTCACAACTTTCATACAGAAATAAGATGAGAAAGGAGATGGGTTTCAATTACCAAGACAATAATTAGAGCAGCAATATACTTATGATTTAATGTTTGCCTTACTTTGCTTTTTGCTTATGAAATTTTAAGAATTTTCAAATGAACCCTTGCCAACTGTTCTTGTGAAAAAAAAAATTTTTTTGCTTTTTTTTTTTTGACACGTGCATCACTATTTTCTCCCCATTTTCTCTGGGACAGATGTGCCATTTTCTCCTTCCAGGCTTCGCGTCATGTTTTCTGCAAGACTGAAACTTGGAAGGAAAAAAAAAAATCATATTATTTATAAGAATAACTTTTCTTAGATATTCTTCTTCAGAATGTGGTCACCAATACCCACAATGTTGCCCCAATTCATCCACGGGTGCATGTTGGATGACAGCTTGATAGAGGTATTCTGTGTCCTTCAGTAGTGCCCTCCTCAGTTTACTGAAGGATGCCACAGCAGCCTGGCACCACCCTTAAATGTCGCAGTTAACGACAATATCTACAATAGCAACTAAAGCTGGGCTATATCAGCAAATATAGATGTAGTATACTATATTACTATATTTTCTATACATATTTTCACTGTGATCATACTGCTTGGGACATCAACAAGAGATAGCTGTGAAGCTATACTTGAAGACGAGCTCTACTGCTCTTGAGTTAGCTTTCTTTTGTTGGACCTTAATGAATTTAGTTGTGTGGTGAGTGAGTGAGCTAGTTGCTGGTGTTGCTTTCATTTAGCGTCATAAATCTCACTTCTTACACAGTGTTCAACTTAAAGAATCGTTGTCATTAGGATTTCCATGGCCATCAAGTAGAAGAACTTGGTAGATATTTAGCACCAGGCATTGCATTGTTGAGACTAGACCAACTCAGCATGCTTGAAAAGCCAAACTGGCTGTGCTAGAAGTTTATTTTAAACTTACTGTTGCTATTAGTAAATGGTCTAGTGCTAATAGTGGAACTACCACACCTGGAATGCAACTAGAATAGCCAATCCAGCTACTAATTACCACTAAGCCTGCTGCATGCAGTTTGAAAAATGGCTGTATTGAAATACTAGTGTAAAGCTAATATAGTCATGTATAAGGTGTCCTGAATTTATAAAGGTAGCTGTATGTATATAGCCCAGCTTTAATAGGAATTACATAGTGGTAGCATGTGAATACATTCTGACTATAAGTATTATAACAACTAGATCTTGAAATGTCCTTGAGCACACACATACATATGCACACACACATGAACAACACAGGTAGAAAAGCTTGATAGAGATTGACCTCTTGGGTGTGTGTTTGTGTGTTAGTGTACTGGCTAATACCAGCATGAGCTCAGTTGTGAACTCCCAAGGTGACTTACCCTCAGCTGGTGGTGGGGTGGAAGGAGACATGGAGGAGGAGGAGGAAGGTGTTGACGGAGGTGTGGCCATAGAGACTGTTCTAGCTCAGTTGGGTCTGGAGAGCTTGACTGAAAGTTTTCAGAATGAGCAAATTGACCTGGAGGCATTGGTGAGCATGAACAGTGTGTGTGTGTGTGTGTGTGTGTGTGTGTGTGTGTGTGTGTGTGTGTGTGTGTGTGTGTGTTGATATAACTGTGACCCAATCTTTCCCTCCATGTTGCTGATGTGTATTGTAATCTCTCCTTTTCTTCCTCCTTTTTTTTGGCTATAGCCTGAAAGTTAATTAGCAGGTGACTATTTTACAGTTCCCCCCAAAAACATAATGATGTGTTGCTGAGCAACTAATGAATGGTTTAGTTTTTAGCAATAGTGTAGCAGCTAATGACTCAGCACTTTGCAATAACTTGTACGATAAAAAACATGAAACTTGAAGAAGGATTAATCTTTGCTGCTCCAAAGGTTTTTTTTTGTTTTTTGTTTTTTCCTCCAGCTAATGTGTTCAGATGAAGACTTGAGAGAACTCAAGTTAGGATTTGGTCCCAGGAAGAAGCTCTCGTCTTACATCAAACAGCAGAACGAGGAGCAGGAACTGAAGCGCCAGAAGAAGGCTGTGGCGAAGGAGCATGCTCAGAAGGAAGAGGAGAAGAAGAAGAAGGCGGAGCAGCGTGACGAATTGGATGGATCTTCGTCCAAAGTGTTTGGAGCTAAGATTATTTATGGTCCAGCGGGTACTGGACAGGCTTTCGTAAAGTACCCCACTCTCAACTTTGTGCCTCAGAATCTGTTTGCTATAGGCTCTCCCATTGGATTGTTCCTGACAGTCAGGTGGGTGGGTGGGCGGGAGGAGTATGTAATGCAAGGGTGTGGCTTATTGTGTGATGTTACGTTTGATCTATAGGCTAAGTAATCTTCAGTCCTTGCTATGCACTCTTTCAGCCATTCCTTATACCTATAGTAGCAATGTTTAAGTAGAATTGGTGATAGTGTGTGAAGTTTTGTAGATTTGTTTTTTGTTGTGTTTTTTCTGTTGTTGTTTTTTCCTGGTCTCAGATCACATTCTTGCGAGTAGCATGCTTCCATTAATATAAACAATTGCTAACAGCTTTATTTCTGAGAGACATATCTTTCATTAGATATTTCTTTCCACCCTACTGTACAAGCTGTTGATTGGCATGGCAAACGTAAATATAGTTATTAGAAGTGTACCAGTAAAATACATAGGTACTGTCGAAGAATATCAGTTGGCATACGGGAGATAATAAGTTATGATGCTTGTTGTTGTTGTTTTGTTTTTTTGAATGTGATATTGTAGAGGTCTGGAGGAGTTGGGTCCAGAGTTCACACTGCCCTCCAACAGCAAGTTGTTCAATATATATCATCCAGTGAGCAAGTAGTGGGCTGAAGTTTGTGTGTGTGTGTGTGTGTGTGTTTTAGAATTATTTCGTGATGTTGGAAGTCTATTTAATTACATGTACTATACTTTCAACATGTGTCCACATAGTATGACATAGTAGAAGATAATGAATCTGAAAGTTTAAACACCTAAGGTTGGCCTTGTGTACGGCCACAGTCATTTATTTTCACTTTTAAAGATGAGTATGTGTAGCATCTCAGATATTGAGAGTTCACGAGAAGTGAATGCACTATGCCATCCAATCAGTTGATTTAGTGTCGGGATGGACAGTTCACATGCCCCTGGTTCTCGTATAGTCACTGGGTCATCATAAACAAAATATTTATAGAGTTGCATCCATGCACATGTGTGTACCCAGTGCCATTTACTTGTTTGCTAACGAAAGGCATTGTACACACATCATAAAACATCAATATGAAACACACACACCACAATCCACACACACACATCAACACACACAAACACACACACACTTACACACCCAACATACACAACCACCCGTACTGTAGGCTTTATTTCCCTGAGCCGACTTCACGAAAGCAATATTTTAAAGTCAATTTTAATGAACGTGCTTCAATGTGCCAGAATATTATTTCTTGAACTTGACCAATGTCCGTTTTCCTTATGAGTCACACCCCTTACTTGTCATGCCTGGATCACATGGCAATTGTTTGTCTACTCTTCCTTGAGGCAATGTAGTGCGGCAATGCTGCTAGCTTATGAAAGAATGGGGCTCATTCTGATTGTTCAATTCATTGCCAAAGTTCAGCTTATATATATATATATATATATATATTTTTTTTTTTTTTTTAATTAATTAATTAATTTTTTCTTGGGGGGGGGGGGTTGACTCTGTATAATGAGTTCACTGTACATCTAAGCTACAAATTGCTGTGGGTTTGTTTCCAGTGGTGTTGTGTTTATTTGTGTATGTGCAATATTAGTTTGACCCTGTGGCATATCGTATTGAACCTCTCATCAGCAGCTCGGCTCCAGAGAGAGGTTTACTGATGCCCCATCACAAGGGACGCAAGAGGTTCCATCTAGGTCAGTCAGTGCACTGTGTCTATAGCAACTAGAGACTGTTGGGTCACTCGAATATTAGCACGTGCTATGATAGTTGAAATTCATATGATAGGTTGTGATCAAATCACAATAAACAGTATGTGTATGTCCCTCAATATATGGTCTGCTTCAATTAATGAAATATCTGCTGTGTTTTCACGGATTATACGTAGATTTTTTTTAGTAGCAATAAGAAATGCAAACAAAAAAAATTGATTGTGGGCTTGGACATAGCTATGTATAATTATATGTATTATTAATATTTATGCGTAACTTAAATTAATTTATTATTTTGCTTTACTCCAGAGTTGTACGACAACCTCGGCACCATGGGTGCTAGCATCAAGCAACATTTGGTGGAAGGAATGCGGAACATGTGGCAGCAACTCAACGAGTTTGCGAGAAGTCACACATCTGGGACTGCCCCTCAGGGCAATATAGATGGGGGAGACAACTATGGTAATTTAGCACACATTATATATATATATATATTTATTGCAGCTTTGATATTTTTACTTGAATATTTCCGCATCACGCGAGCGTTCTGTATTCTCCCATATTGTACGGTTTATATTGTACGCTCGTTGTAGCGCGCGCGTAGCGAGTAAAATCAAAATATAGCACGAGTCAGAGTACAATATGGGAAAATATTTTACGAGCACGCAAAATATTTTCACGAGCCAAAGGCGAGTGAAAATGTGGCGTGAGAGTAAAATATCATTCCCATATTGTACGACGAGTGTGATAAGTGATTTATTGCTTCTTTGAAATTTTTCTCAACCGGTTACAATACAATTTTCATTGATTTTACTCGCTACGCGCGCGCTACAACGAGCGTACAATATAAACCGTACAATATGGGAGAATACAGAACGCTCGCGTGATGCGGAAATATTCAAGTAAAAATATCAAAGCTGCAATAAATATATATATATACACATATATATACATAGTACTTATTACATGAGTCAGAGTGTGATATGGCGAAATATTTCATGAGCAGGCTAATTTATTTTCAAGAGCCAGAGGCAGAGTGAAAATAAAGCCTGAGAGTAAAATATCTAGTCATGTCACTCTGACAAGTGTAATAAGTGGTTTATTCCACACTAGATATCTTCACTACTGTAGTTAGTACTAGAGGAAGGGTAACTCACAGGTAAAGTTTGTTGTAGGGGCTACCCACACCCCCAGCCTACATTTTAGCAGCTGCTCTAACCCTGTTGAGCAGGGTACACCAGAGGAAGGTAGCTGTAAAAAACAGAGAAAATTGAAAAGTTACAAAGGTAATGAATGAGCTTGAGCAGTACGGTCATGTACACCTAAAGATTGTGAAGATATCTAGGGTGGAATAAATAAATAAATAAATAAATATATATATATAATTATTATATAGTTTAGTCCCCCTCCTTCCCACTTTGTAGTTGATACTCAAGTGAATGAAGCTGTCCTTGAATCTGCTTCTGGGTCCGTGACAGACAGCACTGCCGCTGTGGAGGAGAGAGACTGGCTGGGCGGGGCCATGAACGAAGGGAGGAGAGTGGACCACGTGCTGCAAGAGAAGCCCATAGAGAAGCTGAATGAATACTTGTTTGCTCTTAGCAGTCATTTGTGCTATTGGTGAGTGCACCTCAGGGAAGCAGCACAGGGAATTAGAAGAGGGATGGTGAACCTTCCTTGAGCACACATACACACACACACACACTATGACACATGCATGCACACACACACACACATAATGTAAATTCTCTTGCTGCCGCTAGGCAGTCACGTGCACCTGGCAGAGCCAGGATGCCTGTGTACTAAGCAGGCACTGTGAGCTGTGCAAGCAAAGCTCCTAGAGCTGGTCTAGGAACTCACACATCACCACTACATACAATGTATGTAACATTTTTGGGGTCAGCATTTGGTATTTCGTGAACGGTTTCTTTAACTAATAATAAAATTGTTTTGTGTAGGAGATCTGAAGACACAGCTCTGTTTCTGTTGAAGGAAGTGTACAACTGCCAAAATGTCCCCTTCTCTCCTTGAGCTCCTGCTCCTCACTTACTGTCATCAAAGAAACTTTTTTAGGCATTAATTTCCCTTATGAGGAATGGAACTGTTTCGGTGTGGGAGGAGGGAATTTTAAAAGTGAATATTATATTATCACTTTTTCAACTTTTTTTTAGTGCAGTGTCATTTGAATTCTATTACAATTTTGCAAAAAATATTCCAAGTAGTATGGGACATAATATTAAAGGGCTTTCTGCTTATACAGTGGGGCCTCTCTGCAGAGGGACTCCAAGAAGCAACTCAACTCTCAACAACAGCCAACATGAATGGAACAAATGAACTAACACAATACAAACAACGTCAGAAAGCAGCCGAACTCTTTACAAGGGTCAAAAATACTTGCCCCCAAACCTCTCACACCAGATGTAGCAGGTACTCTTGGATTATGGAATCATCTATTAGAACAAAATTAATACTTTTACCAGTGCTTTTTGAATACAATAATAAGAGATGGCATTAAAAAGTGTTTAAGAGTCCACTAAACCAATACATTTCACAGTTGTGCAAAACCCTCTACTGCAGCTATGGTGTAGAGGAAAGTTTCTTGTGCTGGTGTGAGCTTGCGAGCTCGTAGCATCTCCAATGTCAACTTCTCACCAGAAGGTGCCAGTGACTTGGTGTTGTTGAAGAGCTCCTTGGTCTTGACACTCAACTCCTGCAGAGAGAGAGAGAGGTTATACACTATTTCACCAACAGCACGCTACAATAACTTGCCTTCACAGTGGCCTGGTCAGTAAAGTCCTGGTCGTTGACACATTCCAATAAATGCACAGCAATGTCTTTGTGAAGCTTGGTCATGTTGAACATGTCTGTTAGCACACATACATACGTGCAGTAACACCGACCACCATTATGGTTGATAAAGGTGCATGCAGATGGTAGAGAAACAAGTACAATGCACCCCCTGAACAGTTGGTAAGACTGGCTGCAAATATACTTTGTTATTCATGACTACGCGTCATTTTTGTTAAAAACAAAGCAAAAAAACAACAAAAAAACAACAAAAAAACAGCTGCTCGTTCTATTTTGAAAGCTTACTTTGCAGGGTTGCATTGTGTGCATGCCAAATGTGTCGTATAATAACCACTACCTGATGTGCCCCCAGGTCAACTTGCCTTTGGCATGTGGTGCTATAGATATGGACCCACCAGGCACTAAAGGACAAACACAAAGTACACAATACAAATTACTAAATGTAGTTACATAGTTTGTAGACCAGTTCTGAGCATGCCCACACCTGTTGCCAATACTGAAAGTATTACATAATTGGGATAACTCACTAAACCAATAGTGCGCACCAACCAATCCTATTATTTGTCTATCATTAAAAAAAATGTTGAGATGAAGTGTTTAAAATAATAATAGAATGAGAATAAATTATTATTGTTGCTGTTATTTTATTGTAATAGTACGATTTTTGCATTGTCAGCACTCTTTTCTTGCATTGAATATATTTTAGTTTTTTGCCACCTTTTTGCTTTTACAATGACTGTAATTAAACTATAATAATAGTAGTAGTAGTAGTAGTAGTAGTAGTAGTAGTAGTAGTAGTAATAATAATAATAATAATAATAAAAGTTCAGGTAAAAAATACCTGAACTGCGAGCAAAACACCACAATTAATTTTTACGTTGCATGGTGTTTTATATCTTAATAATTACCTAGCCCTGTACTGCGCAATATGGAGTTGCTACAGATAGCAGATATTGTCAAACAGAATTAAGTGCAAATGAGTGGTTTATTATTCTTTTTTTAAATTTTTTTTTACTTCTACGAAACAGAATTAATTTATCTTCTGATACTACCATCAAGACATGAGTCCAAGCACAACTGAAGAAACAGCTTCTTACCGTTTACAAACAGATCGTACAGGTCAGTCCTCCCTTCGATGGCAGAATCAGTGAAGCCAGCGATGTAAGTGCCATGAGAAGACAGCGTTAGAAGCTCCTCCTCATCCAGATCCACGTGGGGATACAAAATGTCCCAGTTCATCCGGTGAACCACGAACAGAGGCAAAGCTCTGTACACATGTGCTCACTATTATAACATGCGTCTGCAGAGGGCGTGCTACAGTATTAGTATGTTCTATATCTTCCCACTATCTTTGTGCATGGTGTGTGTGTGTGTGTGTGTGTGTGTGTGTGTGTGTGTGTGTGTGTGTGTGTGTGTGTGTGTGTGTAAAGTATGTGATGAGGTATTTGGGTGTTTGTGCTTAAAGCACATTTTATTTTCAATTTGCAATAAACTGAATGATACACAGGCAGTAGCATATGTAAACTAAAAATTAATAAGAGAAGAGGCAAACTATTCATTAGGTTACTAACCATGCCAAGATTGGTAGCCACACCCATTATATTAAAGTATAAATCAGTGCACTAATATGTAATTAGCACCTCATAGTTAGTAATCATGCTAGATTGGTTCTAAAATACTCATAACAAGTACTTCACACAATAATAACAACAACAACAACAACAAATATTGCTCACACACGTCGCAATAGTAACACGTGAGTTACAATAATCAGTATGCTCACACATGTACATGCTCACACATGTACATGCCCATTGCTACCTGGTGACGTTGAGCAGGTTCTGCAGGCTGGCTGCATACACAGCGACCCTCTTCTTGAGCAGCAGGGCAGTGTAGATGAGGATGCTCTCTATCCCGAACTGAGACACAACATCTGAGCAAACACACACACACACACACACATCACCACGTCTGGAATATTTCTCAAGTAAAGAAAGGCCATTGTTAGCACTAGACAGACAGACAGCAAACCTTTCTCTTCAAGTATTTATGACGCCACACAAAGACTGAATACTGAATGTGCACTCTGACATCCAGACTATGGGAGACCACTTACCAAATACTTGGGCAAATAATACTAAATAATAATGAAATAATGATAGAAAACAGATCTTTTTTTCCTCTCTATGCATCAAATTAGTTGTGTCAAACATCAAAGGTCCTGTGTTGCTATGAATAGCATTTCCTTAAGGTTTTGAGATGTATTCCCACTATCCCACCCCCACAACAATTTCATATCTAAAAGACTACTAGTGATCTCTCTCCTTCTGAAGCTTAAAGACTCTCTAGTATTATGTTGTTTTACTCGTCACCCCTAGCAACATGGCAGTGTAAAGTCAACCAAGAAAACTGTTCTAAGGGAATATCTTTATATAATTAAAAGTTAAACCCCCTCCCCCCACCCAAACACACACATTTACCTTTGAAAGAACAAGCCACGTATGCTTTCTTGATGCTATAGTTCTTAACAGCAAAAGGCTCACAGTTCTCAGGAGGAGAAACAATCTCCTCTTTCGTGTACACACTGAGGTAGTGGGCTAATATGGAGACCGGAGTGCCCTGAGTGAGGTATGTATTGCCAAAGATGTCAGCCATGTGCCGGTACTTTTCCGGATTGAAATCCTATCAAAGATTATTAGTAGATTACACTTCATAATAAAAAAACAACCTCCAACCCATCATTTACCTTGGACAGGATTACGACGCTAAAGTCAGTCACCTACATACAAACCATTCAAATAGGGATATATTTTACAACAATAGAAATTACACTCGACTCAGTAAAGAAGCCTATGCACATCTCACCAAAAAAATGAAATGAACCTATCACTAACCACTTCACAGCATTCCTGCACAGCCCTTTAGCCTCTTTTCACCATTGTCTTTTCTGTCTCCCAACTAATTTCTAATTCTTTTTCAAGTCTTCACACTGTGTTCAGTGACATACCGGACAAGCTGAAGTACAGTTGTTCTACCCTAGCACATGCGTACAATACAGCTACAGGGAGTTTAAGTGGATAAGCAATTCCCAAAACACAAAAATAGTAAATTTTAGTGAGTGGAAGGGGAGAGAGAGAGAGTGGATATGTGATTTATTAGATATTGTTTTTTCCCACTCACTTTAGGAAATTTTGCATTTCCCTCGTTTACTTTGAAGTTCAAAAAGTAATACCAAACATGAAGGTAGTGACCGAACATAAAGGGGAGCACATCGGAGCTTTCATCTTCATCTGCCTGCTTGTCCAGACTGCATTTCCTCATCAACACATTTCGCATAGCACCATCCACCCCAGGAAAAGACCACACCCACAAAACTTCATTGTTGGTATCCTTTTCTGAATCACATATAGTAAATATTAGCTAGTGAGTTTCCACCTATGCTATGGCGACGAGTGATCCTAGCTAGCTAGTATTCCTAGTTAAGTGCAACCAGCTAGTAGACCAGATACCCTCGCTTACCTATCAAACTAACAGCCTGCAACTGCGGATTGGACGAAGACATGACTTTCACCACACCAATAAGATGTAAGTTAGTTAGAAATGAGATAAGAAACAACTGATAACCAGCGAAACTAAACACACCTCTTCAAGGCGGGGCTAAACATGTGCGCCACACCTCTTTATTGACTCGCGCAAATATAGTTCGCGGATGAATTTATTTTATGCGTCTGGCGGAATAAGTGTGGTACGTAAAGTAACTCGTAGGATAGTACGAAAACTGTAAGTATAGGTTACATCACGAGGTGGAGGTCGGTATGGGATTTACACAACCGAGGGCCGAAGGCCCGAGGATAGTGTAAATCCCGTACCGACCGCGCACCGAGCGGTGCAACCGACTTGTACCATGGCTCTAGGCTATAAGAAACGCATAACAACCTTTTTTTCTGTAGCCTCATTGGTCGCCGCTTCGCTTAGCTACAGATCGTAATTCTAGGCCACGGGCAAAAAATATTCACCTCCTAGGCGGTGTATAAGTGATTTATTCACCCCGAATTGAGAAATCTGATTGGACGGTTTGAACGAACCATGGTATAAGTTAAGTTGTGAGGACATTTTAGCGTGTGAGGAGTGTATTTGTAAAGGCCCCAATTTTGTTTTGTGTCACATGCTCTAGCTATGAATACAGGAAACAGCTAATCGCTACTTTCATTTTCAATGCATTATGCAGTCATCTAATACTAAAAAGGTATTTGCAATTAGCCAACTAGATAGTTAGCTAAGATGCTTAGAGTATGTGTTGTTCTAACTTGGACAGCTTCTTGCCTATTTGTGTACAACTGGCTACTTTCAAGTAATCATTTGTGGAAAAAACATCCATTTATATCTTCAATAATCGTGAATGGAGGAATAGTCTTGTATCCAGTCTGGGGATTAATAGCTGATGCTTATTATGGCCGGCATAGAGTGATTAGATATAGCTTGAGGCTCATGTGGTTCATCTCTTTACTTTACTGCTTGTACCATCTGCTACTCTATTGGTTGAAGGAGTACAGGGCCATGGTTGAAAGTCCTCGTCACTTGGTATATGTCGACAGCACTATTAAGCTGCTGATGACAGTTGCCATGGGAGGTGTTTTTGCAAACACTGCGGTTCTCGGTGTGGACCAGCTGGTAGATGCACCGTCTTACAGAATTGCATCGTATATCCGATGGTATGGCTGGGTGTGGTTTTTGGCAGACTTTTTAGTGAACTTTATTCATAGCTGCAATTGTAAAGGCTACAATCTTCCCTACATGCTAGAAATGCCCTTGCTGCTTTCCATTTCTCTTTGCCTAGACTTCCTTTGTTCAGACTACCTTTTGAAGGAACCTTCATTTCCTAACCCTTTAACTATGGTTTACAAAGTTCTCAGGTACGCATGGAAAAACAAATACCCTCGGCTTCAGAGTGGCTATGCATACTGGGATGGCAAGCTTTTCTCGAGGATCAATCTTGCAAAGACTAAATTTGGAGGTCCCTTTACGTCTGTTCAAGTAGATGATGTGAAGACTCTAGGACGCATTATCCTGCTATTAAGCTGCTTTTCTATCATACCAGTCCTGATAATAATCATCAATAGTGCTAAAGGAAGTATGTACTGGCACTTCAAGCACCCTGGCACAAGAGGATGCCACAGAAAATGCTTCTGGATGTCCCTTGTACAAAATTTTGGTACGTTTTTTATTGTAGCCACTGTCCCCATATTTGAACTAACCGTCGTACCATTCTTGAAACTGAAATTACACATGCCAGTTCTTTCTGGAGCTATAATGAGCATCCTCGTGGTTGCCTTGTCACTGTTCGGGCTTGGTACTATTGAAGTGGTGGGTCACTACAAAAGCCATTCAAGCAATCTGAACCCTAACAAAACTTGGGAGTGCTTTTATGATCTTAATGCGTATGAGAAAGACCAAATACTACCTGTGTCATATGCCTGGCTCATGATCCCCGAGGTATTTCTCAGTTGTGGTAAATACATCATTTTAACAACTGCAGGGGAGTTTCTTTGTGCTCAGGCACCTTCTTCCATGAAGGGACTCTTGTTTGGACTAACTTATGGAATAGGAGGCATCTCTCTGATTTTAAACTTGCCCTTGATCATTGCTACACAGGAAATACTTCGGAGATGGTCCCCAAACGGTGCTTGCGGAATAATTTACATCTTCCTTCTGATGGGGATTGAGATACTGGTTGCCATGGCAGCTTACGGCGCCAGCAAGTGTTACAAGAAGAGGGAAAGAAACGAGGACCAGGATGAGGTAGATGTCATCCCTGTTAACTGGAGGCGCCAGTATCAAAGTGATGCTGAACTGATGTGACAGTTTGTTATTAGTTGTTGTTGTTGTTTTTAACAAAAAATGTTTACATATCAAACACATAGTTGGAATGCCTACACTTTGTAGTTCTCTCAGTACACACTTGTGGGATGCAGCATATGCTTACTGACAATAATATTATAGAGGACAAAATGACTAATTTATGATAATTTAGCCACTTTGGAACAAATTTTGAGTCATAAGCACCTAAGTGTAGCTGAAATGGCAAAAAGAACTGTCATTATCCCTTCAAGGAAAAACAAAGTATTTCATGCAGAAGCAGAATCCTTCAAGTCTCAGTTACAACATAGGGCCTATTGAGTTGTTTTGTCATCTTTTCTCCAATGTACAATTCCTGTAATTGTGTTAAAATATGAACTGCCACACATTGAAAGTACAGGTAGTTATTATCTTTGCTGCCTGGTACATTTAAACTGTCTAATTAAATTGAGACAACAGTATATTTGGCTATTGATTCAATCTGAGGCTTAGTCATCATGTAAATGGAGGTGATGCCAGTACCATTGCTATGCACTGCCCTGCTCATAAGTTGTCAGCTAAGATGACTTGAAGGGGAGAGTCGAATCTCTAAAGTAAACTATTTCATATAACTACACAAACCATTAGTATCACCAAAGAGTAGAACCAGATAGGCTGCCTAGAAATGAAAGAACAAGTGGTAGTTAATGAATATATTTATACAGTAATGTGTGTGTGTGCGTGTGTTAATCACATGCTATCGATTACTATATAGTAATATTATTAAGTCTACTAGGTGACTATAGCAGTCAAACTGGCTGCAATTGCACTTCTTCTGGCTTAAGAAGTCAATGAGTGACACAAGCTGGTTTAATCATCCCCAGATTTATTGATTTAGTTATCAATACAGGTGCATTCATTGTCGTTCAGTGACTGAATCACATGTTTCTATGACACATGGCTATTATTAATCAAGGAACAGTTACCTGCTTGAAAGAAAGCTACATCACATTTCATTTTGCATTCTCAGACTCACAAACTACAACATGATAGTAATGATCATAATTAATCCTCATTGTTTTCCCAAAGAAAAACATGATAATGAAACCTTGGGGTTTGGTATATAATTAGGGATTTGGTTTTTCTTAATTAATGACATAATAAGCAAGTAGTTAGCTAATTGGGGGGGAAAAGACTAAAACTAAGCATTCAGGATATTTTTTAACCAAAACAACACTGGTAAGCAACATGTGTGGTGCACCATCACTTAACTCTGTTTTGACATATCCAGCAGACACTTAATCTGCAATAACTTCTCTATAACTTACAGAAGTTCTACTAATAGCTGAGTTATCTTCTGTGTTGAAAACCCTGAGTGTCTCCAATTCACATTGCCTCCATTCCAACTGATCTTTATATACTCCCAGGAAGATGGCCAGTGAAGGATCAGAGGTTAGCTTCATGTTGACTAGTCCTAGCTGGGTGAGAAAGTTTCAATCTAGTCCTAGCTCTTAGGTGGCAAGAGACCCTTGTGTCAGTGAACTGTGAAGAGACTATCAAGTGTGAACAGTCCATACACACTTGGACTATACACAATTGTTCATACAGTTCTAGCCTGATGTGTGCCATTCCAGGACTTCTAGTACATACAGCACCAAATACATGAATATTTTGTTACTGTTGCATAAGCATCTGTTGTGGAGGAAGGGAGAGAGGGAGGAATAAGAAACAATGAATGTGCAGCCTAACCCATTATATTATACTTATACTCATTTTCTATTGACATGTAGCTTGATTTAGAGCATGCTGAATTATATAATAAATAATTGCTTTAATTAAAAAAAAAAAGGCAATGAATGTGTGAATGATTATGTCTCACTGTATTATTCTTGTTCATTCTATTGCTTTTAAAGTCACCCTAAAGTGTACTTTTACATTGTATTTTCTTAACTTGATTCTTCTTTTCCCGAAACAGAACTAAAGGCTTACCAGTGCTTAATCTTCTACATGCCACCTAAACAGTGTCACTGCAAGTAATTCATTTACTTACATATACTTCTTCTTCTTCTTCTTCTTATGTTATTATTATTATTATTATTATTATTATTATTATTATTATTATTATTATTATTATTACTACTAGCTACTACTAACAAGTACCCCACCACATTGGTGCTTGATATAAAACTTTTTGTCAAATTAGGAATGCAGTGGCATAAGGTATTTATTATCCTCTACCACTTAGTTTAGTTGTGTCAGTCCACTTTTATCTCATTCACTTCTCTTTATTCACTCTCTTTCTTTCTGGAGCCATCTCAGCTATTCTTATCCTCCTCCTTCTCTCTCCACCTCTTCCTTTTGTCTATCTCTCCTGTTATCAGTATCTCTCTGTCCGTCTATCCCGATGATTATGAATTTAGGCATAAAGAGACTATAACCCTTTTCAGCCATTTCTTCACGGATTTCACCCGCTTTTAGCTAGAAACTGTAGTCACCAATTTCTTTTAGCGCTTTCTATTGAGTGTGGTGATGCTTTACCAACCGAGCTTAGCTAATAAATTATTCATGATACACACCCCCATGGTTGTTGTTGTTACTGTCAGACAAGCGTATTGCATGTAATGTATAGATTTATTATTATCCAGTAGAGCATTGTTGATTTGGTGAAGTCTCAGTAGATCTTGGTGAAGTGATTAGAAATAAACCACAGAAGTTCATGAATCAGCATCGACTAACTATGCACATGTGATCACTAATACTCTGTGGGGTTATGGCTTCAACAGCAACAACATGTGTGTCATTAAGGACCTGAAGAGAAGTAATAAAAAAATCCTGTTAGGTGCTAAACATACCATCAAAAATACTCTAAGGTATATATTGTGACTTATTTCTAATTCTTGTTCAGTTGAAATAGGCAAGCATAAGCTAGAAGAGTGCAGTGGTAATCCTTTTGCAAATGACTGAGTGCTAACTAGGGAAGCCAATGTCGGCGACTAAAACTCCCCTTCCTAGACCTCAAGCTCCTCCTAGACCTCAAGCTCCTCCTAGACCCTTTCACCATGAAGAGTCTGGTGCTGTTCCTTATGACTCCTATGATACCAGTGCTCTGACAGTGAACCCTCCCCCTCCATTTCCTCCCCCTCAATTTCCCACTATTCCTCCCCCTCAATTTCCCACTATCCCTCCCCCACCCTCACGACTCACCAAGCCCCTCACTGAAATAGACAAAGGAAAGGGACCAGAAGTAGTGGAGCTACAACCTCTACCAAACATTACAAACAAAGAAATGACAGTGGATCTTGGAAATTTAACAGGTACAGCAGTTGTTTGTTTTTATCCAGAGAAATTTTATTCATTATCCATGCTTGTATATAATAGGGAAAATGACCCGAAAAGATGAAGCAGCTTCAGATTCTGATAGCTCAGAGGCTCCATCCGTAGAACACTTCAACATAAGTGTGAGTATTTATCTTAAGATTTTCTATGGAATACATAGCAAAAGGAACTAATTCAACTACAACTAATTACTTCTGTCTCGGGAGTCAGAAATCTCATATGATATACATTTTGTTTTACATTTCTTTGGCTGTCTGACAGACAACATGGCTAATTATAATAATTGTCACAGTTTCAAACTAACTGTGTACTTAATATTGTATCTCGGGCAACCCAAGCTATCACCTAACAATCTGAAAATGGCAAGTCCCTGCTCTAGAAAAGAATTACCCTGGGACATTCCTTAAGTCTCTTTTGACAGCCATTATAGTATTCATGTTGTAAAATGCTTTTCTTAAATTATTATCTTAATATTAAAAAAAAAAATGCTTTAACTGTTTATTCAATATTTCTTTTATAACATCTAATAATAGACATTTGCTTCTGGTTATTTTAATAGTTTGAGTACCACAAGACATTCCGTGAGCACAAGGGAGCAAATGCCAAGCCCTGCTGCACAAGGATACTGAGCCAGCTGTACTCCTGTGCTATTCATAACACGTACATGTGCTGCCTGTCCATGTGCGGTGTGCCCCTGGCCGTCATCTGGGGGATCACCCTGGGAGTGGTTGCCTTCATACAAACCTGGTTCATCTCCCCTATGTCTCGAATGTTGATGGTGATAATGAAAGGACTGCTTCCCATAATACTGGAGCCACTGGGGATGTGCATAAAGATGATCATGAAGATGAGAGGAGGAGGAGCGGGAATCGCATTAGGAAACATGGGAATTTGAATTTAAAGAGAAGATGCATAGTTTCAAACCAAGTGTGTGTGTAACTTTGGGCTCATTTAAACAGTTCTTTGTGTGTGTGTGTCATCATTATACAAAGTATATAGTTTATTTGAAATTTTGACATTTATTATTTGTTTGATACTGCGAGAATATTTTATCAGCTGCTACATAGACAGTTAGAGACTCTATTTTTCAGCACCAGATAGATTCAAACACACATATAAAAAAATAGATCATATTAATATATACACACACACACACAGCTTTTTGGAGTGGAGGATAGCGTTAGACTCAATGAGCTATATGTTATTAGTAAACATTTTTTTTTTTTACATATCAAACACATGATTGGAATGTTTGCACTTTATGGTTGTTCTCTCAGTACACATTTGTGGGATGCAGCATATGCTTACTGATAATAATTTATGATAATTTAGCCACTTTGGAACAAATTTTGAGTCTTAAGGCACCTAAGTGTTTGTTGGCTGAAACGGTAAAAAGAATTGTTATTATCCATTCAAGGAAAAACAAATTAGTATTTCATGCAGAAGCAGAATCCTTCAAGTCTCAGTTACAACATAGGGCCTATTGAGTTGTTTTGTCATCTTTTCTCCAATGTACAATTCCTGAAATTGTGTTAAAATATGAGCACACACTTTGAAGTGCCGGTAGTAATTATCTTTGCTGCCTATTCTAAATCAGCAGGGCAGTAGGCAGACTGTTCAAAAGGGGGGTTACAATCTGACCACACCCAAACCACACCTCTTAATTAACTAACATCCATTATCAAGAAAATTGACATAAAGACAAACCATTATATTAAAACTATATAGCACAGCGAGTAGATTCCAGCAAAACATCTGATCTCTGAAGAGCAGCAAAACATCTGATCTCTGAAGAGAGCTAGAAGGAACTACATTATTTTCAGATTCATCCGATGGAAATTGGACTAGTACCTCTTAACTCATGATCTAAACATAATGAATGATATACATATAGTACAATCTTTACTTTTCAATGTCTAGCTCATGATAATATGCTAACCATCTCCTTCCACAGCTAACTTTTTCTTAAAAAAACAATCGAATATCTTTGAATTGGCACTGCCTTTTCATTGTCAAGTTACTTCAACCTCACAATCAACAGACTTCTATGAATATCATTAATTTGAAAGGGGGGTTACATGTAACCCCCTGAACCCCCCCCTGGCTACGGCCTTGCTAAATGGTACAATTAAACAGTCTAGTTAAATTGAAACAACAGTATATTTGGCTATTGATTCAAGCTGAGGCTTAGTCATCACATAAGTGGAGGTAAGGCCAGTACCATTGCTATGCACTGCCCTGCTCATAAGTTGACAGCCAAGTGGACTTGTATGGGAGAGTCGAATCCCTAAAGTAAACTATTTCAGATAATTGCACAAACCATTAGTATCACCAAAGAGTTAGAACCAGATAGACTGCCTATGAATGAAATGATATATGAAAGAACAAGTGATAGTCAATGAATATAATTATACAGGAACCCAGCTCAGCTAATGAATTATTCATGATACCCACCACCACCACCACCACCACCACCACCACCACTACTACTACTACTACTACTAACAAGTACCCCACCACATTGGTGTTTGATGTAAAATTTTTTGTCAAATTAGGAATGCAGTGGCATAAGGTATTTATTATCCTCTACCACTTAGTTTAGTTGTGTCAGTCCACTTTTATCTCATTCACTTCTCTTTATTCACTCTCTTTCTTTCTGGAGCCATCTCAGCTATTCTTATCCTCCTCCTTCTCTCTCCACCTCTTCCTTTTGTCTATCTCTCCTGTTATCAGTATCTCTCTGTCCGTCTATCCATGATTATGAATTTAGGCATAAAGAGACTATAACCTTTTCAGCCATTTCCTCACGAATTTTACCCACTTTTAGCTAGAAACTGTAGTCATCACTTTCTTTTAGTGCTTTCTATTGAGTGTGGTGATGATTTACCAACCGAGCTCAGCTAATACATTTTTCATGATACACACCCCCATCATCTCGTTGTTGTTACTGGCAGACAAGTGTATTGCATGTAATGTATAGATTTATTATTATCCAGTAGAGCATTGTTGATTTGGTGAAGTCTCCATAGATCCTAGTGAAGTGATTAGAAATAAACTACAGAAGTTCATGAATCAGCATCGACTAGCTATGCACATGTGATCACTAATACTCCGTGGGGTTATGGTTTCAACAGCAGCAACATGTTTGTCATCAAGATCCTGAGGAGAAGTAATACAACTCCTGTTAGGTGCTAAACATGTATCATCAAAAATTCTTGAAGGTATATACTGTGACTTTTTTTCTTCCAGTTTTTGTTCAGTTGAAATAGGCAAGCATAAGCTAGAAGAGTGCAGTGGTAATCCTTTTGCGAATGACCGAGTGCTAACTAGGGAAGCCAATGTCGGCGACTAAAACTCCCCTTCCTAGACCTCAAGCTCCTCCTACACACGTTCACCATGAAGAGTTGGGTGATGTTCCTTGTGACTCCTATGATGCCAGTGCTCTGACAGTGAACCCTCCTCCTCCATTCCTCCCCCTCAATTTCCCACTATCCCTCCCCCACCCTCACGACTCACCAAGCCCCTCACTGAAACAGCCAAAGGAAAGGGACCAGAAGTAGTGGAGCTACAACCTCTACCAAACATTACAAACAAAGAAACAACAGTAGATCTTGGAAATTTAACAGGTACAGCAGTTGTCTGTTTTTATCCAGAGAAATTTCATTCATTATCCATGCTTGTATATAATAGAGAAAAAGACCCAAAAAGATGAAGCAGCTTCAGATTCTGATAGCTCAGAGGCTCCATCCATAGAACACTTCAACATAAGTATGAGTATTTATCTTAAGATTTTCTATGGAATACATAGCAAAAGGAACCAATTCAGCTACATCTAATTACTTTTGTCTCTTGTACAATTTTTTGGGCTCTCTGACAGAGACAAACAACATAATTGTAATTGTCACAGTTTCAAACTTGTTATGTACTTAAGATTGTATCTCGGGCAGCCCAGGCTATCACCTAACAATCTGACAATGGCAAGTCCCTTCTAGAAAATAATTAAGTATACCCTGGGATATTCCTTAAGTCTCTTTTGACAGCCATTATAGTATTCATATTGTAAAATGCTATTCTTAAATTATTATCTTAATATTAAAAAAAAAATGCTTTAAACTGTTTATTCAATATTTGTTTTATAACATCTAATAATAGACATTTGCTTCTGGTTATTTTAATAGTTTGAGTACCACAAGACATTCCGTGAGCACAAGGGAGTAGAGGTCAAGCCCTTCTGCACAGACAAACTGAGCCAGCTGTACTCCTGTGTTATTCATAACACGTACATGTGCTTCCTGTCCACGTGCGGTGTGCCCCTGGCCATCATCTGGGGGATCACCCTGGGAGTGGTTGCCTTCATGCAAACCTGGTTCATCTCCCCTATGTCTCGAATGTTGATGGTGATACTGAAAGGACTGCTTCCCTTAATACTGGAGCCACTGGGGATGTTCATAAAGATAATCATGAAGATGAGAGGAGGGGGAATCGGATTAGGAAACACGGGAATTGGAATTTAAAGAGAAGATGCATAGTTTCAAACCAAGTGTGTGTGTAACTTTGGGCCCATTTAAACAGTTTTTTTTTGTATTGTGTGTGTGTGTTATCAATTATACAAAGTATATAGTTTATTTGAAATTTTGACATTTATTATTTGTTTGATACTGCGAGAATATTTTATCAGCTGCTACATAGACAGTTAGAGACTCTATTTTTCAGCAACAGATAGATTCACACACACATATTATACATGCACACACAGCTTTTTGGACTGCAAGTATGGCTGGAGCTGTATAGGTTTCTGTATTAGTTCTACATTGCAATAATGTTAAACTCATTGAGCTATATAAATTTCTGCTATCTCTGGAAGGTACAAGAGCAGCTTGGACATGTATGATGATGATGATGATGATAGAAACTGAAATTATCTTTTTAAATTGCGATCATTTCGGGAAGTTGACTTTATATTACATTCAGGGCCCATCATGGAGATGTTGATGTTTAGAAAGACTGCCGTTATGTAAACTGGCATTGCGATATCACATATTGTATATAGTGGATCTCCAAGGTGAAATTTAGATGAGTAAAGCTTCAAGTGTTTATGTGTATGCGTTGTGTGCGTGCATGTGCTTTTGTGTATTGTATGTGCATGTGTGTGTATGTGTTATATGTGCATGTGTGTGTATGTGTGTGTATGTGTTATATGTGCATGTGTGTGTGCGTGCATGTTTGCATGTGTGTAAATACATTATTTTTCAACAACCAAAGACTAATTATTTTCGCTTTCTTTCTAAAGTTTGACCTCCATAACTGTATGCAATTTCTCAAATTAGTAATCACTTCTTGCAATTCTGATAACATTTGAGTGCTTGTCCCAAATTACATACTATTAGTAATATACATGCATATGCACATATGTATGAGGTTAACATTTCATTTGCTTAATTCCATTCATCTCCCATGATTTTTGGAACTTTTTTCAGTAGCTATCCATGTTGAAGAAGACAATTTTCTTATAAAAATGGTATGGTTGCTGAAACTAAATGTAGCATACATTTATTGGTAGTTGTTTTAATTGAACTTCCTTTTTGTGTATGTATTCCCACTTAAAAGTGTTATGTCTCCCAATTTAGAGCACATGTTCGGTCAGAATCTTTACTTTCATTATTATAATGAAATATTAGAAGAACTTAGAATCACTGAGACCTTTCAAGGCACTTTCTTGCTCATACAATCTCATATGCTAACTAATTACTTAATAGTCTTAAAATTGAGGGGATTAGACTGATTAATATTTCAGCCTTAGAGGGCCCTTCATCACACTGCTCACTGAACAGTCATTTGATTACCTAAAAGGAAAAAAATCAAATTAACTGAAGCATTCAGATTTCAACTGCTAATATAATGTATCAGTTATAGTGTATGTTTTTTGTTTAAATATTTGGTTCGTGATGTAATCAGTAATCACAGGAAACACATGTAAATAAGAGAAGACACATGTAGACATTGAGACAATGATGTTCTTACGTGCTTGCACAGTCACAATTTCATAATGGCCATAGTATTTGATTCATTGATTTATCTGTGAGCAGCTGCAATAGGCCTTTTTACAGTATTTCAGAGAAAGAGAAAGCTGAGTACTGAATACTTGCAAAAGAATCACGAACATAAGCTATTGCTACCATACTAATCATATCAGTAACTTCTGCTACATATGTAGTAGCTTATAGTCAATTCATTGAATAGCATAAGCTCTTTTTTAATTGGAGTATATTTAATTGGAACTTAAACTATTTCAAAGTCTGTAGGAGGAATATTAGAGAGCGACAGGCTATTTGAAAAAAGATCCACGTTTAAAATAATGTGCAATGTATGATTTGTATGTTAAGTGGTATAATAAGTATTTTGATCCTTTAAGCAGATAATTCATGCTGTGGTTTGATTTGAATCCATCATTCATTAAATATTGGATAGGCCACAATGTAAGGGTTTATGCCACTTACAGTATCTATCACACTTGTAAAGGTGGTGCGCACTCCATTGTTTATGTAAACAACTGACAAGGTTTCAGTAGGAAATAGTATTGCATGAGTGACAAAGAATTTATTACAACTTTGTAAAACCAACAAGAGAAACATCTCAAAGTCATGTATTAGTGTACACTACATTTCCATAGAGATTAGTGGAAAATTTATGCTAGCAAAGTTCACTTTCATTTTCAACTGCATGCGTGGTCTTGAGGCAATTATAGTGTTGCAGTGAAAATGAAGAGAGTGATCACTTTGATTGTTGTTCTTCTGTGGCTGTTTATTGCCCAATATATCGTTACAGAGCTCATGTCATCTGATGTTCAATTCTTAAAAATACCAGAAACATTGCTGGTTGTTGGAAAGGTTGGTGTTGCAGTGAGCTTATTATTATATCCTCTTTTTGGATGGCTGGCTGACACTCGCTATGGAAGATACAAAGTGATCAAGTACAGCTTACATATCCTGTGGATAACTTCTGTTTTCTATTGTCTACTGTCAGTAGTGCTGGAGCTTCTGTCTGCCTATGGAGTCTTAGAAGATCTGGAAGGTAAGCAGCATGCTGTTCACTTGTCCTGGTACATTGTGCTAGGACTAGGCCTTGGAGGTCTCATGGCCAACATAATCCAGTTCAGCATAGACCAGCTACAGGACAGGTCTTCTGAGGAAATAACACAATTTCTGAGATGGGCAATTCTTGTTTGGATGTTAAGTGTTGGCCTTCAACCCATCGTTAAGAAATGTGTAGTAAACAATACAGTCCTTCTTTCTGCTCTAGTCATTCCCACCTTGCTGACTCTGGCTCTTTCATTGGACTACTTATTTTCTTCAATGTTTATTAAGGAGCCTGTGTGTAGCAATCCTGTGGTTACTATATTTCGTATTATGAGATTTGCTATGAAAAACAAATATCCTCTACGTAGAAGTGCCCATTCTTACTGGAACAGCAGTTTTTGTGCAAGGATTGACTTGGCCAAGACAGAATATGGGGGACCCTTCACGGCAAACCAGGTGGAGGACACCAAGGCATTCTGGCGCATTATTGCTCTCATGATTTTCACTTCTTCCTTTTCAACTTTTGTCTTATTAGTGGGAAACAATCTCAACAAGATTAAATATAATTTTGTCAGAGATGAACCTGTATGTAACAGGAACTTTGTGATAAATTATTTGATAGAATGTTGTGGCATAGTTGTCGTTTCTATCACAGTCCCCATCTTTCAGAGTTCACCTTGTCATCACTTCCATTTATACATCAACAACATTCCTATCCTGATGCGTGCTGCAATTGGGATGATACTCTTCTTACTATCAATGTGCTCCTATGGTGCATTAAGTGCTGCAGGCTACGTAAAAAGTCACAGCTACCACCACTTTTCAAATAACACTTGCTTCTTACAGCTCACTGAGTATGATCCTGACTCCACCTTCCTGTTGAATTACGGATGGTTTTCAGTGCCGAGCACACTATACTATATGGCAGTTTACGTTCTATTGCTGACTGGTGGTGAATTTCTGTGTGCTCAATCCCCGTACTCCATGAAAGGGCTACTGTTTGGTTTGTTATTTGGGTTCATCGGAGTGTTTAGTGCCATCAACTATACCTGGTTCATACCATTTCAAGTTGCTGTCTCAAAGTCACGCTTAAGTAATCAAATTGGTTGTGGAACAGTATATTTCTTCTCAGTTTGCTTAATCTCAGTGCTTATAACAATTGGTTTCTGTATAGTTTACAAGTTGTACAAACCCATGCAGAAGAGCTATATGGAGAGACAAAAGGAACCCTCAGCAATGCATTTATACTAAGACTATTTCCACGGATATTGTAGTCAGCTAAGATAACATAGTTTTTGTTGAGCATATTGCAATTCAAAGCAAGTTTTGGATTCATTGTAGCTGTGTTTTGAAAGTTTATTTTATTCATGTTTTGCCATCCCAACATTGTAGTGACTTGATCATGAGTGCCTTCTGTTGTTTGTGCTTCACAATGGTAATTGATTTTAATTAATACACACAATCATCATTTCAATTCCATATATTTTTTAAACACAATACCATATAAAGTATGCCTATAGCATGACAGAACCTATAGTGTAAATATTATTTTTCAACTGAGGTCTTATTGAGTGCATCAAATGAGCTAATAGAATTGCACTTGCAGGATTGCATGAAAAGCTTAGGGTAGCTTCACACACATAAGAAGAGTCGGTGGAATTATATACTGGTTGGTAGACATTGTGCTCCAACAGTCATTTAGTCCATGTGGTGGAGTAAGCTTGTTTGCTTGTTGTGGGAGGGGGAAGGGGAAGGAGGGAAGGGAAGGAGAGGGTGACATTTTAACTATTTATAATCTCCTGAATATAATTAAACAATTCAAAGTTTACACACACTGATAGTTCACAAGCTAATTCTTTGCTTTGCAGCAGATATTTTTATCAAGGCCTTCGGTTTATTCTTCCTGATGATTTATGTAATAATAATCAACATCAACAATCTCTTCCTCCCTGCCAGAGCGCCTTTCCTGTAAGGGCTTGTAGAGCTTCCAAATGCAACAAAAGCAAAATGTCATGAATAGCAGTATCAGGAAAATTGAGAAAAAATAGACAGCTCCGCAACCTATGTACTGTCCAATACGAGAATTTTTGATAGCAGTTTGAAAAGGAAGAAGCCAAGCATAGTGTAAACCACTAGATCCACCTAAACATCCAAACCACAGTCCAGCCAGAAGTCCCTTCATTGAATATGGAGACTGGGCACAGTGGAATTCGATAGCCGTTATTGCCATTAAATAGCCTCCCCAATATTGCAAAGAGTATGGAATAACCATCCATTTGTAACTCAAAGGGAAATAATGAAGCTGATACTGGTCTAGATAAAAAACGCACACTGATTTATTGTTGTAGGTGTCATTATTATTCAAGTGGTTCCCCACAGCTTCAATAATGCCACAGCTAAGTATAGATGCTAGTAGAATTATCATACCAAAAAGACTTCTTATTAGGATTGGTGTATTATTAACGTATGTTCGGACTCGTGAGCAAAGCATAAGCTCAAAAAGAGCTAGAGCAATTCCAATAATTAATATACCAAGATACTGGAAGAAATCTTCAACAAGTTCATTGTCTCTTGTAAGGCTGTACTTCATTCTGTCTACATCACTGGTAACTAGAAAAATTAGGCTAAAAAATAAAGAAGCACATACTATTATTGGTACAATGCGCCAAAATGCCTTGGTGTCCTCCACCTGGTTTGCCGTGAAGGGTCCCCCATATTCTGTCTTGGCCAAGTCAATCCTTGCACAAAAACTGCTGTTCCAGTAAGAATGGGCACTTCTACGTAGAGGATATTTGTTGTATGTAGCAAACCTCATAATACGAAATATGATACTCAGAGGATTGCTAGACACAGGATTCTTCATCAACAAAGATACACAGAAGTAGTCCAAGCAGAGAGCCAAAGTTAGCATTGCAGGTAAAATAATACTGTTGGCAATTTTACAGTAGCGATTGAGATAGTTATAGGGAATATGTGTCACAGGAATGCTTATCAGCCACACAAGACCTCCCCATCTCAGAAAGGAAGTTATTTCCTCAGAAGACCTGTCCTGTAGCTGGTCTATGCTGAACTGGATTATGTTGGCCAGGAGACCTCCAAGGCCTAGTCCTAGCACAATGTACCAGGACACATGAACAGCATGCTGTTTACCTTCCAGATCTTCTAAGACTCCATAGGCAGACAGAAGCTCCAGCACTACTGACAGTAGACAATAGAAAACAGAAGTTATCCACAGGATATGTAAGCTGTACTTGATCACTTTGTATCTTCCATAACGAGTGTCCGCCAGCCATCCAAAGAACATGTACGTAAGAGTGCTAATGCAAGCTCCAGTCTTTGAAGAAAAATTATAGAATTTGCTTCCCAGTGCATTGCTGGATATCAGTTTCTCCAAAATACATGTCGAAATGAACAGCCATATTGTAACAACCAGAAGGTTCCATTTAATACTCATATTTGTAAACTGGAAGATGAAATAAAGTTCTATAGCAGGATATCTCTGATTGTTATTTAAAGAAATCAAAAGCATCTCACTTTTGTGTCTATATAAATACGCTATGTTTAAAATTGCACATTAAATAAATAAACGGAATGCTTTCGACACATGGCATATCAAAACAACTAAAACAAAGCTTCTAGGATGTCATCAGTGATCCTAGCTTGTGGAATTGTGGGAAGACTGTTTGTAAAGATAAACTTTCTGTCTGATAAGTATGCTGAGTCGGTGGAGATATATATTTTAGCCATGTGCTGGGGTGCTCCAATTAAAATATTGACCTAACATACATTTCTAATTAGCTATCATGTACTTGTAGGCTACACTCTCTTTCAAGCTATTTTAATTGTTTCATTCAGACTTAAGTTTTTGTCAATTCTAACTGACCAAAACCTATCAAGGTTGAAACATTTTGGCATGTCATCCTCAAAATATGTTATGTTCCTGTCAAAGACACTAGTTAATTTTATTCTAATTAAGAAATATTTTACTTGAGCCAATGACAGTGTAGTGAGTTGTTGAAGAAGTAAGAGATTAGCCTATGGTTAGTGAATAAGTTGTGAATACACTATGTTATAGTCATGTCCTCCAACCATTGCTTGTTGGTTTTGTTGTTTTTGTTTAATGACATCATGATGAGGCAAGTGAATTTCATTATTGGTAGATTAAGTCCAGTACTGTGAGATAGCCATTCTATACTGCATGTACCACCTACTGCAGCCAGTGGAAATTAGTGCTTGAAGTGTGGATGATAGGTAGACTTAATACCACACATGCAAATAGCTGCATGAATGTTGGGGCAATCAATTCTTTAGACCGTTAAGCAACAATTATATATTTTATAGCAAGTGTTATAGACAATTTGAAGACACTATTTTAAAAACAACAACAAAACACAAACAGGAAAACAAACAAACAGCTGTCCTGAATCATATTATATTAAGCATCAGGTAGGCCTGATATAAGTGTCCAATTCAAGTGAACCTATCAGACGTTTTGTTGTGATGAGCGAAAGTTATATAAGCAGAACTCAGCCAAAATACTCACAAACTAAATAAACTTTCACTTCACTTGACTCTCAAACTAAATAAACTTTCACTTCACTTGACTCTCTCACATGAGACAGTAAGCCCAAAGTAAGAACACTGGAATATACTGAATGTGTTCTCCTTACTCAAAACTTAGCAAGGACTACAATGGACTAAGATACAATAAAATATTTCAAGACACTGTAAAAGATTGTGAGAGAGTCAAAGAATCTGAAAATTGTAAGAAATTAGGCTATAAGATAAGGCTGTAAGAGACCACGCCATAAGATACCAGGTTGTAGGAGTCTGGAAGAGACCAGACAGTAATAGACCAGGCTGTAAGAGATCAAGCTGCAAGAGATTGTAAGAGACTGTAAGAGACTAGGGACCAGGTTGTAGGAGGCTTTTAGAGACCAGGCTGTAAGAGACCAGGCTGTATTATACCTGGCTGTAAGAGATCAGGCTATAAGAGCTTGTAAAAGACCAGACTGTATGAGACTGTAAGAGACCAGACTGTAGGAGGTTGTAAGAGGTTGTAAGAGATCAGACTGTAAGAGACCAGACTGTAAGAGACCAGGCTGTAAGAGGTTGTAAGAGACAAGACTGTATAAGAGGTTGCAAAGAGGAGAATAAAATCTTCATTCCAGGCTAACTAGTCTATCAGGTAGTCTTGCGTAGCCAGACCTTTACAGACTGCTATGCAGGGAAAGAGTGGTGATACTTGCAGCACTCATTAGGTTTTTTTTTACCCTCAAAATTTGAAGGGTAAAATATGGTAGGAAGTAATGAATGAATATCAAACACAGCCTCTATTATTCAATTAGTTCTTGCTGTAAACCCGGGGTAGGAATGCAGTTAATTTCGGCAGCAGTGGCTACTTTGCTGAGTAACCAGCTATCATAAAAAATTCTGTAGCAGTCACAAGTATATTCCTTTTTTTAAGTTATGCTAACTTGTCATATTCACATAGCAGTTATTACACATTTTCAGCATGTTCTCATCCCATGCAGTGCAGTACTGCATCACAGTCCAGTTGACCAGAACTACTCCTCTTTTGGCCTTTGAATGTGGTCCCAATTTTTTCCTTGTTTTGGTGTAATACGAACGTGATTTAGAACTTTTTAAAATCATAACAAGGCCTAACCAATTTTCCAAATTTATGCTGAGGTTTCTTGGGACAAATCAATGGACATATCATTAGCTCACTTTTTGTGGACTGTGTAGTAACATGCATCAATTCAGTTATACATTCTTTAGTACAAATCATTCTATATTTACAAACAACAATAGCAACAGTAAAAGAGTAAATAGAGGATAAACACACACAGAAGTATATGAATCAAATACCACAATGCCTATTTATTAAAAGCAGCTGCTAGATGAGAATTGACTGTTACAATTTTTGTGATGGATTTGTTAACTATGTCTCCTCTTAGAAAATGGAAACAACAACAACATTTTGGCGCAACGAAAGGTCTCTGTAAGTACTACATTTTGGTGTCTCTTTCAATCTTCTTCAGGAGGTTGCCGTGTTTTTAGATCTGCTATTGTGTGACAGAATGACTAATTGACTCCGACAGACAAGCTCTCTATAACCCTCTCACACATGTGCACTGAGGTTTATAAATATAGGTACCTGGTACAAGGTGAGTCTTAAAGGCAATGTTTTGATAACTTTGTAGCTGTAAACAAGGTGTATGTAACTTCAGGTGTCCGGACATTGTTGTGTGTGTGAATGTATGACTAGGCTAGTTCTATGAACAAAGTAGTTGCACAATACATGTACTAAAAGTTTTATAAAAATGGTAGGCATATCAAATTGAAACTCAATGACCACATTCTTGTGTTGAAATCATCTAAGTATTGACTTTCAATTTTTACAAGTGAAAATTTTGTTTGCTAGCTTTGTAATTATTAATGTCACTGTAAAAAACAACAATAAAATTATGCATATTGAATAAAATTTCTGCTTATTGATACAAAAAAACTAGTTCAAAATACAATGACTTGGATTAGTTAATGTGTAAGAAACAAGTGCATTATAATATAACAAATTAATCGTATGTTTTGTGGCTATTATCAAAATTATTTGAATTGTTTGTCTTTGCAGAGTTAATTATTCTCTTTGTTCAAGTATCGGTCATAATAGTTGATAGCAAACATGTGCTCATTGAACTCCTTGTCGTCTCTGCTACGCTTCCTGTAGTTCCTAAAAGAGCACCATGCGAGAATAAATAATATTAGAAAAGTGAGGTTGCCTGCTAGTAGCAACCATATTACACACCTCCCTTGCTCTTTTGAAGGCCAATACTTCAGTGTAGATTTCACCAACAGAAATATCGGTTGTGGCAAGCCAATTCCCAGAGACAGCATCATAAATACTAAACCAAACAAGAATCCTTTCATGGAGTATGGAACCTGAGCACACAGGAACTCTACACATGATGCCATGATTACAAACTGACCAATACCGAGCATGCTTCTTGGAATAATGAGCCAGTAGTAACTTATATGATGCCCACCATCCAAGCTGTCCTGTACCAATAGGCAAGTAGTAGCATTCGATTTTGTATATACTGTGTAGTCAACTATTTCAATGACAAAGTATCCAGCCATATTGGTTAGAAGAATAACAAAACCAACAGACATTTTGAACAAGATTGACCATCTTTCAAACAATCTGTACAAACCTAGCTCATAAATAGGAAGCATTATTAAAGATATGATAAAGCCAGACTGTGAGTATACATGTGACAGAAGACACTTTAATATTGTATTTTTACAGCTACTGTCACCACTTTCTCTTGTGTTATTAGTATAAAAGAAAAAACTATCTATCTTACCAAAGATATGATAGTAAAAAGCAATATCAAAGCCCAATGAAAGATTTGTCATGGCAACAAGAACTAAAATGCGAAAAAAGGTTTTTACATTCTCAACTTTCTCAGCAGTATAAGGTCCTCCGTATTTAGTCTTTCCTAAGTCTATTCTAGAGTATGGCTTGTCATCACAATATGTGAATGCACTTCTAAGTCGTGGGTGTTTGTTCTTGTAGCAATATTTCACAACATCATAGATTTCTTTCAAGGGATTTGAATTCACTGGCTCTTTAATGAGGACACCATTTGTAAGGCAATCTGCACAAACAGCCACAGTCAAAAGAAGAGGGAAAACTAACCTTGTAATTGGCTCATAATGAGAACAAATACATTTATTTATTAAAGAATAGAAGAGTTTACTAAAATGAAATAGCCACACAAACCAGCTGGCACAAGCAGATATATCAGCAGAAGATCCATCAAACAGTTGGTCAGTTGTAAACTGTATAATAGAAGATAGAGTTCCACAGAGAGAGAGTGACATTAAGATGAGTGTAATAATCACTATAGATTCTCTTATCTGAGATTGCACTGAAGTGAGGACACAGTCAAACAAAATGTTAGCTATACTTGATAGCCATAATACCACAAGAGATCTGCTTATTAGCTTGTATCTTGTCCACCACACATCAGTCAACAAGCCAAAGACTGGACAGAACAGAAGTGAGCCACAAAATATATACACAGCTACTGAATTTGTTCTTAAGCAGCTGAAATAAAAGTTTCCAAAATACTGAAGTAGAGTAGTAAGTGTAAACATCCATAGAAGAGCTACAAGTACATTCTTGTTCTTCAAGAGACTGAATTGGTTTTTTAAAACTAATGAAGACAACATGGTAGAAGTGAAGACGAAATAAATGAAATAGTTGAATCAATAACAAACTTTTTATTGTACCATAAACTTTCAATATGAGGAGGTTCAGAGTGTTTTAGGTTACACAATATTAAAAATAACCATCATCACTTCAAGGAGCTATTGTGATGTATACATACATGTTTTATAATAATTTAGTACATTTTTCATTTCACCTCTAATTATTTTAGCTAATTAAATTTCACATTATCATTATTTTAGTCACCTAACTCATTAACCTTTTTAAGTTTAAAGTGGGATATTTAATCACTAATATTACTTAGGATAAAAGTAAGAAGAATACATTCAGTGTGTAGTGACCTTCTAAGACATGTGGACATCTACCGATCTAAAAAAAAAATTCTATTAGCCAAAATTTTGTACTGGCTGTGTACATTTCCCCATATTGTCAAATTTATAAAAATAGAAATAGTCTGGGCACTAGTCATTTGGATACATCAACTAAGTTTTTATTTTCATGGAAAAGGCAAAGATATTTGACACAGAGACCATCTCTGCCAGAGACCTTGCAGACCACTTCTTCTTGTGGACTCGACTGAGACAACCTTTTGGCCAATTAATGGCACCTGGGTCTTTTAAGACTCAGAGGTGTGGGTGTAAAAGAAGTAATCTGGCATGCACCACGTTCTGTTCTTGTCGAGGAAGCAATATGATGCACACCAAGCAAGCTGAAAAAGAACTTAATGATAAAGACAATGAATGATGACTTTTCCTTAATTGCTGATTAACCTACATTTTAATTTAGTCAATTTTGCATGAAAATGTATGGGTTTGAGGCATGTTAAGTATTTTTCACTTTCAGCATGAACATAAAGTAAGTAAAAGTTTTTGATATAAATATAATGCTTCTCATTTGAGGAACATGGTGTGTTTGCTATGATCACATTAACAGATGAAAACCTTGGACAACCCCTCATGCAATAGTACTCATTTAGTAATTGTAGCAGATAAGCAACAAATTGACAAATTAATACTTTCAGTCAATTGATTCATCCTAAACATTGGGAGTACAGATGAACTGCTAGAGGTTGTAGTGACAACCATATAGAATGTGCTTTAGGCCTTCCTCATGAAATAAACACAAAGTGCACAATCCAATTACAATACAACTCATGGGTTAGCTCTTGAATGGAAGGATTAGTTGAGGAAAGAAAGAAGTTCAGTCATTGCTTGCGTTGGGCATTATTATGCCACCACTCTGCATTTGGTCATCCCAAAAATTAGATGGTTCAATTTAGGTCGTGTATTGACTTCCGATATTATATAAACAAAGTCACAGTACCGAACCCTTTCACTATTGAGGACCCAGGGGTAGATCTTGTCCTAATATAGGGAGATGCCCAAATGTATTACAATATTAATGATTGATTAGCTATACATGATTTGGACATTAATTTATGATGAAGAGCACATGCTAGCATGCAGTAGTCCTCTGCTGTATTGCCTGTATTGGCACATTTGTACATTATAAAACTTGGTAAGAAGGGGTGGGGCTGGCCCCCTCAACACCCCCCTGGATCCTTCCTTGGGACCTTGATAATACAGTGGTGCTAAAAATTGATGTAAATGAAGGGCTTTTGCAAGATCCACTAAAGAAAAACTGACAAACTCTTAATTGTACTAACACATTGTAGCAAATACCATTTTACTAAAGCGCCATTTGGCCTAATGAATTGCACACAATCAACATTCCAGAGGACAATGAACATCATTTTCCATCCCCAGAGAATCTCTTTCTTTGTATACATACTATATATGCTTCGGGAATAGGGATTGGAGGAGTTCTAATTGTACAGAATAATAATGGACAGGAATACCCCATAACATACTTCAGCAACAAACTCACAGGAGCTAAAGTGAACAATGCAGTTACAGATTTTGAATTTTGGCAGTTGTAAAAGCAGTGGATCTATTGGTGGGTTCTACAATTACTTGACTCTTTCAGTGATATATTAGCCTAGACATATCATGCTGATGGTCTTTCTTGTCAAACTTGAGGTCAGACAAGTTCAGACAACAAGGAGGGAGATATGTAGAAGGACTACATCAGGTAATGTAATCACAGGACAAACTGTATCAGGTACCTTCTATCAACATGCATGTCAGTAGCTTCAGGGACATCATTTGGAGTAACACTGGAAATCATACCAGTAATCATAAATGTAGCATCCATAGTTTTGTTTTGCACATTAATAGCATTTAGTGTCTTGGCACCCCCCCACTTCCCCCCTAGTCTCGCGTAGCCAGACCCTTTACCCAATCACACTACGCCTTCCCCCCGCGTAGCATGATTGGGTAAAGGGTCTGGCGACGCGAGACTACCCCCCCAACCCCCCTTATTTCTTCATACTTAATGTCTGGGATTCCCAAAGATCCCCAGACAAGTTTCATAACATATCGAGATTATTTTGTGCATACGGACTTGTACATTTCCATGCCTATCCATTTCCCCTATGACATCCCTTTTCCATCCTACGAACTTAGTTCATTTAATCATATTCATGTATTTCCTATAACCATACCACCCCGCACTGTGCTGTGTCCTATTTCTTGTACTCTTAACTTTATAATTATTGTTGTTCACCTCTGCTGAAACCTGAGTTACCCCTTGGGTCTCGTGCGCTCTTTTGTGGCTACGTGAATCTGAGTCTGAAAGCTTCCGCCATCGGACTCAGACACTCGCGTTACTAAGCTGCGCCTCAGTAAGTGATCACCACCGTCTCTGTGGGTGTGTGCCTGACTTGAGCTAAGCCTATCCCTTGCGAGAGTGAGAGCCAGGCGCCCCCACACTTAACTTTAATACTCACTAAAAGTAAATCTAGCACAGGATATACCAAGCAAAATCTAAAAAAATTGTTTTTGCAATCCTGGTGGCAGCAGTTATCTAATAGTTGCCATGTCAAAACAGTGCATTTAACAAATATGCTTGCTTTTGTTGACAAAGCAATATATAAAAAAACCAATTCAAAAATTGTGAACTATTATAACCAGCTATTTTGCCATGTAGTCACTGGAGCTTATTCTTATTGCAATTCTTGATTGTACAAGTTGATTGCATCATATCTACTTCAATGCTTCCATTCCCAAATGATTGCATATTGCTTTGTTGATTATTGTAAGGTCCATTGTATCCATGTTTACAAGTTAATGCTATAACCTACTACCTTCATTATTGTAATCAGAAGCAAACAGAAAGCAAACAAGTTTACTAGCTAGCTTATACATACAATATACGACATATATGACATTAACAAAACTTACACAATTGTTTTTTAATATTAAAGCATGATAGTTATAGTCTTTGAACTAATTATTCTCTTTGTTCAAGTATCGGTCATAATAGTTGATAGCAAACATGTGTTCATTGAATTCCTTGTCGTCTCTGCTACGCTTCTTGTAGTTTCTAAAGGAGCAGCACAAGAGAAGAAATAATACTAAACAAGTGAGGTTGCCTGCTAGTAGCAACCATATGATACACCTCCCTTGCTCTTTAGAAGGCCAATATTTCAATGTCAATTTCGCTGGCAGAATTATCAGAAAAGACAAGCTGGTTCCAAGTGACAGCATCATGTATCCTAGACCAAACAGAACTCCTCTCATTGAATATGGTACCTGAGCACACATAAACTCTACAAATGATGTCATGATTACAAACTGACCCATACCCCATACTTCTTGGAATAATGAGCCAGTAGAAACCTATGATGCCCACTATCCAAGCTGTCCTGTACCAATAGGCAAGTAGTAGCATTGGATTTTTCATATACTGTATAGTCAACTACTTCGATGACAAAGTATCCAGCCATATTAGTTAGAAGAATAACAAATCCAACAGACATTTTGAACATGATTGACCATCTTTCAAACAATCTGTACAAACCTAGCTCATAAATAGGAAGCATTATTAAAGATATAATAAAGCCAGACTGTGAGTGTACATGTGACAGAAGACACTTTAATATTGTATTTTCACAGCTATTTTCACTATTGTCTTTTACATTTTAAGTGTAAAAAAATACATTAACTATTTTTGCTGTCATATGATAACTGAATGCAATGTAAAATCCCAATGAAAGATTTGCCATGACAACAATGACTAGAATGCGAAAAAAGGTTTTGATATTTTCAACTTTCTCAGCAGTAAAAGGTCCTCCATATTCAGTCTTTCCTAAGTCAACTCTAGAGTATGGCTTGTCATCACAATATGTGAATGCACTTCTAAGTCGTGGGTGTTTGTTCTTGTAGCAATATTTCACAACATCATAGATTTCTTTCAAGGGATTTGAACTCACTGGCTCTTTGATGAGCATGCCATTTGTAAGACAATCTACGTAAACAGCCACAGTCAAAAGAAGAGGAAAAATCAACCTGGCCATTGGTTCATATTGAGAACAAATACATTCACTGAGTAAAGAATAGAAGAGTTTACTGAAATGAAATAGCCACACAAACCAACTGGCACAAGCAGATATATCAGCAGAAGATCCATCAAACAGTTGGTCAGTTGTAAATTGTATAATACAAGATAGAGCTTCAGTCATTCTCGGCTGAAATAATTATAATAATAGGAAATATTTCTCTTTTAAACAGCCAATATTTTTTTGCTGTTAAAAAGAGAAAAATGTCCTATTATGATATACCTTGTACACTTTTACAATAGTCCGCTATTAGTTGTTTTGTTTAATTTATGATATATGAGCATACATGGTCACCTAATGCTTGGATTCCAATGTGTATTTTGAAAGTTATTTTAAAACTAGAAAGTGGGACAAAATCTGTTAATTCTTCAATTGTTCATAATATTTCTTCCTTCACTTTTACCATGTTGTCTTCATTGGTTTCTAGAAACAGATTCACTATCTTTAGGAACAAGAATGTACTTGTAGCTCTTCTATAAATCTTTACTATTAGTACTGTGTTACAGTACTTTGGAAACCCCTCTTTCAGATACTTCAAGACAAACCCCATGGCTGTGTATATATTTTATGGCTCACTTCTGTTCTGTCCAGTCTTTGGCTTGTTGACTGATGTGTGGTGGACAAGATACAAGCTAATAAGCAGATCTCTTGTGGTATTATGGCTATCAAGTATAGCTAACATTTTGTTTGACTGTGTCCTCACTTCAGTGCAAGCTCAGATAAGAGAATCTATAGTGACTATTACACTCATCTTAATGTCACTCTCTCTCACTCTATCATTGAAGGTATAATTTTGCCAGTTTATGCTGGTTCTGTTGATTATAACTGCAAACTTTGGCAATACCAATTTTTTTAAAACTATTTTAGTCATTCACCACTTTAGTCTGTTATGTTTAAGCTATTTAGTATTTTATCATTTGGTCTTAAAGGTAGACATTTATATGCTTTGTATCATCACTTATGCAAATGTTTATGAGGCATATGTTTTACTGCTAATAGATACAAAACGTGATTATGTGGCAAGAATTGTTGGATGACATGTGTTTAGATAACCTTGCTTTGTAATTGCAAGAAATAAACTTATTCTGTTTACACTTGTGGTCACATGTTTTTCAAAAGGTAGTCTTTCATCATGTATTTCAGTATGTGACATAGTTAAGTTCTTTGCAATCAGACTGTTCCCTTCATCCTTAGAGTGTTACTCTTCTGTCTGACTTCCCCAAACTATTAATATGGAAATGGTATGCCTGTAATAACATCATACTAAGATCAAGAAATAATAAAATGATGTTCTAGCTACAATACGTATAACATGTACCTGATTTTCAAGTTTTGCCCATAATACTGTCTCTCTACAATTCTTTCTGTAGCTACAATATGTAACTGACAAATTTGTTTTTAGCCTCACAAACAACACACCCAACAATTTAACCTCATATCAACTTATTATGGTGAAATAAAAATGCGACGGAGAAAATTGGTGAACCACCATCTTAAATGTGCTACAAGGTGAACACATAATGGCTACCCATTGAAAAGTAGCCAATATCTGTTGAAAGTGCCTGGACATATCAGAAGTAATTAGATACCAGAAAACAACAATATGAGAGATTTGAAGAAAATCAAATGCCTCTCTGCCTTTATAGATTATAGATTTCAGCATAGAAACTGAAAAAATAAAAAATAAATTTTTTTGTCAAAGGGAGCAGTTCACAGCATCTCACCAAAGTTAAAGAGAATGTGTGTATAAAATTGTGTCTCAAGTATATAGGGGCAACAGGCAGAAACTGCACTGGAGATCAGACTCAAAGAACATCAGAGGTCAGTAAAAATGGGACAAAGTTGTAATAGGAACTGCAGTATGATGAAAAAAGTGGACATATTCGCTAGGAAAAAGTAAAATTATTTAAGATGGGCTCAATAGTACCAATTAATATTTCACTGTCCAAGTCACTATAATCACATCTTATCATTCAAGCAAGCTCAGAAGGATCGTAGAGTTGAAACCATGACTGAATATTAAAACTGTAAGTATACTAGTGATGTGCTTGAGCACAAATGGTGCAAGCAAGCCTAAAACTACACTTATGTTAAATGATTGATTTTAACTTCTGACACTCAAGCTACTAAAAATAAGGTCGAGTTTTTAAATTACGTATATACAGTAAAGGGGTTTCAATACTGTTGCATAGGGCTTATTACCATGAGAAATAACGTATTAACTTACCACCACCAAGAATTGGAAATCTGGTAAGTTTCACCTGCAAATGAATTCGAAATGGTGAACAATTCAATTTCTAAGGTGACACGGGTAATGATCGATAAACCAGAGGATTCTGCTTAGTGAAGTTAGAACTAACACAAAAAATGCCAGGGTCAAAGTACAAAAATGACATACGTACGTCCAAACATATTTTAGTGGTCTGCTTGAGCACAAGTATCGAGCAAGCCTGCCTAGTTAAGTTACATAAAACTACGTATTGTGACACACCATACTTTAGCTTAGTTCATGCAAAAAGTATATAGCAGTTGACCATTAATATTACCAAACAAATATAGAATTATTCTCTTACTGCAATTTCCAGAATAGTGGTAACTTCTGTAGTATCCAATTTAAGCCATTCTGCTACCTCAATTGCCAGTAATTCTTGAACAAGCTCCCTGCCCTACAATAAAATTGGCCAGAGCTTTGTTGTAATTTTAGCCAACTAATATTGAATTACGTACAAGTAGTAATTGCTTCCTTAATATTATTATGAGCCATTCTGACTACCAGTGGCTCTTGACAAATAACAAGCAGCACTTGAGCAGGCCCCAAAAACAACGAAGTTTTTAAATTACATCTGGTCAATGGTTTTCAATGTCACAATAACCAGTCGCAGCAACTTTTTAAGAAGTTGAAAAACAAGCTTTTAGCAGGGATTATCTCACAATTTGGAGCCTACAGTTAAGACTTGATTAATGCTGTAGTGTAGGGGTTTGTTTGGATAAATGGTAGTCAGGCAGGAGGTGAATGGGAGTAGTTATCTCTGACCTTCAGAATCCTCCTTGATATCCCAACTAAACAATTACCCACTATAGTACCAAGATAGATAGTACAATGAGTTTTAGATACTAATACTATAAGGTAACTACAGAAACTAAAACAATGTTGTTAGGAGTAGTGAGCATGTCAGCCTTTAGGCATGTTAACCCTTAGGCTATATAATGGGCAGCTGCCCCTGACCTACAGGAAATAGTGCATGTATGATGATGATGATATGAATGTGTATGAGAGTTATGTCTTAGGCTTAGGCCTTGATTGAAGCTTGAACATTCTCCCCGGGCAGAAGATGGCTTGTGTCTACTTCTGGATTGAAAAGCAGAACTATTCGTGTAACTGGTCGACGATAAACTCCTTTTGATGTCCGTACGGTAACAGCCCTCACTAATCCATCTCGTCCTGGATGTACTTCAGTGATCACTCCTAGTGGCCATGTCCTGACAAACAGCTCTTGGTCTTTGATCAAGACAACCTGACCACACTGGAGGTTATTGGACTTGTTTGTCCATTTCTGTCTCCGTTGTAGAGATTGGAGATAGTCGGCAGTCCATCTAGCCCAAAAGTCAGCAGCAAGTTTCTGACAGAGATTCCATCTCCTTCGTGCAGTCAGAGGGATCTGTTGAGATGATGATTGGGGAAGTGCTTTGAGAGGCTTTCCAATCAAGAAATGTCCTGGAGTGAGCACATCTACTCCATCTTCTGGTTGAGAATCAAGAGGACAGAGTGGTCTGCTGTTCAAGGTGGCTTCGATATCAGCTAGTATGGTTGAACATTCTTCAAAGGTGAGGGAATGGCTCCCGACTGTCTTCCGCAGTAGAGACTTGGCAGACTTGATACCAGCTTCCCAGAGACCTCCAAAATGAGGTGCCTTTCCTGGAATAAATGACCACTTAATCCGAGAATTGTTGAAATACCTGCAAATGAGTTTGGAGCTTGTTTCTTTAGTGAGTAGATTGTACATGTGCTCAAGCTCATGGTTAGCTCCTATGTAGTTGGAACCATTGTCAGAGTGAACTTCTTCAGGACATCCACGTCGGGCAGCAAACCTCCTGAAGGCTGCAAGAAATGCTTCGGTGCTCAGGTCAGACACCAATTCCAAGTGAATTGCCCTAGTAGAAAAACATATGAACAGGCAAACATAAGCTTTCACATAAACTGGTTTACGAGTATGACCCTTTCTCAATGTCAGAGGTCCAGCAAAATCAGTGCCTGTCCTAGCAAATGGTGTAGAAGGCCGTACTCGGCTTTGTGGGAGGTCTCCCATCTGCTGTGTTGTTATCTTGGCATACTCACGTTGACAAGTAATGCAATCCCTAGAAATCTTCCTTACTAGCCTTCGAGCTCCTGAAACATAATATTGTCGACTTAGGAGTCCCAGCAGCAAGGTAGGCCCAGCATGAGAGTTGGCAAGATGTAGCTGTCTCACTAATATGAGTGTAAGGTGTGATTTCCTACATAGAATAATAGGATGCATTTGTTGGTAGGAGAGTTTGGAATTGGACAATCGCCCACCCACACGAATAAGACCAGTTTTGTCCATGAAAGGATGGAGTGGATGGAGTTGACTGGAAGTGGAGACAGTAGCTCCAGCTGAGATGGCTGTGATGTCTTTGGGGAAGTATACACACTGATGTCTCTTCAGGAGAATGACCTCAGCATGTTCAACCTCCTCTAGAGTTAAGGAAGATGACAATAATCTGGACTCTTTATTCCTGCTGGCATTATCTGTAAACCTGTACAGCCAAGCAATAACATTAACACAAGTCTGGAAAGACGAGAACCTGTTGATAATGTGTTCTGTCACTGGAGGCTCAGTTCGAATAGTCAGAGCAAATGACTTCAATGTTGACAAAGTTGAGGTCCTGACCCCTGCATCCTGTATAGGCCAGTGGTTGGGGGCCTGGTGCAGCCAATCTGGCCCATGCCGCCACCAAAGTTGAAATTGAATGAGTTCTCTGGCTGCGATTCCTCGAGAGGCAATATCTGCAGGGTTTGATGAAGTAGGAACATGCTTCCAGTTCACAGGAGGTATCCTGTCAGTCAGTTCCACCACTCTGTTGGCCACAAATGTTTTCAAACGAGTAGGAGGAGTGCAAATCCAACCCAAAGCAATGGTGGAATCACTCCAAGCAAACACATCAGCGATGTTGATGGAAAGTTCGGCCATGACAGTATGTAGAAGTTTTGATAGTAGAACTGCAGATGATAATTCTAGCTTGGGTATAGTCATGGGCTTGACCGGAGCTACTCGAGACTTTGCGACCACAAGGGTCACGGAAACAGTGGTGTCAGTGTAAAGTGCTCGAACATATACAACTGCAGCGATGGCCAGTTGTGAAGCATCACAAAAGCCATGTACCTGTAGAGAGTGAATCTTCTTCTCGGGGTTGAAATATTTCCTGGAGATTGGATGATTTGTTACCAAAGGTAACTCCTCCCGTCACTGTCGCCAAATGCTGACTAGGTCGTCAGGTAAGACATGATCCCACTCAAGACCCAGCAACCAAGTCCTTTGCAACAAAATTTTTAATTGAATAGTAGTTGGAGTGAACCAGCCGAGAATATCAAATGTTCTAGCTATGTCAGACAACACCTGTCTCTTTGTGGGCGAGTCATCAGGGTGAAGTGTAGGTGTGGCTACATGGAGAGTATCTGTTGTTGTGTTCCAGTGAATACCAAGTGTTTTATGGCACTCAGAAGGAGCCTTGATAGTATGCACATTCTCCTTCTCTAGCAGATTCTCAGGAATAGTGTCTCGAAGGGCAGGAGAATTGGATCTCCACTTGCGTAATGTCATTCTCCCTCTCTCTAGAAGTAGGTTTAAAGACTGTCTGAGCTTGGAAGCATCTTCAAAAGAGTCAGCACCTGAAAGGAAATCATCCACATAGAAAGATTTGAGAATGGATTGAGCTGCCTCTGGGAATTCTGTGGAGCAGTCCTTTGCCAGTTGACGGAGCACTTGTGTTGCCAGGAAGGGGGAGCAGTTTATACCAAAAGTCAGCCGTTTCATCCTCCAATCCTGAACCTCCCCGTCATCCTCAAAGAGAAACCTATGATAATCTCTGTCTGCATGATGAAGAGACACCTCTCTGAACATCTTTGAGATGTCAGCTGATAGTCCAATCCTGTATACACGAAAAGAAAGCAAAATGTTAGTCAGTAAAGGATATGAAATTGGACCAGGCAACAGTAAGTCATTGAGGGAGTAGCCTGATGATGTCTTAGCCGAAGCATCAAAAACCACTCTAAGCTTGGTGGTTGTACTGCTCTCCTTAACTACCCCATGCATTGGCAGGTAGTATGAATCATACGTAGGCTTGTTCAAATCCTCGATGGGAACTGGCTCCGCATGTCCGAGGTCACGATATTCTTGTAAAGCAGCTAGGAACTCCTCCCACTTCCCTTTCCGAAGCAATGCCTTCTTATTGCTGTTATAGCGTTGAAGAGCCTGTCGTCGTGAGTTTCCAAGCTTGTTTTCTGTTTGCTTCTTAGGAAGGCTCACCATGTACCGTCCATCAGTTTCCCTTGTTTGTGTTAGATGGAAATGTTGTAAGGCTTGCTGATCTTCATCTTTCATCATACATTGGGATGGTGGTTCTTCTGTTTCCCAGAAAGCTTTCAGGAGATTGTCAGTATAAGTAGTCGTGGAAGCATGGCAGCAAATATGTGTAACAGCTGCTTCAGAGGAATTCTTACAGGAGCCACCAATCACCCAACCAAAGATAGTATTAATGGCATACAATTCATTCTTGGTTGAGCGGACAACACCATCCTTCAAGACTTGACCTAAAACATCTTGACCAAGGAGTAGGTCTATACCCCCAGATATCTTGAAGTTAGGGTCAGAGAGGTTTAATGAATTCGTGAATGAAGTATCCACCTCCTTCAACAAATCTGTGGAGGGAGTGTCTCCTACAATGGACTTGATGACTGTGGCTCTGACTTGTACAGAAGGAGCATTGTGCTCATATGGAGACTTGACCAGGATTTCTGACTCATTCCTACAAGTTCCGGCATGAGTACATCCTATGCCAGTGACTTCAGTAATCAGTGGAGAAGTCTTGAGTTTCATAGTCTTCACCAGTCTATCTGTGATAAAGGAAACAGTGGATCCTGGATCTAAGATTCCTCTTACCACGTGAGCAAGTCCTTCCTGCTCCACTTTGGCTTGACATATCCACAAAATTGTTGTAGGTCTAGGAACAGGTAAGGAAAGTGACGTCTCTGAAACTGATGAAGGTTGTGCAGGTTGGATGTTGGATGTTGTTGTGCTCATTGAGGCTTGAGTCTTTGGTACCTCTTCCAAGTGAAGTAACGAATGGTGCTTGCTTCCACAATCTTTGCATGTTTTCTTGCTGTGGCATTGTTTAGCATTATGTCCGGGTACCAAGCAGTTAAAGCAATATGGAGAACTTGACATGAATTTTCTCCTGGCAGGAACATCCATGGTCTTAAACTTCCCACAAAGAAACAACGGGTGTTCTTTTTCATTGCACAGCTTGCAGGAATAACTGGCATTAGAAGAAAGGAGTGATACATTCTTACTCTTCTCCTTAAAAGGAGGATGAGACTTGAAGGGAAGGCTTTTCCCAGAAGCTGGTTTGATAGCAGTAGCTTTATTGAATGGATTTCTGTCAGTAACTTTCTCACCAAGAAGTGTAGCATGGTGACGCAGAAATTTTACCATCTCTTCTGAAGGTGGAATTATGGAAGAGTCTTCAATGTGGCGTTTCCATTCCAGTTTGGAGTGGTCGTCCATAGTATTCTCAGCAAAGGCGGTAAGTAACTGAGAAGCAGAACCATCCCCATATGTTGAGATGGCATGCATCATACTGACTAGTGTGTCAGCAGTGTTGTAGAAAGATTTAGAGTCATATGTTGTATTAGGCATTGAAGAGAGTGTGTGAGTGACACCCAAGTAAACCTGTCGTGGTTGGTCATACTTTATTTCTAACTCCTCAGTAGCAGTCTCAAATGATTTTCCGTAGCGAATAACACGTTGAACAATCTCTTTGGCGGAAGGCTCTTTTAAGCTCTCATAGAGGTATGAAAGTCGTTCACTAGATGTGAGTCCGGGAATTTTGTTTAGATATTCATTGAATCTTTTCCAGTATGACCTCCAATCAGCTAAGTCTCCATGGAACGTTGGCATAGGAAGAGTTAGAGACTTTAAACCTGGCCTGGTCCCCTCAGGAACTCCAAGGTCCTTAACAGAAGGTGCAGGTGTAGGAGTAGTAGTAGTTGGAGCAGTATCTTTCAGTCTGTCAATACGAAGTCGAGTGTCTCTTATCAGTTCCTTGATGTGTGGAGAAGAAGCTAATCTTCTAGGTCTGGTAACCTCAACAAAGTGATCAAATTGTGCCTGTAGAGTGTCAATGTCTCTGACAACTCTGGCACGTAAAGTGTCTTCATCCAAGCTTTCCCAGTACTCTAGGAGCTCAAGAAGATCCTCTCCAAGACCATAACTAATGATCACCAGCTTAAGGTGGTCAATCCCAGCACGAGCATCATCAAAATTGGTCAAGAACTCAATCTGGGAACGTTCATCATCTTCTGTTGGGTCTTCTATGGTCACATAGGCACTCTCATATAATTCTTCTGCCTTGTCAAGTCGAGTTGTTAGTCTCTCAAGAAGAGGAGATTTTAGTTCTTTGGGTTCCAGGCCCTCCTGTTCTTCAAGGAGTCCAAGCACTCTAGTTACACCACCCTTGGCAGTAGCCATTTTCTTCTTGTTGTCCATGTCACGGAACAAAGCAATGTAAAAGAGAGTTCAGTTTTAAATGTTCAAGTAGAATAGTAGATGATGTAGCAGAAGTAATTTTATAAATATAGTAGCAGAAGTAGATGTTTGAAGAAGATGTTAGAAGATGTTAGAAGATGTTGTAGAAGTAGTGTTCTTATTATCCGGCTCGAAGGACCAATTATGTAGGGGTTTGTTTGGATAAATGGTAGTCAGGCAGGAGGTGAATGGGAGTAGTTATCTCTGACCTTCAGAATCCTCCTTGATATCCCAACTAAACAATTACCCACTATAGTACCAAGATAGATAGTACAATGAGTTTTAGATACTAATACTATAAGGTAACTACAGAAACTAAAACAATGTTGTTAGGAGTAGTGAGCATGTCAGCCTTTAGGCATGTTAACCCTTAGGCTATATAATGGGCAGCTGCCCCTGACCTACAGGAAATAGTGCATGTATGATGATGATGATATGAATGTGTATGAGAGTTATGTCTTAGGCTTAGGCCTTGATTGAAGCTTGAACATGTAGTATCGGAAGAAACTGGGGTGAAGCCTGAAAAGCCGTGTTTTTAGGGAAAAAAGAGGCACCTGGGTGTGTGTTTAAGTGGCATACGTACCATCCATACATATGTAACACTGTGTGCTTGAGCACTAATATAGAGCGAGCCTGCCTAGTTAAAACTACAGTATTGTTACTACATAATTTATATTTTAGCTTAGTTCATGCAAAACAGTATAATAACAGTTGACCATAATTTTAGCAAACAAATACAAAATTACTCTCTTACCTGAGTAATGGTAACTTCTGTAGTATCAAACTTAAGCCATTCTGACTGCCTCAATTACCCTGGAACAAGCTCTCAGCTACAAAATAAATAGGCCAGTGTTATTTTTGTAATTTTAGCCGACAAAATATGAAATTACTACTTATCTCATTTCCTTAGTATTGGTAACTTCTGTAGTTACAAATTTAAACTGTTTTGACTATCTGAATTACCAGTAATTTTTGACAAGCTCTTAGCTACAAAAATAATAGACCCTTTATTTTAGTGAAAAAAAATTACTTTCTTACCTCATTTTCTTGAGCAGTGGTAACTTCTGTAGTATCAAATTTAAGCCATTCTGACTATCTGAATTACCAGTCTCTCTTGACAACAAGCTCTCAACTACAAAAAAGAAAGACCAGAGTTATTTTTTTAATTTAAACTAAACAATAATATGGAATTAAGGGTGGCCACACACCGCCCACGCATTTTTTTTGGTTGATGGTTGCTATGCAAGATTACTATTATTGTATACTTACAGGGGCTTCTCCACTACAACACAACCAAAGGAAAGTGCCACTCACTAATTTTAGAGCGAATGTGGTGGAAATATCGGGGCCTGTAGCACTTTTTTGGAGTAGTGCCATAGGTTGGAGCTCAGCAATTTGGTGCACTACTAGCCGAGCCGATACTCTACTGCAAGACAATGAGTTCTTTTCCGTTTCAATAATACTTTATGATTTATTAGCATTTTCTTCTTTTTATAAGATATTGAAAAATTCAAGTTGTGGTGCAGTTAATTTTTTTAGGCTTACCCGTGTGTAAAAAAATTGTCGTTCTCATCATTGGCGAGCGAGCGAAGCGAGCTAGACACTCTCAGGGTTAACGCAATCGAGATTTCGTTATATTTATTTATTGGCGAGCGAGCGAAGCGAGCTAGACACTCTCAGGGTTAACGCAATCGAGATTTCGCTATATTTATTTATTGGCAGGCGAGCGAAGCGAGCGAGACACTATCAGGGGTAACTCAATCGAGATTTCGCTATATTTATTTATTGGCGAGCGAGCATAGCGAGCGAGACACTTACAGGGGTAACACAATCGAGATTTCGCTATATTTATTTATCGGCGAGCGAGACACTTACAGGGGCAACACAATTGAAAATCGGGGATGTTTGTTTATTAATTTATTTATTGGCGAGCTAGCGAAGCGAGCGAGACAGTATTAGGGGTGGATAATGCAAAATCGGGTATATGTTATTGGCGAGCGAGCGTAGCGAGCGAGACACTTACAGGGGTAACACAATCGAAAATCGGGGATGTTTGTTTATTGGCGAGCGAGCGTAGCGAGCGAGACAGTATTAGGGGTGGATAATGCAAAATCGGGTATATGTTATATATATGTATGTATGTATGTATGGTACGTATGCCCTTTTAACGCGCGCGCGGGAAACTTTTTCCTCCAAAAAACACGACTTTTTAGGCTTGACCCCAGTTTATTCTGAAACTACAGCATTAAGCAAGCCTTATATTATACTTAAGCTCCAAAGTGTGAGAAAATTCCTGCGAAAATGCTTGATTTTCAAGAAACAAAAAGTTGATTCGCCTGGTTACTATGGCATTGAAGACCCTTTTCCAGACTTAATTTCAAAACTTCGCTGTTTTATGGGGGGATACGGAGTGCCGGTTGTTGGTTGTCAAGAGCCGTTGGTAGTCAGAATACCGTAGTATTAATGCTAAGGAAGCTACTACTTCTCGAGGGAAGCTGAGGTAAGTACGTAATTCCATATTTGTTAGCTAAATATGCAAAATTAACTCTGGCCTTTCATTTTTGTAGCTAAGAGCTTGTCAACAGTGACTGGTAAATTCAAATAGTCAGATTGGCTCAAATTTGGTACTACAAAAGTTACCACTGCTCAAGAAAATGAGGTAAGAAAGTAATTTTGTATTTGTGTGCTATAATTGATTGTCTTTTGTTTTTGTTGGTGAGAGCTTGTCAAGAATTCAAGGTAATTCAGATGGTCAAAGTAACTTCAATTTGATACTACAGAAGTTATCAATACTCAAGAATGGTGTAAGTAGTATTTCCATATTTGTTGGCTAAAATTACAAATAATAACACTGGTTTATTTTTTATCGTAGCTGAGAGCTTGTTCAAGAGTTACTGGTGATTGAGATTATCACAATGGTTGATGTTTGATACTACAAAAGTTACCATTAATCAGGTAAGAGAGTGATTTTGTATTTGTTTGCTGAAATCAAATGTCATAACTGCTATTATAGTGTTTTCATGAAGTAAGCTAAAAATAGTAACATTTTATGTTACCTAACTATCAGACTCGCTCGCCATTTGTGCTCAAGCACACCACTAGTTTATATATATGTTTGGACGTATGTATGTCATTTTGTACTTTGACCCTCCGTATTTTTGTGTTCGCTCCGCGTTCGACCCCGTCCCAAACTTCACTAAACAGAATCCTCCGGTTTAGCTACCATTACCCGTATCACCTTAGAAATTGAATTGTTTACGGCTTTGAATTGTTTTGCGGGAGCATTTAAAACTCAAAATCTTATGGGAGCTCCATTTCTATTCGAGTTAATGGCGGTGGTAAGTTAATGCGCTATTTGTCACAGTAAGCCCTACTCAACGGTATTTACTTAAAAATGCATTGTCCACTAGACGAACCACGAAGGTAAGTCTTGCGTAGGTATGTTCAGTTGTGTGAAAGTATTGTGCGTTACTACTACTATTAAGAATATCACAAAGCAAATTTTAAACAACGTGATTTGATTTTGTTGCTTCTTTTTCAATTCAATCTGTTGCGGGAGCGGTAACTATGACATTGAAACCCCTTTACCTCATACGTAATTTAAAAACTCGATTTTATTTTAATAGCTAGAGTGTTAGTTGTTAAAATCAAATTTAACAATAGTGTAGTTAGGCTCGCTCGCCATTTGTGCTCAAGCACACTATCAGGGGTAACTCAATCGAGATTTCGCTATATTTATTTATTTATTTATCTGTTTATGGGGTACGTGAGACCTCTGTTTTCGCCCACGCTTTTAATTACGTAAGTTAGGTAAAGCGTTCACAGTTTTTTTCAATTAACGAGCTCTGAGAATCCTTAGTGGCGGTGGTAAGTCAATGCGCTCTTTGTCATGGCTATAAGCCTTGCACAACAGTATTTACTTGAAAATACATTGTCCACTAGACTACTGCGAAGGTAAGTCTGTGTAGGTGCATGTCCAGTTGTGTCAAAGCATTGTGTGTTACAACCACTACTTAGCTAAAGAATATCACAAAGAAAACTTTTAAATAACGTGTATTGTTTTGTTGTTGTTTTCCTTCCAAGCAGTTGCAGAGAGTTGTTACTATGGCACTGAAATCCCTTTACCCTGTATGCTAAATTTAAAAACTGGACCTTATTTTCAGTAGCTTCAGTGTTAGAAGTCAATAAAAATAGTATAGTCTTTAGGCTCGCTCGCCATTTGTGCTCAAGCACACCACTAGTATATATGTATGTATGTATGGATGGTACGTATGCTCTTTAAACGCGCGCGGGGGGGACATTTTCTCCTAAAAACACGGCTATTTAGGCTTGACTCCAGTTTATTCTGAAACTACAGCATTAAGCAAACCTTACTTTATACTTAAGCTCCAAAGTATGAGAAAATTCCTGCTAAAACGCTTGTTTTCAAGACACAAAAAGTTGATTCGACAGGTTACTATGGCATTGAAGACCCTTTTCCAGACTTAATTTCAAAACTTCGCCGTTTATGGGGGGGATACGAGAGTGCCGGTTGTTGGTTGTCAAGAGCCGTTGGTAGTCAGAATGCCGTAGTATTAATGCTATGGAAGCTACTACTTCTCGAGGGAAGCTGAGATAAGTACCAATTCCATATTAGTCAGCTAAATATGCAAAATTAACTCTGGCCTTTCTTTTTGTAGCTAAGAGCTAGTCAACAGTGACTGGTAAATTCAAATAGTCAGATTGGCTCAAATTTGGTACTACAAAAGTTACCGAGGTAAGAAAGTAATTTTGTATTTGTGTGCTAAAATTGATTGTCTTTTGTTTTTGTAGGTGAGAGCTTGTTGTCAAGAATTTAAGGTAATTCAGATGGTCAAAGTAACTTCAATTTGATACCACAGAAGTTATCAATACTCAAGAATGATGTAAGTAGTAATTCCATATTTGTTGGCTAAAATTACAAATAATAACACTTGTTTATTTTTTATCGTAGCTGAGAGCTTGTTCAAGAGTTACTGGTGATTGAGATTATCAGAATGGTTGATGTTTGATACTACAAAAGTTACCATTAATCAGGTAAGAGAGTGATTTTGTATTTGTTTGCTGAAATCAAATGTCATAACTGCTATTATAGTGTTTGCATGAAGTAAGCTAAAACATAGTAACATTTCATGTTACCTAACTATCAGGCTCGCTCGCCATTTGTGCTCATGCACACCACTAGTTTATATATATGTTTGGACGTATGTATGTCATTTTGTACTTTGACCCTCCGTATTTTTGTGTTCGCTCGATGTTCGACCCCGTCCCAAACTTCACTAAACATAGCGACCATTACCCGTATCACCTTAGAAATTGAATTGTTTACGGTTTTGAATTGTTTTGCGGGTGCAGTTAAAACTCAAAAACTTATGGGAGCTCCATTTCTATTCGAGTTAGTGGCGGTGGTAAGTTTGTCACAGTTATAAGCACTACTCAACAGCATTTACTTGACAATTCTGATTCATTGTCCACTAGACAACCACGAAGGTAAGTCTTGCGTAGGTATGTTCAGTTGTGTGAAAGTATTGTGCGTTACAACTACTATTAAGAATATCACAAAGAAATTTTTAAATAACGTGACTTGATTTTGTTGCTTCTTTTTCAATTCAAGCAGTTGAGGGGAGTGGTTACTATGGCATTGAAACCCCTTTACCGTATATGCGTAATTTAACAACTCGACTTTATTTTAGTAGTTTGAATAACAATAGTGTAGTTTAAGGCTCGCTCGCCATTTGTGCTCAAGCACACCACTAGTTTATCTGTTTATTGGGTACGTGAGACCTCTGTTTTCGCCCGCGCTTCTAATTACGTAAGTTAGGTAAAGCATTCATAGTTCCAGTATTTTTCAATTAACGAGCGCGGAGAATCCTTCTGCACTGCCTTACGCAACTCTGTTTCAACCAAAACGTTTATAGCTACTCTCTTCTTGAAACAATTGTGAAGTCTTTGTCAAGCTGCACTTCTTTGCCACTGCTTTCTAAGTTTATTCAGGTAATTCTGTTATTGTTAACTCAGCTAAGAGCTTGTTGTCAACAGTGACTGGTAAATTCAAATAGTCAGAATGACTCAAATTTGGTACTACGGAAGTTACTACTGCTCAAGAAAATGAGGTAAGAAAGTAATTTTGTATTTGTGTGCTAAAATTGATTGTCTTTTTTTTATGTAGCTGAGAGCTTGTTGTCAAGAATTCGAGGTAATTCAGATGGTCAAAGTAACTTCAATTTGATATTACAGAAGTTATCAATACTCAAGAATGAGGTAAGTAGTAATTCCATATTTGTTGGCTAAAATTACAAATAATAACACTGGTTTATTTTTTATCGTAGCTGAGAGCTTGTTCAAGAGTTACTGGTGATTGAGATTATCAGAATGGTTGATGTTTGATACTACAAAATACTTCAGGTAAGAGAGTGATTTTGTATTTGTTTGCTGAAATCAAATGTCATAACTGCTATTATAGTGTTTGCATGAAGTAAGCTAAAACATAGTAACATTTTATGTTACCTAACTATCAGGCTCGCTCGCCATTTGTGCTCAAGCACACCACTAGTTTAGATATATATGTATGGACGTACGTATGTCATTTTGTACTTTGACCCTCGCGTTTTTGTGTTAGTTATGTGGTCGACCCCGTCCCAAATTGCACTAAACAGAATCCTCTGGTTTATCGATCAGTACCCGTATCACCCTAGAAATTGAATTGTTTACCGTTTTGAATTCTTTTGCGGGTGCAGTTTTTTTCTATTCGAGTTAGTGGCGGTGGTAAGTCAATGCGCTCTTTGTCATGGTTATAAGCCGTGCGCAACAGTATTTACTTGAAAATACATTGAAAATACATTGTCCACTAGACTACCGCGAAGGTAAGTCTGTGTAGGTGCATGTCCAGTTGTGTCAAAACATTGTGTGTTACAACCACTACTTAGCTAAAGAATATCACAAAGAAAACGTTTAAATAACGTGTATTGTTTTGTTGTTTTTTTTTTCCTTCAATTCAAGCAGTTGCAGAGAGTTGTTACTATGGCACTGAAATCCCTTTACCGTGTATGCGAAATTTAAAAACTGGACCTTATTTTCAGTAGCTTCAGTGTTAGAAGTCAAAATCACTCATATAAAAATAGTATAGTCTTTAGGCTCGCTCGCCATTTGGGCTCAAGCACATCACTAATTTATCTGTTTATGGGGTACGTGAGACTTCTGTTTTAGCCCGCGCTTCTAATTACGTAAGTTAGGTAAAGCGTTCACAGTTCCAGTATTTTTCAATTAACGAGCGCGGAGAATCCTGCTGCACTGCCTTACGCAACTTTGTTTCAACCAAAAAGTTTACAGCTACTCTCTTCTTGAAACAATTGTGAAGTCTTTGTCAAGCTGCGCTTCTTTGCCACTGCTTTCGAAGTTTATTCAGGTAATTCTGTTAGTTTAGTCTGGGATCAGAGACTTTAGATTCTCTGATGCTAACTGAGAATGGAAAGGGTTACACTGTGCACTACAGTTAGATGTAATTTCTGTCCTATTTTTCTGTAAAAAGAGTCTGCTCGCTCGCCATGCATTTGCGCTATTCGAGCGCACCACTAGTTTATTGGCGAGCGAGCGTAGCGAGCGAGACACTTACAGGGGTAACACAATTGAAAATCGGGGATGTTTGTGTATTTATATGTATGGACGTACGTATGTCATTTTGTACTTTGACCCTCCGTATTTTTGTGTTCGCTCCGCGTTCGACCCCGTCCCAAACTTCACTAAACAGAATCCTCCGGTTTAGCGACCATTACCCGTATCACCTTAAAAATTGAATTGTTTACCGCTTTGAATTGTTTTGCGGGTGCAGTTAAAACTCAAAAACTTATGGGAGCTCCATTTCTATTCGAGTTTGTGGCGGTGGTAAGTTAATACGCTATTTGTCACAGTTATAAGCCCTACTCAACAGCATTTACTTGAAAATGCATTGTCCACTAGACAAATCACGAAGGTAAGTCTTGCGTAGGTATGTTCAGTTGTGTGAAAGTATTGTGCATTACAACTACTATTAAGAACATCACAAAGAAATTTTTAAATAACGTGACTTGATTTTGTTGCTTCTTTTTCAATTCAAACAGTTGCGGGGAGCGGTTACTATGGCATTGATTTCCCTTTACCGCATACGTAATTAAAAAACTCGACTTTATTTTAGTAGCTTGAGTATTAGTTGTTAAAATCAATCAATAGTGTAGTTTTAGGCTCGCTCGCCATTTGTGCTCAAGCACACCATTAGTTTATTTATTGGCGAGCGAGCGGAGCGAGCGAGACAGTATTAGGGGTGGATAATGCAAAATCGGGTATATGTTATATGTATATATGTAAATATGTATGTATGGATTGAACGTATGCCCTGTAAACGCGCGCGCGGGGATTTTTTTCTTCAAAAATACACGGCTTTTTAGGCTTGACCCCAGTTTATTCTGAAACTACAGCATTAAGCAAGCCTTACTTTATACTTAAGCTCCAAAGTGTGAGAAAATTCCTGCGAAAATGCTTGCTTTTCAAGAAACAAAAAGTTGACTCGACCGGTTACTATGGCATTGAAGACCCTTTTCCAGACTTAATTTCAAAACTTCGTCATTTTATGGGGGGATACGGAGTGCCGGTAGTTGGTTGTCAAGAGCCGTTGGTAGCCAGAATGCCGTAGTATTAATGCTAAGGAAGCAACTACTTCTCGAGGGTGAGGTAAGGACGTAATTCCATATTTGTTAGCTAAATATGCAAAATTAACTCTGGCCTTTCTTTTTTGTAGCTAAGAGCTTTTTCAAAGTTTTTTCTTGCTGGTTATAGTTCATGTTATACCAATTTGATTTTTTATACCAAACAATTCATTTTTAATGCCAACATGTTTCAGCAGACTGCTTCTGCCATCATATAAAAATCAAAAAACAAAAATGCTATAATTAGCCTAAGGGTGATGCTTGATAAAATGCAATATATTGCCTAAGGTTGATTCTTGTTTATTTATGTGAGTGGCCTCTAGCTGCTCTCAATACTAAAGGGGAAAGCTCCATTCCAGAGTCCCTATTCATGGTTAAGTTGTTGGGTGACATATTTATGTAGATGGCTTCTTTTACTTTTCTCTCAACCATGCCTTGCGAAATATCCAAAAGTTTTACTTCATTCCAATTAATCACATGACTCCCTTCTTGCCATACATGTTCTGCCAGTGGTGATTTGGTGAAATATCCATGTTCACAGGCTGATTTGTGTTCTTTAATTCTAATGCCTAGCGCTCTTCCTGATTCACCTATATAGAAATCTCCACATTCACACATGATTTTGTACACAGCTCCTACTTTGTTCTCATTTGAAGTAGGATCTTTTACTTTTGTGAGAAGATTTGACAAAGTAGTTTTGGTTTTGAAAGAAGTCCTTATTCCATAATCCCAGAGTATCTTTCTTATTCTCTCACTCATTGTTGAAACATATGGAATAATTGCTGTTGCTACTGGATCTTCATTGAGGGTAGTTGTGTCAACCTGCTTCTTTTTCTTCTTTAGCTCATTTTTCACTTTATCCACAAGACTTCTAGGATAACCATTCATTGACAAAACACTTCTAACATGGTCTATCTCATTCTTTAAGGAGGATTCACTCGATAGATTGTAAGCTCTTCGAACTAAACATTTTACAATACCTTTCTTCACATGTGGGGCATGGTTGGAATTGTAAGATATATACCTATCTGTGTGTGTTGATTTTCTGTGAACACTAGTCTTCATTGTGCCATCATCAAACCTACTGACCAACACATCCAGAAAAGGTAAACTACCATTTTTTTCTACTTCAGAAGTTAATTGGATAGAAGGAAAAAGTGAGTTTAGAAAAAGAAGTGATTCATCCAAAAACTCACTTTTAATGATGCAAAAAATATCGTCGACATATCTTTTCCAAAATCTGAATCTTGTGTCCAATGCGGTCTCTTCAAAATGTTCCATAAATAGGTTTGCTACTATTGGTGACACTGGTGAACCCATAGCTGCTCCATTCTGCTGTTCATAATACTCCTTGTTAAACACAAAATATGTTGTCCTTAGGCAGACTTCTAGTAAATTTGTTATTTGTTCAGCATTCAGTGTTGTTCTATCATCTAAATTTTCATCTTTCCCCAATTTATCCTTAATGACATCCAGTGCTTCAGGTAATGGAACATTTGTAAAAAGAGATTTCACATCGAAACTCACCATAATTTCATCAAAACCAATAGTTTCTTCAGGATAGATGCAATGAACTTTGATAGCGAAAATGTTGGAGAAGTTATCGCCGAAACAATAGGTCTTAGTGGAAACTCTGGTTTATGCACTTTTGGCAAAGCAGTCTGCTGTAACATGTTGGCATTAAAAATGAATTGTTTGGTATAAAAAATCAAATTGGTATAACATGAGCTAAGAGCTTGTCAACAGTGACTAGTAAATTCGAATAGTCAGATTGGCTCAAATTTGGTACTACAAAAGTTACCACTGCTCAAGAAAATGAGGTAAGAAAGTAATTTTGTATTTGTGTGCTAAAATTGATTGTCTTTTGTTTTTGTAGGTTAGAGCTTGTTGTCAAGAATTCAAGGTAATTCAGATGGTCAAAGTAACTTCAATTTGATACTACAGAAGTCATCAATACTCAAGAATGATGTAAGTAGTAATTCCATATTTGTTGGCTAAAATTACAAATAATAACACTGGTTTATTTTTTATCGTAGCTGAGAGCTTGTTCAAGAGTTACTGGTGATTGAGATTATCAGAATGGTTGATGTTTGATACTACAAAAGTTACCATTAATCAGGTAAGAGAGTGATTTTGTATTTGTTTGCTGAAATCAAATGTCATAACTATGCTATTATAGTGTTTGCATGAAGTAAGCTAAAAATAGTAACATTTTATGTTACCTAACTATCAGGCTCGCTCGCCATTTGTGCTCAAGCACACCACTAGTTGGCGAGCGAGCGAAGCGAGCGAGACACTATCAGGGGTAACTCAATCAAGATTTCGCTATATTTATTTATTTATCTGTTTATGGGGTACGTGAGACCTCTGTTTTCGCCCGCGCTTCTAATTACGTAAGTTAGATAAAGCGTTCACAGTTCCAGTATTTTTCAATTAATGAGCGCGGAGAATCCTTCTGCAATGCCTTACGCAACTCTGTTTCAACCAAAACGTTTATAGCTACTCTCTTCTTGAAACAATTGTGAAGTCTTTGTCAAACTGCGCTTCTTTGCCACTGCTTTCTAAGTTTATTCAGGTAATTCTGTTATTGTTAACTCAGCTAAGAGCTTGTTGTCAACAGTGACTGGTAAATTCAAATAGTCAGAATGACTCAAATTTGGTACTAGGAAGTTACTACTGCTCAAGAAAATGAGGTAAGAAAGTAATTTTGTATTTGTGTGCTAAAATTGATTGTCTTTTGTTTTTGTAGGTGAGAGCTTGTTGTCAAGAATTCAAGGTAATTCAGATGATCAAAGTAACTTCAATTTGATACACAGAAGTTATCAATACTCAAGAATGATGTAAGTAGTAATTCCATATATTGTTGGCTATAACTACAATTAATAACACTGGTTTATTTTTTATCGTAGCTGAGAGCTTGTTCAAGAGTTACTGGTGATTGAGATTATCAGAATGGTTGATGTTTGATACTACAAAAGTTACCATTAACCCTTTCCCTGTCAATTTTTTTTCCAATGATTCCAGTGAATGCATTTAAAAATTCATAAAAAAATAAATATTGGTCAAAGTCTATAGCAACCATACATTTTTGTAATTATCAGTTAATTTTACACTTGACCACATTAATTAGGTTGCCAAGCAACAAAACCACAAAAATTAATTAACCGATTAATTTTATTTTTTTGTATTTTCTTGCTAAATCAATTATAGAAATATGAAAAATTGTTATATAATTAAACTGAATGTTGTATCAAAGCAGAACAATAAGTGAAAATCATGATTTCATAAAAAAATACCATAAAGAACGTGGAGAAAAAAAATACAAAATGATTATTATGTTCTAAGAGACTCATATATTGCTTTCCAATGGGGATCGCTCTCTATCCCCGTGTGATTCAGCACCATCATTTGACTGCAGGGCCGTAGGAGCCGGAACGGCCTAAACGGCCATGGCCGTTTAGGTTTTTGAAACTAAGGGGTGTGCCACTATAATCGATTGAGCTGCGCCCACTTTTTAATTGTGACCACGTTTTGGTTTATTCCAGAGCAGAGTATCAGGCATGGCTAGTGGTGGAGGTGCTTGTGGTAGCGGTGCTTGTGGTAGCTTAACTAAACTTCCTGAGAAGCCCTTTCAGCCTACTGAAATAGCTTTCCCTCGAAGGCCTTTCGGGAAGAGCAGTGTGGTTTATCGTTCCTTCCAGAGTGCTTGGTTTAGGAAGTGGAAGTGGCTACACTATGATGTTGGTAGTGACAAGGCATATTGCTTTACTTGTTTGGGAGCCATTCAAGCAGGTAATTACAGGTCATTTCACGTTTTAGTAAATGTAAAATTGTAGCTAAATTATTTCTATTAATATTTTTTATGAATTGTGACGAAGGTTAATAAAATGTATATTAAATACATTATTATGATGAAATAGTATTTGATATTACGTATACATAAACATAAACATGTGTAATTTATGCATAGGACATCACAACAAGATCAAGGGAAACATTTATGATTCAACCCTTGTATCTGGCTTTTGTAACTGGAAGGATACCACTCGTTGGCTCAGTAAGCACGAATCCACTATTTCTCACAGAGCAGCATCTGATTTCTTGATTCAGATACCAGCAAGCACTCAAGATGTTGGTGGTATGTTATCATCTACACACAAGAAACAACAAGAATCAAATAGGCAAGTACCTGATTAAAATTGCACAAAATATTCGGTTTCTGTGTAGACAGGGCATTGCACTAAGGGGATGGTACTGAAGTGGATAGCAATTTTATGCAATTATTGCAAGTTCGTGCAATTGATGATCCTAAAATTTGTGCTATGCTTGAGAAAAAAGCTGGAAAGTATATCCTCAAATTCAGAATGAAATAATTAAAATTATGTCCCTTAATATTTTAAGAAAAATAGCTTCTAGTATTCAAGAAGCACGCTACTTTGCTCTTATGGCTGATGAAGTCACTGATTGTTCCAACAAAGAACAATTTGTGATATGCTTACGTTGGGTTAACAACAATTTTCAGCCCTTTGAAGAATTCATTGGTCTTTATGATGTGGAATCTATAACAGCAAATAATTTAGTTGCGTGTCTCAAAGATTGCTTGTTACGTATGAATATTAGCTTGTCTAACTGTAGAGCTCAATGCTATGATGGGGCAAGCAATATGTGTGGTTCTAGACGTGGTGTCAGCACACAAATAAGTGATGAAGAGCATCGTGCCATTTTTGTCCATTGCTTTGGACATGTATTGAATTTGGCTGCTGGGGATACAATTAAGCAAAATAAAATATTACGAAATTCTATGGATACAACTCATGAGATATCAAAGCTGCTGAAATTTTCACCAAGAAGAGAAGCATTATTTCAGAAATTAAAAGAAGATATTAGCCCAGAATATGCAGGATTTAGAACACTGTGTCCAACAAGATGGACTGTTCGAGCTTCTTCACTTGCTAGCGTAATCAATAACTACAGTGTCTTGCAAGCTCTATGGGATGAAGCGCTTGAAATATCTACTGATTCAGAAATTCGTGCTCGTTTAATTGGTGTAAGGCATTGTATGTCTACTTTTGAATATTTATTTGGGGTAATATTGGGACAGCTTATACTGCAGCATACAGACAATCTGAGCAAAACCCTTCAAAGTCCTAAATTGTGCTCCTCTGAAGGCCTGAAGATAGCTAGACTTACTAAAAAAAACTTTGGAAAGTCTCAGAAATGAAGAAAATTATAACATGTTCTGGTCAATGGTGATTTCTAGACAGCAGAAATTAACTGTGAATGACCCAGTTTTACCAAGGAAGCGTAGTGTCCCTCAAAAGTTATCTACTGGAGCTGCGTCACCATATTATCCTAGTGATCCAAAAGAGCACTATCGCAAGGAATACTTTGAATGCTTTGATTTAATCATTGCTTTTGTGGAAAGAAGATTTGATCAACCTGGAATGTGAACTCTAAAAAATTTAGAAGATCTTATTTTGAAAGCAGCTAGAAAAGAAAATTATAGTGAGGAATTGAAATATATTGTCGACTTTTATAAAGATGACATCACAGAAGAGTCCTTATCTACACAGCTCCAAACATTGCCAGCTTGCTTAGAAAAATCTACAGAGAAGCCTTCAATCCCGGACATAGTTGATTACTTGCGATCTCTTTCACCAGCACAGCAAGTACTTTTGTCAGAAGTTTCAACATTACTTAAAATTATTCTAGTTAGTCCAGCAACAAATGCTGCTAGTGAAAGGAGTGCATCAAGTTTGAGAAGAATAAAGACATATTTGCGTGCTACTATGTCAGAGAAGAGATTGAACAATCTCATGGTTCTCAATGTCCACAAGGACAAAACTGATGAACTTGATATTCAGTCATGTTTAAATGAGTTCGTTCAAGGTGTTGAACATCGATCAAATATGTTTGGGCAGTTCTAATTATTTCTATTATTCTCTGTAAAGCATACCATTAAAATACCATTTTATGTCATATTACACAGTTAGACACTAAAAAAAACTAATAAATCTTAATTATATTTCATTAATGAGCTGACTCATTAAGTACATTTAATTAGAGGGCATGGCATGGCCGTTCAGGTTCAAAATTGCTTCCTACGGCCCTGGACTGAGCACCATCACTTGACTGAGCACCATCACTTGACTCATCACCATCATTGACACCAGCATCTAAATTTTATTACATATTTTGACTTTATAAATAGCTAAATTTAAAAATTTGAATTCCCAGCTAGTGCCTTTGCAATAATGTAGCCAAACAATTAGTTCACAAGTAGTCTCATGTCAAAATTAAACAAAGTTAGTGCCAACAAATCATGACATAATTTTACCTTATAATTAGCCTAGTATAAACTGCATTCGAAATTTGAATTACCACAACCACTTAGTTAGTGGTTTAGTAAAAGTGTAGCTAAACAATTGGTTCATAACTAGTCTTATGCCAAAAAAACAACAATAATCATGTTACTAGCAACAAAGCATACTTACTGGTGGTGCAACTTAGACAGTTGCGACATCTCAGGAAGCGATGAAAGTGATTTGAGGATGACATAATGTTTTCTTACCTTGGTACTCTGTCTGAGACAGTAGTGGCCCCCTCTGACTACGAAGGAAGCACTAGCAGCTCAACTCCTGATGAAGTTGATGATGTAGCAATGCTGGATGACTCATTGGACAGCCTCAGTGATGGAGCCTCTCCAACATATCCAACAATTCCACCGCGGTAAACCGTTCGGCCATTTTGTTATTCTTTTAATCAACGGTCTGGTTTATTTTTAACCTAGGCCTTAGTAACATCCTTTTATGCTATTTATAAACAATTTTACGTCGTAGAGCAACTCAAGACGCGTGTTTTTATACGTATACTCTAACGTAACTTCACGCCGTTAGTCTTTTAAAATATTTTTTAGCGCGGGTACTTTGCGCGCCGAGAATTCTCGGCTTTGACAGGTAAAGGGTTAATCAGGTAAGAGAGTGATTTTGTATTTGTTTGCTGAAATCAAATGTCATAACTGCTATTATAGTGTTTGCATGAAGTAAGCTAAAAATAGTAACATTTTATGTTACCTAACTATCAGGCTCGCTCGCCATTTGTGCTCAAGCACACCACTAGTTGATTGGCGAGCGAGCGTAGCGAGCGAGACACTTACAGGGGAAACACAATCGAAAATTGGGGATCATTATTAGTATATATGTTTGGACGTACGTATGTCATTTTGTACTTTGACCCTCCGTATTTTTGTGTTCACTCCGCGTTCGACCCCGTCCCAAACTTCACTAAATAGAATCCTCCGGTTTAGCGACCATTACCCGTATCACCTTAGAAATTGAATTGTTTACCGCTTTGAATTGTTTTGGGGGTGCTTGCCCCGAAACAGGAAAAGACCTAAACTATATGATTCAGAGAGTGAACAATATTGCCCTATTACTGTACAAGAGCTTTTTCGTAAGCACTACTTTGAAATTTTGGACCACACCATTAACAGCATTAAGTCAAGATTTGATCAGCCTGGGTACGCATTGTACAAGACAGTTGTGCAGTTAAAACTCAAAATCTTATGGGAGCTCCATTTCTATTCGAGTTAGTGGCGGTGGTAAGTTAATGCGCTATTTGTCACAGTTATAAGCCCTACTCAACAGTATTTACTTAAAAATGCATTGTCCACTAGAGAACCACGAAGGTAAGTCTTGCGTAGGTATGTTCAGTTGTGTGAAAATATTGTGCGTTACAACTACTATTACGTAATTTAAAAACTCGACTTTATTTTAATAGCTTGAGTGTTAGTTGTTAAAATCAAATTTAACAATAGTGTAGTTTAAGGCTCGCTCGCCATTTGTGCTCAAGCACACCACTAGTTTATTTATCTGTTTATGGGGTACGTGAGACTTCTGTTTTAGCCCGCGCTTCTAATTACGTAAGTTAGGTAAAGCTTTCACAGTTCCAGTATTTTTCAATTAACGAGCGCGGAGAATCCTGCTGCACTGCCTTACGCAACTTTGTTTCAACCAAAAAGTTTACAGCTACTCTCTTCTTGAAACAATTGTGAAGTCTTTGTCAAGCTGCGCTTCTTTGCCACTGCTTTCGAAGTTTATTCAGGTAATTCTGTTAGTTTAGTCTGGGATCAGAGACTTTAGATTCTCTGATGCTAACTGAGAATGGAAAGGGTTACACTGTGCACTACAGTTAGATGTAATTTTTGTCCTATTTTTCTGTAAAAAGAGTCTGCTCGCTCGCCATGCATTTGCGCTACTGCCTTACGCAACTCTGTTTCAACCAAAACGTTTATAGCTACTCTCTTCTTGAAACAATTGTGAAGTCTTTGTCACGCTGCGCTTCTTTCCCACTGCTTTCGAAGTTTATTCAGGTAATTCTGTTAGTTTAGTCTGGGATCAGAGACTTTAGATTCTCTGATGCTAACTGAGAATGGAAAGGGTTACACTGTGCACTACAGTTAGATGTAATTTTTGTCCTATTTTTCTGTAAAAAGAGTCTGCTCGCTCGCCATGCATTTGCGCTACTGCCTTACGCAACTCTGTTTCAACCAAAACATTTATAGCTACTCTCTTCTTGAAACAATTGTGAAGTCTTTGTCAAGCTGCGCTTCTTTGCCACTGCTTTCTAAGTTTATTCAGGTAATTCTGTTATTGTTAACTCTTCATGACTAATCAGTTAGATGTAATTTCTGTCCTATTTTTCTGTAAAAAAGTCTGCTCGCTCGCCATGCATTTGCGCTATTCGAGCGCACCACTAGTTTGATTCCAAGAAAACTATTACAAAATCTGGAACTTTTATTGGCGAGCGAGCGAGACACTTACAGGGGTAACACAATTGAAAATTGGGGATGTTTGTTTATAGTTTGGACGTACGTATGTCATTTTGTACTTTGACCCTCCGTATTTTTGTGTTTGCTCCGCGTTCGACCTTGTCCCAAACTTCACTAAACAGAATCCTCCCATTTAGCGACCATTACCCGTATCACCATAGAAATTGAATTGTTTGCCGCTTTGCGGGTGCAGTTAAAACTCAAAAACTTATGGGAGCTCCATTTCTATTCGAGTTAGTGGCGGTGGTAAGTTAATACGCTATTTGTCACAGTTATAAGCCCTACTCAACAGCATTTACTTGAAAATTCATTGTCCACTAGACGAACCACTCGCAATTATTATTGAATAAACCTGCCCCCATTTCTCGTACTCTAGTACGCGAGCAATTTTTTTTTCAGTTGGTTTGTATCAGTTCTAAAAAGAGCCCATCTATATCAAGAGTAAACAAACATCAATGCAACAATAACGAGAGAGTCAGAAGAGAGGGCAGTTTCTTGGAGATAGCCCGAGGTGAAGGTTTTAGAGCTTGCTATGCAGCTTGGGAAGTCTTCGCTCCTCAGAAATCGAGCCTGCTGGATCCATCTGCTCGTGCTCATATGTGCAGAGCCTGGAGAAAGGCTACAGGAGGAGAGGCATCATGGCATACCTTGCCACATGAGCTAAGACGAGGACTACTGTATGGAGTGTTGCTGTAAACAGCTATGAGGAGGCAACCTGAAGCTAAGACACCATAACTTCAAGAAGTATACTTTTGCTGCTACTGTGCGATTGTTTCTGCTCGTGTATTATCGAATTGTGGGTATTGGCAGGGAATAAATTCATGTCATGATCTATGGGGGGTGCATGTTGATATGTGCAGCCACTCGTAAGTACTTACCTCAGTTACCCCCAAGTAGTGGTAGCTTCCTTAGCATTACTAATAATAGCTTCCTTAGCATTATTAATGTATTCTGACTACCAGTGGCTCTTGACAACCAACAATTGGTACTTCGCGGCCCACCAAAATGGGTGGATAATGCAAAATCAGAGCATTATCCAAAACAAGGGTGGCAGAACCAGGTGACACCAGTGGTAAATAGTTTTATGTAACCTAACTAGGCAGGCTCGTTCAGCATTTGCTTGTGTTGTGTGAAAGTATTGTGAGTTACAACTACTAAAGAATATCACAAAGAAAACATTTAAATAGTGTGACTTTTTTTTTTGTTGCTTTATTATTTTTTTCAATAAAAAAAAGTTGCGGGAGTGGTTTCTAGGGCACTTTACTGTATATACGTAATTAAAAAAACTTGACTTTTTTTAGTAGCTTGCCTCTCAAACTCGCACGGGATTTTTCTTCTTCTAAAACACGGCTTTTCAGGCTTAACCCCAGTCTCTTGGAATACTACGACATCCAAGTATTACTTTAAACTTGGGCTCAAAATTGTGAGAGAATTCCTGCGAAAATGCTCGTTTTCAAGTTACAAACAGTTGCTGCGACCGGTTACTAAGGCATTGAAGACCCTTTTCCAGACTTAATTTTCAAAACTTCGCCGTTTTGGGAGGCTACAAAGTGCCAATTGTTGGTTGTCAAGACCCACCAGTAGTCAGAACGCCTCAATATTAATGCTAAGGAAGCCACTACTGCTGGGGGGGGGGGGGGGGGGGGGGGGGGGAGGGAAGCTGAGGTAAATACGTAATTCCATATTATTGTTAGCTAAAATTACAAAAATAACTCAGGCCATTCTTTTTTGTATCTGAGAACTTGTGTGACTGGTGAATTCAGATAGTCAGAATGGCTTCAATTTGATACTACTGAAGTTGCCACTACTCAAGAACATGAGGTAGGAAGGTAATTTTGTATTTGATTGCTAAAAAATTAAGGTCTTTTGTTTTTGTAGCTTTGAACTTGTTGTCAAGAATTACCAGTAATTCAGATGGTCAGAATGGTTTCAATTTGATACTACAGAAAGTACCAATAATACTCAGGAAATATAGGTAAGTAGTAACTCCATAGTTGTTGTCTGAATTACAAAAATAATGCTGGCCTATTTTTTTTTTGTAGCTGAGAGCTTGTTCAAGAGATACTGGTAATTGAGGTAGTCAGAATGGTTTAAGTTTGATAATACAGAGGTTACCATTACTCATATAAGAGAGTGATTTTGTATTTCTATGCTATTAATGTTCAACTGCTATTATACTACTGTTTTTAATTGAACTAAGCTTAATATAATTATGTAGTGGCAATACTGCAGTTTTATGTACCTAACTTGAGGCTCGCTTGCCATTTGTGCTCAAGTACATCACTAGTTGGCGAGCGAGCGGAGCAAGCGAGACAGTATTACGGGTGGTTAATGCAAAATCGGGTATATGTTCGATGTATATAATATATGTATGGATTGTACGTATGCCCCTTAAACGCGCGTGCAGGTACCGTATTTTTCTTCTAAAAACACGGCCTTTTAGGCTTGACACCACTTTCTTCTGATACTACAGCATTTTGAGCTCCAAATTGTGAGATAATTTCTGCGAAACGCTTGTTTTTAAGTCCCAAAAAGTTGCTGCTGGTGACTAAGGCATTGAAAACCCTTTACCAGACTTAATTTCAAAACTTCGTCGTTTTTTGGGGCTGCTAAAAATGCCGCTTGTAGGTTGTCAAGTGCAACTGGTAGCCTGAATGGCTAAATAATAATACTAAGGAATCCACCATTACTTGGAAGAAGCTGAGGTAAGTACTAGTTCCGTACTTGTTAGCTAAAATTACAAAAATAACTGTGGCCATTAATTTTTGTTAGAGCTGCGAGCTTGTTCACCAGTTACTGGTAATTGAGGTAGTTGGGATGGCTGAAATTGGATACTACAGAAGTTACCACTGTCAGAATACCTTATAACAATGCTGAGGAAGCTACCATTACTAGAGGAAATCTGAGGTAAGTACTTAATTCCATATTTGTATGTTAAAATTACAAAAATAACTCGGGCCTTTCTTTTTTATAGTTGAGAGCTTGTTGTCAAGAGAGACTGGTAATTCAGATAGTCAGAATGGGTTCAATTTGATACTACAGAAGTTACTACTACTCAAGAAAATGAGGTAAAAAGTAATTTTGTATTTGTTTGCTAAAATTAATTGTCTTTTGTTTTGTAGCTGAGAGCTTGATGTCAAGAATTACTGGTAATTCAGATAGTCAAAAATAGCTTAAATTTGTAACTGCAGAAGTTACCAATACTCAGGAAATTGTGGCAAGTAGTAATTCCATATTTGTTGGCTAATATTACAAAAATAACACTGGCCTATTTATTTTGTAGCCAAGAGCTTGTTCAAGAATTACTGGTAATTGAGGTAGTCAGAATTGCCCAAGTCTGATACTACAGAAGTTACCATTACTCAGGGAAGAGTGTAACTTGGTATTTGTGCTTGTTACTGCTATTATACTGTTCTGCATGAATTTAGCTAAAATATATATTCTGTAGTAACAATACTTTTAACTAGGCAGGCTCGCTCGCCATTTGTGCTCAAGCACATCACTAGTTTATATATATGTGTGGACGTGCGTATGTCATTTTGTACTTTGACCCTCACGTATTTTTATGTTCGCTCCGTCTTCGACCCCGTCCCAAACTTCACTCAACAGAAACCTCCGGTTTAGCGATCATTACCCGTATCACCCTAGGAATTGAATTGTTTACCGCTTTGAATTCTTTTGCGGGTGCAGTTAAAACTCAAAAAATTTATGGGAGCTCCATTTCTATTTGAGTTAGTGGCAGTGGTAAGTTAATACGCTATTGTCACAGTTATAAGCCCCCAACAATATTTACTTGAAAATTCATTGTCCACTATACTAACCACGAAGGAAGTCTTGCGTAGGTATGTTCAGTTGTATGAAAGTATTGTGCGTTACAACTACTACAAAAAGAAAAAGTTTAAATAACGTGACTTGATTTTGTTGCTTCTTTTTCAATTCAAACATTTGCGGGGAGCAGCTACCATGGCATTGAATCCCCTTTACCCTATATACGTAATTTAAAAACTCGACTTTATTTTAGTAGATTGAGTTTTAGTAGTCAGAATCAATCGTTTGACAATAGTGTGGTTTAAGGTTCGCTCGCCATTTGTGCTCAAGTACACCACTAGTATGTATTTATATGTATGGATGGATGGTACATATGCCCTTTAAACGCGTGCGTGGGTGCCGGTTTTTTCCCTAAAAACAAGGCTTTTTAGGCTTGACCCCACTTTCTTCTGATACTACAGCTTTATGCAAGTCTTACTTGAAACTTGGTCCAAATTGCGAGATAATTCCTTCAAAGAGCTTGTTTTTCAAGTCCCAAAAAGTTACTGTGACCGGTTACTATGGCATTGAAACCCTTTACCAAACGTAATTTGAAAAACTTCGTCGTGTTTTGGGGCTTCTAAATGCCACTCGTTGGTTGTCAAGTGCCACTGGTACCCAGAGTGGCTAAATATTAAAACCAAGGAAGCCACCATTACTTAAGAGAAGCTGAGGTAAGTACGTAGTTCTGTATTTGTTAGCTAAAATAAAAAACAAACATACTCTGGCTATGTTTTTTTGGTAGAGCTGCGAGCTTGTTCACCAGTTACTGGTAATTGAGGCAGTCAGAATGGCTTAAATTGGATACTACAGAAGTTATCACTATTCCTGAAATTGAGGTGAGAGAGTAATTCTGTATAATATACAGAATTACTCTCTCACCTCAATTTCAATTATGTTAATGGTCAACTACTATTTACTTTTTTGCATGAACTAAGCTAAAGTATATTATGTAACAATACATTGGTGTAGAAAGCAATTTTAAATAGGCCAATCAAGCCGTCACATTTGCTATGCCTACAATATTAGGTGGGGTTTAAATTGTTTATATATTACTTAATAAAAAATTTGACATATTAGTAAAATGATGTAAAATTGATGAAAGTATGATAAATACTAAACAATCATACCCATTAGCTAATTATACCTTTTCAAGGAATAATTTTTAAGCTTGACAGAATCTTACAGAGCATTCTCCCAAACAAGGGAGGCAGAACCAGGTGACACCAGTGGTAAATAGTTTATGTAACCTAACTAGGCAGGCTCGCTCATCATTTGCTTGTGTTGTGTGAAAGTATTGTGAGTTACAACTACTACTTAGGTAAAGAATATCAAAGAAAACGTTTAAATAGCGTGACTTGTTTTTTTTGTTGCTTTATTTTAAAAAACAATTAAAACAGTTGCGGGGAGTGGTTACTATGGCAATGAATCCCCTTTACTGTATATACGTGATTAAAAAAAACTCAACTTTTTTTAGTAGCTTGATTGTTAGAGGTTAAAACCAATTGTTTGACAATAGTGTAGTTTTAGGCTCGCTCGCCATATGTGCTCAAGCACACCATTAGTATATATGTATGTATGGCAGTGTTGTGGTAATTGCAATTGGTAATTGTAATTAGCTGTAATCATTACACCATCTGCAGTAATTGTAATTGTAATTGTAATTGCATACCTGTAATTGGCAAGTAGTTGGGGTCAAAGACCACTTTGGTAAAGGGTCAGTTCTAAAGCACATGACTGCTAGCAAGAAAATGAATTCTCAGTTTTTATAATTTTTAATGTAGATAGAAATAACTTTTCTCTTTTAAGAAGAATTGATGAATTAAAACAAAATTACAAACTTTGTGGGCCCTATTACATGACCACTTATCCTGAGGAGGCGATGTGATGTAATTGTATGTAATTGCTAACAGATTTGTTGTAATTAGTTCTTAAAGGTGTAATTGGTAATTGAAATTGTAATTGAGAAGCAAAAATTTTAAGTAATTCAGCGAAGCGAGCGAAGCGAGCGGAGCTGACTCTCTAATGAGTTTGCGATATATATATATATTTAGGTCTAGAAATTGTTTTTGTTCTTGCGTGGGCGTACGTGTGTACCCTTTCTCCTACGCGCTTGCGCGGGCCGGGTAACCTTCTTAGCAACATTTTGTTTTATTTACCCGCTGTACGAAGTAGCGATCCAGTAGACAAAACGTTCCCTTTATCCTACGCGCTTGCGCGGGCCGGGTAACCTTCTTAGCAACATTTTGTTTTGTTTACCCGCCGTACGAAGTAGCGATGCCCAGTAGACAAAACGTTAGAAACGCTCGGTCAAGAGCTTTGAGGGCGTTAGGAACTCCAGAAGAAAAAATAGTAAGGAGAGAGATAAGAAATGAAAAGGACAGGGCAAGGAGGAGGAGAGCTAAAACGAAACAGAAACAGGTAGCAAAGTAAAGAATCTTTCTTTTTGAAAAGCCATTAAATGTTCCTAATTTATTTATTAGACTATTCCTGAGGATTACTGTACCAATCAACTTTATACAGCTGTAGACTCAACTACTCTTGAAGACACTGAAAATGCAGCCACACCATCTGAACAAGAAGCTAATATCCCCACTACTTTTTGTACTGCAAGAGGAAGGAAAAGACATCTATCAGAGGACATCCATTCTCATATACACCCAAAGCAGCAAAAAAAAGTTGCAGAAAATATAACTCAAACAATTTCGATACCGCAAAGCCTTTCAGCTTATCAGCAACGAATGCAAGAGGTAAATATAAAATAAAATATATACTTCAATAAGTTAATACGAGACATTTTCGTTTAGGAAACCATTATGCAGAGAGCAACGTCTACAACTAATGTCACAAAAACAGCAAGTCACACATTTGTTTGAAAGTGATTCCTCTAGATTAGAGCAGTTGTCAACTAACCAACAGCAGAGATTGGCTGATGAAACACCACTTCAACCGGAGACTAGATTGTCTCAAGTTAGGGGGAACAGGTCAAGACAACATCCCCAGGTTCCATTGCACCATATTATTCCAGCATTTGATGATCCTCAAGTTCACACAGCAATGCGTAATTTTCATGCTAAAATCTCATCGATTACTATCCCAGTCTGCATAACGTGTATGGAGAAGTTTCCAGGCACCAAAATGAAATTTAAGTCATTGGAATGTTGTCAATGTAGCCGGGATAAACATATCCCTAAGCTCTATTCAGCTCAAAATAACATGCATCCTGGAAACATTCCTCCACTTGCAGGTTAAATTTAATGTAAAACTATAAAAATTAACCTAACTCTATTATCAAACTATGTAGTCTAAGATCTACATCCATTTAACATACTCTGCTCTCCCTCTGAATATGTTATAGTCCCCAAACAAACTCTTTTATTTTTTATTTTTATTAAACCACAAAGTGTACATCAGCTATAACTGTAATGATGTATGACATTTTTAATTAAATAGCGGATATTCTGTCTAAAACACCAGCCAATAACTTTGATGGTAAAATAATTCATTATTCTTATATTATCACAAATAATATAACATTTAAACTTTATTATATAAAGCAATACTATGTAGCTGATTACGAATTACATTAATAAAATAAATAATAAAATAATTCATTACTCTTGTTTTACCACAAAAAGTATAACATTTATACTTTATTATACATAGCCTAAATTTTATAACCTTCATCATACAGTGGTATAGAATAGAAGCACCAATGAATCTATATGAAACAACAGACAGACATAACATTAACAACATCAAAATAAATAACTCTATAGCTGCAATTACAGGGAACATGCATCGCTCGCTTCGCTATTTTGCGCTATTCGAGTGCACCACTAGTTGTAATTGTAATTGATTGCTTTACTCCTGTAATTGCCACAACCCTGATGTATGGATAGTACGTATGCCCCTCAAATACGCGTGTGGGGAACTTTTTTCTCCTAAAAACACGGCTTTTTACGCTTGACCCCTGTTTTTTCTGAAACTACAGCATTAAGCTAGCCTTATTTTAAACTTATGCTCTGAAATTCTTGCGAAAATGCTTTTTATTCAAGACACAAAAGTTGCTACGATTGGTTACTACGACATTGAAGACCCTTTTCCAGACGTAATTTCAAAACTTCGCCGTTTTAGGAGGACATGAAGTAATGATTGTTGGTTGTCAAGAGTCATTATGTTGTCACATTAATGCTAAGGAAGCTACTACTACTCGAGGGAAGCTGAGGTAAGTACGTAATTCCATATTTGTTAGCTATAAGTATACAAAAATAACTCTGGCCTTTTTTTTTTGTAGCTAAGAGCTTGTAGTCAACAGTGATTGGTATATTCAAATAGTCAGAATGGCTTAAATGTGATACTATGGAAGTTACCACTGCTCAAGAAAATGAGGTAAGAAAGTAATTTTGTATTTGTGTACTAAAATTGATTACCAATACTCAGGAAATTGAGGTAAGTAGTAATTCCATATTTGTTTTCTAAAATTATAAATAGTAACACTGGTTTATTAATTTTTATCGTAGCTGAGAGCTTGTTCAAGAGTTACTGTAACTGAGGTTATCAGAATGGCTGATGTTTGATATTACAGAAGTTACCATTAATCAGGTAAGAGAGTAATTAAGTATTTGTTTGCTGAAATAAAAGGTCATAACTGCTATTATAGTTTTTGCATGAACTAAGCTAAAACATAGTAGCAATTACTGTTGTTTTATGTTACTTAACTAGCAGGCTCGCTTGATATTTGTGCTTAAGCACACCACTAGTTGGCGAGCGAGCGTAGCGAGCGAGACAGTATTAGGGGTGGATAATGCAAAATCGGGTATATGTTATTGGCGAGCGAGCGAAGCGAGCGAGACACTATCAGGGGTAACTCAATCGAGATTTCGCTATATTTATTTATTGGCGAGCGAGCGTAGCGAGCGAGACACTTACAGGGGTAACACAATTGAAAATCGGGGATGTTTGTTTATTTATTTATATATATGGACGTACGTATGTCATTTTGTACTTTGACCCTCCGTATTTTTGTGTTCGCTCCGCGTTCGACCCCGTCCCAAACTTCACTAAACAGAATCCTCCGGTTTAGCGACTTTTACCCGTATGACCTTAGAAATTGAATTGTTTACGGCTTTGAATTGTTTTGCGGGTGCAGTTAAAAATCAAAATCTTGTGGGAGCTCCATTTCTATTCGAGTTAGTGGCGGTGGTAAGTTAATGCGCTATTTGTCACAGTTATAAGCCCTACTCAACGGTATCTACTTAAAAATTCATTGTCCACTAGACGAACCACGAAGGTAAGTCTTGCGTAGGTATGTTCAGTTGTGTGAAAGTATTGTGCGTTACAACTACTATTAAGAATATCACAAAGAAAATTTTAAATAACGTGATTTGATTTTGTTGCTTCTTTTTCAATTCAAACTGTTGCGGGAGCGGTTACTATGACATTGAAACCCCTTTACCTCATACGTTACTTAAAAACTCGACTTTATTTTAATAGCTTGAGTGTTAGTTGTTAAAATCAAATTTAACAATAGTGTAGTTTAAGGCTCGCTCGCCATTTGTGCTCAAGCACACCACTAGTTTATTTATCTGTTTATGGGGTACGTGAGACCTCTGTTTTCGCCCGCGCCTTTTATTACGTAAGTTAGGTAAAGCGTTCACAGTTCCAGTATTTTTCAATTAACGAGCTCTGAGAATCCTTAGTGGCGGTGGTAAGTCAATGCGCTCTTTGTCATGGCTATAAGCCCTGCGCAACAGTATTTACTTGAAAATACATTGTCCACTAGACTACTGCGAAGGTAAGTCTGTGTAGGTGCATGTCCAGTTGTGTCAAAGCATTGTGTGTTACAACCACTACTTAGCTAAAGAATATCACAAAGAAAACTTTTAAATAACATGTATTGTTTTGTTGTTGTTGTTTTCCTTCCAAGCAGTTGCAGAGAGTTGTTACTATGGCACTGAAATCCCTTTACCCTGTATGCTAAATTTAAAAACTGGACCTTATTTTCAGTAGCTTCAGTGTTAGAAGTCAAAATCATTCATATAAAAATAGTATAGTCTTTAGGCTCGCTCGCCATTTGTGCTCAAGCACACCACTAGTATATATGTATGTATGTATGGATGGTACGTATGCTCTTTAAACACGCGCGCGGGAACGTTTTTCTCCTAAAAACACGGCTATTTAGGCTTGACTCCAGTTTATTCTGAAACTACAGCATTAAGCAAACCTTACTCTTTATACTTAAGCTCCAAAGTATGAGAAAATTCCTGCTAAAACGCTTGTTTTCAAGACACAAAAAGTTGATTCAACAGGTTACTATGGCATTGAAGACCCTTTTCCAGACTTAATTTCAAAACTTCGCCGTTTTATGGGGGGATACGAGAGTGCCGGTTGTTGGTTGTCAAGAGCCGTTGGTAGTCAGAATGCCGTAGTATTAATGCTATGGAAGCTACTACTTCTCGAGGGAAGCTGAGATTAGTACGCAATTCCATATGTGTTAGCTAAATATGCAAAATTAACTCTGGCCTTTCTTTTTTGTAGCTAAGAGCTAATCAACAGTGACTGGTAAATTCAAATAGTCAGATTGGCTCAAATTTGGTACTACAAAAGTTACCACTGCTCAAGAAAATGAGGTGAGAAAGTAAGTTTGTATTTGTGTGCTAAAATTGATTGTCTTTTGTTTTTGTAGGTGAGAGCTTGTCAAGAATTCAAGGTAATTCAGATGGTCAAAGTAACTTCAATTTGATACTACAGAAGTTATCAATACTCAAGAATGATGTAAGTAGTAATTCCATATTTGTTGGCTAAAATTACAAATAATAACACTGGTTTTTATCGTAGCTGAGAGCTTGTTCAAGAGTTACTGGTGATTGAGATTATCAGAATGGTTGATGTTTGATACTACAAAAGTTACCATAATAAGGTAAGAGTATGATTTTGTATTTGTTTGCTGAAATCAAATGTCATAACTGCTATTATAGTGTTTGCATGAAGTAAGCTAAAACATAGTAACATTTTATGTTACCTAACTATCAGGCTCGCTCGCCATTTGTGCTCAAGCACACCACTAGTTTATATATATGTGGGGACGTACGTATGTCATTTGTACTTTGACACTCGCGTATTATTGTGTTAGCTCGGTGTTTGACCCCGTCCCAAACTTCACTAAACCGAATACTCTGGTTTAGTGATCATTACTCATATCATACTAGAAATTGAATTGTTTATCGCTTTGAGTTCTTTTGCGGTGCAGTTTGAACTAAAAAATTTGCCTGAGTACCATTTCTATGTGAGTTAGTGGCGGTGGTAATGCGCTATTTGTCATAGCTATAAGCCCTATGCAACAGTATTTACTTGAATATTCATTGTCCACTAGACTAACCATGAAGGTAAGTCTTGTGTAGGTATGTCCGGTTGTGTGAAAGTATTGTGGGTTACAGCTACTATTATGAATACCACAAAGAAAACATTACTCATTGTTTTGTTTTTTTTGTTTTCAATTCAAATGGTTGTGGGGAGTGGTTACTATGGCATTGAATCCCCTTTTCCGTATATGCATAATAAAAAAAACTCGCCATTTTTTGGAGCTTCTAAGTGCCGCTTGTTGGTTGTCAAGGGCAACTGGTAGTCAGAATGGCTTCTAAAGAAGCTGCCAATGCTTGGGCGAAGCTAAGATAAGTAGTAATTCCATATTTTTGCTATAACCTTTTTTCTCTTTGTAACTGAGAGCTTGTTCAAGAGTTACTGGTAATAAAAGTAGTCAGAATGGCTAAAATTTGATATTACAAACTTATCACTACTAAGGATATTAAGGTAAGAAAGAATCTTGGTGTATATTTGCTGTAATTAATGTTTAACTACTAAGAATATGTGGGTCTGGAATCAGGTAGAACAGAACTCCAGAGCCTAGGAAGGTAGTTCTAAGGAGCCAGGTAATGGTTATCCTAAGAACCAGGTACGCTGCCACCAGGGAAAAGGCGATCCAAGTGTGTGTAGCCCCAACTGTGCCGAATGATTTAGTTTTTTATAAAAAGTTCAGCATAGAACATACATACATTCAGACAAGTAGCCAAATCCAACAAAAATGAACAAAACTACAGTACAGTATATATGCTGTGACAAAAAGGATCAATGAGGGGTGGGGTACCCACCCTTACATATCACTCAAAAGAAGTGTTAATGGATGGAGTGGGCGTACTTAGGACATACCCTTTTCCTGGCCCCATTGTCATACGTTATAAAAAAGAAGGCAAAATTCATCATATAACTATATTGTAATTTTAAGCAGGATAACAAGAGGCTCGCTCGCCATTTGTGCTCAAGCACATCACTAGTTATACCTGATGTTGCTTTGTCCATCGTTTGTATGTGCTTTATCAATCCCGTGTCATGAGGGCGATGTCCGAGTGGCGTGGGTTTGTGAATTGCAATTCAAACCGATTTATTTTACAGCTTGTTGATAACAATTAGCTTTATTTATGACCCTCTCCGGTCATTTACCCATTACTTTGGTTGCTACTTCGTATGGGAATACTGGTGTCAAGTAAAATTGGGTATCCTGGGTACCTATATTTATGGAAAAACGGTTGCCCCCGTACCTATATTTCCGCGAATATAGGTACATCGTACCCATATTTACGAGAAATATGGGTACCCCTTCTAAAATAGGTATCCCCATTATGCCGTCCTTATTTACAGAGAAATAGCTATTCTCACTCTTCAAAATAATAGCTAGCTGATGGTGGTGAAAGTTGAAACTGACAATGCACAGAGAGGAAGGGAATCAGCGAGCTCTGACCAGTGAGTTAGCCTACTGAGCAGAATAAGAGCAACATTTTTTTACTATTACACTATGCAGTCTGTGTAGCTAGCTGAGACAAAAATATGCTTGAGTTGCACAAATTGTTTTTTTTAGAGATAGAAATTGCTGAATATTTTGTAAGCAGTAAAAATTTTGTGAGGGAAAAATAAGTAACTATTTTTACAAGAGCTAATGAGCAATCTGATTGTGTGTGGAATTAATTACTATGTGATGAAATGCACTGATTGATGTGAGTGTATCTTTTTTTAAATCTTTGTTGTAAGAAATGGTGAAATGTTACCTGTAGATTACTATGCCAGACAGCTTCGAGTGCATAATCTAGATAGTATACAGTTACTGAGCTGGAGGCATTGGCATTTCTCACAGCAACAAAATATTTTTCCCACTGCCTACATGCCAGACCATTTGAAATTGCTGCACTGACCTTAACATCTCCTTACTTTGAAGATTGAACAGGAGGTCACATTGCATTGGCTTCAGTTGCAAACTTGGCAGATAACTATTACCTACCATAATAGGGAGAAGAACGAGAATGCATACTGCCTTTGCTGGAAGGACTGGGGAAAGAGAGGGTGTGGCTGGGCCAATAAATGTAGCAGAAGAGACGAAACTTGCTACAAGTAAAGAGGATGTAATTTTGCTTACTGGGTCAAATGAGGAGGACCTTGCCTATAGAAGTGGGACTTATCTCAATAAGGGGGATCTGAAGGAATCTCTTTCAATGTTTGTATTATATCATGAACATTACTATTAATTGGTCAAATGCTCGCCCTGTTGTTTAATGCACTTTACTGTTGACTATATTCCCTCATGTCCAATGTGATTATTCTATTTATGTTTAACTCGGGGAGCAGCAAGGTATTTTATCATCTTTTAGAGGTCATTTTTTTTGTCTTCACTGTAGTACAGGCTATAGTCCACATTCCTTGGTATAATTTGAATTAAGGTCAGTAAACTTTTTAGGTATCATATTCGGTAATTCCAATTTTTGGTCATACAAGTGTGTAAGCCGGTATTGCTGTTTGCGATTAATGATAAGGACAAAAATGAGATGATTATGATTACAACATGTTCAGTCAAGCTGCCATGTTTGTTTGCTTTTCATCCAGTTACAAAATTTAGCCAAAAATACTATAAACTCAGCACAAATGGTTGGAAGAATAATGCTGATTACAGAGTGCATAAGGTACTGTAAAAATGTATTATATGGCGAATTCAGAGATTTAACTGATCAAAAATCAGAGAATGCACAATATTTCAGAGGTCACTGAACTACTGCAAAGAAAAAAATAATTTTAAAGACAAAAAATAAGGTCATATTATTGCAAAAGATTCAAGGTAGGATGAAAATGTAATGGTTTAATTAATCAATAATGTGTCCTAAAACTTATACTCACTGTAAATAACACCCATAAAATACATTCCATTTCAGACTGAAGTGCTAATTTTTTGATTCACCATCTGTTGCAAGCTTTTTTAAATTACAACATCAGTGGCAGAATTACATTCATATTTTTTGTTTTTATTGTATTTAGTCTCCCAAAATGTTTGTTAGGCACATTAGCAGTAACAGTAAACATTGACAAAGATATCCTTTCTTACATTTTTTCAGACAATTGTATGTTATCCTTCATGTGACTGGGATGTTGTGTAAAGTGAGGTTGAAATACTTTCAGTAACAGCTATCAAGACTTTCATCTAATCACGTTATTACTTGTTACTGCTTCAATTTCATGGAAGAAGTTTATCCTTTTTTATAGCTATTAATCAGTGGTGAAATGCAGAAGCTTACAGTCCAAAAAACTTCCTGGTGGAAATACCAACTTGGATTGTTTAAAAACAGAGGTGCTCTTCTTGTGCTATTGTGGAACTTTGCCGGCTTTTATGTATTTCAAAAGCTGTTGACTATGGATAAATTAGCCTCCACTGTTCCAGTTAGTAAGTATATTACACTATGGTTCCTCACTGTCTCAAGTATTACTACTTTCCCCTTCTTTGGATGGCTAGCTGATGTCTATTTTGGCAGGTACAGGGTCATTAAGTGCAGCTTGATTGGGATGTGGCTCATTTCACTACTCTTCTGCTTGTCACATGTAATTATTGACTTTTTGCATGGAAGAGGAGACATACAAAGTGGCGATCTTGTACTTGACATTATAAGTATTGCTGTATACATAAGTCTCAATTTAGCTTTGAGTAGCTTTCTAGCTAACTCAATTCAGTTTGGAATAGACCAGTTGCTTGATGCCCCTTCACATGAAATTACTTCTCTGGTACGACTTTATGGCTGGATCTGGTACCTCACTAACTATCTCGTCAAAATTAGCCACAACTGCTTCTATTATCACTATGGTGATGTAGACAAGCTTATCATTCCCTGTATTCTTACTGTCATTCTTTGCTCAGACTTCCTTTTCTCTGGCTGGTTAGTGCACGAACCAGTCAGCAAAAATCCCTTGAGGCTAATTTACAGAGTATTGAAGTTTGCTTGGCAAAATAAATACCCTAAAAACAGAAGTGCTTTTTCTCAGTGGAATAGCAGCAAGCCCTTCTCTAGGCTAGACCTAGCCAAAGTGACCTTTGGAGGGCCCTTTTCTACATGTCAAGTAGAAGATGTCAAGATTTTTTGGCAAATAGTGCTCATTTTCTTAACAGCATCCATGTATGGGAGTTTAGTCATTTATATAGATCAAACTTCGCAAGAACTGAGCTTGCACCTAAAGAGAGATTCCTCAAGTATTTTTGGAGACACCATCAGTGAGTGTTTGTCAATTGCTTCAGTCGATGGATCTGGATCAATTTTTATAATAATATGTATACCACTCGTTGAGGCTACTATATGCTCTTGCTTGAAAAGGTTTCCTAGAATTCCACTGCTCAAGAAAGCTCTTATTGGAATGCTGGTTGTCTCACTTGGTGTGATAACATATGGAATTTTAGAAACAGTGGCCCATTACATTAACGTCAACCAGGAGTATATCAACACTACCTGTGTGTTAGATTTAGATGTCAGCAATTCCAATAGGAGCACCCAACTTTCACTGAGCTATGTGTGGATTGCCGTACCAAACTCTGTGTATGGTTTAGGAGAGTACATACTTTTAGTAGTGGCACTGGAGTTTCTATGCGCCCAGTCACCTTCCTCAATGAAAGGACTTCTAATAGGGTTGTTGTTCGGAATTGTGGGACTCACGTCCATCATTAATATAGCCTGGTTGCAGCTTGTAAAGTATGCATCCAAGAAGTGGTCCTCTGGCTCCAATGTGGGATGTGGGACATTCTATATATTTATTATTGCTGGTGTGTTGCTTGGGGCTACACTATGTTATTGCATCGTCAGCAAGTTTTACAAGAAGAGAGAAAGAGTTGAAGATCAGGATTCATACTCTTCATACTAGTTTAGTTTTTATGGAGTGATCAATATAGCTACTATGTAAGTAGAATATTTTGGTGTAGTAGTGTTATATAAATCCAGAGAGACACTTGAATAAATTAAATACATTTTTAAATGTTTTTACAACATTGCATCGATTGAGTAAGAAACTTGCAGAATTTTTAACCTGATATTGAATAGACCAAACTACAATAATTTAATTTTAAATTGTTGAATATTCTTTTTGGAGCTGTAATTATTGTGCTAACCAGAAAAAGGTTATTATATATAAAATACGAAGGAAACAACCTAAGTTGTAGTGATGGTTTTGATTCCATCTTTCATATGTAAATTTATTAAGCAGACGACCCCCACCCTTTCTAGATCTTCCCTTGTTAAAGGTGGTAATACACTCATGCCTTAGAAATTTACTTATAATATATTATTGTTATACTTCACATATATATATATTTTGATAACGAGTTGTCTAGTAACCTTCCGTATAAAATGTTAGAGTGATCTTCGTGTTACGAACAGTTTTCATTTATAACTCTTATAAAAGTGTACAAGTCTAGAGATACTTGAAAAAATAAACAGATTCGAATTAAATGCGTGATCAGCTTAAGCTCATAATTTCTTTCTCAGTCTTCTTTTGCTCATTAGATGTACATTCTCTCTCATTCATAGGCTTTGTTATACAATACAGAATTAAAAATGTTTGGTCGCCACCGAGAATCAAACCCCAGGACGGCTTGCTTAATGCACAAGCACTCTGCCACTGAGCTACGACAACACAGCTGGCAAAGAAACACTCCAATTCTGTATTTATACTGTTGCTGATGCTACAGTCTCACTCTTAACAGACTGATGAAAATTCTCTTTTTTCAAAGATTCTTTTTATTCGTTTAATTTTTTTACTCCACTAATTTATCACTTCATAATTTATTTCTCAGCCTTCTTTTACTCATTTAGATGTATTCTCTCTCTTTGAGGCTTCTTAAACAATACAGAATTAAAAATATTGTTAATGCCTGTGAAAGAGAGAGAATACATCTAATGAGCTTTAAGCTCCCCCTCTTGAGAGTACTTGTCTATGCCCATGTTTTATAAACTTACTGTGGAGTCCGCCCTCCAGGGAAGATCGAGACAAAGAGAACATATAATAATGAATTGTGTGTATGTGTGTTTCTCATCAAAATTTAATTATTAAGTTCCACATAGGCTCTATCTGTCAAAGAACTTCCTTGACACTCAAGGATTTGAAAGTTATGCCAAGGATCAAGGATTGCCTTAGTGGATACCTATGTTTTGTCTAGGAAGTGGCCATGGGCATTGTTGCCTGATGGCCCACCAGCACCTAGCAGGTCACCAGGGCATAAATTATAAAAATAACAACTGCCAATCAACTTGTAAATCAATTCAAATCATTAAAATTTGCACTATTTTTAGTACCATATCTTCTCTATGTTATTAGGTTTAGCAGATCATTCAAACTGGTTCTAACTGTTTCACCCCCAGATCACTTTTTGACAGTTTCTATTACAAGCTAGCCACAGGTGAGAGAAACTTAGAGTAGGAATGAAGAAGCAAGATCAAGAACCTAGGGTTTATGGACATTTCTAGAAGAACTAGCAGATGCTGTCACCTGGATCAGTTACACCACAGAGAATCAGCTATTGATATTTCATAAGTTGAATAGGAGTAGTTGATTGTAGATAATAGTGTTTTGATGCATCACTAGGAATAATCCAGTCAAATTTCTTTTTCCTATTCATTGAATTGTTGAAAGAAAAAAATAAATAAAATTAACGGAAGTTACAATAAACTGTTGTATTTTTGTTCTCTAGCTACTATCACTTAAATTGTTCATAGAGTAAATATAAATGTAAACGAGTAAATGCAATACAACATCCAAATCCACTGAATCCATCAAAAATGACATACAACTCAATTAAATTGGTAATGTTACAGGAAATATTAGAAAAATAACTAAAAAACAGGTTGTAATACAAGTGATCTAGATAATTAAATGCCAGTATAATGATAAAGTTAATTAACGAATGATACCACATTCCTCTTTTCTTAAAGAGATGGGTCTACTACAGAAACAAAACACAAAAGATCAGTTAGGTACTATTAGGTCTGAACCTGTTTGGAGGTCTACAATTTCTGGTAGGATACATATGTTGTTGAGATGCTCTGGTTGTAATCATTCTTGCTGCTTTGACTCTTGACGGCGCTTTTGGTGAATTGGTGAATGAAACATTCTTTGATTCACTACTCGAAGTCGATATTTCAGATTCCTCTGCTAATGTCAATAGTGGCACTTCCACTGAGCGATTGTCTGTTACATCCACTCCACTTGGTCCCCAACTAATCCTGCTCAACTTCAGAAAATTCAATAGCTAATTCTCAGTGGTGAAACTGATCCTGGTGACAGCATGTAGTTCTTCCATCAAGCAGTTTCACTTGGTATAATACAAGCTCAATAACTTGTATCACCATTTCCAGGCAACCATTGACAACCTGCACTGTGATTCTTCACAATGACATCTAGTCCAACTGTAAACACTCGTAACTTTGCTTTGCTGTCACAATGCTCAATCTGCTGATTTTGCTTCTTCTCAACCCAATCTGCAGTGAAATCCACATGTAACCTTGACCATGGTCTGGATGGCCAATTCAATGGAGCTAGCGGTAGTGAGGATGCTGTTTCGTGGCACGCAGCACATAAACGACTTAATTATTCTACTTCTGCATCAATACCCGGCCATCACACAAACATTCTCGCAAGTGACTTTATTCTGGAGATTCTGAGGTTTCCATCATGTAGCTCCCATCTTGTCCTTTTTTCAGTATACTCTCTATCCCCAGCACGCAACCATCATGTGCTGAAAGTTCTAGTTGCTTTGATGCAATTACATGTAAATTCTCAGAACACTTGCTTGGCCAACCTTGCAATACAAATTGAAAGAACTTGTGAAAGTTCTGGATCTTTCTTGTTCACAATTTTTAATGTTCTTCTCAGTCACTGGAGAGTCCTTGAGGTGATCAGCAAGTAATACAAGTTCTGTTGGTGTTTTTGTGGTCACTGGTTTCACTGGAAGTCAACTGAGAGCATCTGCATTAGCATGTGCTTTTGTATCCCTGAAAACTAAAGTATACTCATACCAGATTAGAATAATGATCATCATTTAAGCTCCTTTATAGCAACCTTGCAGATTTTTTGACTCCTTTACTATCTTTATTTACATGCCCAATGGGTTTCTCTGATCCATCTGGCATCCAATGAGCAAGCACCAATGCTTGCAGTGGTGTAGGAAGATGTCTTGGTATTGGGGGGGGGGGGGGGGGGGGGGCTCAAGGGGCATATTTTTAAATGTTCATGTGAGAGATTATCTTGTTAGAGTTGCACCAAAATTATGGGGGGTGGGGTCCCCGGAGCCCCCCTTCCTATGCCACTGCATAAGCTGTAGTATCACACATTAGAGTCAGTGGCAACTGAGAATTGTAGTGTACTAACTTGTTTGATGATGTCAGTGATTCCTTTGAATGAGAAAATGCCTATTTTTCAGTATAATTTTATTCTAATGAAATGTACTTAGGTAACTTGAAGCAGGGAAAGTATGGTGAATTGTTAAAAAAAACTGATTAGATATAATTATAAATTGTTGCTTGTTTTCAGTTCACTTTCACTTGACTATGATTATTTTACATAATTAAGAAACTGTAAGCAAAAGTGAAAAAGTTTCAACAAACCGAAAGAGATGACATACAGTTTTTCCTTCTTGCTTAAGTGTAGCCTGGCCTGAGACTTGCTGTAAAAGGCTATAAGAGACCAAGCTGTAAAAGAATGTAAAAGACCAGGCTATTAGAGACCAGGCTATAAGAAACCAGGCTGTAAGAGACCAGGCTGTAAGAGAACAGGCTGTAAGAGAACAGGCTGTTAGAGAACAGGCTGTAAGAGAACAGGCTGTTAGAGACCAGGTTGTAAGACAAAATATATGGAAGTAAGCAAAAAATGTAGACCTATTTTTAATATCTCATGATTTATTCCTAAAAAGGAAGAAATGTTCATATTGTGAGTGTTATGTGTGCATGTGTGTGAAATAAGTAAGGCACATTGTTTTCAAAAAAGTATATGTATTGAACACAACATCTGCTGCTATAAAATAACAGATACAAAATACAAGACTAAATTAATTCAAAAATGTAAAAACCTACCAAGTATGTTATAACAAATTGATTACATGAATGATAACCGTTTGTGTCTGTGATTATTTTCTTTGTTTAGGTAGTGAGCGTAATAGTTGATAGCAAACATGTGTTCATTGAACTCTTTGTCATCCCTGCTGCGTTTCTTGTAGTTTCTAAAAGAGCAGCATGTAAGAAGAAATAATATTAGAAAAGTGAGGTTGCCTGCTAGTAGCAACCACATTACACACTTCCTTTGCTCTTTTGAAGGCCAATACTTTAGTGTAGATTTCATATACAGAACTTGCCCTCTACATCTCATACATGGGATTACCAAGCAGATAAAAAGAATTTGATCAAAGCCATGCCTACTTCGAGTTAAATCAATTGTGAAGAATGAAGAACTGTATAACACACTGGTCATTTTTCATTTATAAGTGTACTTCTTTGACTCAGTTTCTATAATTATATTCATAATTGTGACACTGACTAATCATTCAACATTACAATAATTATGAATCTATATCTTAAATATGAAGTTTCACATGTTTTATAATGTGTGTGATTATTTTGGAATGCTTGCAAAAGACCTATATAGTTATTCCTTATGATAGTAGTTCCCAAGATATAAAAAATAGCTGTGTCATTTCAAGGAAATAGCTGCCATGCCCCCTCAACAAAAAATTAAATGTGGCACTACATAAATATGTTAGTATTGACTATATTTAGCTGCATACCAACTTTCATGCTTTTACCACAAAGTGCACAATTTTATCTCCTGGCCGCTGGACTATTAATAGTGCTCCTCTTTCCTGTTCTCCTGAAAAAAATTATTCCACTCAATCTGTTATCTGTAGCAGGCTGGAATATCTAGACCTGCCCACGAACTCTCGAAATGGAACCGTGTCCATCCAATCACAGTTAACTAAATTCTTCCAACTCACACTAATTGGCATGAGGGTTAAACTGACTTCCAAGGTGATGAGGTGATTGTGCTCAAGGAATCTGATCTATGGAAATAAACTTGGTCGTTGGAATAGTCATGAGCACCTACCCACGCTTTAATGGGCTTGTGCATGTATTTGGCCTCATAACCAATGGCAAAATATAAAAATGAACTTTTTAGTACATTTTTTTCTGACAGATCATGATAAGGTAAGCATAGTCCATTGTTCTTGGGGTAACTCTATTGTCAGGGCATTAATTTCTCTATCTCTTTAGAGCCCTCAGGAAAAAAATTCACCACATCCCTAGCTAAATTGTGAGTGCCCCAATTTTCACACTGCACTTATATGCTGACTTCATTAAGTTCATTAATATGGTAAGGTTAATAATATTGATTCAGAATGCAAATGCTTTATTAAATATTAGCATCAGAAAATGGGCGTGTCTCTCCTCAGTGGTGCTAGCTAGTTAATTGTATAGTTGATGTATAATATTATTGCTAAATTATCATGTATAGAGTAACTTGTTAATTTTCATTCCCAACAAATTACACATTTATACAACACATTCTTTGTCTTATTTTTCCCAAGGAACTTGGTGAAGATTATAACTGCTTCACAGGTTGAAGGTAGCTTAGTAGAGTACAGGAGATTTTAAAATTTTGTATTCTGAATACTAAAGAAAGCGACAACAATGGTCAGAAAGAAGGTGAAGTTAAATATGTGCAGTTATCGCTGGAAATGGCTAAGGACAAAGTATATGGTGCTGATTCTGTTTTGGGGATTTACATCATCATTTACACTAAATTTTATCTTGTTCAAAATGTTGTTTTTCAACAAGAACAAGCATGGGTGGCATGGATATATTACAGCGTGTATCGCAGTGGTGTTTCCAGTGACTGGGCTGATAAATGATATCATCATTGGAAGATATAAGTGCATCAAAATCAGTCTAAATGTGACATTGTTTGGAGCTTCACTGATGGCCTTATTTGAATCTCTACACATACTTCATGAACTCACTGATGTATCACTAGTGGTGACAGTGTTAAGTTTACTGGTCTTTCTTTCTAATTACACCCAATTTTGTATAGATCAGCTTACAGATGCTTCACCAGGAGAGATAGTGTCATTCATTTGTCTCTACGCATGGTTCCATTTTGCAAGTTATATTGCTGTTCAGTTACTTCCTCATGATATAAAAGCATCTGACTTCTCTAACTTGAGCATTCTGTCCCTTCCTATCTTATGGACCATATCTGTGTGTACGGACCACCTATTTAATCACTCATTTGTCAAAGAGCCCATTGGACAAAATCCACTGATGCTGATATTTAAAGTTCTTGAGTATGCCTTGAAGACAAGGCATCCACGCTTACGAAGTGCATTCACTTATTGGGAGGACAAGCCATACTCCAGGCTTGATCTGGCCAAAATGAAGTATGGTGGCCCTTTCAGTACAGAACAGGTAGAAGATGTGAAGACATTTTTTCGTGTCACCACCTTGATTGTGTTGGGTGCTTTATTCTATGCATCCACAGAAGCCTGCAGTGTTATAAGTTTTGTTTTCTACAGCAGCAATCTGTTACAAACTAAAATCGATAAATCTGAAATATTCGTTGTATTGAACATTGGAAACTTAGCAATAATGCTCATTTACCCAATTTATGAAGTCCTATTGACTGTTGTCTTGTACAAATGCATTCAGAGAATAACAATTTTGAAGAGGATAGTTGTTGGGATGGCTCTGATGCTCCTCGGACTTGTTCAATTCACATCACTAGGCATGGGCAAAGATTTCTTTACAAATGAGACAGCCATTTGTGCAGCAGCAGAATCTTCAACTCAAGACATTTTTGGTCCCATGGCATATTATTACAGTGTATTCAAACTTTTAGAATGTACAGGAAAGTTTATTTTTCTTGTCGGTAGCATCGAGTTTATCTGTGCTCAATCCCCATACTCCATGAAAGGGGTTTTGTTCGCTGGTGCATTCAGCTGCACTTGTTTCTATGGCCTCTTAATGTATTACATCCTTTTTCCTTTTCATATCATACAAGATCAACAGAATGGCATTCTTATACAGTGTATTTTCTGGTATTTCCTCACTTGTACTCTGCTAGCCTGCTTTGTCTTCATCTTGTTCATTTTTGCCAGTTATTTTTACAAGCGAAGGATCAGGGAAGACACTCTCCCTAACCAGCAGTGCTTTGCAGAACAGTATTATGAATCCATTTACAATATCATAGAAAATTGAAATTGGGTTAAGACAGAAATGCTACACTCTAGTTGTTTTTGTTGATGTTGTTGTCACTGTTGGTATTATTAACACACTTTCATTAGTTCTATTCAGTTTTGTTCACATGTAATGCCACACAGCAAGTAGTATAGATTTCCTTTTTTGTATGCATTTACAGAGAGTAAACTGACTCTCAAATATATAAACACAATATATATTTATAGATTATACATAATATATATAATGTCAGTGTTATGTTGTCAAATTGTTTTCCAATGTTTTCTGAGACATACTATGCATATTGTTCTATCCACAATATACTGCAACAGGTTTAGAAGACATTATACACTCTCTTCAAGTTTTCTTCTCTACCTTATATTAAAATGCATATGTCTCTTTCTTGGAGATAAAATCAACGACAAGATATTATTATAGGGTTTACAACAAAAGATACCACAATCAAAACACAAATATTTCATTTTTTTTGTAATCAAACAATTTAATTGTCTTATTTCACATTAATTGCCATCTGTTGCTGCGCCATTAAGAAATTTTAAGTAATCAGTTAAAGAGTCAAGACAATTTTATTGATCTGTATAGTGCAAATAAAACAAGAAGAATCAAACCTTTCTCTTGCTCAATATCTGTGTGATCTCTAAAAGGTCTAAAGAGTTACCTTCTAGAGATCACACAGATACTGTCACTTCCCTATGGAAATATAATACATGATTTGTAGTTCTCATGTGCACAGCATACAAGGTTTTGCAGAACATCTATAAATTTATATTAAAAAACGAATTGACTTATATAGATACAATATATTATACTGTGCACTGAGCTATATTACTCCTGAGTCATACAGACTATTTAATAGCCACAATTTGTATTAGCTATAAAAACTCCATTTAATGTCTCATATTTTAAATTCAAATACGAAATGCAAAGCCCAAGCTCTGGCCCTCCTAAAATGCTGTTTTGATGTCAAAGTCTCTACACACTCTCTGCATACTCTCACGCAATCCTGCTATGTATAGAATAGTAAGAATCAAACCTTTCTCTTGTTCAGTATCTGTGTGATCTCTAAAAGGTCTAAAGAGTACCTTCTAGAGATCACACAAATACTGTCGCTTCCCTATGGAAATATAATACATGATTTGTATCAGGCTCTCGTGTGCAAAGCATACAAAGTTTTGCAGAACATCTATTAAAAACAGAATTGACTTATATAGATACAATATATTATAGCTGTGCACTGAGTTTGTTGTAGTAGTCTTAAGTCCATTAGCTATTACTCCTGAGTCATACAAACTATTAATAGCCACAATTCGTATTAGTTATAAAAACTCCATTTAATGTCTCATATTTTAAATTCAAATAGGAAGAAATTTCTTTATATTTTCTGATTTTGATGTGTGCATGTGTGTGTGAGACACACCTGTTGATTACATGTTGATATAAAATGAATTATCATTTCACTTGCTGTGACAATTGTCTGCTGATAGAAATATGATGAAGATTCAGCACTTATGTTATTTTTTCACTGTTAATGTTATTGAATACTTAGTTCGATATATGATTATATTATTTCACAGTTAATGTAAATATGAATACCTGAACAGCTATATAATATTATTATACAGTTAGCTAATATCATCAAATACTTGGCATTATTGTGACACTATTGATATAAATATGAATACATGTTAATTTTTTTACTTTCACATTATGTGCATGTGCAAGTGAGACACCAATTATCAAGTTCTGACCCTTCATAAAAACTAGATCGAAACTTTCTCACTTAAAGGGGTCTAGAGAGTAACAAAGGCAAAATGTGAAAAAAATCTTAGTTGTTGCCGGGGAATTGAACCCTGGACCCCTGGCTATAGCAACCAGTACTCTAGCCACTGAGCTACGACAACCCACGACTTCCAAGACCTTTACATTTTACCTTGGGTTGTCGTAGCTCAGTGGCTAGAGCACTGGTGGCTAAAAGCAGGAGTCCTGGGTTCCATTCCCCGGCAACAACTAAACATTTTTTTTTCACATTTTGCCTTTGCTTCTCTCAACCCCTTTAAGTTTCAATGTAAGACACCAGTTACAGGTATTTCAGTACATTGGACAATTTCATGTGTTAGCTAAAGCTCAAAGTTCAAATCCTTTGTGTTCTGTCATGAATGTTCTAATTGAATTCCTAAGTTGTGACCTAAATACATTTGAACCCCACTCGGCCATTAATGAAAGGTTAGTCCCTGAACACCTGGGTCAAGGTGAGCATAAAGGCATGGTTTTAATATCTAATGTAGTTGTAAATAAGGGGTATGCAGCTTCATATATATGACACTGTGGTGCTTGAATAAAGTTTATGTGCATAATGTATGGATGGGTTAGTTCTATGAATAAGTAAATTGTATGCATATCAAAGTATTGCTTTAAATATCAATAACAACACTACATAATGTAAAAGTCATTCTTCCCATTACATTAATGAGTGTGACGTAAATATAAAACAAGACAGCAAGTACAATTTCCACATTTGTGTTAATATGGAACTAGAGTATAATTTGAAATAAATGGTTAAATAAAAAATAAAATTTAAGGTAATGTTAAAAAATCTGCGATATTGATACAATTCAAAATACAATAAGCTAGATGGGTTGTCTGCTACATTGCCACTAAAGTTATGATATATTAAGTAACTAATTGATAAACACAAGTGTGATAAAAAATAAATTAATTACATGCACAATGAACTTGCTACTGTAAACTTCATCAACTGTCTTCGAATAGTTGATGATTTTCTTTTTTTAAATAGCGATCGTAATAGTTGATAGCAAACATGTGTTCATTGAACTCATTGTCGTCTCGGCTACGCTTCTTGTACTTTCTAAAGGAGCAGAATGTGAGAAGAAATAAAGCCACAAACATGATGTTACTTGTGAGTAGCAACCATATTTCACACCTCCCTTGCTCTTTTGAAGGCCAATACTTTAGTGTAGATTTCACCAAGAAGAATATCAGAAATGACAAGCCAATGCCTAGAGACAGCATCATGTATTCTAGACCAAACATAATTCCTTTCATAGAATTTGGTACCTGGGCACACATGAACTTTATACATGATGTCATGATTATAAACTGACCTATACCCAGCATAATTCTTGGAATAAGGAGCCAGTAGTACCCTATATGATGCCCACCATCCAAACTGTCCTGTACCAATAGGCAAGTAGTAGCATTCGATTTTGTGTATACTGTATAGTCAACTATTTCAATGACAAAGTATCCAGCCATATTGGTTAGAAGAATAACAAAACCAACAGACATTTTCAACAAGATTGACCATCTTTCAAACAGTTTGTACAAACCAAACTCATAAATAGGAAGCCATATTAGAGATATGATATAGCCAGACTGTGAATATATTTGTGACAAAACACACTGTAAGGTTCCCCTGCTGTCTCTTGTATTGTAAGTGCCAAGAAATAAATTATCCATTTTAGCCGTAACATGAGAGTGAAATGCAATATCAAATCCCAATGAAAGATTAGCCATGACAACAATGACTAGAATGCGAAAAAAGGTTTTGACATTCTCAACTTTCTCAGCAGTAAAAGGTCCTCCATATTTAGTCTTTCCTAAGTCAATTCTAGAGTATGGCTTGTCATCGCAATATGTGAATGCACTTCTAAGTCGTGGGTGTTTGTTCTTGTAGCAATATTTCACAACATCATATATTTCTTTCAAGGGATTTAAACTCACTGGTTCTTTAATGAGGACACTATTTATAAGAAAATCTACACAAACAGCTACAGTCACAAACAAAGGAGTAATAAACCTGGCCATTGGTTCATATTGAGAAGAAATACATTCATTTAGCAAACCGTGGAAGAGATTGCTGAAATGAAATAGCCACACAAACCAACTGGCACAAGCAGATATATCAGCAGAAGATCCATCAAACAACTGGTCAGTTGTAAACTGTACAATAGAAGACAGAGTACTGCACAGAGAGAGTGACAGAATGATAGCTGTAAATGTCACTATCGATTTTCTTATCTGAGCTTGAATTGAAGTGAAGACACAGTCAAACAAAACATTAGTTATACATGTTAGCCATAGTACCACAAGAGATCTGCTTATTAACTTGTAGCGTGTCCACCGCACATCAGCCAAGAAGCCAAAAACTGGACAGAGCAGAAGTGAGCCACAAAATATTGCCTTGATGTACCTGAAAGATGGGTGTTTAAAATACTGAAGTACAGTGGTAAGTGTAAAAATCCACAGAAGAGCTACAAGAACATTCTTGTTCTTAAAAATGCTGAATCTGTTTGAAGACAACATAGTAGAATCAAAGACAGAAACTCAGTTCTATGTATTTTCTCACAACCTTTCAATAAGCGCAGGGTTATTTTGTGTTCTGAATATGTACTGAAATGTAGAAATATTTATAATTTACTTTTTTTTAAATGAAAGTGAAACACAGAAAGTACTTAAACTAATAAGATTCATGCAATGCATAGTGGATTTCTCCAATCAAACAACGAGCCCTAAAACAAGTAGTTAATGATTTGAATTGGTTAGGTATATAACATGTTCAATAACATCTTAATTTCAATAACATCTTAATTTGTGATTTAATTTATGAAAAAATTATATATAAGTATAACCTGGATGTCCCCCACCACACAGTGGCACTTGATGCACTAAATTTTGCAAATTAGAAATGCAAATATAACATAAGGTATTCATATCCATATCTTCTACCAGTTACATCAGTTTCCCTCTCCTGCATTCATTCTTTCTGAGCCATCTCACCTTTTTAATCCCCATCTTTTTTTTCTCTTCAGCTCTCCTTATTGAGTCATAGATCCTCATCACTTTTGTCTATCTTTCCTGCTTGCCAGCTTCTCTATCCTTTTTCCACGATTGTGGACTTTTGTCTTTTAAACTTTTGCCTACCATTTTGACACTTTCGTTGTCCTTTTTCTCACCAATTTTACCTGCTTCAGATACACTTAATTTCAAACTGCAGTAAGCAGTAGAATAAGACTGTAGTAGACAGTGGGGAGTATTTCCACCTTCATATCTTGTGCCCGGTGCTGTATATATGAAAGAAATCTTTTGGTGGGAATACAGTTCAAGGCTACATATGATTTAGTTACTTCATAACATTTTTTATGATATATCTTGTAAGAGACTTAATTATAAGAGGCTTGGACACCTATAGTATGTATGAAACTAAGTTGTAAAAGTCAGTAAGAGACCAGGCTTTAAGAGGTTGTAAGAGACCAGGCTGTAAGAGACCAGAATTTAAGAGGCTGTAAGAGACCAGGCTTTAAGAAGCTATAAGAACCAGGCTTTAAGAGGCTGTAAGAGACTATGCTACTAGAGACTGTAAGAGGCTATAATATTCTGTAAACAGCTATAAAAGTCTTTAAGATATAAGAGGCTGCAAGAGATTAGAAGAGACTAGGCTGTAAAGATGCTTTAAAGAGGAGCAAGGATGTCTCTATCCCAGGTTAAGTAGCCTATCAAGATTACGCATAATAAGAATGCAGCTGACAGCACCACTTAATATCATTGAACATTAGCTAAGTAATCAGTGTAATTACACATAGTTGCTGTCCTTAATCTAGATTAAGGATGAAATGAAGATATGGTAAGAAAGGCCTCATTACAATATCTCATGATTTAGTAGATTTAATATTATGTGTGTGTACGGCACATTTTTATTAATTTTTTTTAATTATTGTATGAATATGGGTACCTGATACAAGAAGGTGCTGTTTTGAAATCAGGTGCATGTAATTTCATTTAGGCCCTGGTGTTGGTAAAATGCTTGTGTGTAAAAATGAGACTTACCAAAATCTTTATGAAAGAAAATGTAAATTGTTATTTCCGTATGTTAAAGTAATCTAAAGATCTGACTTTATTGTTACAAGCAAAATTTTCATTTTCAATGTAATTATTGGTATCACAGGGTTTGTTAAATTTGACAAAATTTGTATTTAATAATAAGTAAAAGAATATAATATTAAATTGAACAAAATATCTGCAGATACTAAAAAATGTATTTTAAAGTACATTTAGTTGGAATACATCCAAAGTTGTAAGGAATAAGAGTATTAAAAATTGATTACTTTTATGATCTATTCATGATGTTTGGGTATTATTTATTGAAAAGTTAATTATTCGCTTTATTCAAGTATCGGTCTGACCCATACCCCGCATACTTCTTGGAATAATGAGCCAGTAGTAACTTATATGATGCCGCCATCCAAGCTGTCCTGTACCAATAGGCAAGTAGTAGCATTCGATTTTGTATATACTGTATAGTCAACTACTTCAATGACAAAGTATCCAGCCATAACAGTTGGTCAGTTGTAAATTGTATAATACAAGATAGAGCTCCACACAGAGAGAGTGACATTAAGATGAGTGTAATAGTCTAACATGTTACAAATTAATCATTATGTCACAGCCAAAAGTTGAGAGCCATGCTCTTCCAGCACCCCCACCCAGAAATTCCCCCACACTGATTCAAGGAGAGCTATTATGCAATTACTACAAGGGAAGCAATTGGAAATGTTTCGCCTGGCTTATTCCCCCTCTCACCCCCTCAAAAAACCACAAATAAATTATAAATACACAAATTATACTTCTTTTGACATCTGACCGTTTTTTATTCAGATGTCTTATCATCCTTCCACAATTAACCAAAACAACACTATCAACAACAACAACAACAGCTACAACCACTACAGCAGCAAAAACAACATCTGTCTTGCATCATGTTAAATTTTGCATCTGGTAGGCCTACATGTTTGGGGTAAAGCAATATTGAATCCATAATATTGATATTATATCAAACTTTTGCTGAAATTTATGAAATAGCTAAATAAAACTCATAAACTAAAATATACTTTTGCTTGCATAATTAATAAGCTTGCACAAGTGTATAAATTTCATATGCACTGGGAAAAGTGTAATTCTTCAGTGTAGGGCTGAAGCTTGAAAATTTCACACAGCTGAATTGATGTTTCATACTCTCAAAAAGCTTACAAGAATATGTATTGAGCTGCCTGAAGGTCTCCTGTGGCAGATCACTTCACTCCCTTCAGGTTCTCTTGATTTTCTGAGGGCAAATGAGGTGAAGACATAAACACCTCGAAGTCTTCAAGCTCTCACCCAGTGGCACCACCCCAAACAACTTTTAATGTGATGATGTTATTGTGCTCTGGGTTGATGGAAATTAGCTTGGCCATTGGGAATAGTCATAAAATCCTACCCTGGGTCAGATGGGCTGATGCATGTAGGTGGCCTCAAAATCACTGGCAAATTACAATTGAATTATTACTAATTCTGATTGATCATAATGGGGCATTAAACATGAACAATTCTCAATCACTTCTCAGTCTCTTTTGACACTCCTTGTTCTTTAGTCATTTCTTATATACTTTTTGATTTAGATTAGGTTTTGTATTTTGTGCTCATTCAACCCATGAGAACTGTTAAACTGCTTAACAATTATTCATCTGTTAAATAAACAATCATACACCAAAATAAACATTCTCATGTACTTAATACAATTTCACATTCATCTCTGTTCATGCTGTCATATTATCTCCTGTATCACCCATTCACTTATCTCTCTATAAATACTTGTTGTCTGTTCTTTTTCCGTTGAGTTCTACCTGGCTCATATGATTAAGCTTAAACTACATCTGAGCTAATTTCGCTGGGAGATTCATTTCTTAGATTTGAAAGCCTAGCTCTGGGATTGGTTAAATATAGAGCCTGGCCTTCCCAATTTGAAACTTAGGATGCTGTAGACTTCTGGTGGCAGTGAACTACTAGTCTCTCGAGCTGTATCAAAGAAACTTCAAACTCAGTTTCTACCACACATTTGTTTAATGTCAACCTCGTCTTTGGAGTATAAACCCTAGTTCTTGGGACAATTCTATTGGCAGAGCATTAATTTCTCCTATTTCTTTGGAGCCACTCACTAGAAGTTTCACATTGCTAGCCTGACTGAGAATGCCCCAGTTATTCACTCTGCACTGTAATCCTGTATTTGATATGCTGGCTTTATTGGAGTTTATTAATAAGGCAATTATAAAAATGGATGTTACATGATTCAGAATGAGAAATTTTGATAAGTGCTTTATTTACAAAAGAGTTAGGCTTGTAAATGGGTGTGCCTGTGTTTATCCCCTCAGTGAAGTTAGTTAATTAGTTGATGATATAAAATTATTACTAAATTATCACGTAAATGAATTTTCATTCCCAAATGATTCCAAATATTAAACTCAATCTTTGTATTCTTTTCCTCCAAAAAACTTAGCTAATGTATTCAATAGTAATATGTTCTGAGCAGGTTGTAAACAATCCTAACATTTGCAGTAGTGTAGAAAGCATACAAACCATAGCTACTTTCAATAAGTAGATGATAACTGATTATTTCAAAGCCATACTCTTGAGGAAGGAGGCAGATAATCCATGCTGAATTCTTAAGTTCAGGGAGTTGGATATTTTCAAAATGATTTGTCCTTAGGCCGGAGTGCTGGAGCCACAATGGTCTTTTGGAAAAATTGTCTCTTGGGAAATTAATGTCTTACTATAGCAACACTCTGAATTTAAAAATAACACGTTCATATTGAAAATGTATGATAGAATACAAAAACCTGTTAATAATTCAACTATTTTAGTTTTCTGTCTTCACTACTACTATGTTGTCCTCATTGGTTTCTAGACACAGATTTACACTCCTTAAGAACAAGAATGTACTTGTAGCTCTTCTATGGTTCTTAACACTAACAAGTGTACCTCAGCATTTTGGAAACTTATCCTTCAGCCACTTTAAAACAAACTCGGTGGCTGTGTATATATTTTGTGGCTCACTTCTATTCTGTCCAGTTTTTGGTTTGTTGGCTGATGTGTGGTGGACAAGGTACAAACTAATAAGCAGATCTCTTGTGGTATTATGGCTATCAAGTATAGCTAACATTTTGTTTGACTGTGTCCTCACTTCAGTGCAAGCTCAGATTAGAGAATCTATAGTTATGTTTGGTATAAATAGTGACAGTAAAACTGAATAAAACACTTTATTTCAGCCAAGAATGACTGATATACTGTTACTGGCAATGTACCACGGGCTGCATTAAGTGAAAAACAACAATAACAATTGTCTGTATGTAGTAATTGTGCCATGCATTCATCATGTTTAAAGCCATAATACTCATGAATGCTTTTTGTGGGCTTGTGGGGTCTGGGTTGTAGCTAGGTACGCACAAGTGGTAGCAAATGTATGGTTTGCTGCCACTAAATCTCTGAGCCCACAGCAATCTCAACCCGCCGCGCACGACGCCACCTGCAGGAGGTCCAATTGAGTTGTTAGAGAATAGTTCACTGAATTTGATTCATTTC
>WLWD01006001.1_pt1 | contig 106755 bp, 60 predicted proteins | sample 6712731 | NCBI WGS metagenome assembly WLWD01 (sample SAMN12718690, study PRJNA576275) | sponge metagenome | isolation source: marine sponge | host: Mycale hentscheli | place: New Zealand: South Island, Marlborough, Capsize Point | collected 2014-11-01 | reverse complement strand
AATCTCCCTTGATGTTCAGGGGACTATGCTCTCTGCCCCCACACCTCCCACATATTGTTACAAACACATGCTTTAGATAATATATGTCACCCTGGCAATATAAACAAAGGACACACCCATAGATGTAGATGGAGCCCCATGAATGATTGATAACATAGCTGGACATCTATGTTCACCATTAGCGCAAGACAGAAAACTCTAATTAGTCATTAACATTACCAAATACAACAAAATTGTTGTTTATTATACGAATGAAGTGGCTGTTTTATCCATAGACTATTAAAATGCTTACTTGAAGCAATTATGAAAAGATACCCCACTAATACTTAATTAAATTCAAATCCATGACAGTTTCTACCCATAAAATATACCTGCTATACGGTAATAAGTGAAATATGTCTTGGGTTTGATTCACTCACCTTCAAATGCTAACTGCTGCCACACTGTTAGAGTCCAACTGCTGCCACTTTCATGTAGTGTAGGCTGCAACATACACAACATGTTGTTGTTTTTTTCATACAACTTGCATAAAATGCAATTATAATTCTATTGCAATAAATATTATAATAGGGTGTAATTAAACCTTAACCCTTCACCGGTGAATATTTTTTCCAAGCAGATGATAGAAAAGTTTAAGTCATGGTAATTATTCTATTGAGGATACTACCCAACAACGACATATCATATTGTAGCTTGTGAGTTATATTGTATTTTGACAGCCACATAATAAGTTTCCTAGCAATAAGCCACAAAAATTTAATTAACATTTGGGTTTATTTTTTTTAAATAACTGACTTATAACTGGACAAGATGAAATGAGTTAAGCTGTTCAGGTATTACAACGTCTTTGTAGTAACACTCATACTACAAGTAAATGTAATGTTCCTTTTGTCATATTTCTGTTTCCTGAGCTCTATAGCTAATAATACTTGTGCCTAGTTAACTATAACATTTGGTTCTGGCTTACTTTCCAAGTCTGAGCTCTAACAATTAGTGGAAATGTATCTGGAGTGTGTAGAGTGTTTACAAGGAGTGTGTAGAGTGTTTACAAGGAGTGTGTAGCACTAGTTCCCTAAACTTACAGAAAACATTACGACAAGAAGCCGTTACCAATTTCATGCCCTTTTGGCCTTAGGAAAACCCCCCCCCCCCCCCCCCCCCCAAAAAGCCTTCAATTTATTTGTGTCCAACTGAGAATTAATAAATGCCGCATTAGCATATTGAATGTTTGACATCATGGTTTCCCACATTACCTTGTTAATAAAAATGTGTAATACGGTTAGTTTATTTAGATACTTGAATTGTCGATAGCTTGATTTTTTTTTGTGACTGCAGGTAGTCTGACCGCCATATGGTGGTACCCCCGGTGAAAGGATCAAGTATGATTGCCACACAATTAGTGAATCGATCCAAACATTAAGGTGGTTGTAATACCAAATGTATGCAACAGCAAGAACTAAACTTGAATAATGCTTAGGTAATTCATCATAATAACAACTTTTAAAACTATCATCAAAACGTTTAAGATGACTGATGAAATTTACACTTATATATTTTTGCAATAACAAGTAGCCACTATGATGCCCGTATACTGAAACACTGAAACTCACCAGAATATGATTCAAAGATTGTTAGTATTGAACTATTTACACCATCCATTAGTTTCTGTTGCTTCATTATTTCTTCATACTCATATAGCTTGAATACAATACCAGAAAAAAAAAGACTCAACATACACACATTGTAAGCATAACTATAGTATGCTCTGTTACAATGGGGTGTTCAAATAACACCTCACGAGGTATTTACCAGGAGGTGCTGTCTGAACACCTCACTTTGAGCCCTTATAACTTATACACACCAATACATTTTATACCCAATCAGCATGTAAATTGATAGCTTATACGTATCCTCTAGTTTCTTTATCTTTTAGTAATGACTAATTATGGAGACAATATGAGGGTTTAAACTGGGGTGTCCAGGCAGCGCCTCCTATTTAACACCAAAACTAAGTTCTCTAAACTCCCCATTATAGCTTTTCATGTAATTACAATCAATTGGAATAGGAGGGTTGTAGTTTATAACTTGAAAATTTAAAACTTGCTCTTAATTACTGCAACTTTAGCCACTCCCCTTTCACAGTTTCATTGTGTGTTCATTTAGATATGTTGATAATTTAAAACAAATCATTTGCCCATTTTGCCAATTCCTTCCACCATGCAAACAGTTTAAAGCAAAAGTTGAAACCATCTGTTTTAGCTCAAACTCATCTGTGACAGTTTAAAGAACCACTTAGTTAATACTAAATACCTACCTCAGTTTCACCCAGTATGTGGACTGTATCCACCATCCAGTTCAAAATACACTCCGCTCTTTAGGTTCAAAGTTCTGGGAACAACGTGGGAAATGCGCGTGGTGGTGATACTCTCCCTCCATCCGCGTGGTGGTGATACTCTCCCTCCATCCCTGGACAGCATTGCTTAGTTTAGTTGTTGGGATTTTGGTTTTTTTTAATTAATTAATTTTTTGTTGTTATTGTTGTTGTTGTTGTTTTTTGTCAAATCACAAAAACAAAAAAAAAAAAAAAAAGGTCAAAGGTGAAATTGGCTTCAACTTACGCTGGCAACTAGCGCGCGCAGAGATATTCATAGTCGAGTCTTTATAATTGCCTAGACAACGCTAGTCACACCCCCAGGTTGTTCGTTAGTCGTCGGGAAGCCGTCGCGTCGTGGAATATAATGTCTCAGGCCCGTACCCAGGATTTTTAAAAGGGGGTTCAAAAATTATAGTGAGTTACATAGGAAAATTTGATCAGCTACACCGACTTTTAATTTTTTCAATTGATATCACAAAAAGTACATACAAAAAAAGTTTATGACTCAAAAAGCAAACTGGCTTTTTTCATTCTGCGTGGTTGCTTCTGGATAAATAATTTACACGCAGTGTCAATGCAAATATCAGTCTCATAATGAATGTGTATTAATGACAAAGCAGTAAAGCGTCCTCAGTTTGAGTGCATCTCAAGTAATTGTTTAATCTTTTGAGTGTAGACCTGACCTTTCACATGAACAAGAACTGAGGGTCAGTGTTGCAAAATTTTTGAGAAGGGTAAAAATGTTGGAGAAAGTAATAGGAGAACATTTTTGATCATTTGAAAGTTGGCCAACTACTTCACAAATCTCTTCAATGGACTTAGTGGGGTCTAACAAAAGCCCAATATCATTTGGTGGTGGAACATCATGAATTAAATCATCACATGCTTTGGAGGTACTTGGAATAGGCTATTCTGGAGCACTCACAGGTGTAGACAAAGGACTACTAGAAGTGACATTTGTAGCAGCAGAATTCCCTACAGTATGAGATTAACACTAAAAAAGTTGTCACTGAGCTTAAACTAAATGCCTACCTTCTTTCTCAATATTGGTGCCAGCCACTTTTGTACTAAAATATGACGTGATACTTTTCTGCCTCTTCATTGCTAAAGGTAAAGGTCACTACAGCTGGTAGTATATAGCTAGTATGATTAGATGCTAGTGCTGGCACATAATGGGGGTACATGAGAAAACCAAAGACTTGTAAATTTTAACAGCCCAGTCATAGCAAAGGCTTGTTGATGAAGTCAAAAGGTGTGACTATGAATCTCATTAATTTGAAGGGGGGGTTCAGCTGAACTGACCTGAACCCCCCCTAGGTACGGGCCTGTGTCTGACTCGAAATTGAATACTTTGGGCGGCTACAAAAATGAGTTGGTTGATGCGTTTCAAGAGTGTGCATTTTCTCTCCGTGAAATAGCTGAGAAACTCTCGGATAGCCAGATTTTCGATGAATATATAAAGAATATATTCTTCTCCCTGGACTACGACCATTTGGACTTGTCTCTGTGTACCAGGTATTTAGTACAGGAAATAGTGTGCTCTCTAAAAAGAAATGCTGACAGAGAAGAGATAAAATCTGAAGTATGGGATAGGTTTCTAGAGGTTTTAGTGGATTTAGGTGGGAAGGCTAGAACTTTGAGTAGCAAACTGAATGGGGTAGAAGCATTACCACTTGATATTAGTAAAGAAAATAAAATAAATGGACCACTGCTTAAAGAAAATGACATTTCTCTGCTTATGGAGGTTATGTCAAAGTACGCTTATATGTGGGAGGAGTTATGTGTGGCTCTAAGCTTCCCTCAAAACGCAATAGAAGAATGTAGACAGGGTAGTTCTTTTGTTATTAAGATTTATAGAGTACTGCACAGTTGGATAGTTGATAAAATTTCTCAAGAACCTCCTACATTATTAAGCTTGCAATCATTTTTGCAAGGCCCATTACTGAACTGTGCTAATGCTTCAACGGAATTGCACAATAAATTTTACGACAAAAAAAACAAAAGAAAGGAATTATTAGAATCATTGGGTTCTTCAATTGGTGGTTTTCTACATCCATCAGATACAGATGTTAAGTTTGGTAGCTCAGCACTTCTTGAAGTGCAAGTAGATTCTAGCCAACCAGTGTCTTATGAATGGTTGAAGGATGGTGTGGAATTGTACAGTGACCCTAATTGTAGAGGGGCTGATCATAGTATATTGTGTGTCAAGAAAGTCACTAAATCTGAAAAATATTCATGTTCTGTATGTATTGGAAATAAAACTTTCACTACCAATAAAGCTGTACTCAGTGATATCGTTCCTCATAAAGACCAGTACTTAGTAGACAAGTACTGTAAGTATAAAGAGGTACCTGAGGATTCTTGGCCTCCTGTTAGCACTGGAGCATTTATAAAGCTAGCAATAATTGTTGGTCAGAAGAAATCATGGATGGACACTATCGAACACGATATGGACGAAATACTTGGTACCAAAGATTTGATCGATTATACAGAAATATTTGGTACGTGTGACAGTGGACTTACTTTGGTAGAGGGACGTCCTGGTAGTGGGAAGACAACACTAGTCTTTAAAATTGCCAGAGATTGGGCCAATAGTCACTGGGTACTTAGAGGAGCTAGTAAAGTCTATCTCATTCCCTTGAGAATGCTGAATACAACTAACCATAAGAATCTATTTGATATATTGAGGCCATTTTATGTAGATGATGAAGACACTAGAGAAGCTATAAAAGATTTAAAAAGATATAATGGCAAAGGGGTATGCTTTATTTTGGATGGATTAGATGAGTACAAGAGAAATAACCAACAGGGCATAATTCATGACTTAATAGAGCAGAACATTTTACCACATGCAATGGTTATAGTGGCATCTCGTCCAGTTGGTACTGTTAATTATAGGGAAAAACATGGAGTGAATAAAAGAGTAGAAGTATTGGGGTTTACAAAAGAAAATGTTTACAAGTACATTAACAACTATCCTTTTCCTACTAGTGAGAAAGCTTTAAATTTGATCGAATATCTTGACATACATATTAATATACTTCACATGTGTTACCTTCCGGTACATGCCTCAATGACTTGTTACCTGTATATGAAATTAGGAGATGAAATTCCAACCACCGAGACAAAACTATATGAATACTTTACAATGTTAACTATTGTACGAAAAATGAAGAGAGACGACAATTCACAATCTAAATTTCAGTCATTGAATTCTTTAACAGGGGACACAAAAGAGCATTTTATTAAGATATGTAACATGGCTTTTAATATGATAAAGCGTTCAGTACAAATGATCCCTAAGTGTGAATTAGATGCACAGCTTGACCATACACCAGGATCTGATGACCCGTTCCTTGGTTTAGTGGTAGTCGATGCAATTGCTGAACTGCTATGGGATACAGAAATGTACACTTTCCTTCATTTAACTTCTCAAGAATTCCATGCAGCTTGGCATCTTTCTAAACTAGATGAGTCTAAATTATATAACGAAATCAAATTTTTGTGCCTAAAAAAGCAATATAATGTTTTGAAGTTTTATTTTGGCTTAGTAAATATTGAGCAATCTCGTTATCAGCTTAGAGAAGTACTTAAATCACATCCTGGGATTCTCCATTGCTTGCAGTGTGCTTTTGAATCTCACACCAAGCTTGCTTGTGACATAGTCAATGAACGTATATTTTTTCATAAACAAATGGACACACTTGTTTTAGAGGATTATAGCATAATGCCTTTAGATTTCACAGCTATAGGCTATGCTGTTTATAACTGTACTAGTCATTTGTCAAAATTATATATAAGTAACTGTTATTTCAATTTGGAAGGAATTAGAGCATTCATATCAGCTGTCAAAAAAACTAATCTTCATTTTATTACACATCTTGATATTTCACTATGGAACCCATTCCCAGATCAAGCTATAAACTTATTGTTGAATAGTTTACATTATTTGAAATATTTAGATTTGGGAGGTACTTTACTAAATGATGAGAAAATTAGAAGTGTTACTAGAAATGTCACTTTGAGTCAGCTGAGAGTTTTGTGTGTTAATGTTCATATTAGCAAGAGTGGTGTGGCAGAGTTATTAAAATTTGACAGCCAGAACTTTTGTCAACTAAAAGCCAGTTCTAGAATCGATTTAAACTTTCTTGAAGATAATAAAGTCAGAAACTTTACTTGGAATTATTTGTGTCATGCTTTCAAAAAACAAGTGGATCCTCTTTACTCTCGAGAATTAATATTATGCTGTTTAAATTTTCGTCAAATTCGATTTGAAAATTTCAGACGATGTACCAGTTTCTGTTTAGTTGATTGCTGTATTGATGATGGAGCAACAGCAATTATAGTCACATGTTTGACAAGGAGACAAAGTGTTACTCATTTACAAACATTAATACTTGACTTGAATAACATAGCTTTAATGGGTGCATTATTTTTAGCCTATCTTTTGAAAAAGAGCCCAGACATTCTTAATTTCTCCGTACTAGGAAATAATATTGACAGTGTTGGAGCTGAAGCTATAGCTATGTCACTGGAGAACTGTAAGTTTTTGGTGAGATGTGATGTTCAGTTAAATAACATAGAAGATTATGGAGCCATTGCAATAGCCAAGGCCACAGCTCACTTGCCACATCTCAAACTGTATCTTTGGAATCATAATTTAACACAATATGGTATAGCTGAGGTATTAAATTGTAAAAAAGATAATAGTATCAATAGTAATACTATACAATTTTCACACGCGCAATATCTACAGATATATCCTCAATTGTTTGATAAATTACTAAAAGTCTGCCACTGTGTAAGTGAATTTAAAGTAGCAGATACTTTGAAAACTTCCACCAATAAGCTCATTACTAATAGTGAGGATTTGATTCCTAAAGTAATTGCAGAATTAATGTTTTTCAATAATCTGGTACATTTGAACATGGAAGAATGTCGCATAGGCTCTTCTCAAGCTATGAATTTAGTTGAAGCATTAAAATATATGCCACAATTGAGAATCTTAAATCTCTGTCTCAATAACCTTTGTTCTCCTGGCACTATTGCTATTGCTGGTGGACTCAAGTTTTGTCCTCAGTTGGAAGTATTGGATATGTCTACAAATGCATTTAGTAGTCCAGACAGCATTTCTGCACTGGCTGAAGGTTTGAAGCATGTTCCAGGTCTAAAAGAACTAGTCCTCAGTGATAACAGACTCTTTTCTATGGCAGGAGATATTTTACCCACTGAATTTCAAAAGCTATGCAAACTTCATCTTGTATGTTGTGCAGTAGATTCACATGGTGCTACTTCTCTGGCAAAGCATATAAACAATTGCCCCAGTTTAAGGAACCTTGACCTCAGTGAAAATGACCTAGGCGATGGTTTGGTAGATATAGCAAATGCCGTCAAGTGCCGTAATTTACAAATTCTTTCTCTAAATTTTGTGAGAATAACTCATGATGCTGCTAGAGCTCTGTCTAGTACATTAAAGCAATGTGTAAATTTGGAGGAATTATATTTTCGTGCATGTCGTATGGATGCTGCAAATACTGAAGGTGTAGCTGATGGATTAAAAGGTTGTAAGAAACTTAGAATATTACACTGTACTTACAACAAGGTCTCTTCCAGAGCTGCTGCAAGATTATCAAGATGCTTCCAACATGGTAGTATAGAACAATTGGTCCTTTTAGGCTGTGGTATTGATGACAGAGGTTGTATTACTCTGGCCGTGGGACTTCATTACTGTAGTAATTTGGAGCTACTGCGCCTTGAGAATAATAAAATAGGCTCAGAAAGCGCAAAGGCTTTGGCTAATGAACTGAAGTCACTGACATCCATGAAAAATTTATATATTTATGATAATCCAATCAATGAAGATAGTGCTATCCATTTAGTAAAAGAGCTTAGGGCAACATATGTAAATTTAACTGATACCGAGTTTTCAGAAGAGATCAGGAAGAAAATACAAGAAATCAATTTGAAAAAAATGAAAGTGCCTTCAATTTTTTGAGTAAATAAGTTGAATTGATTGATTCTGTGGAAACTGGGAATCACGTTGAAGCCAGGACTCATTGTAGTATCAGACACCTTTTTGCCAATTAGAATTGGCTATTTTTATATTTGCTTATTTATTTTGCCTCATGAACAAGTCTATCAATGTTGTGTTGCACAATTATGGTCAACCCTTCACTTTTTACTACCTTGTGTTTGTAACCTTTTTTGTGTTTGTAACCTTTTTTGTGTTATTGGTTCTATCTGAACATTCTCGGTTGTGATCGCTTTACAATTTTATGTATTTTGAAACATGGTGAATCGTGCTGTAGAAAAGTTGAAAGGTGTTACTGGCTAACCTGGAAGTGTCAAATCCATTCTGTTTGCCAATCTCTGATTCAGACGTGACTATTGGAAGATGATCGAAGTTTGGAAGACGTGACATTCTAACTCACTATTTTGCAGTCTATATCTATAGTGTACATTGCGATGGCCAACAGACCAAACTCATGAAAGTAGGAGAGCCTCCCTCCATTAGCTGGAGTTTTTTTCACTGCTGTGAAGAGGGTGCTGTGTCAGTTGGGACTTGTCATTTCATTACCAGAAGAGTGATGAAATACTACCAACTGGTTAGTTCAGCTGGTGACTGATGGTAGATGTTCTACTTCTGGTACCGTATTTGTTGGGCCAGCGAATGACAACCATCCTCCCTTGCTGGAATCAGAATATTTATTGCACTCAATGCAGCAACAGCCCTGAAAGATGACCTTTAATCTCTGAACACCATATACCAACAGCTAACGAATGACAGCCAAGAAGCTAAATGCATTGGCTAAAAGTCGTATTGGTCATCTGAGAACCAAACATCGTTTGCAGTTTCATTTTATTCAAAATGCTCAAAAGAATGGACTTATTATTCAAGATCCTGTGTAATATGGACATTGAGCTTTGGACTTCACAGTTATTATGGTTGGTGTGGTCATTTATCATATCCTGTGTTGGTATTATAATATATTGCTTATTGATAAGAGAGCTTTCTATTACCCAGACTGAGTATTATCTTACATGGTGTCAGAAATGGGATACAATGATTACAAACCCCCTGAGCCCTTTAATTTCAATTGCCTGATGGCTGGTTAAAGTGGAAGCGATGCCTCTTACGACACAAAGATGCCTCTGGGCTGAGCGAGCAACCAGACACAAGGCAAGTCAGTACTCTACTTTATTGCCTGGTTGAGGAAGCTAATGATGTACTAGCCTTGACAAATATATCTGAAGAAGACAGAAAAAAAAATTGACAAAGTCATGGAAAAACTCGATGGGTTTTTTCAAGTGTGTCACAACGTTATCTTTAAACAAGCCAGATTTAACCAGTGCAACCAGCTCCCCAGTGAATCCGCGGAGATATACATAGCAGAACTGTACAGATTAGAAGAAAACTGCAACTACGACAACCTCAAAGATAAGATGGGCTGGTTGCGGGAATTTTAGACCTAAAAATATCGCAGCAACTACCAATGGATGCGGGCCTGGTGGAAAAAGAAGACTATTCGTCAAAAGGAAGCAGTACAGAAATTAAAAAGAAAAGGCAAGGTGGCTCACTTGAGGAGCTGCAAACATTGACTGAAATACAAACATCCATGGATCAATGTGCAACTCTCCAGACAGCCAGATGGTTATCATGGTCCAAGGTTCAGAAAACAAGGTGGAGCTAGTAGTAGAACCAGAACAACTACAGGTTGCACAGACAAGACAACAGTGGGGAGAAGTGCCCTGCTGCAGTAGTTTCATGCCACAGAGGTGGCAGGAAAGGCCATTTCAGTAGCAGATGTTTTTCAAAAATTACAGCTTTATCTGAGGTTGATCCCATATTTCAAGAGACCTCCTATCTGGATGCAGTCTATCAGCAATGCTTCTATTTGGATGAGTACTCTAAAGATAAGAGGAATAGGTGTTCAATTTAAGTGGACAACAGGAACAGGAATGACAGCCATACCGGAAGGAACATATATAGCTCTTCAGAAACCGAAGTTAAGACTCTGTGTGGTGCAGTACAACAAAGTCTAGAGATATTGGGATGTTTCCGCGAACATCTGGCGTACCAAGACCATTTTACAAACATGGAGGATAAATGATTTGAAGAACAACCTACTTGGGCTATAATGGGTCTGCAGTTAATGGAGAAACTCTATGCAACAGAACTCAAGAATACTGCAGTAGGATCAGTTTCCTCAGGTATTTTCAAGGCTGGGAACATTTTGGGGAGGAGCATAAAATTAACCTACAAGCAGGTTCCACCCCTTTCCAAGAAATGTACCTGTGCCTTTGCTACCTAAGGTCAAACAAGAGCTCGACCTGTTTTCATTGGGAGTGATACGTAAGGTGTCAGAACCCACCCCCTAGTGTGCTGGGATGGTGGTAGTTCCGAAAAGGTCAGGGGCCAATCAGAATATGTGTGAACCTCAACCCTCTGAATGAATGTGTGTTATCCAATACCCACAGTGGATGATACCCTAGCTCAGCTTGCTGGAACAAGAGTATTCAGTAAGCTAGATGCAAACAGTCGCTTCTGGAAAATACTCCTGGCAGAACAAAGTCAGTTTTGACTACAGCTATAACACCTTTTGGTAGCTTTTGATTTAATAAACTATCATTTGGTATCTCCAGTGCTCCTGAAGTGTACCAAAAATGCATGAACCAGATTATAGAAGGATTACCAGGGGTTCTGTGTCTGATAGATTATGTTTTAATATCTGTGCAGAATCAAGAGGAATATGATTTGAGGCTGCAGGAGACTTTGATACGACTCCAGCTACAGGAGTTACTCTCGATGCAGATAAGTGTGCATTTGGGCAGTGTTCCCTGAAATTCTTGGGACATGTTATCGATGAGCGGGGGCATTCAAGCTGATCTGGAGAAGATGTCAGCCGTACTGACTATGAGCATATCCAAGTCAGTAACAGATATTAGACGTTTCATGGGAATGGTAAATCAGTTGGGGAAATTTCTCCAAAATTTCTGACCTCAGTTCACCAGAGCATGTCTTAGTGCAAAGAAAATCTAGAACAAAGATCGTGCCTTTGCTGAAATAAAGAAAGAACTTGCTCAATAGCCATTCTTAGCTCTTTATGACCCAAAGGCTAACACGAATGTCACAGCTGATGTTTCTCCTTTGGTTTGGGTGCTGTGCTAATGCAAGAGCATGAGGGTGCATGGAAGCTAGCAATGTCCGAGACCAGAGTTGGGGTTGATTATGATTACAATCGTAATTGATTACAATCGATTACAAGGTTTTGCGTAATCGTAATCATAATCAAAATCATGTGACTAATTGTGGGTGTAATCGTAATCGTAATCATAATCATATTTTTGTAATCAAACCCATAGAACTATTACTGGTAATATTAGCAGTGAAGTAGAACAGCAAGTGTTTGCTATAATTAGTTGTGGCACAGCAGTTTTTAACTAATACCACTTTTTACAGTGTTGATTAGTGTTCTATTGACACCTAATAGTCTACAAGGGAGAACTTGTCTAACTGTGCTTGTGTTTGTGTGTGTGTATGTGTGTGTGTGTGTGTGTGTGTGTGGTGGGGAGGTGGATCATTTTATCATTCATGACTGGCTCTGAATGCCTTGAGAGCTAGCTGCTTACTGAATGCTAGAAAGCACAACATTTGTTAACACTTCAAACCATGGGAGGGATTTGCCTTTTGAATAGTCAGTTCTTACATCGAAGCATATCCAGAAGTAGTCAGGATATTCTACTGATACAGAGAAATTCTAAGCAGCAAGTGATGGCTTCTCGATCTCCGATCTTTGATCATTTTTTGCAACCAAGTGAATCTTCTAGTAGTACAGGGATAGTGAAAGTCAAGTGCAAGCACTGAGACAGGGAAGTTTCTACTAAAGGAAAAAGCACTTCTAATTTGATAACTCACCTGAAGGTAAAAACTAGTATTAAGTATTTCATCTTAAACGTATATTGTATCAATTTTTAGAGGCATCATCCAAATGTGTTTGGAAAGCTTTATTCTCAACCATCTTCCTCTCAACAAACACTTCTACCATCACTTCAAGGTTCTGTGTCTCACTCAGTTCAAAAGTGGAAATCCTTTGCAGAAATTGAACAATTGTGTAGCATTTCTGGAAAAATTGACAATATTATTACAGATAATGCTGCGAACATGTTAAAAGCATTCCGTCTACTTGAAATAAGTCACGATGAAGATGATGCCACAGATTCAGATTTCAATGAAGATGACGATGATGTACAGCCTGTGGAGATTGATGCTGAATTACAGAGTGAACTTGACGTGATCCAGCCAAATCATTTTTCTTGCTTTGCTCATACTCTTCAGCTGGTTGTTAAAGATGGAATGGATAAAGCTGATCAAGTCAAACGTGTTTTGGGTAAAGTGGCAAGGTTAGTGAGTCACGTGAGGCATTCAACATCAGCAAGCGATTTATTCGTGGATGTAAATCTACTTCAATCAGCAAATGTAACAAGATGAATTCACAGTTGACAATGCTGAAGTCTTTGCTAAAAGTTTATGATTCCCCACCCATGCAAGCACTTGATTATGGTGGAAAATTGAATTTATATGAAATAAACATTGTGAAGGATATTGTAGAAATTCTAACACCTTTTAAGTGGGCTACCGATCTTGCTCAGGCAGAAAAAAAGTTACAGCTAGCATTGTCTTGCCAGTTATTCATGGTCCAGGGTTTTTTTTAGGGGGGGGCATTCGCCCCCCCTAGAGGATTTTGTGCCCCCCCTTGAGCATTTGAAATGAAATTTCATTATTCTAAATAGACCTGTGTGACTATGTACTGCATTTTTTTAAATTATTATATCCATTAGTCTAATTATTAGGCAACAAACAATTTTATTTAAGCAAAATATAAGTGTATTTATACAGCAATACGTTTATACAGCAATACATTTATACAGCAATACGTCTAGTCTTTCTGTTCCAAATATCGATTACACTTTCTACAATGTCATCTGGAAGTTCTTCAGGCATTTCTATTGCTATTCTCATCAGGTGAGCTAGATTTTGTTCTCCAAGACGACTCCTTAGCCTTGTTTTGATCATCTTCATTTGGGAGAAGCTTCGTTCCACAGATGCTGTCCCAACAGGAATCGAAAGGCACACCTTGGCAAGGTCACTGAGATGGGGAAACATCTGTACAAGCATGCTGTTGGTAGCTAATTCCATCAGCAATTTCGTATTGTCTTCCTTAGGCCGAGTAGTGATGTATCTCCTGAATGTCACCCACTCTGTGCGAATGTCAGAGGAAACTAAAGCTGGCACGGTAAATTCCTCTCCCTCTACTGACTTGGCTGCAAGTTCCTTGCCGTAGTGGTCCTCAAGAACACCAAGGAATTCATCCCCATATGACGACAGATCAGGAGAGTCTTTTTGTGGTAGCTTTGAAGAGTCAAAGATACTAAATGATGCTACAATATCTTGGGAAGAAAATCTCCTCGAAATATTTTCTTTCAAGTCAGTGACGAAGGGTTTAGCCACTTTATCTTGAAAGGAAGTGATAGATTCAGAGTCAATTATTGTGATAGCTTGAAGCTCATCTTGGGCATCTAGTAGCTCCAGCACCCAATTTGCAGCAGGTAACAAAGATTCATGAAGAGTTTGCAGAGTAGAATCAACCAAACCAGAAATAGCGGTCAAGTCGAGCTTTTCTGCTTGAAGACATCTGCTTAGTTTAGCAACTTGGGGCAGCACGAAGTCAAGGAGGTAGATTGCCATCACAGTAGACTTCTTTGATAGAGCTTTGTTGAGCCCCAGTGCTTCTGGCTCATGTGTTTGCTCATAGAAGGACTCAAGAGCAATCACAATGGAAGCATAGCTCTTTTTCACTGCCTTGACACATTGTTCATGAGCTAACCAACGGGTGTCGGACGGTTTGGTGACCTTCAGTTCAGGTAGGTCAAGCACACGCTGTACACTCTTCAGGTGTTCTGCTCTTTTGGGAGAGTAGTGAAAAATTTCCATAGAGTGAGCAATGTCTTGTAAACATGCTCAATTCCAGGAGTGTGGTTTGCAGCTTGAACACAAGCAAGTTGGAGTAAGTGGCAATGGCAGTGAACATAGAGAGCTCGAGGAGAATTCTTCTTGAGTCTCGCCTGGACTCCAGTTCTGACTCCAGAAAACGTTGCTGCTCCATCAAACCCCATTCCGACAAGCTTAGTAGGCTGAATACCCTTCTGCTTGAACCAGTCAGTCAAAGTGGTATAGATAGATGCAGCATCAGTTTTTTTCAATGGAATGGTGTCAAAAAAATGTTCAACGGGTTCTCCATTTTCCTCCCAACGAAAACAAAGAGAAAGCTCTTCGATTGTTGATATATCTGTGGATTCGTCAGCCATCACACTATAGAAAGGAGCCTTGCGAAGGCGTTTGAGCTGAGATTCTTCTACCCACAATCCCAGTGCCTCCAGAAAATCGGAAACAGAATCTGTAGAGGTGTAGGTAGCATTTCTTGCAGATTTTTCAGTAAATTGTTTTAAATCATCACCACAAGACACAATCAAATTAACCAGAGCAGCAAAATTGGTGGTGTGAGGAATGTGATTTCGTGCAAGGAAGTGAGTACATCGCAAAAGTGCCTTAATTCCCTTCCTGTTTCTGATCCTCTGCTCTTCTGTGACACTCCGCAGTTGCTCTAAAATGGATACTTCCTTCTTAGTAGCCAGCAATTCAGCTTCGGAACGGCGAATGTGAGTATCACTCTTTGCATGGGCACGCATCTTCTCAACCGCTTTTTTCCAATTTTTAAATGGCTTTGTAATCCATGCTCCACCTGTCTTTTGAGAAGGATGATGATCGTACTTTCGACAAGTTTTGCAGAATGCTCCGCGGTAATTTTCATCATATTCTAACCAAAGAAACTGCTTTTCCCACTTTTTGTTGTACTTCCGCTGGCCTGATTTTGTTCTATACTTCGACTTAGCTCTATAGTTAGCCGTGCTGGAAAGACTTCTTTTAGTTGGAGGTGGCTCTAGGCTTTGGCTATCAGAAGACAATGGCTCCTCATCTTCACTGCTACTACTAGTAGATGCTGGTGTAGAAGACTGCTTTGAAGTGCTTGCACTAAAGTAATGCCGAATATCCATCTTCTCAAGACTTCTTGAACTAACTAACTAAGCTACTCAAGCACAGACTTATATAGGCTGACAGGGTTGTGCCAGCATTTGCAAGCACAACTGTTGTGGTTGTGCTTGCAAGTGCTGGCCTGGCAACTGTCTCCAGTTTGTGTACAGCTATTGCAGGTGCAAACAATCATAAAAAGGTGTCAATATGACATGTCAATTACATTACTTTTCACCCTTTTTTTGCAAGGTCACTGCTATTCAAGCTGGATCATGCAGGCACACACACACTTAAGCAGGCACACACACACTTAAGCAGGCACACACACACTTAAGCAGGCACACACACATTAATAATTAATACAGGCACACACACAATTAATGCATGCACTCTGACACATGCATGCCCCCCCTTGCTAACAAAAATCTCTATTTTGCCCCCCCTTAGCAATTTTTCTAAAAAAATCCCTGGTCTCAGAGTTCAGCTAGGAGCCTTGCATGCAAAATTTAACTCTCGATTAACGACTAGTCTAAAGGACTCCCTTGAAAGAAGGATGAGCAAATATGAACAGCTTGAAGTATTCAAAATAGCTGCTGCCCTGGACCCTCGATGGAAGACCGATTGGTGCACTCCAGAAGAAGCAGTTGAACTAAAGGCCACTATTCTTGACAAGGCAAGGTCAATGTTACCTCAGTTGGAACCATCGAGGGATTCTGCAGTTGAATCACCTGAACTTTCCCAACCTAAAAAAAGATCAAAACTTTTTGAATTTATGGATAAAACCATCCCACCTGAAGCCCAAACTGGAGGTGATACTGTTTTGCTACAGGTTGACGAATATCTAACCAGCCCCACTCTCAATGAGGAAGAAGACCCGTTAGATTTTTGGAGGCATAACCACACTCGGTATCCAGAATTGACAAAGCTAGCCTGCAACTACCTCCATTCGCCAGCATCAAGTGGACCAGTGGAACGACTTTTTTCCATTGCTGGGAAAATATTTTGACCAGAAAGATGCCGTCTATCCGATGAACTTTTTGAAAAACTTATGTTTCTTCGTTGCAACAATCATTAATTTTTGACATTGTAATCGTAATCATAATCGTAATCAACACACTGTAATCGTAATCATAATCATAATCGTATATTTGACTGTGTAATCATAATCGTAATCAATGTTTCGTAATCATACTGTAATCGTAATCATAATCATAATCATGTTACCGTAATCAACCCCAAGTTTGTCCGAGACTAAACGTCACTATGCCCAAATTGGGAAGGAGGCATTGGCGATGACTTGGGCATGTGAAAAATTCCACTCCTACTTGCTGGGTCTTTCATTCACACTAGAAACAGACCACAAGCCACTTGTGTCTTTGCTTAGCACCAAACACTTAAATTCATTCCCCCCAAGATTGATTCGCTTCTGTCTATGGTTGTCCAGTTCCTGTTATGCAATGCAGCATGTACCAGGGAAACTGTTCTACACAGCTGATACTCTATCCAGAGCTCCTATGATGGCTGTCGGCTTCCACAAATTCTGTTATTGAAGAGGTTGAAGAGTTTTGTCAGCGTAGTAGTGCAGCTTTGCCGGCAAGCCCTCACCATCTAAAGGACTACTGCGAGGCTCAAAAGCAAGATCCCACATTCCAGGAAATATGGCAATTCTGTCAAACGACTGGCCGTGCAAAGACAAGGTTGCTCCTCACCTCAAACCCATTGGAGAGTCAAAGAATCTTTCTCATTATGTGAATATTGTTCAGCAGTCGTATAGAAATTCCTCAATACTTGCAATGGAAGACTCTGGAAAAGATTCACCAGGGACACCAAGGGATTGAACGTTGTTTGCGAAGGATCTGGTCTTCAGTATGGTGGCCAGGCATCACTAATCAGCTAAAGCAAATGGTACAGCACTGCTACACTTGTGCCAAGCAATCTCGACCAAGGAAGGAACCTCTGATACCCACTGAACTACCTGAATATCCTCCTTGGCAAGTAGTAGGATGGATCTTTTTTTAATAAAATGGTAATCATTATCTCCTATTAGTGGACAATTTCTCCAAGTACAGTGCGTCCAGCTTAAAGAGTAGAAAGTTCTGTTTTTTGTTAATTGTTCTTTAAATGTATACATGTGCAGTCAGATTGATGTCAGGAAGCTGAAACTTCACACACACACAAATTAATATATATTGAAATTGATTATGTTTTAAAAAATTGTGGTTTGTGGTCACAACTGTGGTAATAGATAGAAGAAGTGACCCTATAAATGGAGGATATTTTTGATGTTTTTAAGCCAGAAAAAGAGTAAATCAAATTCGAGTGTCTAAAGATTTTGCAGACTGAATCTATGGCTCATTAATTTGATTTGTACCAAATTTTTATATTTTAATACTATTTTACTTATTTTTAATTTCATTTTTTATAAAAAACTGAACTCCCCAAATGCTTTAAGCTGGTAATTTTGCAATTTTGAAGTAAGTGTCTTGGGAATTTAATATAAAATACCTAAATAGTTGTATTTTAATCCATATGAATTTGAAACCCCTATCTTGAAAATTAAGGGAAATAAAAATGCTTTTGTGAGAGTGTTAGTATTTTCGGTGTAAGTTGTGACGTTTGCGGAAGCTCTTACCTCAACGACAACGTATTAGTGACGTCAGAGTGTTGCGCTTGCGCATTTGTGAACTAAACCAGGGGATGTTGCCACGCAAACAATCAATTAACTTTGGCGCCAAAAACCGCGAAGCAGGTGGACACAAACGGTCTCTGAGCTATAACTTGTATGTAGTGTACTAGTCTGAGACAGTCATTTAGAATAACATCCTTCTATTATACTTGCAGGGGAAGCCATTGGAGCAGCTTAAAACTCTGTCTCAACCATGACCAACTCCACCCTGACTTGTACCAGCTCCGACAATTCCACCAACCTTGTATTGAGACTCCGCTGCGTATAGACTCCATCATCATCACTTCAGTTCTTTCCATCGGGATTGCTACCGCTATATTCTTCAGCCCTATCGCCTACAAGTCTAAATCTTGTGCTGAACTACCCCTCCCACTAATGAGCAACCAACTCCAAGCAACATCGGGAATACGCCATCACTTTTGCTCGAGGGACTAACTATTTCCAAAGTTTCAACGGCCATATCACGGCTCATTTGTATTTCTTATTATTGTTTACAAATGGGCTCTTTTTAGAGCTGTCACAAGTTAATTGATTATCTTACCAAATAAATTGCGCGTTCGCGGAGCTCAACGTTATGGGGGGCGGGGTGAAATTGCGAATCAGTTGTCAACTTGAAAATAAAAATTGATATTTCGTGGAACTGGATCGCTGAATTGAATCCAAATTTTGCGCACAAGTAAAATACCCCCCTTAGAATAAAGTTCCAGAGAGTTTTTTTAGAATAACGCACGAGTAAAACGGCATGAAATTTTACTGTTAACAAAAAAAAAATACATAGATATTAGAAATATGGCTCTGTAATGTTGCGAAGAAGCCCTCAGGCTACCTCTGGAAAAAAAATGAGCGCAGTAGCTCTTTCGGCCGCTTCGAAATAACTCTGAATATAGTAGCCAGTGTGCAGAGCTGTATCTCCGTCCCAGGGGGTCTTCATTCTTCAAATTTGGCTTGCTGGAGTCCTCTATTGGTGCTCATTCCACCTGTAACAACAAAGTAAGCCCACAGTACACAGAAAAAGAAATATAAAGACATAGGAAAAACAGTCAATTTGCGAAGGGAAGTTCCCGAATAGGAGCTGCCGTGTGAGGGCGTGCGGCTCCAGTTTAACTACGAGTTGTGACGTAGGACGGACGAATTTGTGACGTCAAAAAAAATGGCGCTTAATGTATGGAATGTCTATGGAGATAGCGTAGTTCTTATACTTATGCTGTTTTATATGACTTAGTTTGGGATCTAACAACACAAAAAAGGTATGGCTAAGCTTATTGTGATTGCAACTAGTCTAAGTTTTGAGATCTGTACTTTCTACTCTTTAAGCTGGACGCACTGTATCCAAAAGTAACTAAATTGTCTGCTACCACCTCATTAACAGTAATCTCATTATTGAAAACATGGACTGCAATATTCTTCACACGAATTTGCTGTGTTTGCAGATTTATTGCTTCCAACACTGCACAAGTAGCCCTCACTTCCCACAAAGCAATGGCCAAGCAGAAAGGACAGTTCAGACAGTCGAGAGATTCATGAGCAGCTCATAAGATCTGCCTTTGGCATTGTTGTCATACAGGGCAATACCACTGCCAAGGTGTGAACTTAGTCCAGCAGAGCTCTCCATTGGAAGACAACTTAAAACAACTGTCCCACAGCCCATGAAACACTTTATTCCCAACTGGAAATACCTATCACAGTTCCAACAAAAAGTGTGGAATACAAGAAAAAACAAAAAGCCAATTTTGACCTCCGATATCGCACCAGAAAAGCTTGGGACACATTACCTGGACTGAGTATAATCTTACTGATCCAATACTGCCCTACTGATAGTAGGATGGCTGAATTGATGCATGTTTGTTACATGTGTTGTAATAGTCAGTCTAACCTTCATTTCACAACCTTTCACCTTTTACCAATTTTTTATTTGTGCACCTGTTCTTTAAAAATCCATATATTTTGAAAGCCAACTTTTTACTAAGCTTTTTACAACTTTATACTAAGCTACTTAGTATAAAGTAGTTAGGCTGTGGGACACAGGAGTATTCAGTGGCAGAGGCAAGGGGGTTCAACAGAAAGTCCAGCTAAATTATTGCTAAAAATATTTCTGCATTAAAAAATAAAATATAAAAGGTTTGATTTAACGATCTTTACCTAATTTATAGTCTTGGTTAGCCACACTCTTTACCACTACTTGAAAGAAACTATAGCGGGTACAGGGTCTAACTACGTGAGATGGTTCTACTGCATAAGTTTTCGCTCTCCTTTTGGAGAAATTTTGCAAAAATACTTCAGAATGTTCTAGCTATTGAAATTATTGCAGGTGTGTATAAATACAATACTAATAATCTAATGTAGAATAAACAATGTTTGTACCACAATATTAAAAACATTATATTAAAAGCATTGAATTCTATTGTTGTCGAAATCTGCTACAAATAAGAAACCATCTCTGTCTACATTAACGCTCAAGGGTGCACTAAAATCTCCTTCTTTGTTTCCATAGCCACCAATAGTAGTCACATGACTTCCAGCAATTGTAAACATGGCCACTTCATGTTTAGTCCAACTAGTCACGTATACATGCTGGCCAGACACACAGAGGCTATTGGGATCAGCCAGAGTCCCAGCTTCTCTACTGCCAAACGAACGTAAGTGCATCCCGCTGGCTGCGAAGACTCCTATACAAGAGTTGTCATAATCTGCAGCATAGAGGTTGCCATGGCAATCTGCTGATACAGCCATTATTTCACCTAATCCAATATGTTGGATACGTCTCAAGTAGTCCAGCAACTTGTTGTAAACTAAAATGGAACCTTTGTTGTTTCTTTCACACACCATCACTTCCTCTCCTACCACAGTGACTCCCCAGTAGCCTGGGCCGTGCTCTTGCTGGACATCAGTTATTTGAATATTGTCTCCATTCTTGTCACATCTCATGACTCTGTTAGTGTCTCTGTCCACACAATAAATGTCATTAGCAGTAGTTGAGATTGCACGTAAAATAGTTAATCCAGTGTTTGAATGTTCCACAATAACCTCTTTGTTTCCCTTGTGATCGATCTTCACAATATCTCCGTAATACTCACTGACGAACACTTCATTGCTTGAGTTGATTCCAATACCAGACGGCTGTTTAATTTCATTCCACACTCTAACAGGTTGATCAAAACCTGGAGGAGAACAGTTCACAAAAACCGGAAAAGGGCTCCCAGAAATATCCCAGTCGTTTACTGTCACAGATAGCTCATGCCGCCCTCTGGAAGTGGGTGTGTACCGGAGGCAATACTTACCAGACTTCATTGGTTTGATGACACATTCGATCACAGATCCATTATGCACAGACTTTAACTGGCCGACTACCACAGCACTCTGTCTAGCTGGCATTAAGTTAGCCAGTTTAGTAGTCAATACCACCTCATATGTGCGGCAAATATCTGCATTATCTACTCCTCCTGTTAAAGTACAAAGAGCAGGGTCAATAGAAAGGCAAGTGATTTTAGCCTTGGTTTGACAGAGCAGCTGCAAATCTTCACAAACCTTCACCTCTACTCCAATGTCTGCTTGCTCTGCTATTTGCTTCGTAGTGTTCCCTGACGTACAATGACCTTCCATTTCTTCTTCTATTTTCTTCTTGATGTCCGTGTGAGTGTTCATCAAGTCATTATCAGTGCAATGCTCTATAAACTGCTGGATGCAGCCTACGACACTTAGCACACTGGTGTTGGCTTCACACAAGCCAGTCTCCTGCAGAGTAAGTTTCTTTGTCTTTTCTTGGGCTAACGCAGAATTTTCATCAAGAAGTTTTTGTTTGTGCCTGTCTAAAATAAGCTGAAGTTCATCGAAGGAATGGTGGATGGCAAGAGCCACTGAACTTCTTTCAGTTTCAATCTCTCTCTTTGTGGTCTGGATATCACATATAGCACTAGAAAAGGCCAATGAAAGCTCTTGCAGTGGAACCAAGTGATCCCCCAACATTCTCTTGGTGGTAGGAGCTGCCACTTTGCTGAATTCAAATTTGTGATTTTTGTGTATTTTCACTGTGCAGTCGCGACAGATGAGGTTCTCGCAGTCAAAACAGTAGATCACGAGAGGCTCTTCATGAACGTCACATTTCTTTACTTGTTCTTCCTTGGGAACTAGTTCAGTTGCTACTCCAAGCTTCAGGTCTTGTACGGAATTGACCACATGAGAAGAAAATAGTCTCATTTTTTTGTGGGCTTGTACACAGTCTTTACAAATGAACTTGATACATTGCCGACAGAAAGCTTCAGCTTTGCTTTCAATGCCAGTGCACTCCTCACACTTCACCTCCTCTTGGTTATGGAGCTTCCTTAAGGCACAAACATTTGATTTGATTCTATCAATAAAGAAAGCTGTCTTGAGTCCTTCCATACCGCCACTGGGAAGGTTAATCTCCTGACGACACTCAGGGCAAGAAAATGGCTGGTTGGAGGCCACTCTTATGGAGAGCTTGAAGATACATTCTTTGCAGTAGTAATGGAGACAAGGGAGGACCTTAGGATGAGTGTAGTGTTTCCAGCAGATAGAACAGGTAATCTCTTTCTCCAATTGATCCAGACTGTTCACAACACTATCTTCAGCCATTGTGAGGGAGGTGGGGAAAAACACTCTTATAATTTTAATTGTGGTTTGCAAGAGTGGTGTAACATAGCAACCATCTCCAAATGCATCTAACCTCAGCCCACATTTTGGGTGTTGGCACTCCCTGTACTAGCACAGTCTGACAAAACAACCAGATGCAGTAGAACCAGCAACTCTCTAACGAGCGAATCACCTCTGTGTTAAACTTTACACTTGCCTCTCTAATACAATGTTTTAACCTCTTAATTAAAGCAAACAATCTCTGATTTGTGAACGGAAAGTCCTGGTCTCAAATTGTTCTCAGTTGAGAGGTTCTACGGCATAACATAACAACACTAGCAATTTTATGTCATCACAACAGATTGTGCATTATGTCTAATTATTTATATACATTAACTATAATGATACAAATTGCATATACAGTGGAACTTCAGATGTTGGACTATAAAACAAGTCACTTTACCTCTACTTAGTGAACAGTAGCTTTGCCCCCTCCGATAGACAATGTATTGCTTATCACCTCTTCTCTAAAACAAAACAAAAAATCCTCTGATTTGTGAACTGGCCCCAAATCATTCTCAGTTCGCAGGTTCTACTGTAAAGGTACTTGTATCGTGGGTCCCAATATTATATTTATTTATTTTTCTGACAGAGCTAATGTCATGTAATTGAAAAGATATTTTCTTAAAATATGATTATAAGCAATAAATATTTGTGAAAAGCAAAAAAGGAAAACTTTTGATTAAAAACAAAAATGTCTGGTGTTGATTAAAATATTAAAATATATAAACAAAAAATGCCAAACATACTTTAGCTGATTAGTAAATTAGTTCAAGAGTGCCGGTGAGAGGATTCACTGAAATATTTCCTTGGACCACTGTTTGCCCCGCCCCTCCAACCTCCGTCCTTGCCTCGACGCCCTCTTCCAGAGGACTTCTGCTGAGCTTGCGTTGAACTCTGAGATCGGATGTACTGGCCACTCCCACTTCCTGTACGCTGCTTCCGATTGACGACTTTACTCCACGAGCCACTACTGCTCAGAGATCCATTCAGAGACTCTCTAGATGATTGACTACTCTGAGCCAGAGAACTACCGGAAGCACTCGAATAAACACTTCCATAATTGTCGCTGCGAGGGCGTGTCTTCGATTGTAAGTTTGAGGATGAAGAGTTCTGTGTTTGAAGTGGTCCGCTCACAGAATGGTGGAAAGGGCGTTGGCTTGGGTTTTGTGCGCTTGATGTTCTGTTGACTGGACGAGGATGCCTTAATAGCACTCCGTACTCGCTCTCAGATGTGACAGAGTCCGTAGGTGTGGAGGACGGAGACCTGCCCACCAGGAATGACACTGGAGGCTCCTTGGACCGCTTACGCTCGGCAGTCACCGTGGAATCTGTTCCCTGAGACCAATTAAGGGGGCGCATGCCTGATCGAGACGCCCACACGCCCGACAGCTGGGGGGAAGATGGGTTTCTCTTGTACGGCTTCTGAGGGGTGGTAGACGAGCACTGCGGCTGAGGCGTTGTCTTCTTTCCTCCAGAGACGGATATTTTGTTGTGAAGACTCAACTTCACACATAGCTCTTGAGTGCACCCCCCGCGCTTGGCAGCAAACATGTGACTGGTCTCCCGAGGCTTCTGAACCTTGTCCTACCAAACATTAAAGTCCAATAATAATTAATATTTTACCCCGATCAGTCTATTTCTAGTTCACTTCAAATAGAGTAATGATGATAGGTGAGCAATGTGAGTTCACTGGTATAACAAGTAGTTTTATATTTTTGGGTTGTTTTAATTAACATACATTGGCTGTTAGGATTGAGAAATTTGCTATTACTATAATTACTTTAGCCGAGAATGGAATACTTTGGGACTTGCATAGTATTGGGTATGTTTGACATCGTGCTCGTGGCAAGTTCTCTGCAGTTATCTGCCATAAGACACAAACGGACACACAGTCATCTTTCTCATGGGCTCACACAACAACACAAGAGTAAAAACAAACTTGTACCAGAATATTCAATTGGTGGTTCTGATCAGTAAACAACAAGGCAAAAATAGTCTTTACCATAAATTATTTTTGTACTGGTCACTAAAAAAACAACAAAACAACAACAACAACAACAACAACAACTCATACACCTTTAATTGACTCAACTATTAATTTATACATTATTTGCTAATAATAGATTGTTCCACACTCCATTAGAGAACTGAGCACTCCGCAGCTATTGTAATCCACTCTCCACTTAGGGATTTTTTAAAATACCTTCCCCCCCCCCCCCCCCCCCCCCCCCACACACATGCGCTGTTCCTTACCCGATAAGTGATGATGCATTCCACTGTATCCAGATGTGGCCCCGCCCTCCACTCAGGTGTGAGATATGGAGGCTGCATCAGAGTGATAATGTCAGGAGGCATTGACGAGCTGAACATCCACTGGACTGTCTGCACGGTCCCTTGCCACGCCCCCTCAAAGTCCACTAGGTACTTGCATTTGTGCTCCTAACACACACACACACACACATACACACACACACACACACACATTTGATCCTATCATATTGCTATTGTAACCCTTCAAGTTCTCTGGCTGGGAGAAAGCACATAACTTACTTCTGGAGTAACTCCTTCCCGGCAAAGGCAACCAAATATGATGGTCAGATTCTCTGTCACAGATTCCAAGACTGTGGATGTTGGGGTGCTCTACAAAAACAAAAAAAACAAAAAAACAAAAACAACAACCCTGAAATCATTCATAGAGCAGCTAATCAGAAGGTCTTTATTTTAAAATGAATACTAGAATAGTAGAAATTTTTCATGTCTCAGTACTCTCTACTCAGTCCCTCCTGCTTCACACTCCTCTGCCCTCTTCATCCTTATCCCCTCACCGGCTGTTGTAAAGGAGGGAAGTGTAGCAATCTGAAATTGTTTCTCTTCAAGCTGTCCAACTCTTCCATAAGTTCCTTGCGATGGCCCGTACTCAGAACTCCCATCTGCAGGAGGTCGTCAGAGGTCAACAGAAACAAACTCTTCCCAGAGATATGGTGACGCTCAAACAAAGTAGCATACTGACCCAGATAGCCCGGGCCATCTGTATCCTCCTTGGCCACACCCCCTGCATGGGAACCAGGTTGTGTCAGACTGAAGAGCCATTGAAGCACCTCATGCTCTGTCCATTGCTCTGCATCGCGAACTTCTGCACTCTCCTAGGCAACAAAAAACAACAACAACAAACAAACAGGAACCATTAATTTAGATACGGGACACATCTGTGCTGGCTAATTCATCATAACGATAATACAACCATCTACAGCACATGAAAGTAACCGCTTACAACAATTAGGGACTAGGGATTTCAGTTCACATCTCAGAGGTTGCTGGCTTTAAGGAGATAAACAACACATAATGATTCAGTCATTCTCGGCTGAAATAATTATAATACAGTCAAACCTCTCTTATCCGGCCTTCGAAGTTACGGACACCTCTATTACCCGGACAGCTTTGGCCGTAAGAGAATTCAATTTTAGATGGTAAGGTACGCCAATTAGCGCACGCGCGCGTACCACAAGATTGCAGCTGCGTGAACGGGCGTGCATTATTTTAACCTTTCGTTGACTATGGCGTCTGTGCTGAAAAGGAAGCGTAGTGTTGTTACCTTTGAGAAGAAGCTGGAGATAATCGCACACATGAAGAAAGGCAAATCAGTGAGGGCAGTATCTGAATTGTGTAGCATTCCAAAGAGTACGATCGGGGATATTTGGAAGGACAGAAAAGATTGAAGCCCATGTCTCTGCAAGTGAGTGCCCTTCCTTAATGAAGAAGAGATGTATTGTGAGAGAGGCAAATTTTGAGAAGATAGATCAAGCATGCCATCTATGGTTTCTCCAGCAACGCTCAAAAGGGGCTCCAATTTCAGGACCACTACTGAGAGAAAAAGCTCTACTGTTATTTCCTCAGTTGTACCCAGAGAAAGCAGCAGATTCATTCAAGGCTAGTGGAGGCTGGTTGCAGAAATTTTGTAGTAGGCATGAAATAAGGGCAATGTCTCTTCAGGGAGAAATCTAGGAAACAAACAAAAATTACATCATATTTTAAGTAAAATATAAATATTTTTTGATGTATGCATATATACTTCTTTTTCTATCATAAGTAATTATTTTATATTTAACATGTTCTAAGTTACGGACAATTCTTAGTTACGGACACCCCTTGGTCCCAAGATGTCCGGATAAGAGAGGTTTGACTGTAATAGCAAATTAGCGCGTTCTAACAGCCAATAATGTTCATTAAATTTACCCGATGTTTCGACTTCTTGCTGAAGTCCTCTTCAAACTCTCCGTGAAATCTAGCTGTTTACATTGTGTGAAGAGGACTTCGTCAAGAAATCAAAACATCGGGTTAAATTTTAATTAACCTTATCAGCTGTTAGAATGAGAAAATTTGCTATTAATACATTTTTTTATTGGAGGGGGCAAAGTTCACTAAATAGAGGTAATTTGGTCGTCAATAATAACTCACAATGACACACCCTCTCACCTCTACTTGTCTGGAGGAGGTGCTGGCAATGGACTCCAAATGCTTCTCCCTGGCTGCTAACTGCTGCTCCTTCTACACACACACACACACACACACACACATGCACACAAGACATCTCTCCAGAAGCACAGGTAGCAGGCCAGCTAGTCCAGTGAAGTCCCCTTGCATTACAAGTCACCAGCACATTGTCTCGCAAACTATATTTCCAGAGATTTTTAGGCATTTCTCCGGGGAGGGGGGGCATTTTGCCCCACCTGAAAATAGTCTTTGCCCCCTTGAAAATTATTACGACCTTCATGCTGACATTTGCCATACAATTTTCATCATTTTATGGAACATGAGAACCCCCCCTGAAGATTAAAAAAAGTCGATTGGACCCCTTCAAGTTTTTGGTTCTAACAAATAACCTGCACTATAATTGTATACAAGCACTTCAATAAATTTCGAAGTTTTTTTCTTTTATGCATTACCAGTATTATTAGCTGCTCAACCATTTCCTGGTTAAATTAAGAAAACCATAAAACTTTAGTTTTAAATGACTTCACTTTAATTGAACAAACGAAGAGAAGCAAGATACAACCAGGGGTGTGAAGTTCAACCCACTGTATACATGCAATGTATAGGCTGTGTGTGTGCTGTATTAGTAGCACATGTGATATAAGTATAGGCTGTGTGTGTGCTATTAGGCACATGTGATATAAGTATAGGCTGTGTGTGTGCTGTATTAGTAGCACATGTGATATAAGTATAGGCTGTGTGTGTGCTGTATTAGTAGCACATGTGATATAAGTATAGGCTGTGTGTGTGCTGTATTAGTAGCTCATGTGATAGTGCAAGGAGTTTGATGTTCAGTTGGTAAAAAAATTCAAGCAATACCAAATACTCCAGTTAAGACGACGAAAAAAGCAAAAACAACAACTTACACATGCACACACACACACACATACACACACACATATACACACACACACACACCTTCCTAATTTCTAGCTCCCTGCCGTAAAGCACAGTCTCCATGTTCTTGAGTTCCTTCAGTCTAGCATCTATCTCTTTCTTCCATTCATCTTTACGCTCAAGAAATTGATCTGTTTCCTTCTTTACAGCATTCACTAAACAGTCACACACACACACACACACACACACACACACGCACACACAGTATAATATCTACATCACACAACCAAGGAGTGCTGATGAAAATAGTGACCTGAAATTTATATATTTTAAAAATAAGTTCCTGGCCCCTTCAGTATCTACCACAGAGCTATGGAAACAGTGAATGCTATGGAAACAGTGAATGCTGTGAAGTGCTACTTCAAGTGAATGAGTTGGTCAGCCAGCTGGATGCAATTTATGCAACAGATGCCCCACTCAAAACTAGCAAATATCTCACATACTAGCACACACACATATGCACACACATACACGTACAAATGCACACATACCCACACACACAGTCGAACACTCACAATCCTCCAGGATACTGTCCAGCTCCAGTAAGATCTGTTTGAAGTTGAGTCTATCTACAGGATTTTGCTTCCAGCAATTCTTCATGAGATTGGCAAACACCGCAGGACAGCTGGATGGGATGGTGAGTCTCTGTTCCTTGGCCACTACTAGCCAGGCTACCTGCAGACCCTCCAGACCTCTGTAAGGAACCTCGTGGGTCAGTAACTCCCATAGAACAACGCTGTATGAGAACACATCACAGGCGGAGGTCACCGGCAACTGCTGGATCACCTGAACACACAAGAACATTCATCTCATGCACTGAATACCTGGAACCAGGTCCACACATGTGTGGTACCAGTTCCAGACATGCGTGGTTTCCAGACATGCGTGGTTTCCAGACATGCGTGGTTTCCAGACATGCGTGGAACCAGCTCCAGACATGCGCGGAACCAGCTCCAGACATGCGCGGAACCAGCTCCAGACATGCGTGGTACCAGTTCCAGACATGCGTGGAACCAGCTCCAGACATGCGTGGAACCAGCTCCAGACATGCGTGGAACCAGCTCCAGACATGCGTGGAACCAGCTCCAGACATGCGTGGAACCAGCTCCAGACATGCGTGGAACCAGCTCCAGACATGCGTGGAACCAGCTCCAGACATGCGTGGAACCAGCTCCAGACATGCGCGGAACCAGCTCCAGACATGCGCGGAACCAGCTCCAGACATGCGCGGAACCAGCTCCAGACATGCGCGGAACCAGCTCCAGACATGCGCGGAACCAGCTCCAGACATGCGTGGAACCAGCTCCAGACATGCGTGGAACCAGCTCCAGACATGCGTGGAACCAGCTCCAGACATGCGTGGAACCAGCTCCAGACATGCGTGGAACCAGCTCCAGACATGCGTGGAACCAGCTCCAGATATGTGTGGAACTAGTTCCATACACGTGTGGATCCAGTTCCAGACATGCCCATATACATCTGATATAGTATTCATGCACTGTGTTTAGCAGCTAGAGACTACAAATAGCTTTAAAGGTTGTGGACTGCGACACCATAATTAGCTCAGTACACCAACTGTCCTGTCACATGATTGACCTAGTATCTGACCTCTGGAGCCATCCATGCGAAGGTGCCCACTAGTGTTAGGTTAGTGGTGTGAGAATGGAACTTGGAGGAGCCAAAGTCACACAGCTTGGCTGTCAGGTCGGCTGATATCACCACTGCAACACAAGACAGCACATGTAACTAGACATCATCTGCATTCTAATAGCACCACTGTACTAGAACACAAGAATAAATTAATATAAATAATATAATAGTACTATACTTATTACATGAGTCAGGGTACAATATAGAGAGCACGCGTAAGTAATTACACATGCCACAGGCGAGTGAATACAAGCGTGAGAGTGAATGCCATCCTATATTGTACGATGAGTTAAATAAATTGTTTATTGCATATCAAAATAGTACAAGGCTGTGCTTCAAAGCCTCATAGTTCATTCAGAGGTACCTCCGCCATACATCTAACAATACATTAGTCCAGAACTACACATGGGCATGCTGGAGCATGCAATATGCAGTGTTCAATATGGGGAAATATTGAACGCTCATGTGTTACAGATATACTGAAGGAAAACTATCCAATGTAAAATAAATAAATATACTACATTCACACGGCACAGACAATCAGTATCATTACTTATAACATATTTCAACATCTGTTTACCATATCCACCACATCAGTTCTTTTAAAGAGTGCATATGTACCAAATCACTATTTCACTCTATAGCTTCTAATAGTACTAGTGATGTGCTTAAGCACAAATGGTGAGTGAGAGAGTTAGGTTACATAAAACTACAGTATGGTGATTAATTTTCTAACGCTCCAGCTGCTAAAAAATGGTCAATTTTTTTGTTTCGTATATGGTAAGGGCATTTCAATGCCATAGTAACCACTTGCCCTAACTGTTAGACTTAAACAAAACAAAACAAATAACAGTAGGCATTTCTAAGGAATTACCGCACAGGTTTGAACCTCAGGCAGCTATTAATTATTTGTTAGTTAAAATTTACTTAGTGCTATTCTTTAGCTAAGCAATAGTTGTAACACACAACACTGTCACACACACTCGTTCACTGGATATACCAACACAAGACTTGCCTTCGTGGTTAGACTATTGGACAATGGATTTTTTAAGAAGAATAACACTGTTCTGCAGGGCTATAACCATGACCAATAACACACTAACTTACCACCGCCACTCATTGGAATAGAATATGAACTACGGAAAGTTTTAGCAGCTCCCGCAAAAGAGAAATTGAAGCGGTAAACAATTCATTTACACTGGATGATAATACGGGTAAAGATCGATAAACCAGAGGATTCTGTTTAGTGAGGTTCGGGATGGGGTCCACCACAAATACGTGAGGGTCAAAGTACAGCATACGGTATTTTATGTATTGCTATCATCCTCTACCACTTGGTTAAGATTTCATCAGCTTCCCTCTCCTGCTCTCTTGCTTCCTGAACTATCTCAGCTTTTCCCTCCTTATTTCTTCTTGAGTCATCGAGTCCCTTCTCCTCCTTTGTCTGTCTCTCCTGCTTCTTTCAAGTCTCTCTGTTCTCCTATTACGATTGTGGACTTAGGCTTTGTGAAGCCTTTGCCTTCCCTAGTGAAACTTTCTCCTCCTTTCCTCGCCAATTTCACCTGCTTTTTAGCTACAATTAATCACCGTCTACTGAATGTGATGATGCTTTACCCATTCAGCCATTGACTAACCAAACTGTTTGAGCTCATGAATTATTCATAAACACACACCGTCGTCATCGTTGTTACTGACACACAAGCATATTATTAAGCATAGATTATCTTCACGTAAGCTCTGGGTTCTGAATTTGAAGTGTACCTGTTCATGCAAGCACAATCTCCTCTGTGAAATAATCACATTACACAAGTATGTTCAGAGGTGGTGCTACATTGACTTTTCAATTCACATTCAAAATTCACATTTCTTTTTCCACTCTGCGTTACACAAGAATGCCTGAATGCAGCCAAACTTTGGTAGATGGTTGTCTAATTGACTGTATAGTAGTAACATTACTTTTATAGGCATGGACTAGGTGGGGTGGTGGAAGTTATATACGAGGAAAAAAAGGATAAAGTATAGCATGTTGGTAGACTACCATAAGTGTGTATAAGTATGAGGTGTTAAGGTTAGGAATGAGGTGTTAATTAAAGTTTCATAAACAAAGTCACACACTGTTCACCCTTGGACTCCAACAATGCCAATATTTTAGATAGACTTGGAAATTAATTAGCGAGCGAGCGAGACACTTCCAGGGGTAACACAATCGAAAATCAGGGATATTTGTTTGTTTATATGTGTGGGCGTATTTGTGTCATTTACTGCATTCTTAACTTGCAATACATCAAGCACCACTGTGAGGCGGGGTACTAGCTAGTAAATAACAACAACAACAACAACAACAACAACAACAACAATAATAATAATAATAGTCTATCTACACACACAGAACAGAGTGGCATTAGAAATGTACACAGAGAGATGTGTGATCACTTGGCACTACTACACTTCACACCCTCGCTCTACTTAATGAACTCTGAGGGTTCCTTTGACACACTTGGCTACTCTGTAAACGCAAGACAACAATATAAATCCCTACATATTGTACTTTAACAAGTTTACATGCTCCATCCAGACAAACCTATGAACTTCCAGTGAGTGTATGTCTGCAATTTGTACTATTGTATACTGTAGGCCCAACCTTTGATGGACGGATTCCTCTGTGTCTATCACATCTAATCACACTACACCACTCACCATTCTTGGACTTGAGGTCTCTATGGAGAACTGTGATGGGAGCCTCGTAGTGGAGGTAGTTCATACCTGTACACACCCACACACACATATATATATATATATATATATATCCACCACACATACACACACAGGAAGGGGGAGTGAACACACACACACACACACACCCACACACACACACATATCCACCACACATACACACACAGGAAGGGGGAGTGAACACACACACACACACACACCCACACACACATATATATATCCACCACACAAGTAATACATCCACACACAGGAACGGGGGAGGGGGGGAGTGGACACACACACACACACACACACACACACACACAATCACACACACACACACACACACACACACACACACACACACAATTTACAGACACAATTTACACACATTAACGTACCAAGAGCTATTTCTTTAGCCCATTGCAGAATCTGTTTGAAATCAATTTTTTTCCCTCTAAGATACTCATACAGAGACCCCAACTCTGCAAACTCTGTAACACACACACACACATACATACATCAATACAAGGCAAACTTTTTCTCCTACTCCTACTGTGATACTATTGACCCTTAGCGTGCATGTGCGAGAGGGTTACAGTTCTCAGTCAGTCAGTCAGTCAGTCAGTCATTCTGTCACACGGATCTCAAAGATGGCAGCCTCCCAAGGATTGAAACAAGCATCAAAATGTTGCACTACGATCATAAGTGATCGTGGGTAATGCCCCCTATTGTCACACCATACTCACGTGAGCAAATAAGTTCTTGCTGCCCACGGTAGCTTAGCTTCATAGTCTCAGTGGTTTACCTGAGTGCTGGAATTGGAGCTCCCATCGTTTGATTGAAACGCCCTAGTAGGTGACTGTCTCTTGCATACTTTCTTATGAAGACAGCATTTATGCCTACTGTTTAATTGCACAAGCAACGTATAGACTAGCGCAAGCTACTTATTGACTTGGATGAGCTACTTATTGACGCATTGATATGTCGGGGCGTAACTCCCTACACAATAACAAATGCACTTAGAAGAGCGGTAGCTTCACAAATGCACTTAGTAGTGTTCGAAGGACCAGATCACTGAAGTGATCAAAAGTAAAGTTAACCTGAACAGGCTGATCAGTTAGTTATAGGTAATTAGAATAGACACAAGGTAACTTGATCTTTACAATAACTGACAAAAACAACAACGGAAAAAACGAGAATAAATAAACAAATTATAACTTGGAAACGGAGTTCCGAACATCGACGATTGACGAACATCGACGAAATACGACAGAAATAATAATTCAATAAGTGGAATAATTAAAGAAAATGATACTACAACAGGTGAATGAATAAGTAAATGGATAAGTGAAATAATGATAATAGTTATTTGATGGCTGCTTCTTGACATCAGGGAGGAAAACTTGAAGAGACTGCTCAGCTGGCCTGAACAGATATTATACCAAATAATTTATTCTTCGGGTTTCAGGGTTTCATACAGGATTTTCAGTTTGGGGGGGGAGAATTTTCAGTGAAATTTTCCCAGAAGTTTATAATCTGGCCAAAATTTTACTAGCACTTCCAGTTGGAACAGCAACGGTCGAAAAGATCGTTTAGTCACATGAAGATGATAAAGACCAGGCTAAGGAATCGCTCGTCTGATGAAAACTTGACTCACCTTATGAGAATTGCCATTGAAGGTCCAGACTTAAGTGAAGTTAATTTTAATGAAATTCTGGACATTTTTAAAGAAAAAAATAGGCACATTAGACTGTAATTGGTATATTATTCTATTATAAAAGTCAGTGTAAAGAAATGAGTTTGGGGGGAGAGATCAGAGGTTTGGGGGGGGAGATCCCAGGGCTCCCCCCCCCCTGTATGAAACACTGGGTTTGCAACAGCTAGCTAGCTACTCTGTAGTAGCACTGGAGGTTCGCACTGCAAGAAGTCTCTTCCTCCTCAATGCTCTGCTGGTTTGTGACAAAGATTGGTCGGTTGGAAAAACAACTGAACATGATTGTTATGGTTTAAAAAAGAAAAGAAAAAAGAATAACCACACCCACTCAATTATCAGAGTTTTTCTGGTAAAATGATACATTTGATAACTTCTACCTCTCTTGCATTATCCAAGAAATGCTTCCATGTTACTGGGACACTTGTATTTCCTCCTACCAACTCATTCCAGTTATTCATTGGAGGCACAAATTGTTGCTGTAGCAACCATAAGAATATTTACAATGGTGTGAGAGTCACCTAAACCAAATTAAACTTTCACCAACAAAAAAAAAACGACTTAAAGAGTTGGACTTAGGAAATGAAATTTTCTTTTAATCCATAGGTTAACTACGTAGATCGGTTTAATTAGTACATACTTATATCGAGCATGTGTGTGCATGCGTGCGTGTGTGTGTGTGTGTGTGTGTGTGTGTGTAGTGATTACCTGTTACTATACAATAATTGGGAGCGACAGTCACTGCTCCAAAAAACTGAATTATATTCCGATGGCTCAGTGAACTTAGCACCTCCACCTACACACACACACACACACACATCCATTGATATAACTACACAGCTACTTTACACAACTACACACGTATACTGGCAATCTAAAATTGAAAGTGAATAAGTCATTGAATTGTTACTTTAGTCTTCTACCATATAATCCTCACAAGTTAAACCATTCTGATAACACATACAAATACAAACACATCACATACCACAAGCATGAGGTAAATGAGCTACTCCCTCTCTCTTAATAACAGATACGACAAGGAGTTCTAATAAATCTGATTTGCAATGAACTTAACTTATTACAACTTTAGAGTGTGTGCATTGTTATATAACCAGTATGAATGTCCACCTGATAGATAGTTAACTTCGTTGATGACAGTCTTTCATACCTTGAAAGCAGTCTAAAACTTTCATTCAAGCATGCACTGTTAACGTCTCCCTCCCAGGGTCGATAAACCAACAATTCTATCCAATGCCACCCTGCCAGTACTTGGCAACCTACAGCTGGTGAGGATTGCTGAGGACAGGAATGGTAGCTTCATGGTAAAACAAATGGCATTTGTGACCTGAAGTTATAGCAAGGTAGCTAACTGCTGATAGCCAGTGCACAATAGCACTGAGTGTTCACACTACTTGACAACACACACTAATTAACTGGTGAACACTGCACTGTTCCTCATGAAAGAGGTAAAGGTCGTCACACTTTTTCTTTTTCTTTTTCTCCCCCTGCTTTTACTGCTACTAAATGCTATTCACTTACAGTAAACACCATAAAGTTTGTTTAATAAAATAATACCTCTTTTTCCAGTAAATTCAGCTTCTTGAGTGCCACTATTTTCTCCTTGGATCGCCACAAACCCCTGTACACGCTCCCTGCCGCTCCTCTACCCAGGGTTTCATAAAATTCCAAGTCCTGAAACTCAATTTCCAGGTGAGACATCTTTACAAACAATTCTCCCTCCTTAGACTTAGAAAAAGACAAACACACCCTCGAAATTCCTATTACGAGTTGAAGCCGTAATTAACCACACCCGTTTCTCCGCCCATTAACTGGACCCAATTAATCCCCGCCCCCTTTTCGAATAAGCCACGCCCCTGGTTTGCAAAAGCACTTCTTTATTGTTATTATAATGTGCTAGTCATCTGCTCTGCGTGTCATGCAAATTTGAAATAATGGCGGCAAGAGAAGTCCGTTCGAGCCTGAGAGAAATTCAGGACAATTTATTATGCCCAGTATGGTGAGTGGAGTGAACTGTGTTCGCAGGTTCCCTTACTATTTCTCTTCAACTCCTTCAATAGTTTGGAGATGATGTCCAATCCTTCCAGCACTCCTTGTGGTCATACTTTTTGCCAGTAAGTGCTAATAATTGGCTCACTAATAATTATACTATAAAGTTGAATAATCAAGGATGGTATTATTTCACACTTTGTATTGATGAAGCACAGGTATGTACATCTATAGCTACATGCGCTCACAAATTTTGCCCTTGATAATAATGTCTCATTTCTTTCCAAACTGCAACCTATTAGAGAAACAAAATGTGACTATCATAGCATTAGGACTAAGGTTCTTTAGGCCTAATTTAGCACAGAGCTGACTAACCGTGGGATAGACATAAACACTCGAGTTGAAGTCAAGCTATAGTTTGCTTTTGCACGCAGTAGTCTTTGGGTTTCTTGTGCTCCTTGTGCCTTATGTGCTCATATCTATATTTAATGTCCGTCGTCTAACGTGTTTGGAGGAAGGTAGGGACCCTAGTGTGAATTGGATCTAATTACTGCCAACAATGCACACTCATTATCATCTATTCATGATGCGCTAATGATTGGTATATGACCACCCACTATACTTATCTGTTTGGAGCGAGTTGCTTGCTGACTCCAGCTTTTGGGGGTTGAAGAAGGTGATGTCTTCACCTCCTGACCGTCCAAAGGGGAGGGGAAAACCGGAGTTTTTTCCTTCCCGCGACTCTCCATCTCTGACATCTCCCTATGGGATTCCTACACAGTGTGTAACTAGGTGTGATGCATGACATATCGGAAGAATAACATTCTACATGGTATAGATACATACACCCCACATGCACATCACATGCACATCACATACCCCTTAACACGTCGTCGCGTCGTTTTTTTGTTTTTTGTTGTTTTTTTCTTTCCCCATATAGCTGGAATAGACACGGAATGATTTAGTGTGTGAAAGCCAGAGTGTTATTATGAGTGATCACGTGGATGGTCTACTGAACCTGCAAGAGTCTTCGAAAACTGGGCCAGCTGTTCTCTAGGTGTTCGGATGTACACAAGAAATGCTGCGCTGTTCCATCGGCCAAGCATGCGTATGGTTGAGTCCTCAATGCCAGCATTCGCTGCAGTAGTGGCCGCCCCAATACGAAAACTGTGCCCTGCAAACTGATCTTGAGGCAGACCGACTGCTTCCAGAGCTTCCCGGATGACATCTGTGAACCTGGCTTTCGTCAGTGGCTTGCCATCTTCAAACTTGAAGAATGGGCCATCTGTATTCCCTCTAGTGACCATGTAGGCTAGTACCGCTGCTACCGGGCAGAGACTACTGCTGGTAGACCCGCATCTACCCCTTTCCCTAGTTGGTATCTTTAAGTTCACTTTGATGACTTGAGGAGATGCTGGATTGTCTACAGTTACGTCTCCCCAGGCCAGGTGCCTCGATGGGTTGAACGTGGTGCAGGATGGTACTGTGATTTCTCCGGCCCTAAAGAAGCCGAAGAAGCACAGAGTTGCAGCTGCCCAGGTCATGATCGTATCATAGTCTCTCGCTTTTGGTCGCACATATGTGTGGATCTTTGCCAGGATTGCAGGCGTAATTGGCATCCTGATTCTGGTTTTGGCTGTAGCCTTCTGTGCATATGTGCGCTGGATCCCCGCTTGGACGAGTCACAGGCGGGAGAGTGATGAGAATGCTCTCGGTTCCGGTAGTCCCAGCACTATCTGCATGTGTCGAATTCCGGCTAGATATGTTTTTATTGTTTGTGGTGATAAGCCTTTAGTTGCTAGGTGTGCTGCAAAGTAGCGTAGGATACTTTTGGAGACGGGGAAGGGGGTCACGATGTCGAACATAGAACAAAACTCTGAAAACTTCTTGAGGGTGGAGTTATATGTTTGCCTTGTGGATTGGGCTATGCCCTGAGAACAGAAGAACTGAACAGTGTTGTCCAGCTGGGGGATGTCCAGTCCAGATTGGGATGAAGCAGCCACTGCAAAAGAGAGGTGGGTAGTAAAGATGGGGTACGATTAGCATTTGGCATGTGACTTGGAATGATGGCAACCTGTTTCTCGACAGGTCATCTGCTAATACATTGTGTACCCCTGGTATGTGGGTTGATGTTAGGGAGAACTGAAAATGGGCCTCCACAACAAATAGGCATCTCAGTATCCGCATGAGCACGACATCTTTCGCGTATCGTGTGTTCAGTACTGCTACTACCGCAGTATTGTCACACCGTGCTAGAACTCGTTTCCCTTTCAATTGTTCTCCCCAGATAACAGCCGCTATTACTATGGGTATCAATTCCTTGGCTGTGATATGCCAGTCCTGAGTCTGCTGGTCCCGGGCTAGCTGGAACCATTGTGTGTTGTGCCATGCCCCGTAACCCCATTGGCCCGATGCATCTGATGTGAGGGTCGTCTGTGGGCTCTCTTTGCTGACCAACAGGGATGATCCATTCCAGTGTGCCGCAAATACATGCCACCACGCCAGGTCCGCTTTGAACTCGCTGTTAAGACGAATGTGGTGGTGTCTCCTCCTTAGCCACACTGAGGAGGGAAATTACCCTCCTGAGAAATGATCTCCCCGGTGTGATCACTTTCCATGCGTGTTGCATGGTACCTATCAGCGACTCCAATTCTCTGCGAGTGCAGGACCTTTTCGGAAGCCACAGCTTGACCTCCTCCATCAATCTCTGTAGCTTGATTGTGGGAAGGTGCAGTTCCCTCTTGTCCGTGTCGATAATTATCCCCAGAAATGTTATGACTGATGTAGATCCGTCCTGCTTCTCCTCTGCCAGTGGAACACCTAGATCCCTACATGTCTGCTTGAGGGAGCAGAGACTCTCACTACACTCAGGCGACTCTGCTGCGCCTAGCACGATAAAATCGTCCAAATAGTGGAACACGTGTTGGACTCCCTCCTCTCTAACGCACCATTCCAACCCATCTGCTAATGCATTAAATATCTTGGGAGCAGATCTGAGTCCAAATGGGAGCATGCCATCCACATACACTGCACTCTTCCATTGCATACCTAGGTAGAGGCGGTCTCTTGGGCATATAGGTACAAGACGATATGCTGACTTGATGTCAATCTTAGCGAGCAGGGTCCCCCTGCCCAGAGACATGGCTCTTGCTGCCACTTGGTCCACTGTAGTGTACACCATAGAGAGCAGTGGTTAGGGTTAATGCCATCATTCATGCTACCACCTTCGGGAAAGGATAAGTCTGTAATCAGCCTCCACTTTCCCGGTTGGTACTTCTTGGGGATTACCCCGAACCTATTGATGTGGGCTTCTGGGGCTGATGCAAGTGGGAATGGTCCCAAGATATTACCTGCTTCGAGCTCCTTCTCCAGGTAGTCGTCAATGACTTGATGGTTTTTCTCTGCCGACATCATGTTCTTCTTTACTGGCTTGAGCCTTGTGGACTCTGCCATGCCGATGTGGAAACCGTGTTCCAATCCTGAAATGATGTAATCGACATAGTCGGCATCTTGATGATGTCGCAGCCTCTGCTTCCATACGGCGATGTTCAGTGGCGTCTTGACTGACGCCAGTCGGTGGTCCTGGGAAGATCTTTTGCAGTTGTGGCTATCCAGTGCTTTGGTGTATCTGTAGTAGCCATCTGGACCTATAGAGGTGAGACTATCTTAACTCTGGATACCCAGTGGCAATCATTACTTGCCCCTTTTCTGCTGCTACCCTCCTACCCCAGCTCATTATCACACTAAAGGTTGACCATTAGCGATCAGCACGTTATACTTCTCGTGATTGTTATTATTAGCTATTATTCTGATACATTTCTTTATTTTATTTTATTTATTATTATTATTTATTTATTTTTTTTTAAGTTAAACCTACACGAAGTAGGTGGTCACGCTGAAGCGGAGGACGCAACAAAAATTAAGATAAAAGAAAACACAATGTACTACCAGTCTATTGTTGCATGTATGTAGTCCTCCTATTGTTCAGTCCGTCACTCGGACTATTTCCGTCCTCGGAAGCGAGGTGAACTGGGTCGACTCATCTTGGCAGGTGGTCCGCTCCTGCTGCACTGGGCTACTGGGTGATTGCCCCTGCACTCCATGCACCTGTGACTAAACCTGCACGGGCTATAGTGGCACTTATTGCCGTACTTTGCGTTAAACAATTGGCAGAGGTGGGTGGAAGCCGTTTGCCTTGGCTTTACCCGGCGGCTATCCGGTGCTGACTGACTCTGTGGGGACTCGGGGCACTCCATCTCTAAATGATGCTCACTGCCGCAGGATGTACAACGACGCACTGGCCTGGCTCTCCCAGTAAATGTTTCATTATACAGGGAGAAGTCCACCTGCCCCACTCAAGCGACTTCGTCAAGGCTGCCTTCCTGCAGAAGCAGGTGTCATAAATGAGCCAGCCTTCACCGGCAAACGACCTATGCGCTTTGACGATTGTGCGCTGGTAAGCCATGAACTGGGAGGTCTTGTCTGGGTGCTTTGTAGATACAGTAGTACAGTGACCATGGATGAAAAACATTCCACACATACCAAGATGTCTGTTACAGGCCCCTTGCGCGGTGGCAACACTTCTGCTCGTTGTCGTCCTGTGTACTCCAATTTCCCTGAACCATCTCGGCCATGTCGACGAATTCAAGGGCCAGTATCTTTGCGATGATTTTGGTTGACAGGGACATCCCAAGCAGACTTGGCAGAGATAGCCCTGTGTCCATGCCGGTAGCCCTGTGTCCATGCCGGTTGCTCTGGTTGGAGTAGGTATCGTGAGTGATGGGACAGACAACGCCGTACTCAGCGGCGTAATGGGGACTGACGCAGCTGGGGACGAGAAAGCCGGCAGATCCCTGAGTGCTGCTGCTGGTGGTAGCACTCCCATGCCTGAGTACACATCCAATAACTGCTTGTTAATTCCTGCAAAATTGTCATAATAACTTAATTTTCCCAGGGGTACCCACCCAGTACGACCCTTACCTGCCGCGGGCTTCCTCCCTCCATTAACTCTGTTTAATGAGTAACACTCAACTCCATGAGGAGAGATATTAAACCTCGTATTTCTTTGATTACTTCGTGCTTCAAATTAGACCACACCCTCTAATAGATTGAGCATAATGAGTGAAATTGTACTCTAATAGATTATTAACGGATTGAACTATTTGGAGTGCATTCTTCGTAGGGTAAAGGGTTCCAGTAATGAATAGTATAATACATTCACAGTATGTGCTATTTGTTCCTGTTCTAGTAGTGGCAATTACTTGTAATTAACTAGTGTAGTGAGTTTGTGTGTGCATGTGTTTGGTACAGGGTCTGTATAGAGCATGCCATATCTTCGGTGAAACGACCCAAGTGTCCTATCTGTAAGACTAAAGTTTCTAAAAGGTGAGTAGTGACGAATTTTGGGTTGACAATTGAAAATCAATCATCTATACTCATTTCTTGAGGAGTTCGTTGCTTCCTCGAGCTTAAAACTGAATGCATACACAATTCAAGATATATGATTTGGAACGTGATTTAAGAAATATAAGTTTACAAAGACAGCCTACAAGATGTATAATATGTCAGCATCCTGTCTGTGTGGGTTTTTATGACTGCATAATATGTTTACATACCCGTAGCCGGGGGGGGGGGGGGGGGGGTTTCGGGGGGTTTGGTCGACCCCCCCCCCCCCCCCCCCCCCCCATTTGAGTGACCGGAAGTAAATTATTTAGCCACACCTCACATTTAACTTATGGAATGTTGACTTCTGGTCGATCGTGTCTAAATCGCAATGGAATATTCTGCTATTTAATTCCCGGATATACTTCACACTCTATATGTGGACGGCCTTGTCTGATTCCAAGCTTTCAAATAAACATTGAGCTCCTTGACTACAAAACATCGCTCTCATTATAAAACTGATAAAGCAAGCTACGCTACAACTATTCTTGTTATGGTGTGCAGTAATGTACTTATTTAGATAACTTATAGTACGAAAGGCCTATTAATGGTTCACTGTTTGTGTACAACTCACGGTAGTGGTTAGAAGCCTGGTTACACGAGAACAATATAGCGTTAGCAGTATATCGCTTATTGCTGATAGTCAGCAGTGAATTTTAATAGAACACATAGAGCGTCAGACAAATTATTAGTTTTGGCATATTTCCCTTCTTTTTCGCTTTTTAAAGAATAAACGAAGAAAACAAGTGGCTTTCTTGCGTTTCTATGAAATCCGAACCCCCCTGCGCAAACTCCTGGCTACAGGCCTGGTTTATTTTACCCGAGATAAAAGTTTAAATTTAGTGACTTGCAATCTATGATAAATGCCCTCTTCACTATTCAGCTATCTCCAGTCAGTGTTACTAAGAGTTACACAATGTGATGTTGCTCTGATCACATGATATCTGACATGCTAACATTCTCCTCTGCAATGGGAAAGATGTTCCCAAACATGTGACGTCACACTGTTTGTGATATGTTTTAGAGGTCTGCAGGAGAATCTGTATTTAAACAAGGTGGTAGAAGCAACGAGAGAGTTGGAGAAAGCCATAGCCAGTGACTCGGGAGTTGATATAGGTGAGGGTCAGTTCACTCAACAATGTCATCACTTGCATCTGATGGTTTTGTGTTGATGGTCTTACGTGGTCAACTGATGGCGAGTGAGCCACTATTAGTGGGTGAATCTAGCACATGTTATTCTGATAGTAGCTAGGGTGATGCCTGTTTTTTCTAATATGTAGGCATGCCCCAAGCTGGTTCTAATACAGCAGTAAATAACTTTCAGGTTAGACTTAACATTTTTTTAACAACACAAGACTTGATTTGTGACTTGATGACAAACAATGCATTAGCCCAGATTACTTACTACCACTGCTAGTTAGAATAGAAAATGAACTCCTAAGTTTGTAAGACATAACTGCGTCCACACAAAATCAGATGTCAGACACAACCTAATTCAATTGGGTAAACAATTGATGATACAGGTAAAGATCACTAAACCAAAGGATTCCGTTTAGTGGAGTATGGGAAAGGGGTCGACCACCAAGCAAACACAAAAACTCCATGACATATGTACGTCAAAACATATATAATATACAAACTAACATCCCTGATTTTCAAATTGTGTTGCCCCGGATAGTGTCTCATTCACTAACCAATTATAGAACAGCTATTCAATTGTAACTGTACATATTATTTGAGGAGACTTTTCCTCTGCACCAAGCACTGTTGATTTTCTCTTTTTATTACAACAGAATGTTCTAGTCCTGGTCCAGTTCACCGACATGAAGGCTCTACAGGTACTCCAGGCATCCTCCTACACCAAAGACTACACCCCACACCTCACAAATACTAACTCTCTCTCTCACTTCTGTATTGTTAGTCATTTTTACCCTCACTTGGCATCTCATCATTTCTGTAACTGTCCTGTCCATGTGTCATTGCGTTTGTATTCACCAATCATATGAGCAGGTTTTTATCTTGTAAAACACATCTATTTATTACCTGATACAAATGTAGTATAAATAAACTTGCTACGAGATCTGCAACAGAATAGTCTATTGCAGCGGTAGATCCATGCTAAAAGCATGGAAGACCCAAATGCATTTTGGGGTTGAAACTTGTAGTTACAGATAATTTATTTATTCGAACGTCACTGTGAATCGCTACAGAGGATACGCCAAGCATGTAACTGTACATCCTATAGACTAATCATGTAGCTATACATTCCTCACAAATAGTTCATGCAGATGTGGGTGAGAGGGCATAGTGCGGTTGGCTTTCCCTCTGGATCGCCATGCCACTGTAGGAATCACCATAAAAGTAGCTGTCGAGTTTCAATCAATCATCAAATAGCTATTAATCATTAGTTCGAAGGAAAAAAATCAACAATTTGTGATTACTGAGTAATCAATCACTTGAGGAGAAAACAATGTAACCTTAATTAGCAGTTTACAAGTCCAAGAGCTACTTAACTGGTTAGCTCAGGCCCTTCAATGGGTCTGAATGATTTTTCTAGTATGCCAGTTAAGCCAATACAGAATATGCTCAGGATTATAACATTTTGGGAACACTTTAATGAACTAATGTGAATTGTTGAAGACCTTTTTATAACCTAACAAGATTACCCTCTCCCCAAGTGTAGCGGAAAAAATTGTGTGCTTCATTTTGGCCAGCAGTTGGTAGCATTGCAGTAGAAAGACTCTCCCTGTATCTTCTGCTGAACATTCACAACAAAAATAATCAATTACATCCCCACTCTAGACGAAATTGAAAATTCAAATTCACATGACAGATTCTGACTGAGAGTGACAACACACCAACTACAGAGACAGTGAACTGTTATCTTCTCTTTATAAAATAGAATTATCTTTTCTGATCTTCCAATCATCTTCGACCAACTTGAGAAGGTCCTCTTTCGTATCAACGAATGTGACAAGACCACAATCTTCTTCGTAAATGCCCACAGTGGCCATTACGTCTTTTAGAGTCTTCTCCCAAAAGGACCGTAAGACAAACAATTTGGGAAATAGACATCCAGACATTGGGCGAACTGAAGCGATATTCCAGGCCACAAATAATTCTGTAATGGTACCAATAGTCCCACTACATACAAAGTAATATTCAGAATCTTCAGTGATGCATCCCAGACGTTCAACCAGGTTACGAGCCATCTTGGCTTTGGTTACGAAGGAGTTTCCAGCAGCCAGGGGACTATTGAACACTCTGGGAGCGACCACTCCTACAGATGTAACCAACGGATTCCCATTCTCTTTCTGTCTCTCTTTAGCTCCTTCATAGCAGCCTCTGGAGGCAGCTTCCATTAGCCCACCAGATCCTCCATGCACGACACTGTATCCATTGGATGACATTAACTTGGCAGCATCCGCGCAATCTTCGTACTCCTTGGAACCTGGTTGAGGCTTTCGCGAGCCAAAGAATGCAATCGATTTGGGTGGTGCTGCACAGCCTATTTCCACATTGAACTTGTCAATCTTCTTCAAATAACCCGCCTTATCTAGTGTTGACACAAAGGCAGACTGAAAAGCATTCCGGCAAATTAGGTTGACATCGACTTCATTAATTTCACCTACTGAAGCAGCATGGAGAAAGTTATCAGTGATGTACCCTCCAAAGTAAGCAGGGAAATCAGAACTGATAGTGACTACAGGATTCTTGCTTAATACATCTTTAGTCAAGTCTCGCCCAGTAAAGAAACGAGACAAAACTTGCAACTTCTGATTGGACAGCAGACATGTACTCAGGGGAACTTTACTGTCCACCAGTCTGGTGGTCATATTTGTGCTTTGAAAGCAATGTATATCACAGTTGATCCGTTGGAATTTAAAGAGATCCAAAGCCTCTTCAATGCATTTTTCACTAGTTTCTTCCCCAACATGAGCCACAACCTTGAGGCCCATTTCATCTGCCAGCTTGTAAACTTCCTTAAATTTGTTAGGTGAATTGTCACCATCCGCCAATTCGAAACTGAGGCCCGCAATCTTGTCCAAAAAAGGTCTAGCCTCTTCCAAGACTTTCACAGCATCCGTTTCAGACTCGCCTGGAAAGAGTCTCATGATTAGACATGCCCTGATTCCAAAATTGATGAATCCGTTTACTATAGCTTTATACAGTCCGTTCACAATATCTGCAAAGAGAACACCTCGATCAGTGTGCGCCTTGGGTTCAAAGAGTACCTCGGCAACAAACACATTATCTACTGATGCTCGTCGAAGATATGCGTACATAAGATCGTAAAAATCTTCTTCAGTCTTCAAAACACGACATCCTTCATGGCACAAGTGCAGAACATCTGATAAATTCTATATAACATTCATACATTTGTCATTCCATGCACACGTTTAAAATATCAGTCAGCAACACCTGTAAAGAAGTTATAACCTTATTCATCTCAAAGGTAACACCAGCTCTACTAGGAGTGAATTAAATAGTGAGAGGAGAAAATTTTCAACACTATAAATCAATAAAGGTTCAGAAATGCTAGCTATAGAAACTTTGTGTTCCAGATATGTCAGTGTGCTGGTGGTGTTTGAATAGATGAAATAAAAATAGTGTAATGCTCAATTACTGCTGCAATCGGCTTGGTTCATATTAAAAGGTCATCATAATTCACTCATTAATTATTACTTGCAGCTTCACAATGCTGAGAAATGTAGGTAATAATAATTAACAATATTAATTTCACCAGATTATTGTAATTGAATGAGTGGCAATAAACATGAAATGTTGCTATTAGTCAAAAGATATTACACAATCACAGATTGGCAGAGTCTAGCTATAGTCACTCTTATAGAATACCATGCGAATTAAAATAATGGGTTCTAATCGTATTCATTGTAAGGTGCTAAGTAGATTATGACAATGATTCCTTAACTTTGGAATTAGCTTTAGTTTCTGACTATTAGTTATTATTAATAGTTTTACATGAAGTTTGCTTTGCTAGACAATTGCTCATAACCAAGAAATAATATTCATTAACTCAGGGATTCTTACAATTCACAACTCTACACTCCAGATATTACATTAATCCATCGCTGCATTGAATGCTGGCTGAATTACTTCAGTACTATTCTGATTGTCAATCTCACTGAATTGTATTTTGTCTGAATTACTCCAGTGCATCAGTCAGAAGCCTAGTGTACAAGCACTGGAGTAGCACCCATGCCGTCAGTCACTTTAATCTAGCAAAGCTTGATAGAATAAGAGCCAAAGCAGTAACTAGTCCTATTTTCTCAATTTTTTTTTGCAGCTAGCTATATCTTATTTAGGAGCTCTGAGCTGGCATCTAGTCAACCTCATGGGACAAACCAGATCTCCCCCTCCCCCTTTTTTATTTTGCTAGTATGAAAGGATCCTGCCAAGAGGTCATCTGGTTTGCACGGCCAAATTTACCTTAACATTCCTTCTTCTTTCAGCGTGAGATTCTCCTGTACCTTCCAGAACTAGGCCATTGCGCTCTGCAAGTTGGAACATAAGATTAGGTTCCAGGGTACCCTCCACGTGAAGATTAAACTCTGCCTTCGGAATACCTTTAATGTAGTGAGTCAGCCTAGATTCCATTATGCCGATAGCGCCAGTGCTGCTGAAGCTGCGTGAAAAGACTATTCAAACAACACAAAGGCGCCCGCAACAATTAAATCGCTAACCGCTGGGGTTGATTAAAAAAAAAGGTCAAGAATGGGGGGTAATAATTAATTGCGCGCGGGCGGGCCCCACTGAGAAAATCTTTATTGATTCAGTCATTCTTGGCTGAAATAATTTAATATAGGTTGGTAGACTACCCTTACCATATTGTTATACTTACTTGCAGGTTGACTCCTCTACTGGCATCTGGGAGGGGCCACAGCTCCAGCATTGTGTTGTCTTGGCGGAGGTGTATGGTCGGCAGCTCCGCCCCTTTTTGTTCCAGCCCTGGTGGAGCTGGCAGGGGGCTAGCGAAGCTGGGGATTTCTCCCCAAATTGACCCTACACCAGTCACGTCATGGGGCAGGACCAATGACAGAGTAATTATATTACTTTATCTAGGGAATGGGCGGGAGGGTGCTTGTTTTTTTGGTCACTTGGCTGCGTTCAAGCTGTCTGTCCAGGCAAACTATATAGTTGACATGTGGCCTTGTGTCCGCTCCGCATGAGTGTGCACTCTGGGATGTGGCCCCTCCCACCAATTCTATATTAACTAGGTGTAATTCTGATTAAACCTTATAGTAGCAATTTTTCTCATTCTAATAGCCAGTATAGCTAATATGTTCTTTAAATTGGCTGTTTTAATAATTAATTTTATCATTGAGAGTAGTTGTTAGCATGAAATTACTATACATGTAAATGTTGTGATTTTGCGTTCACCAGTATACTGCACACAGCATGCTAATATTGGGGAGGGGTGGAGGTGAAGCTGAGAAGTTAGAAAAGTGCCCTCCCCCCCCTCTCCCAGAGTGTCCCTGGAAGGTAAGGAATGAGATGGACACATATTTCCAGAGGTAAGCCTTGGTTCATGTTTCTCTAGGAGGTAAGGGATAGTGTGACCCAGTGTCAGAGAGGTAAGGGATCGCATTGACCAGCTGTTTGATAACTTGCTATTACCAGAGTCCAAAAATATGTAAATTATTAGGCATCATCTTGTTGCTAACATAGCAGGTGACTTGATTCACCTTGCTGACTGGACAAAGCCACCACAACACAAGACTTATATTCAGAGTAATGAATAATCCAATTTACTCATTATGAATAATCCAATTTACTCATTGCTCAACTGACAATGATTGTGTTTTGTTTTGTTTTTTTGTTGAGAAATCAATATATTGTCATTAAAATTAAATTTGAATAAGTGCAGACTGTAACCATGCAAAATATCAACAGAAAGAGAAGAAATTCTGAGCTAAAACACACAATATTATGTGCACCAACACACAACAAACAATGTCTGCAGATCAATAGACTATAACATGGAATTATACATCACACTAACAGATAAAAAAGAAATGAAACACCTGAACAGTATAATAGAGTATAATAGTGTATAACTATGGCTAGCCCAACACGCAAACTCAAAATAAAAATAAATTAATTGCCATGACAATAATAATAATAATAATAAACAATATCTCAATGTTTTCACGAACTTGCTAATAGGGCTCGTGTGAACGAATACAAAACTTGCAAGAAAAAAGAAAAAGAAAAAAAGAGAGAGAGCAGTATTGGTTCCAAGTGGGACTGCAAATGTGCTCTAATTGGAATGACGCAGCTCCATTCATCTGGGAGGGGGAGGTGGAGCACCTCTATTGTCCGTTGGTCCTGGTCTTCGAGCTGTAATAGAACAGAGTAAGTGTGATTGGTTAATTGAACATCAAGTCATGAAGTGCCAAAACCCTCAGCACTATTTAGAACATGTATTTATTATATAGTTAAATAAAACACATTTTTCTCGAAGTACTGTTTGCACTAACCTTACCTTACCAAAGTTATGAATACATTCAGCAGTGGTAGTGGGTTAAAAATTATAATAATTTGGTTTTCCCCAACACGTCCCCATTGGTAACCCGGGAAATTCATGCAAGTAGAAAATAAGACTTTTTCCAATTTCTTTCTAAGCCTTCTTTTCATTTATTAGATGTGGTCTCTCTGTTTCACAGGCTTTAAAAAACAACAACAAAACAATACAGAATTAGAAAATGTTTGTCTGTCACCAGAAGACCACTTGCATAACGCACAAACCACTAGGCTACGACAACCAATAGGAGAGAACATTCCTATCTACTCTGTAGGGCCTGCTATACCACAGTCTCACTCACTCACAACAGAACTACAGAAATTTTTCTTTTTTCAAAGATTCTTTTTATCTGAAACTTTTACTTCAAAGATTCCTTTCATCTGTTGGCACTACAGCTCAGTAGTTAAAGTTATTGTGCATTAAGCAAGTACTCCTGGGTTTGATTGGGTTACAGCAAACATTTTGTTTTTATAATTCTGTATTGTAAAAAACAAAACAAAAAAAAACAAAACAAAACAAAAAAAAAAAAAAAAAAAAAAAACCTGTGAAAGAGAGACAATGCTAAAATGCACACTCATAAGGTTCATGGTTCAACTAAAAGGTCAAATTTTTAATTTATATAATAATAGCCATAGTTAAGTTTCAATGCAAACAGTTCAATTCAAAGCAATGGTGAATAACAATTCTAATTTAAACTCACTCAAAGTTTTCATTTTTTTCTTAAAACTGCCAAATCTAGAACTACTGTTCCTATCCACCACCTCCTCCTCACCATCCCTTTCATGGCGGTCTCTTTTGGACAGTTTTTCCCTAAATTTCTCCAATGAGGACTTACTTTTGGGTCTACTGGTAGCAGCATGGCTGGGATAAGTCTTAGGTCCCGGCTTCCATATTGTTGGAGGAGGAATGTCTCTGTGAAACTGAAACCTGCTCTCAAATTCTGTAAAAATAACAAACAAGTGACCAATAAATTAGAGAAAATGTAATTATGTTCATTAGAATTATGAGTTACGTAATTCTAATAATTGTTTGTCACACATTAAGTCATCTCTACGTATAACAGCATCATAAAGAGATACTACCCCCCCCCCCCCTCCCAACAAAATTTCCAAGCTATGTCACGTTTTCATACATTTTTGTATTGCATGCATGCAGTATATACCAGTACCAATTTCATATTAAGTATACACTGATCGATAGTGCTTAGATACATCAGTTCTGCTATGGTAATGGTAGTATAGAGACGCAACATAAGTTGCATTCTCTTCAGTATTGCTAGATTTAAGATAAACTGCAGACTATCAGAAAAAGGGAGACTTTTAAAACAACAAAATCATGCAATTAGACATTTAAGTTCAACCCTAGACCACTTGAATGTACTAACTATCACTTAGAGTGATAACAGTAACCACCCATTTACTATCTGGTAAGGGGTCAAACATGGTTCTCCCAGAAATACTAGGATCAAACAAACTCTATTGTACCACACTGTACTATAATAGTAGGTGATTTGTGTAGTTACCAATTCCAACTAATAAATTAACAACAATGAAGCCTAATGATATTACCAGAGTCACTGTCTACAGATCTGACCGGGAGTCTAGAACTAGAACTAGAACGAATCTTCATGAGCATGGCTCCTTTATACAGGACATCCTTCACTCTCTGAGACAAACTCTCGTCTGATCTCACTTGGAGGCTCGGACTAGAGATACCGTAAGAGTCCGTAGGACTAGAAATACCCCATGAATTGGTAGGACTCAACACACCCCCAGTGGCTCCCTCTGAAGAGTCCTCCTCCATAAACATTTTATCCAAAGGTTTGGCTGGCTCTATACAACTCAATGGATCTGATACTAACTTTTTCTTGTACACACCAGGGACACCTTCTGAATCCACTTTACCAACTCCTTCCCCTTGTTTCACTAGCTTGGTTAAACCCGATTGACCTGATCGGTGGTGGGTCTTGTCTAATACAGACACGCCCCCCATAGCACCCTCCAGTGAACCACTAACTCCACCACCTGGACTAGCATTACCAGATTTCTCCGTTAGCACAGAACTTTGAGTAGATACTGGAAAGCCTTCCCCAGACGACTCTCCTCCTAACCTACTACTACTACTTGCCTGATTCACTAATGGATCACTATCACTGATACCATAACCACCACCCACAGTCTGTGTGGACAGGCCTAACTTCCCCGCAATAATTCTTCTCCTCTCTATCACCGATAAAGCTGGCGTACCATCATTGGATTCCCCCCTCGGTGGTGGAGGGGGCACGTTCCTGTTTCCCCCACCCATTGGGGGTGGGGGTGCTCTCGAAGAAGGTGGAGGAGGAGCACGACTTTTGCTTCCTGGGGGAGGGGGTGGGGCTGTGCGAGGCATGGTTGCTGTGGGAACGTTTCTGGGAGGTTGAGGTGGTAGGCTCTTGGCAGGACCACTGCACACACACACACACACACACACACACATAAATAGGTGACTAGCACACAGGAGGCTATTGGTGAGCCCATGAAGTGAGACACAATGCATGGGATACATTATTGTCTTTGGGGAAATATTATGACATTAGCATTTGATGACCCTTACCTTCTCTCACTCGGAGACAGACTCCTTTCCAGATTAGACGGGGAATTCTGTCTGTTTGGAGGCGGAGGAGGTGGCAAGCTCCGCCCAGCAGGGGGAGGGGGTGGAGGACCAGATCGTGATGGAGGTGGAGGAGGACCTAAAAAATTAAACCATCACAATATGACGATACAGGTCCCACACAACATGTAAACCCTAGTCATTACACAGGACCACACCCACCTGAGGTTGGGTTGCTAGCCAGTCTACTGACTTGCTTTCAGTGTATTTGCAGCTAATGATAGTTCAATAGATTTTACAATAGTTGATGGAATAGAGGCTAAGATGGAGTTAATGAGGTGAGGGTAGATGGAGCAAGTGTATGCAGCACCACGTGTGAAGTAGGATATTTACAGACGGACTCAGTGCGCGACAGACGGACCAAAAACTCTACCAGACTCAGAAACTTTCCACAGTATTTTTACATTCATGTGAGGTTAAATCACATGGACGTGATTCCAGGTTGGGGAGATGAAGGAGAGTTTCTAGCATGAGCAATGAAACATAAGCTCTACCTCCTCACATTACACCCCAATAAGGAGCAAGGCTGGCCACGCCTCTCTGCAGCCAACCCTCACTAACCCAGCCTCCCAAACACTAGAAATAGGTAGGTAAAATGAGGTAAGTCACATGTACAATGAAATAGAACCCAATAAGGATGGCTACCACCGCCTGTTGTGGTTTATTTCTTTATTTAATAATACTTGCTTTCGACTCCTTAGACCATCTCAGTACCCGATATCTGCAGATATTTTCAAGCTAATATCGGTCACCGGAATATCAGCCATTTGAACTCTAGATGCAAGTAGCATTGGTGGGAAGTGAATGCAATAAAGCTGAATGCATACTGTTCCACAACTGTACCTGCTAAAGAAAAGCTACAGATACAAGCAACAGGAAAACCAAACAGCCATTCCTTCACTCTTTGTTTCGTTAAGAAAAAGGTGATTTGTGTGTTGTTGTTTTTGGAACAAAATTCGTGAAGTGTAAGACTAACCCATTACATTGACAACCCTTTACCTCTTGTCCTGGCAGGGACACTTTGGGTAAGCATGGACTCTCTGTTGTCATCAACATAACTGTTTCTTTTATTCGGGAGAGCTGGAGGACTTCGAATATTTCCTCGAGAAGGAGGAGGGTTGGCGTCACTTCTAAAAGGCGGAGGAGGAGGGCCACTCCTCCCTGGTGGAGGAGGCGGTGCCCCGCTTCTGCCTGGAGTTGGAGGCAATGGGCCATTTCTACTAGGTGGGGGTGGGGGGTCATATCTTGAAGGAGTTGGTGGGGGGTCATTTCGAGAAGGTGGGGGTGGTGGATCGTTCCTAGCTGGCGGAGGTGGGGGGTCATGTCGACTAGGAGGGGGTGGAGGGTCATTTCTAGCAGGGGGAGGAGGGGGCCCAGAGCGTCCACCTCCACCTCCAGGAGCCGGGGGGAGTGGTCTGCCGGAAGGACCTCCTTTGCCTGGAAGACTGGGAGGTTTGGATGGCCTGCATTTAGAAGTAGTCAAGAACACACAGAGGAGAATGGAGACGAGTGAAGAGAACATAAAGATCCAGGTCAAACCCATCCCACCAGTAAAGCCATTATTCTGGCATAACCCACCACTTCAATGAAGTCAATAGCCAACCAGCTTCATTACAAGCACAACTGTACTTAATACTTTCAACAACAACAACAGCAACACAAAGAGACAGGACTATTCTGGGATAACTTGGTACAAGCTTAGCTAGCACACATAATTTAACAGGAAATAATATACTGAATATATTATGAGTGCAATATAAAGTGAAGCTTCTTCTAAGCCAGTAACTGATAGAGAGGAAAAACAAAAAAAGAAGAGAACACACACACACACACACATGTTAACTTCAACCACTTACCGTGAGTTCTGTGTAGATGCAGGGGATGGTGGGGGGTTGGATCGACCGGGGGGTGGGGGAGGCATCCCACGGGGTATCGTAGGGTTAGGAGAAGGAGCTTTACTAGTGTTCGGTCTTGAGGGAAGAGGGGGATTGGGCGATCCTGTTCGAAGTTGAGCAGGGGGACGATTGACCGCGGAATTGGAAGGAGCTGTTCTACCCGGAGGGGGAGGAGGAGCATTTGATCTAGACATTGACGGGCGCGAAGAGGGTGGGGCACGTGAAGGGAGGGACGGGAGAGATCTCCCCATGGATGACCCTCCAACACTGTTGTCTGATACAGACCTGGAAAATTTACTGTCTGTAGGAGAAAGGGAGGCAGAAGGTGCAGGGGAGGGAGGCTTGGGTCCTGATGGGGCCGGCGAAGGCGGCTTAGGTCCTGAGGATTGAGGACGACCACCAAATGCTGGTTTGGGACCTACACAGAAGAGACGAAGAAAAGATAAGAACAAGAGGAGGAAGTTGAAGGGATAAGTCAAGTAGGGGGGAGGGGTTTGAAACTAGAAGGCACGCAGACTACAACTTCAATAGCCAACAACTTGCAACGTTTATACTCCACCTTGAAGTGAAATACACCCTAGCAACATAAACTCAAAGAAACTCTTGGTTTTCTAGGCAGTACCTAAGTATACAATGTTCTTGTTACTAACAGAGCAGGAAAATACAGTTGGGGGGGGAAAAAAAGAAAAAAAAGAAAAGAAAAAAAGAAAAGAAGAAAAGAAAAAAAGAAAATACAAACAAACCATACTTTATAACATGGAATAGAATCCAATGTGTGTGTGTGTGTGTGTGTATATATATATATATATTATATATATATATATATATATATATACTACTACTTCAACAGCACATGACACCAACCAGAACCTAGAACCTGAAGTGCTGACTACTGCCAAGTCTTAGAGGTGTCTTGTTTCTCTCCCACTACCAACACACAACTTTGTGTCGCGAACAGAGTAAATGTCTCTTCCATCAGAACTGACAGAAAATGAAACTTGACTTACATACACATTACACTAACCACTCAGCTATTTTAAAGGGCGTGGCATCCTCGCTGTGTACCCCTAGGAGTTGGTAGGTCTCGATTAGCCTACAGAAAGCCTCTGATGAAATTAGCAGTATTTATAAATTGTGATAATCGAGGTGGGTAATACTAGATGATAGTGTGTTCACTGCACTCCGCGTGTTTGGATTGGCGGTAGTTATGATATTGTCAACAATAAGTTCTGTTGCTAGGCAGTTAGGAGGACCTCATTTCATTGTTGCTATGGAACAGAGATCAACGGAGGGTGTCCTGCACTTGTTTTTCACGTTTAACACAATAAGAAGTTCCAGTAATGCATAAAGCTATGAATTCCATTAGGGTGAAGATTATCAATTCTTGCTCATCAAAGCTGCAAACAGAATTCTGCTCTTTAAAAAAAAAATTTTTTTTTTCCTGCTTGCGCAGATAAAAACGGTTTCGTTTCATGATATAGTCAATCAATGTTCCCCAACCCACAGCAAACAATTGCTCTGCTGAGACATTAGTGGAGTCCTCTATAATAATCGTCAGGTTAAGTTTTAATTAACATCTGTTAGAACGAGAAAATTTTCTATTAAGATAATTATTTCAGCCGAGAATGACTGAATCAATAATAACAATAACTAAAAAAATAAAAAATAAAAAAATTAAAAAAAATTAAAAAAAGTGAGAGAGAAGAGAAACCAACTTTGCTAGTGATGCTGCCAAGTATGTTGACACCATTCTCTAAGAGACTTGTCTACAAAACCAGGGCTTCAAGGAAGAATCCAAACCATTGTCTAGTACACAAATACATATTACCTAATGTGATTCTGCACACATACACTTCCATGTACCAGGAACACATGCTCAATAATTCCTCCACACACTCCACATCCTATATAACCTAACAATATCACACCCTTCACAACTTCCACTGTGCATGTCCAACAAGAAGTTCAGTGATGCTGTAGTACATTATAATGCTATCTTTATACACTAATACTTAAATTATCGAAGAAAGTGTGGAAAGAGAAAATGTAAAAGAGGTTAAAAATAAAATAAGAACTTAGAAACCTAACGTTATCTTCAGGGGTTACATTATGGATGTTATCCCTAAGTCCCTAGAGTAACACAGAGTCTTTTAGGTGTTCCTAAGTTACCCGGGCATCCCCAAGTCATCCTAATATCCCATAAGTTATTCAATGTATCCCTAAGTTAAGTTATCTGGACATCCCTAATTTATCTGGACATCCCTAAGTTACCTGGACATCCCTAAGTTACCTGGACATCCCTAAGTTATCTGGATCCCTCTAGAGGTGCGCCGATAGAAGATTTTACCGATAACTGATATTTTATCTAGAATCAAGGCCGATACCGATAACAGATAGATATATTCATTGAATTATGAAAATTTAATTTTTACATAATTAGAAGTATAATGGTACTAGTCTAGAGTCTTCAGTGTCAGGAACAAAGTAGTGCCAAATTGGCGACCTCTTTTTAGACATCGTAGTTAAGTTTCTGTCTTTACGCTGTCTAGGAGCAAGCAGAACTCATCCGTTTAGTGTCCACGCGGCGAGTACGAAATGTTTTCTATCGATTAATTATATCAGTACGGTGGGTGGTGTTGATGACCGATACCAATATCTAAAAAGTAGGCCGATAAACCGATAGATTATCGGTGCACCTCTACATCCCTAAGTTACCTGGACATCCCCAAGTCATCCTAATATAATATCCCCTTAGTTATCCAGGCACTCCTAATTAATCCACACATAATTAAGTCTTCAGGCACTCCCACTCAATCCTCCCCTCCCCACTTACTGGCTGACCCAGCTCCAGGTCCTGACATAGCTCCTGTACTTCTCCCTGTCTTCTTCAACATTGGCATCCCTCCGGCAAACAAGCCTCCGGGACCCCCACCCCCAAATCCTCCACCGCCACCTCCAAATCCACCACCACCACCACCACCGCTGCTACCTCCGCCCCCACTTCCTGGGGGCTTCAATGCTCCTCCCCCGGGTCCTGACGACTTGGGCTCTGTAGGAACACACATACACACATACATATATATATAAAGCTGATGGCTATTGAAACTAAAAATTCCCTTTCATCCAAGACGCAATATAAACGCACACAAACACACACACAACACTAAGTGAAGAACAAAGAAACATGCGTGTGTGCCCACTACAGAATTCAAATAACAATACAGATATCACATTAACAAACTTCTTCACACCGCTCCCCACCCCAATTAGTGCACACTCTTAGCATCTGTAGTCTTCTTTTGCAACCACTCCTCCCTCACCTCTGACTCTCACCTCCGATAATTATCCTTCAGATGCAATTAAAAGTACATACATTTACTCAGTGTTGGGGTCAAATACATGGTAATTGTAATTAAATATAATTTTGCACGTATTGCAATGTAATTGGAGCTGAGGGATTCTGAACTCTATGTATTAGCAATGTAGGTATGTAAAATTAACAATTGCATAGTGTGAATGTAAATACAACAAACAAATGAAGAAAGGATACGTGTGTGTGTGACACCAGCTAATATTAGAGATATACTAGCAAGTATAACACTGCCCTATTGTTAAAGCGTTCGCAAAGCATTAAATACACTCCTGAAATCGAGTATTTGTATTTGCAATTATTATTTGTAAAGAGAGCAGTATTTGCAATTTTACTGTCTGGAGTATTTGACCCCAACTCTGTTGTATTTAATTGATATATTGTGACTATCTCTGTCTATTGCCAGCTCAACAATGTGCTTCAGTGCTCACCCCCTCATGAACTCTGTACTTACACCTACACAGAGGGAAAAAAATCACAAATTGAACTGGTATTTTTAATTTTTTCCCCTCAAGTGCGATATATCACAACTCCACCGCAAAGTGTGTCCTTGAGTTGACCAGTAAACTAACAGAAACCTGTCATCCATACTTATTAGGGGAAGTGAAGAGCAGTGAGTGAACAGACTCCTTAAAAGGCAGAACAAGACAGTGTTTAGATGGAATAGTGACACAACCCAGTGTAAGCTGTACGACAATGGCTTACTCAGGAACAGCAAACAGTTAGATATATCAGGTAACATCTGCCCCGCAAACACACATACACAAGCTGCGCTGAGCTTACTTGCACTACCCTAACTAACCAAACAGACGACCAGGAAATGTTGGTGCAGCTTATAGCCCAACACACTCACTCCTTTCACTGTGGCTATCTTCTTTAACTTAGAACCTTCACAATATCAGGTATTACCCTCCCACTGAATTCCGAACTGCATTTCAATGTGTATAAATACAAGTGAGTACAGCAGCAGCTACCACAGCTTACATTACATGTACCTAAATATCACTATGCTCACCCCATCCACATCATCACTACCATCATCCCTTGTCAACTTCACATTGTTGTCACCACCACCAACATCATAATATCACCATCGTAATATCACCATCATCTTCATAATCATAACCACCACCACATCATAATCGTAATTATCATCACCCCCCACCACACCATCATTATCTCCATGAGGCATTACTTGCATTGCAATATCTCGCAGCCAATGAGGCAGTCCGTGCAGCAGGGAGCAAGGTGGTCTATTGAATTACTCATTACAGCCACCCAATCCCACCACCTTACTGCCTTATAAGTGCATGTTGAAGAAACCACATCAACTGCCAAAACACCAAGCAGGCAAGATATCACTCCTCCACTAGTACACAGATTGGACTGCCTAGAGCTATCAGCTGGCTATAGGAGCCATTTTACTGTGAACACTTAGAAACTATGCCATACCATTTGAATATGAACACAAGATAATATTTATTACAGGCATATTTCAAAATGCTACCATTCCATTTCTATTGACATGAAATAATAGCAGGGGTAGATTACTGAGAGCAAAGGGATTGTTATAATCACTAAGAAACCTAAACTCCCTGACATGCTGATGCCAGCACACTGTCAGGCTACTCGAGCCCACAATAGAAACTGTATTGGTCTAAGCTAGACTGGCAGAGTTTGGCAATCAGATACTCCCTCCCTCCTTCACCATGTAGGGGAGAGTGTGTTGAGCTTCAGGTGAACCAAGACTCAATAGCACCCCCAGCTTAAGGCTTCTAGTAGCATACACTTCACAGGGCTGACGACGACTCAAGACTGGCAGCCGAGTGCCTTCACAGCCAGGAGGAGTATTCGGCGATTTAAGAGGAAGCTAATTAGATCAATACCGAGTCATGGGGCAAGTATCAACCTAAAAACAAACATTAAATGTAGCACTTGGTCTGACACATCTGTCCGTCTAACTGCACCGTTATAGTCGGCCATAAATTGGTACATTATCTAGTACAGACTAGTCGGGAGGGAGCTTATTGCCGTGCATATGAGCAACATTATCAAAAACTCCTTTTTTTTTTTTTTTTTTTTAATAATAAAACTATACAATTATAGCATCCACCCATCCCACACACACACACACACACACACACACACCCACAACTCACTGTCGAATGTAGGAGCACTACGGTCATTGGTGACAGTCTTCTTGAGCCTGGCTCCCTTGTGAATATCTCCCAGCAAAGCTCCCCGAGCATTATGGTCTTTCTTGTTCAGCTTTGGTTTCTCAGTGTTGGCCTGGTTGATTGTGGGAGGGGGTGGAGGCCCAGGGGGAGGGGGAGGAGGGGGTGGCGGCATCTCTGCTACTCACTGGTTGGGGCACTAAAGTCCAGCACAATAATAACCACTAATGGCTACTGCAAGATGGAACACAGTGAACACAGAAAAGAAAAAGCAATATAGATAATAATAGTGTAATACTAATAATAGTTCTACTACTACTACTACTACTACTACTTATTATTATTATTACAATTAAATGAGGAATAACAGATAACACAAAATAGCAATTAAGCCCAACCAATATATTTCTTTAAAATTTCTTTCCCTCCTTGCATACAGTTAAATATTGACCTTCTCTCAAAAGCAGTCTCAGAAAGATGTTCAGTCAAACAATCCTGCTCTAATGGGCAGGATAGCATCAGCTGTTTGACAGCATTTCTTACTGTGCTGGAACACATAGACTAACATTAGGTGGGTGTGGCATACTATAACAAGGTAACACACATTTCAGCAGAAAATACAGGTAACACAAAAAAGAAAATAAGGACAACAGTCACAACTGTAATAAAATTAACAACATTGCAACAAAAAAACAAGACCAATTATCCATGACTTGGGAGCATCTTTCTGGCCACAGCACAACACAGGCTCTACACCAAATAGTTCCCTAAACTAATTATTCCTTAAGCACCAAGCCCAAGATAGACCTAGTAAAGAGCTATGGCCCATCAACCCTACTCCAGGGACATCCACCTAACTATTCCATATGGACCCAACCCAAGCCAGACCTAGTACAGACTATAGCTAAATAATCCTTACCTAATTTGGCAGTTGGGGAATGGGTGAATGAAAGGATTCTTACAGGAAGCAAAATTATTTCACACATACACACCCAACAATTTCACACAAACACACGAATACACACACGTACATGTAAACATGATTTAGATCATTCAATTTGAGAATCATAACATTAAGGTGGCCGCACACCGCCTACGCAATTTTATGTTGATGGTTGCTATGCACGATTACTACTATTGTATACTTACAGGGGCTTCTCCACTACAACACAAGGACAAAGTACCTGCCGAAGGAGCCGCTCACTAATTTTAGAGCAAATCTGGAAGAAATATCGGGGCCTGGTTATAAAACTTTGTAGCCATTTTTTGGAGCGGTGCGGTAAGTTGGAGCTCCGCAATTTGGTGCACTACTAGCCGAGCCGATACTCTACTGCTAGACAGCGAGTTCTTTTCTATTTCAATATTACTTTATGATTTATTCGCAATTTTTTCTATTTGTAAGATATTGAAAAATTCTCGGTGCAGTTCATTTTTTTTAGTTTTACCCGTGTGTAAAAATTTTTTTGTCGTTCTCATTATTAGATTCCAAGAAAAACTGATACAAAATTTGGATAATTCCACTCGCAATGCTTAAGAAATAGCCCCACCCCCATGTCTTGTATTCCTTGTATGCGAGCAATTTTTTTTCAATTGGTTTGTATTGGTTCTAAAATGAGCCCGCCTATATCAAGAGTAAACAAACATCAGCATAACAATAACAAGAGAGTCAGAAGAGAGGGCAGTTTATTGGAGATAGCCAGAGGTGAAGGCATTAGGTCTGTGCAGCTTGGGAAGTCTTCGCTCCTCAGAAATCGAGCCTGCCTGGTGCACCTTGCCACGTGAGCTGAGACGACGTATGTAGAGTTGCTATAAACGGATAAGAGACAACAAGTAGCTAAACTAAATCACCACAACTTCGCAAAGTATACTTCTGCTACTACTGCGCGATTGTTTCTGCTCGCGTATTAAAGAATGGTGGGGTATTGGCGGGGAGTAAATTAATGTCCGGATCTACAGGCGGTGCGCATTGCTATGTGCGGCCACCCTTAATGGACTTTAGTAGACCTCATAAGCACACACGTGCATATGAACACACATACATACATAAACGGCACACTTACTTCAGGGATCACAGTAACATTATGTAATATACACACAGATCCCCCCCCAATAAAGTAAAGGACTTGGCCAGGTTATGTCAAAGGCAACACAACATATGAACACCCACTACCTGCACACGCACACATACATGTGTTGATGCCACACATGAACAAACATACACACACAGTCTGAAACACATACTGCCAGTAACACACCAAACATCAGCCAGTGCATTCCCTTCACTTCACACCATAACACTGACAACCACAGCATATAGGCTAACTCAAAGTGGTGTGTGTGTGTGTGTGAGAGAGAGAGAGAGAGAGTCAGTGTAGGGGAAAAGTGGTGTGTGTGTGTGAGAGAGAGAGTCAGTATGAGGCAGTGGGAGAAAAAGTGGTGTGGTGTGTGTGTGTGTGGTCAAAGCCTACAAGTCTAAGAGATGGATCATTGAGATTCTCTCCTGCAAGCTGGAAGAGAGGAATAATAACAGCCACTATTTATCTACTGATAAAGTACATACACGTATCTTCAAGTATCTCACTCAAACAAACCTTTGCTCTACAAAACAAACCCAACACATAAACTCAACTCGGCCCTAGCTCAATTCTTCCCCTAATCTGTTTCCCCACCCCCTCCTAAACCACAGCACACTTCATCGCCTTACCTTCCCCAAAGGTTTCACATCCGCTGCCACCAGTAAACAAATACCTGCAGCTAAGCAACTCCCATGCTACGCCAGACGGCAATTTCATTCAGTCCAAGCACGGGCACTTCCACTATGGAGTAACAAACCAGTGGGTGCGACTTCAGTGTCGGAACTGACTACACAACAATACTAGCAACCGTGACCTAATTTATCCCACCATGCAGTGACGGAAGGGGTGGGTGGGTGACACACACACACACACACATCTACACTACCATATTGTAAACTTGCTTCTATACAAGATTCATGTCAAATTGTTTCAGCAGCAACTTGCACATGCTCATCTGACTGGTAACCAAGCAACCCAATGGTTCACCTGCCTCGACCCTCAATGGCTCCTCCACCTCAAGGCATGCACGGACATTATAACACACATACACACACACTGGTGGGGTGCGTACACGTGTGAACATTATGAGCGGTTCTAGCAATCGTTCCTCCCTCCCTCCCCACAATCATTAGAGATCACACATGAACCTAAAAAAGAGAGAGAGAGAGAGAGCTGTGAACACAGTGACAGATAATATCTTTACATGAGAACACACATATGTACATGCCAGCAACCATGCACACACACCACATACATACACCACACTGGTATTCATAAAATCGGAAGATAAAATGGCACCCTTACAAGGGAATGGGTCGTAACTTGATATCTAGACCCACCATTGGATAGTCTTCTAAACAGATTGCCAAACACTTATCACAGGTTCACCATGCCATGACACGCCCACTCATCCATTCTGACTTGAATCTGCTGTGAACCAACGTGACGACCACAGAGGTATGTACACAAGCTGTATTCTGGAGCCACACCCACTCTTTACTCACTTGTGTGGGTATGTACTGCCAGGAAGTAAGGCAACAAACAAACAAGTCCATAAATGAACACCTCACCATGGCAACCAACAGGCAAACTTGCTACACTTCCTTCAGTAAAACAAACTCATCAGCTGCCACGGAAGACATTTCACAAATCTCAGACCCTATCCCTTACAACAACTTATTCCTCTGTCCCACAAATTTCCATTCTATTCTAATGTCCCTCCTAAGAAATGTTTAACATACTACAAAACAAATGGAATACATGGCAATTCATACTAGCAGAGCTATTGTACTGAACAGACAACCTGTAAGTGTACAAACAACAGAAAATATGGCAGAGAGATGCTCTGATTATCACGCTGAAGGGGGCTATTATAAAACAACCCCAAGCTGCTACTCTCACAACTTCCACTGAACAAAACCTCCATCCACAAAGAATACCATTAAAGAATGGATGTAGTCCATACACACCAACTGGTTTGGTAACATCTCTCAGTTGTGCAAGAACAAAGGCACTAACAACTCACTAACACGCACACACACACACACACACACACACACACACACCATGGAGGATCTCCCTCGCCATGCCTCATGTCATTTCAGTGGAACAGATCACTCAGAATACATTAACAAATACTGGAACAATAAAAGAAATTCTCTCCACAAGCACTTCCTGTTGCCGTCTCCATCACTGCACAGATGTGGGGAGGCTTTGGGGCACTTAATTAATAAAGACTCTTTCCATAATGACCACTGAATTATCTAAACTTGCTTTAACGAGAACTGGGAGGTCTCACAGTGAGTTTCAAGGTAATGTACATTCTTGTAAACAGTCTCCAGCAGTAATCTCAAATGAAACTGTGGTCTGGTGTTCATTTCCATACCAACTGAGATTAAAATAACAAATTGAACATTGATTGGAATCAGTCTTCAAGATGCAGGGACAATGAAAGAGTAACTATATCAGGCAATGGGCCTTGAGATGTAAAATGAAATCCAGACGCAACTGCATCCTGTCCAAAAAATCAAATCCCAAACTAAATCATCTTAATTAGGATTGCACGAACATCTCCACACAATGTCCGTCTATTATGAATAACACAATACTTTGTTTACCACAACAGACCATACCATAGGACTATCAAAACTATTGGTATGCCAATGACCCTATAGCTTGCAGTGAAAGCTATAGGAAACAACCCAGGTTACCACAGCAACAAACACGCTAGGTATGGAAGCACACACACACATACAATCATCACATACACAATCACAAATACACAAGTCAGTTTCTTTCCATGCCAATTCTCCTATGAAGTTAAATATATCACCATTTGAACTTGAATCACATACTCTGCTATCACATAGTTATCAGCAATGAATCCTTATAACCACATCATAAATGCACACACAAACAACCACCGGCACTTACACCACAAACTAGCAAATCACACAAACACATACACACACACACACACAGAGCTGACAAGCTGATGTCAGCACAGATGTTTGCTACTTGACTGCCCACACAGCCTGTTGCAAAATTAGATTTCCTGCACCAGATAACAAATGGTACCAACACAACAACAAAAAAAAGCCACACTAAACATTGTATGGATTAAGAAAGACAACACTGTATGGGCTAGCTGGTCTAGAATGCACATGACATGGACCCCTAACTGGTTTACTTGAATAGGTTTGGCAAGAGAAACAACACACCTTCCTGCCCAATTGGCGCTAGCGGAGCTGCCCATATCTCTAACCAAACTAATTACAAACCCACTAGTAATTCCTCTGAGTAGGTATTCAGAGATGCCTGCATGGACCTCATAGCCACCAAAGGGAACAACCCACATTACACAAACTAGCTAAGAATGCTAAACTCAATACTACCTTCTCAAAAACTAATAACACTCACCTAGCATCACCAGACTGGTCACAACCAAGTGGTAGCTAATGGTATGCCCAGCAAGACAAACTCTTAATACTTGGTACAAAACAGTAGCGTTCTAGCGTGGCAAATAAACACAGCTGGACCGCACACAATACTTGAATTAGAAGCCACAGGCGTGGTCTGGGTGTATCTAGCCTACCGAGTATAACACCACTTTTCTTACTTTCTTACCCCAGCCAGACTTCTTTTCCAAGTGGCTGAGAATAACTCCTCGATCTAGCGGTCCAGTAAACAATTACTCAGCACCTCCGGTCCAGTAAATTGTCTTTACCACTCTTCGTTCTGTCTTTTTCCTTATGAGACCATCAGCAGGCTACTGGTATCCTGTCACCATCCCTTTCCCATTCATCACGTGATTACCGCATGACTGATCGACAGTACACACAGAGTCGGTAAACGTTAATTAAAAGGGTAAAGTACGTCTAATATTTGCATTAACTCCATTCTTTACCCATAATTCATGGCCGAGCAAATATAGATAGAAAACGCGAAATGTATCTTCTATGATCCTAATAAACCTAGCAGTCAACTATAGGAAGTAAAGTTACTAGCATCAAATTCTAGTTCGACTGTGAGTGCACATGTGACTTGAAACTTTATTCACTTCGCTGTTTGTTAGCTAGTTTTTAAGGTTGTTTTGTTAAAGTTTCATTTTTTACTGACGGTGTGTTAAACGCGCAAGACTTCGTAGTAAAGTTCTGTACACCATGAATAAAAAAAAAATCTATACCCACGGAGCACCAGACGTCGATTAGTTTGGTAAAGGGTCGTTAAAGATACAGGAAGGCCTGGATGTAAGTGGTAAGGTGAAGTGAGACGGGAATATAAAGTTTCTAGGCAATGTCAAGCACATACAGCCCAGAGAGACAGAGGGTGTGCTATAAAGGGATTGATTTACTTTGGTCTCTCTCTCTGCTGAAACAATGATACTAGCATTCTTTAACATTCAAGAGTGACAAGATCATTGCACTATTTGCCAACATAGCTATGCATTTCTTAAATTGTGTTAGATTCTCTACCTTAAGTTTGTTTTGTTTTACTTGTTGCTTTAATTACATGGTAGCTGTTTTGGACTATTCTGAAATAACCTTATTTAAAATGAATGACTCCGATCTCTATTGTCCTCAGCTCAGTGTTATTTACAATAACAGTGAGGCCAACTCTCACAATGTTGCTGAAGCTACTGCAGTCTTTCGGGTTCTGATTCATATTGTTCTTCTACCACTTAGTATCCTTTGTTTACTCTTGATTATCCTCATTGCTGGAAACAAGCAGCTGCAAACTAGCTTTCTGATCATCGCTCTTCAAGTGGTATGTTTAGATTTGACCAGTGAAGTCATGACAGCAGTAAGTGTATTTTCTTCTGCTGGAGGGCATGGATGGGTCTTGGGTTGGCAAGTCTGTACTATTACTGCCTCACTGTTTTTCCTACTTGCTGTGACACGCAGTCAGTTGATATGCGTGTTAGCTATAACACACTTCTTGTATGTCTTCGCCCCACATATGTATTCTAGAGTACATAAGAAAATGTCTGCAGTTTTGAGCTTAGTTTCATGGCTAACGGGAGCTATCTATGCTACTATACCTCTTCCAGGAATTTTAGACTGCTACAAATATCAAATTTACTTACACTATTGCAGCTTGGATGATCAATGTAGTGAGACTTGCTCTGAGTCTGAGGTCATTCTTTGGATGACGTCAGTCTTTCCCTTTTATATTGGATCATTTGTTCTTTATCTCTGTCTCTTCTGTAAAGCATGCTACCTCAAGCGAAACTCACAAACAGAAAAAAGTCAGAATATTACAAAGACTATCATGGTATTTTTCTTAATCAGCTTAATCACACTGTTACTTGGCCCTTCCACGTGATTACAGTTGTAGTAGAAAATTTCACCACCTCTGAAGTCCCTGGTATTGTGCTAATGTTGGTGTCAAGTGCTTTGAATGACCTGGTGGTTATATGTGATCCCTTATTCATTTTCTGCAATGGGGATGTCAAAAAGGCCTTGAAAACATTTCTCAAGCATCATTTTCCAGCCAGATTTAGTACCAGTAGTTAACTTGTAGGCTCACTTACACTCATTTTAATCGAGCAACTACTATACCATTAATTTATTCGTCTTCTGCTTTGCATGACTGAGTTCCTGAGTTTTGTCAGCTAGCTAGTAACAAACTTATTGTATTACCTACTGTTTCTATAATCATTTGATATGAATTCACCTTTAGATGAATCAGTAAGTCAGTGACAGTGAAGTAGAACCTAGCCATCAACTTTTGTGCTTATAACAGAACTCACTTTGAGTGCATACACAGAGCTTATATTAATGCTGAATGAGATATGAAAATATAACGAGGATTTGTCTAACTTAAACCACCCTATTTCAAATAATTTAAAAGTCAGTAAGGATATGGTTAGTATGCATGAGTAACTGTATTCCTGATACAAAAACACGATTATTTTCTAAAAGTACATGGTTTATATTCTGGCGTATTAAGACCCTTTACCGAACCACAACTCAGCTTTACCAGCAGTAGTATACAGCAGTAGTATACAATAAACGACGGAAAAAAAGGCAACCTGTGCTTGTGAAGTGGCCAGTTTTGAGTTCGTTAAAGGCTATTTGTATTCAAGGAGGTAAATGTATTTTTACAGCTAACTAGTGAGATAAGGTAAATTATTATTTACAGTGTATATATTCGTGTACTGTGCAAGATGTAGTCTTATGTGACCCATAAACTATTTTTTGTATTTATATAGTTATTTTTAGTTCACACACTATTGTAGTACCAACTCATTAGTACTAAATACAAAGTTATGAGAGAAAATTTTTTATTAGTTCTTCAAATTGAGAATAAGCACCAATTGAGCATTAGCACACCACTAGTTATATGTATGGATAGTACTACTAGCACACCACTAGTTATATGTATGGATAGTACTACTAGCATACCACTAGTTATATGTATGGATAGTACTACTAGCACACCACTAGTTATATGTATGGATAGTACTACTAGCACACCACTAGTTATATGTATGGATAGTACTACTAGCACACCACTAGTTATATGTATGGATAGTAGTACTACTAGCACACCACTAGTTATATGTATGGATTGTACTACTACTAGCACACCACTAGTTATATGTATTGATTGTACAAAGGTGATATGCAACCTTTTTTAGTGAATTTAACGTTGCTATCCGTTTGTGCTTGAACAAAGATATGTTCAATGATTGAGTAATTCGCTGTGAGATGGCAGACTCTTGTAACGGAGCTCCGCAAATTGCAGCTAGAAATGGTTCTTTCAGTGGAGCAGAATATGGCTGCTGACTATTAAAGTACACTTTGATACATGTGGGTTGTGCATGAATATAAATAGGCTGTGGTTCACAAGTTCATTTTTTTCAGAAGCTTGCTATAGGCTCCATTGCACTAGCTAAATTCTACCTAATGCTTGGATTAATTTCTGTATATTATTGCAACATGAAAGCAATGAAACTAAACCCTAAAAGAATGGCAGCTATGGTGGAAATTACATTGGCAACAAACTTAGTGTTACACATTTAATTAGGACTTGCTTATATATTGCATGTTAGCTCAGGTAATACTAGCTTTTAGGCTCATCAATAATTGAAATATTGTTCATGGTAATAGTCAATGTTGATTGTATTATTATCTAATGAGTGCATTTATTAGAATATTACCACACTGCTGAGTGTAAACTTAATGAATAAAAATAAGTTAAATAGTTTTCACAGTAATAATTTCCACTGCTTCCACTTTCGTGTAGCATGATGCATTTCTTTTGGTCCAATTTGTCGATCTTCCCAAGCTATTCCTCCCGAATATCTTGGATTGAAACAGATGTATCTCTCTCCTTGACCAATAGTGTGGTCATGTAGATCTTCTTGTGGGGTATGGATGGCATGTTGCAGCGGATTTCTTTTGTAGATGTAAAGCCGACCATTAATCAAGTCACTTCCGGTCTTTTCATCCAACTCAATGGGTTGTGGTCGTTCATAAGGAGGTGGAGGCTCTACACACACGTAGCCAGGGTAACCAGGCTCCTTTGGAGGTGTGTTGTCATACGGAGGAGGCAGCATTACTGAAGAGTTCTTGACATAATTAATCCTGTTGGGGCTAATTACACTTTCATTTTGAACTGGAGGAAATTTGTGCACGTCTTGTGGGGTAGATCCATTCTGGTTGCTTACTATTTCACTAGCATTTGGTATTGAAGGAAGTTTGTCAGGAACATTGTCCTGAAATTGTCCTGGTTGGCTTTCAGATTCTTCGTCAGCAGGTGGCACTAATTCATCATTCAGTGAAGGCAACGACTATAGCAATTGAGAGTTTCGAGAGTCTATGTAAGATGACATATTATTGGATTGATCAAGGCTGGGCAAAGCAAGGCTCTCTGATTCAGGTGGCTCATGAATAGGAAAGGATTTGCACGTAACAAATGCTTCAATTTTGCATTCTTGTGTATAGTTGAGAGTTTGAGTAGCAGAAGCTTTCATTGAATAGTGACTATGGTGGTCTGATGAATAAGTCTCATGGTTTGACTTGGAATTATGAGCTATTCTTCAGGAGTTAACTGTCTAGTACTGGACTTTTTAATGCATGGCTGACCTGACTGCATTTTGTCAACTTCTTGCACATAGATTCCAGCAGTCTCTCTCTCATGTGGTGTCCTAGAGCTTGTAGTATTTGAATGCTTTCTTGAATTTAGTGGAGAATTTTGTTGAGGTATCTGACTTAAACTTTCTTCTGAGAAAGCATTCTTTGGAGATTTTGTAAGTACGTCAGCAATCTCAGCATCTCCTGTCTTTGTTGGTATAGGGTCATCACTTTCAACTGGCATCTGAAGAGGGACAGCTGATGGCAGTGCTCCTGTTGTGGATCTTCACTGCTTGAGCAAGGAGTCCACTTCTTGATCATCTCTGAATCATTGTAAGCAAATCTTTAAATGATTAGAACTTGACTCTCTTTGTAACTTAGTTTGAGTTTTCTATGACATTAATTAAAAGAGTAAAGGACGTCCAATAATTTGCATTAACACGACTCTTTACATATAATTCTTGGCTGAGCAGATATAGACAGAAAACGTGACAAATCTATGTTACAACTAGCAGTCAATTATAGGCAGTAAAGTTACGAGCATGCATATACTTGGAGCATCAAATTCTAGTTAGAATGTAAGTGCAAATTCACTTTTCTATAAGCATTTGTATTAGATAGTTTTTAAGATTGTTTTATTAAAGTTTCATTTTTTACGACGGAAGCATTAGTACTCGGGAAAGACTTTGTAGTAAAGTTCTGTAGACCATAGGGTCAGTTATAAAAAATATTTATACCGCGGAGCAGCACCAGATGTCGACTAGTTTGGTAAAAGGTCGTTCAATATAAAGGAAGGGCTGAATATAAGTGGTAAGGTAAAGTGAGACGGGAATACAAAGTTTCTAGGCAAAGTCAAGCATATACAGCACAGAGAGACAGAGGGTGTGCTATAACGGGATTGATTTACTTTGGTCTCTCTCTATGCTGAAATATTGACACTAGCATTCTTTAACATTCAAGAGTGACAAGATCTTTGCACTTTGCACTATTTGCCAACATATGCATTTCTTAAATTGTGTTAGATTCTCTACCTTCAAATAACTAAAGTTTGTTTTGTTTTGCTTGTTGTTATAATTACATGTAGCTGTTTTGGACTATTCTGAAATAACCTTATTTAAAATGAATGACTCCGATCTCTATTGTGTTCAGCTCAGTGTTATTTACAATGACAGTGAGGCCAACTCTCACAATGTTGCTGAAGCTACTTCAGTCTTTCAGGTTCTGCTTCATATTGTTCTTCTACCACTTAGTATCCTTCTTAGTTTACTCTTGATTATCCTCATTGCTGGCAACAAGCAGCTGCAAACCAGCTTTCTGATCATCGCTCTTCAAGTGGTATGTTTAGATTTGATCGGTGAAGTCATGACAGCAGTAAGTGTATTTTCTTCTGCTGGAGGGCATGGATGGGTCTTGGGTTGGCAAGTCTGTACTATTACTGCCTCACTGTTTTTCCTAATTGCTGTGGCACGCAGTCAGTTGATATGCGTGTTAGCTATAACACACTTCTTGTATGTCTTCGCCCCACATATGTATTCTAGAGTACATAAGAAAATGTCTGCACTTTTGAGCTTAGTTTCATGGCTAACGGGAGCTATCTATGCTACTATACCTCTTCCAGGAATTTTAGACTGCTACAAATATCAAATTTACTTACACCATTGCATCTTGGATGGTCAATGTAGTGAGACTTGCTCTGAGTCTGAGGTCATTCTTTGGATGACGTCAGCCTTTCCCTTTTTAGTTGGATCATTCGTTCTTTATCTCATTCTCTTCTGTAAAGCATGCTACCTCAAGCGAAACTCACAAACTGAAAAAAGTCAGAATATTACAAAGACTATCATGGTATTTTTCTTAATCAGCTTAATCACTCTGCTTTTTACTTGGCCCTTCCACGTGATTACAGTTGTAGTAGAAAATTTCGCCACCTCTGAAGTCCCTGGTATTGTGTTAATGTTGGTGTCAGGTACTTTGAATGACCTGCTGGTTATATGTGATCCCTTATTCATTTTCTGCAATGGGGATGTCAAAAAGGCCTTGAAAACATTTCTCAAGCATCATTTTCCAGTCAAATTTGGTACCAGTAGTTAACTTGTAGGCTCACTTCAACAAATTTTAATCGAGCAACTACTATACCAATAATTTATTCATCTTCTGCTTCGCATGACTGAGTTCCTGAGTTTTGTCAGCTAGCTAGTAACAAACTTAATGTATTACCTACTCTTTCTATAATCATTTAATATGAATTCACCTTTAGATGAATCTGTAAGTCAGTGACAGTGAAGTAGAGCCTAGCCATCAACTTTTGTGCTTATAACATAACTCACTTTTAGTGCATACACAGAGCTTATATTAATGAAGATAACGAGGATTTGTCTAACTTAAGCCACCCTATTTCAAATAATGTCAGTAAGGATATGGTTAGTATGCATGAGTAACTGTATTCCTGATACGAAAACACAATTATTTTCTCAAGTACATTGTTTATACTCTGGCGTATTGAGAACCTTTACCGAACCACTACTCAGCAAGTGGTTATTATGGCTTAAGAAACCCTTTACCAGCAGTTAGTATACAATAAACGACGGGGAAAGCCTGTGCTGGTGTCATTTTTTTCAGAAGCTTGCTATAGGCTCCCTCTGACTGGCTGAGCCCAGATGATTGCACTGGCTAAATTCTACCTAATTGCTTGGATTAATTTCTGTATATTATTGCAACATGAAAGCAATGAAACTAAACCCTAAAAGAATGGCAGCTATGGTGGAAATTACATTGGCAACAAACTTAGTGTTACACATTTAATTAGTACTTGTTTATATATTGCACGTTAGCTCAGGTAATACTAGCTTTTAGGCTCATCAATAATTGAAATAATATTGTTTATGGTAATAGTCAATGGTGATTGTATTATTACCTAATGAGTGCATTTATTAGAATATTACCACACTGCTGAGTGTTAATTTAAATGAATATAAATAAGTTAAATCCTTTTCACAGTAATAATTTCCACTGCTTCCACTTTCGTGTAGCATGATGCATTTCTTTTGGTCCAATTTGTCGATCTTCCCAAGCTATTCCTCCCGAATATCTTGGATTGAAACAGATGTATCTCTCTCCTTGACCAATAGTGTGGTCATGTAGATCTTCTTGTGGGGTATGGATGGCATGTTTCAGCGGATTTCTTTTGTAGATGTAAAGCCGACCATTAATCAAGTCACTTCCGGTCTTTTCATCCAACTCAATGGGTTGTGGTCGTTCATAAGGAGGTGGAGGCTCTATACACACGTAACCAGGGTAACCAGGCTCCTTTGGAGGTGTGTTGTCATACGGAGGAGGCAGTATTACTGAAGAGTTTTTGACATAATTAATCCTGTTGGGGCTAATTACACTTTCATTTTGAACGAGGAAATTTATGCACGTCTTGTAGGGTAGATCCATTCTGGTTGCTTACTATTTCACTAGCATTTGGTATTGAAGGAAATTTGTCCGGAACATTGTCCTGAAATTGTCTTGGCTGGCTTTCAGATTCATTATCTGCAGGTTGCACTAATTTATCATTCAGTGAAGGCAACGACTGTAGCAATTGAGAGTTTCGAGAGTCTATGTAAGATGACATATTATTGGATTGATCAAGGCTGGGCAAAGCAAGGCTCTCTGATTCAGGTGGCTCATGAATAGGAAAGGATTTGCACGTAAAAAATGCTTTACTTTTGCATTCTTGTGTATAGTTGAGAGTTTGAGTAGCAGAAGCTTTCATTGAATAGTGACTATGGTGGTCTGATGAATGAGTCTCATGGTTTGACTTGGAATTATGAGCTACTTCTTCAGAAGTTAACTGTCTAGTACTGGACCCTTTAATGCATGGCTGACCTGACTGCATTTTGTCAACTTCTTGCACATGGATTCCAGCAGTCTCTCTCTCATGTGGTGTAGTATTTGAATGCTTTCTTGAATTTAGTGGATAATTTTCTTGAGGTATCTGACTTAAATTTTCTTCTGAGAAAGCATTCTTTGGAGATATTGTAAGTACGTCAGCAACCTTAGCATCTCCTGTCTTTGTTGGTATAGGGTCATCACTTTCAACTGGCATCTGAAGAAAGACAATTGATGACCGCTCATTGCAGTGCTCCTGTTGTTCACTGCTTGAGTAAGGAGAGTCAACTTCTTGATCATCTCTGAATCATTGTCTGCACTAATAGGTGTATTTTTTTGTATGGAAAGCAAATCTTTATTTGATCTCTGGTAGAACTTAGCTTTCTTTGTAACTCAGTTTGAGTTTTCTGTGACATTAATTAAAAGGGTAAAGGACGTCCAATAATTTGCATTAACACGACTCTTTACATATAATTCTTGGCTGAGCAGATATAGACAGATAACGTGACAAATCTATGTTACAATTAGCAGTCAATTATAGGCAGTAAAGTTACGAGCATGCATATACTTGGAGCATCAAATTCTATTAGAATGTAAGTGCAAATGTGACTTGAAACTTAATTCACTTTTCTATAAGCATTTGTATTAGCTAGTTTTAAAGATTGTTTTATTAAAGTTTCATTTTTTACTGATGGAAGCATTAGTACTCGGGAAAGACTTTGTAGTAAAGTTCTGTAGACCATAGCGTCAGTTATGAAAAAAGATCAACACCGCGGAGCAGCACCAGATGTCGACTAGTTTGGTAAAAGGTTGTTCAATATAAAGGAAGGGCTGGATGTAAGTGGTAAGGTAAAGTGAGACGGGAATATAAAGTTTCTAGGCAATGTCAAGCACATACAGCACAGAGAGACAGAGGGTGTGCTATAAATGGATTGATTTACTTTGGTCTCTCTCTCTGCTGAAATAATGACACTAGCATTCTTTAACATTCAAGAGTGACAAGATCATTGCACTTTGCATTATTTGCCAACATATGCATTTCTTAAATTGTGTTAGATTCTCTACCTTCAAATAACTAAAGTTTGTTTTGTTTTGCTTGTTGTTATAATTACATGTAGCTGTTTTGGACTATTCTGAAATAACCTTATTTAAAATGAATGACTCCGATCTCTATTGTGTTCAGCTCAGTGTTATTTACAATGACAGTGAGGCCAACTCTCACAATGTTGCTGAAGCTACTTCAGTCTTTCAGGTTCTGCTTCATATTGTTCTTCTACCACTTAGTATCCTTCTTAGTTTACTCTTGATTATCCTCATTGCTGGCAACAAGCAGCTGCAAACCAGCGTTCTGATCATCGCTCTTCAAGTGGTATGTTTAGATTTGATCGGTGAAGTCATGACAGCAGTAAGTGTATTTTCTTCTGCTGGAGGGCATGGATGGGTCTTGGGTTGGCAAGTCTGTACTATTCCTGCCTCACTGTTTTTCCTAATTGCTGTGGCACGCAGTCAGTTGATATGCGTGTTAGCTATAACACACTTCTTGTATGTCTTCGCCCCACATATGTATTCTAGAGTACATAAGAAAATGTCTGCAGGTTTGAGCTTAGTTTCATGGCTAACGGGAGCTATCTATGCTACTATACCTCTTCCAGGAATTTTAGACTGCTACAAATATCAAATTTACTTACACCATTGCATCTTGGATGGTCAATGTAGTGAGACTTGCTCTGAGTCTGAGGTCATTCTTTGGATGACGTCAGTCTTTCCCTTTTTTATTGGATCATTCGTTCTTTATCTCACTCTCTTCTGTAAAGCATGCTACCTCAAGCGAAACTCACAAACAGAAAAAAGTCAGAATATTACAAAGACTATCATGGTATTTTTCTTAATCAGCTTAATCACTCTGCTTTTTACTTGGCCCTTCCACGTGATTACAGTTGTAGTAGAAAATTTCGCCACCTCTGAAGTCCCTGGTATTGTGTTAATGTTGGTGTCAGGTACTTTGAATGACCTGCTGGTTATATTTGATCCCTTATTCATTTTCTGCAATGGGGATGTCAAAAAGGCCTTGAAAACATTTCTCAAGCATCATTTTCCAGTCAAATTTGGTACCAGTAGTTAACTTGTAGGCTCACTTAAACAAATTTTAATCGAGCAACTACTATACCAATAATTTATTCATCTTCTGCTTCGCATGACTGAGTTCCTGAGTTTTGTCAGCTAGCTAGTAACAAACTTATTGTATTACCTACTCTTTCTATAATCATTTAATATGAATTCACCTTTAGATGAATCTGTAAGTCAGTGACAGTGAAGTAGAGCCTAGCCATCAACTTTTGTGCTTATAACAGAACTCACTTTTAGTGCATACACAGAGCTTATATTAATGAAGATAACGAGGATTTGTCTAACTTAAGCCACCCTATTTCAAATAATGTCAGTAAGGATATGGTTAGTATGCATGAGTAACTGTATTCCTGATACGAAAACACAATTATTTTCTCAAGTACATTGTTTATACTCTGGCGTATTGAGACCCTTTACCGAACCACTACTCAGCAAGTGGTTATTATGGCTTAAGAAACCCTTTACCAGCAGTTAGTATACAATAAACGACCGGGAAAAAAGGCAGCCTGTGCTGGTGTCATTTTTTTCAGAAGCTTGCTATAGGCTCCCTCTGTCTGGCTGAGCCCAGATGATTGCACTGGCTAAATTCTACCTAATGCTTGGATTAATTTCTGTATATTATTGTTACACATTCAATTAGTACTTGTTTATATATTGCGCGTTAGCTCAGGTAATACTAGCTTTTAGGCTCATCTTGAACTGGCGGAAATTTGTGCATGTCTTGTAGGGTAGATCCATTCTGGTTGCTTACTATTTCACTAGCATTTGGTATTGAAGGAAGTTTGTCAGGAACATTGTCCTGAAATTGTCCTGGTTGGCTGAAATTGTCCTGAATATAAATAGGCTGTGGTTCACAAGTTCATTTTTTTTCAGAAGCTTGCTATAGGCTCCCTCTGTCTGGCTGAGCCCAGATGATTGCACTGGCTAAATTCTACCTAATGCTTGGATTAATTTCTGTATATTATTGCAACATGAAAGCAATGAAACTAAACCCTAAAAGAATGGCAGCTATGGTGAAAATTACATTGGCAACAAACTTAGTGTTACACATTCAATTAGTACTTGTTTATATATTGCGCGTTAGCTCAGGTAATACTAGCTTTTAGGCTCATCCATAATTGAAATAATATTGTTTATGGTAATAGTCAATGGTGATTGTATTATTACCTAATGAGTGCATTTATTAGAATATTACTACACTGCCGAGTGTAAATTTAAATGAATAAAAGTAAGTTAAATAGTTTTATCACAGTAATAATTTCCACTGCTTCCACTTTCGTGTAGCATAATGCATTTCTTTTGGTCCAATTTGTCAATCTTCCCAAGCTATTCCTCCCGAATATCTTGGATTGAAAGAGATGTATCTCTCTCCTTGACCAATAGTGTGGTCATGTAGATCTTCTTGTGGGGTATGGATGGCATGTTTCAGCGGATTTCTTTTGTAGATGTAAAGCCGACCATTAATCAAGTCACTTCCGGTCTTTTCATCCAACTCAATGGGTTGTGGTCGCTCATAAGGAGGTGGAGGCTCTACACACACGTAGCCAGGGTAACCAGGCTCCTTTGGAGGTGTGTTGTCATACGGAGGAGGCAGCATTGCTGAAGAGTTCTTGACATGACTAATCCTGTTGGGGCTAATTACAATTTCATCTTGAACTGGAGTAAATTTGTGCATGTCTTGTGGGTAGATCCATTCTGGTTGCTTACTATTTCACTAGCATTTGGTATTGAAGGAAGTTTGTCAGGAACATTGTCCTGATATTGTCCTGGTTGGCTTTCAGATTCTTCGTCAGCAGGTGGCACTAATTCATCATTCAGTGAAGGCAACGACTATAGCAATTGAGAGTTTCGAGAGTCTATGTAAGATGACATATTATTGGATTGATCAAGGCTGGGCAAAGCAAGGCTCTCTGATTGAGGTGGCTCATGAATAGGAAAGGATTTGCACGTAAAAAATGCTTCAGTTTTGCATTCTTGTGTATAGTTGAGAGTTTGAGTAGCAGAAGCTTTCATTGAATAGTGACTATGGTGGTCTGATGAATAAGTCTCATGGTTTGACTTAGAATTATGAGCTACTTCTTCATAAGTTAACTGTCTAGTACTAGACTCTTTAATGCATGGCTGACCTGACTGCATTTTGTCAACTTCTTGCACATGGATTCCAGCAGTCTCTCTCTCATGTGGTGTCCTAGAGCTTGTAGTATTTGAATGCTTTCTTGAATTTAGTGGAGAATTTTCTTTACCTTCAAATAACTAAAGATTGTTTTGCTATGCTTGTTGTTATAATTACATGTAGCTGTTTTGGATTATTCTGAAATAACCTTATTTAAAATGAATGACTCCGATCTCTATTGTCCTCAGCTCAGTGTTATTTACAATGACAGTGAGACCAACTCTCACAGTGTTGCTGAAGCTACTGCAGTCTTTCAGGTTCTGCTTCATATTGTTCTCCTACCACTTAGTATCCTTCTTTGTTTACTCTTGATTATCCTCATTGCTGGCAACAAGCAGCTGCAAACTAGCTTTCTGATCATCGCTCTTCAAGTGGTATGTTTAGATTTGACCAGTGAAGTCATGAAAGCAGTAAGTGTATTTTCTTCTGCTGGAGGGCATGGATGGGTCTTGGGTTGGCAAGTCTGTACTATTACTGCCTCACTGTTTTTCCTAATTGCTGTGACACGCAGTCAGTTGATATGCGTGTTAGCTATAACACACTTCTTGTATGTCTTCGCCCCACATATGTATTCTAGAGTACATAAGAAAATGTCTGCAGTTTTGAGCTTAGTTTCATGGCTACTGGGAGCTATCTATGCTACTATACCTCTTCCAGGAATTTTAGACTGCTACAAATATCAAATTTACTTACACTATTGCATCTTGGATGATCAATGTAGTGAGACTTGCTCTGAGTCTGAGGTCATACTTTGGATGACGTCAGCCTTTCCCTTTTTAATTGGATCATTCGTTCTTTATCTCATTCTCTTCTGTAAAGCATGCTACCTCAAGCGAAACTCACAAACAGAAAAAAGTCAGAATATTACAAAGACTATCATGGTATTTTTCTTAATCAGCTTAATCACTCTGCTTTTTACTTGGCCCTTCCACGTGATTACAGATGTAGTAGAAAATTTCACCACCTCTGAAGTCCCGGGTATTGTGCTAATGTTGGTGTCAAGTGCTTTGAACGACTTGCTGGTTATATGTGATCTCTTATTCATTTTCTGCAATGGGGATGTCAAAAAGGCCTTGAAAACATTTCTCAAGCATCATTTTCCAGCCAGATTTAGTACCAGTAGTTAACTTGTAGGCTCACTTATACTCATTTTAATGGAGCAACTACTATACCAATAATTTATTCGTCTTCTGCTTAGCATGACTGAGTTCCTGAGTTTTGTCAGCTAGCTAGTAACCAACTTATTGTATTACCTATTGTTTCTATAATCATTTGATATGAATTCACCTTTAGATGAATCAGTAAGTCAGTGACAGTGAAGTAGAGCCTAGCCATCAACTTTTGTGCTTATAACAGAACTCACTTTTAGTGCATACACAGAGCTTATATTAATGCTGAATGAGATATGAAAATATAACGAGGATTTGTCTAACTTTAGGCCACCCTATTTCAAATAATTTATAAGTCAGTAAGGATATGGTTAGTATGCATGAGTAACTGTATTCCTGATACGAAAACACGATTATTTTCTAAAAGTACGTACATGGTTTATATTCTGGCGTAGTGAGACTCTTTACCGAACCACTACTCAGCAAGTGGTTATGGCGTAAGAAACCCTTTACCAGCAGTAGTATACAATAAACGACGGGGGGGAAAAAAGCCGCCTGTGCTGGTAAAGTGGCCAGTTATGAGTTCGTCAAAGGCTACTTGTATTCAAGGAGGTAAATGCATTTTTAGTACAACTAACTAGTGAGATAAGGTAAATTATTAATTACTGTGGATATATATTCTTGTATACTGTGCGAGATGTAGTCTTACGTGAGCCATAAACTATTTTTTGTATTTATATAGTTATTTTTAGTTCACACACTATGGTAGTACCAACTCATTAGTACTAAATACAAACGGTTATGAGAGAATTTTTTTTATTAGTTCTTTAAAATTGTGAATAAGCCCCAATTGAGCATTAGCACACCAATAGTTGTATGTATGGATTGTACAAAGGTGATATGCAACCTTTTTTAGTGAATTTAACTTTGCTATCCGTTTGTGCTTGAACAAAGATATGTTCAATGATTGAGTAATTCGCTGTGAGATGGCAGACTCTTGTAACGGACCTCCGCTAATTGCAGCTAGAAATGGTTATTTCAGTTGAGCAGAATATGGCTGCTGACTATTAAAGTACGCTTTGATTCATGTGGGTTGTGCATGAATATAATTAGGCTGTGGTTCACAAGTTCATTTTTTTTCAGAAGCTTGCTATAGGCTCCATTGCACTGGCTAAATTCTACCTAATGCTTGGATTAATTTCTGTATATTATTGCAACATGAAAGCAATGAAACTAAACCCTAAAAGAATGGCAGCTATGGTGGAAATTACATTGGCAACAAACTTAGTGTTACACATTTAATTAGGACTCGCTTATATATTGCATGTTAGCTCAGGTAATACTAGCTTTTAGGCTCATCCATAATTGAAATATTGTTTATGGTAATAGTCAATGGTGATTGTATTATTACCTAATGTGTGCATTTATTAGAATATTACCACACTACTGAGTGTAAATTTAAATGAATAAAAATAAGTTAAATAGTTTTCACAGTAATAATTTCCACTGCTTCCACTTTCGTGTAGCATGATGCATTTCTTTGGGTCCAATTTGTCGATCTTCTCAAGCTATTCCTCCCGAATATCTTGGATTGAAACAGATGTATCTCTCTCCTTGACCAATAGTGTGGTCATGTAGATCTTCTTGTGGGGTATGGATGGCATGTTTCAGCGGATTTCTTTTGTAGATGTAAAGCCGACCATTAATCAAGTCACTTCCGGTCTTTTCATCCAACTCAATGGGTTGTGGTCGTTCATAAGGAGGTGGAGGCTCAACACACACGTAGCCAGGGTAACCAGGCTCCTTTGGAGGTGTGTTGTCATACGGAGGAGGCAGCATTGCTGAAGAGTTCTTGACATGACTAATCCTGTTGGGGCTAATTACACTTTCATTTTGAACTGGAGGAAATTTGTGCACGTCTTGTAGGGTAGATCCATTCTGGTTGATTACTATTTCACTAGCATTTGGTATTGAAGGAAATTTGTCAGGAACATTGTCCTGAAATTGTCTTGGTTGGCTTTCAGATTCATTATCTGCAGGTTGCACTAATTCATCATTCAGTGAAGGCAACGACTGTAGCAATTGAGAGTTTCGAGAGTCTATGTAAGATGACATATTATTGGCAAGGCTGGGCAAAGCAAGGCTCTCTGATTGAGGTGGCTCATGAATAGGAAAGGATTTGCACGTAAAAAATGCTTCAATTTTGCATTCTTGTGTATAGTTGAGAGTTTGAGTAGCAGAAGCTTTCATTGAATAGTGACTATGGTGGTCTGATGAATGAGTCTCATGGTTTGACTTGGAATTATGAGCTACTTCTTCAGAAGTTAACTGTCTAGTACTGGACCCTTTAATGCATGGCTGACCTGACTGCATTTTGTCAACTTCTTGCACATGGATTCCAGCAGTCTCTCTCTCATGTGGTGTAGTATTTGAATGCTTTTTTGAATTTAGTGGATAATTTTCTTGAGGTATCTGACTTAAATTTTCTTCTGAGAAAGCATTCTTTGGAGATATTGTAAGTACGTCAGCAATCTCAGCATCTCCTGTCTTTGTTGGTATAGGGTCATCACTTTCAACTGGCATCTGAAGAAAGACAATTGATGACCGCTTATTGCAGTGCTCCTGTTGTTCACTGCTTGAGTAAGGAGTCAACTTCTTGATCATCTCTGAATCATTGTCTGCACTAATAGGTGTATTTTTTTGTATGGAAAGCAAATCTTTATTTGATCTCTGGTAGAACTTAGCTTTCTTTGTAACTCAGTTTGAGTTTTCTGAGACATTAATTAAAAGGGTAAAGGACGTCCAATAATTTGCATTAACACGACTCTTTACATATCATTCTTGGCTGAGCAGATATAGACAGATAACGTGACAAATCTATGTTACAACTAGCAGTCAATTATAGGCAGTAAAGTTACGAGCATGCATATACTTGGAGCATCAAATTCTATTAGAATGTAACTGCAAATGTGACTTGAAACTTAATTCACTTTTCTATAAGCATTTGTATTAGCTAGTTTTTAAGATAATTGTTTTATTAAAGTTTCATTTTTTACTGATGGAAGCATTAGTACTCGGGAAAGACTTTGTAGTAAAGTTCTGTAGACCATAGCGTCAGTTATGAAAAAAGATCAACACCGCGGAGCAGCACCATATGTCGACTAGTTTGGTAAAAGATCGTTCAATATAAAGGAAGGGCTGGATATAAATGGTAAGGTAAAGTTAGACGGGAATATAAAGTTTCTAGGCAATGTCAAGCACAAACAGCACAGAGAGACAGAGGGTGTGCTATAAATGGATTGATTTACTTTGGTCTCTCTCTCTGCTGAAATAATGACACTAGCATTCTTTAACATTCAAGAGTGACAAGATCATTGCACTTTGCACTATTTGCCAACATATGCATTTCTTAAATTGTGTTAGATTCTCTACCTTCAAATAACTAAAGTTTGTTTTGCTATGCTTGTTGTTATAATTACATGTAGCTGTTTTGGACTACTGTATTCTGAAATAACCTTATTTAAAATGAATGACTCTGATCTCTATTGTCCTCAGCTCAGTGTTATTTACAATGACAGTGAGGCCAACTCTCACAATGTTGCTGAAGCTACTGCAGTCTTTCGGGTTCTGCTTCATATTGTTCTTCTACCACTTAGTATCCTTCTTAGTTTACTCTTGATTATCCTCATTGCTGGCAACAAGCAGCTGCAAACTAGCTTTCTGATCATCGCTCTTCAAGTGGTATGTTTAGATTTGACCTATGAAATCATAATAGCAGTAAGTGCATTTTCTTCTGCTGGAGGGCATGGATGGGTCTTGGGTTGGCAAGTCTGTACTATTACTGCCTCACTGTTTTTCCTACTTGCTGTGACACGCAGTCAGTTGATATGCGTGTTAGCTATAACACACTTCTTGTATGTCTTCGCCCCACATATGTATTCTAGAGTACATAAGAAAATGTCTGCAGTTTTGAGCTTAGTTTCATGGCTAACGGGAGCTATCTATGCTACTATACCTCTTCCAGGAATTTTAGACTGCTACAAATATCAAATTTACTTACACTATTGCAGCTTGGATGATCAATGTAGTGAGACTTGCTCTGAGTCTGAGGTCATACTTTTGATGACGTCAGTCATTCCCTTTTTGATTGGATCATTTGTTCTTTATCTCTGTCTCTTCTGTAAAGCATGCTACCTCAAGCGAAACTCACAAACAGAAAAAAGTCAGAATATTACAAAGACTATCATGGTATTTTTCTTAATCAGCTTAATCACTCTGCTTTTTACTTGGCCCTTCCACGTGATTACAGTTGTAGTAGAAAATTTCACCACCTCTGAAGTCCCTGGTATTGTGCTTATGTTGGTGTCAAGTGCTTTGAATGACCTGCTGGTTATATGTGATCCCTTATTCATTTTCTGCAATGGGGATGTCAAAAAGGCCTTAAAAACGTTTCTCAAGCATCATTTTCCAGCCAGATTTAGTACCAGTAGTTAACTTGTAGGCTCACTTCAACAAATTTTAATCGAGCAACTACTATACCAATAATTTATTCGTCTTCTGCTTCGCATGACTGAGTTCCTGAGTTTTGTCAGCTAGCTAGTAACAAACTTATTGTATTAACTACTCTTTCTATAATCATTTGATATGAATTCACCTTTAGATTAATCTGTAAGTCAGTGACAGTGAAGTAGAGCCTAGCCATCAACTTTTGTGCTTATAACAGAACTCACTTTCAGTGCATACACAGAGCTTATATTAATGCTGAATGAGATATGACAATATAACGAGGATTTGTCTAACTTAAGCCACCCTATTTCAAATAATTTAAAAGTCAATAAGGATGTAACTGTATTCCTGATACGAAAACACGATTATTTTCTAAAGTACATTGTTTATATTCTGGCGTAGTGAGACCCTTTACCGAACCACTACTCAGCAAGTGGTTATTATGGCATAAGAAACCCTTTACCAGCAGTAGTATACAATAAACGACGGAAAAAGGCAACCTGTGCTGGTGAAGTGGCCGGTTTTCTGTTTGTCAAAGGCTATTTGTATTCAATAAATGTATTTTTAGTACAGCTAACTAGTGAGATAAGGTAAATTATTAATTACTGTGGATATATATTCTTGTACTGTGCGAGATGTACTCTTATGTGACCCATAAACTATTTTTTATATTTATATAGTTATTTTTAGTTCACACACTATTGTAGTACCAACTCATTAGTACTAAATACAAACTGTTATGAGAGAATTTTTTTTATTAGTTCTTCAAATTGTGAATAAGCACCAATTGAGTATTAGCACACCACTAGTTATATGTATGGATAGTACTACTAGCACACCACTAGTTATATGTATGGATAGTACTACTAGCATACCACTAGTTATATGTATGGATTGTACAAAGGTGATATGCAACCTTTTTTAGTGAATTTAACTTTGCTACCGTTTGTGCTTGAACAAAGATATGTTCAATGATTGAGTAATTCGCTGTGAGATGGCAGACTCTTGTAACGGAGCACCGCAAATTGCAGCTAGAAATGGTTCTTTCAGTGGAGCTCTGCTGAAATAATGACACTAGCATTCTTTAACATTCAAGAGTGACAAGATCATTGCACTATTTGCCAACATATGCATTTCTTAAATTGTGTTAGATTCTCTACCTTCAAATAACTAAAGTTTGTTTTGTTTTGCTTGTTGGTTTAATTACATGGTAGCTGTTTTGGACTATTCTGAAATAACCTTATTTAAAATGAATGACTCTGATCTCTATTGTGTTCAGCTCAGTGTTATTTACAATGACAGTGAGGCCAACTCTCACAGTGTTGCTGAAGCTACTGCTGTCTTTCAGGTTCTGCTTCATATTGTTCTTCTACCACTTAGTATCCTTCTTAGTTTACTCTTGATTATCCTCATTGCTGGAAACATGCAGCTGCGATCCAGCTTTCTGATCATCGCTCTTCAAGTGGTATGTTTAGATTTGACCAATGAAATCATAATAGCAGTAAGTGTATTTTCTTCTGCTGGAGGGCATGGATGGGTCTTGGGTTGGCAAGTCTGTACTATTACTGCCTCACTGATTTTCCTAATTACTGTGACACGCAGTCAGTTGATTTGCGTGTTAGCTATAACACACTCCTTGTATGTCTTTGCGCCACATATGTATTCTAGAGTACATAAGAAAATGTCTGCAGTTTTGAGCTTAGTTTCATGGCTAACGGGAGCTATCTATGCTACTATACCTTTTCCAGGAAATTTAGACTGCTACAAATATCAAATTTACTTACACTATTGCAGCTTGGATGATCAATGTAGTGAGACTTGCTCTGAGTCTGAGGTCATACTTTTGATGACGTCAGTCATTCCCTTTTTTATTGGATCATTTGTTCTTTATCTCTGTCTCTTCTGTAAAGCATGCTATCTCAAGCGAAACTCACAAACAGAAAAAAGTCAGAATATTACAAAGGCTATCATGGTATTTTTCTTAATCAGCTTAATCACACTGCTTTTTACTTGGCCTTTCCACGTGATTACAGTTGTAGTAGAAAATTTCGCCACCTCTGAAGTCCCTGTTGTTGTGCTTATGTTGGTGTCAGGTACTTTGAATGACCTGCTGGTTATATGTGATCCCTTATTCATTTTCTGCAATGGGGATGTCATTTAGTACCAGTAGTTAACTTGTAGGCTCACTTAAACAAATTTTAATCGAGCAACTACTATACCAATAATTTATTCGTCTTCTGCTTGCATGACTGAGTTCCTGAGTTTTGTCAGCTAGCTAGTAACAAACTTATTGTATTACCTACTCTTTCTATAATCATTTGATATGAATTCACCTTTAGATGAATCAGTAAGTCAGTGACAGTGATGTAGAGCCTAGCCATCAACTTTTGTGCTTATAACAGAACTCACTTTCAGTGCATACACAGAGCTTATATTAATGCTGAATGAGATATGAAAGTATAACGAGGATTTGTCTAACTTAAGCCACCCTATTCCAAATAATGTCAGTAAGGATACGGTTACTATGCATGAGTAACTGTATTCCTGATACGAAAACACGATTATTTTCTAAAAGTACATCGTTTATATTCTGGCGTAGTAAGAACCTTTACCGAACCACTGCTCAGCAAGTGGTTATTATGGCGTAAAAAACCCTTTACCAACAGTAGTATACAATAAACGACGGAAAAAAAGGCAACCTGTGCTGGTGAAGTGGCCGGTTTTGAGTTCGTCAAAGGCTATTTGTATTCAAGGAGGTAAATGTATTTTTAGTACAGCTTAAGGTAAATTATTAATTACTGTGGATATATATTCTTGTACTGTGGGAGATGTAGTCTTATGTGACCCATAAACTATTTTTTGTATTTATTGGCGAGCGAGACACTTACAGGGGTAACACAATCGAAAATCGGGGATGTTTGTTTATTTGGCGAGCGAGACATTTACAGGGGTAACACAATTGAAAATCGGGGATGTTTGTTTATTGGCGAGCGAGCGAAGAGAGCGAGACAGTATTAGGGGTGGATAATGCAAAATCGGGTATATGTTATATATATGTATGTATGTATGGATGGTACATATGCTCTTTAAACGCGCGCGCGGAGAACGTTTTTCTCCTAAAAACACGGCTATTTAGGCTTCACTCCAGTTTATTCTGAAACTACAGCATTAAGCAAACCTTACTTAAGCTCCAAAGTATGAGAAAATTCCTGCTAAAACGCTTGTTTTCATGACACAAAAAGTTGATTCGACAGGTTACTATGGCATTGAAGACCCTTTTCCAGACTGAATTTCAAAAACTTCGCCGTTTTATGGGGAGATACGGAGTTCCGGTTGTTGGTTGTCAAGAGCCGTTGGTAGTCAGAATGCCGTAGTATTAATGCTATGGAAGCTACTACTTCTTGAGGGAAGCTGAGATAAGTACGCAATTCCATATTTGTTAGCTAAATATGCAAAATTAACTCTGGCCTTTCTTTTTTGTAGCTAAGAGCTAGTCAACAGTGACTGGTAAATTCAAATAGTCAGATTGGCTCAAATTTGGTACTACAAAAGTTACCACTGCTCAAGAAAATGAGTGTAATAAAGTAATTTTGTATTTGTGTGCTAAAATTGATTGTCTTTTGTTTTTGTAGGTGAGAGCTTGTTGTCAAGAATTCAAGGTAATTCAGATGGTCAAAGTAACTTCAATTTGATACTACAGAAGTTATCAATATTCAAGAATGATGTAAGTAGTAATTCCATAATATTTGTTGGCTAAAATTAATAATAATAACACTGGTTTATTTTTTATCGTAGCTGAGAGCTTGTTCAAGAGTTACTGGTGATTGAGATTATCAGAATTGTTGATGTTTGATACTACAAAAGTTACCATTAATAAGGTAAGAGAGTAATTTTGTACTTGTTTGCTGAAATCAAATGTCATAACTGCTATTATAGTGTTTGCATGAAGTAAGCTAAAACATAGTAACATTTTATGTTACCTAACTATCAGGCTCGCTCGCCATTTGTGCTCAAGCACACCACTAGTTTATTTATTTATTTATATATATGGACGTACGTATGTCATTGTGTACTTTGACCCTCGTGTTTTTGTGTTAGTTATGTGGTCGACCCCGTCCCAAATTGCACTAAACAGAATCCTCTGGTTTATCGATCAGTACCCGTATCACCCTAAAAATTGAATTGTTTACCGTTTGAATTCTTTTGCGGGTGCAGTTTTTCTATTCGAATTAGTGGCGGTGGTAAGACAATGCGCTCTTTGTCATGGTTATGTCATGGTTATAAGCCGTGGCAACAGTATTTACTTGAAAATACATTGTCCACTAGATTACTGCGAAGGTAAGTCTGTGTAGGTGCATGTCCAGTTGTGTCAAAGCATCGTGTGTTACAACTACTACTTAGCTAAAGAATATCACAAAGAAAACTTTTAAATAACGTGTATTGTTTTGTTGTTGTTTTTCCCCTTCAATTCAAGCAGTTGCAGAGAGTTGTTACTATGGCACTGAAATCCCTTTACCTTGTATGCGAAATTTAAAAACTGGACCTTATTTTCAGTAGCTTCAGTGTTAAATCATTCATATAAAAATAGTATAGTCTTTAGGCTCGCTCGCCATTTGTGCTCAAGCACATCACTAGTTTAGATATATGTATGGACGTATGTATGTCATTTTGTACTTTGACCCTCGCGTTTTTGTGTTAGTTATGTGGTCGACCCCGTCCCAAATTGCACTAAACAGAATCCTCTGGTTTATCGATCAGTAACCCCAGTGGGTCACCCTAGAATTGATTGTTCCGTTTGATTCTTTGCGGGTGCATTTAACTTGAAACTTAAGGGACCCTTCCTTTCCTATGTCGGTTAGTGCGGTGGTAAGTCAGTGCGCGTCTTTGGTCATGGTTATAAGCTGTTGGCAACAGGGGTTGAAGTGAACTACTTGTCCCTAGACTACCGCGAAGGAAGTCTGTGTAGGTGCATGTGGTCCTTTTGTGGTGCCAAAGCATTGGTGTTTACCACCACTACTTACTAAAGGAGTATCACAAGAAACTATTTAACAGAACGTGTATTGTTTTTCTTTCCAACATGGTTGCAGAGGGTTGTTACTATGCAACTGAAATCCCTTTACCCTGTCATGCTAAATTTTAAAACGACCCCTTATTTTCAGTACTGCAGTGTTTAAATGTCAAATTCATCATATAAAAATATATAGTCTTTTAGGCTCGCTCGCCATTTGTGCCAAAGCACATCACTAGTTTTTAATTCACAGCGAGCCCCGAGCGAAGCGAGCGAAGCTGACTATCAGTCGTGTTCAATTGAGATTTCAGATATATACTAGTGGTGTGCTTGAGCACAAATGGCGAGCGAGCCTAAAGACTATAATATTTTTATATGAATGATTTTGACTTCTAACACTGGAGCTACTGATAAGGTCCAGTTTTTTAATCTCGCATACAGGGTAAAGGGATTTCAGTGCCATAGTAACAACTCTCTGCAACTGCTTGAATTGAAGGGAAAACAACAACAACAAAACAATACACGTTTATTCTTTAGCTAAGTAGTGGTTGTAACACACAATGCTTTGACAAAACTGGAAATGCACCTACACAGACTTACCTTCGCAGTAGTTGGCGAGCGAGCGTAGCGAGCGAGACACTTACAGGGGTAACACAATCGAAAATCGGGGATGTTTATAAATTTATTTGTATATATGTTTGGACGTACGTATGTCATTTTGTACTTTGACCCTCGCGTTTTTGTGTTAGTTATGTGGTCGACCCCGTCCCAAATTGCACTAAACAGAATCCTCTGGTTTATCGATCAGTACCCGTATCACCCTAGTAATTGAATTGTTTACCGTTTTGAATTCTTTTGCGGGTGCAGTTCAAACTCGAGTTAGTGGCGGTGGTAAATTGTATAGTCTTTAGGCTCGCTCGCCATTTGTGCTCAAGCACATCACTAGTCTAGTGGACAATGTATTTTCAAGTAAATACTGTTGCGCACCGCTTATAACCATGACAAAGAGCGCATTGACTTACCACTGCCACTAACTCGAATAGAAATGGAAGTCCCTTAAGTTTTCAAGTTTGAACTGCACCCGAAAAAGAATTCAAAACGGTAAACAATTCAATTTCTAGGGTGATACGGGTACTGATCGATAAACCAGAGGATTCTGTTTAGTGCAATTTGGGACGGGGTCGACCACATAACTAACACAAAAACGCGAGGGTAAAAGTACAAAATGACATACGTACGTCCAAACATATAATACAAACAAATAAATTTATAAACATCCCCGATTTTCGATTGTGTTACCCCTGTAAGTGTCTCGCTCGCTACGCTCGCTCGCCAATTATATGTAGGTATATGTATGCGTACGTCAAAAAATTACGCCCGCGCTTCTAATTACGTAAGTTAGGTATAGCGTTCACAGTTCCAGTATTTTTCAATTAACGAGCACGGAGAATCCTGCTGCACTGCCTTACGCAACTTTGTTTCAACCAAAAAGTTTATAGCTACTCTCTTTTTGGCGAAAGACTGAATGGCAAATTGTCAAGCTGCGCTTCTTTGCCACTGCTTTCGAAGTTTATTCAGGTAATTCTGTTATTGTTAACTCTTCATGCCTAATCATTGCTATTATTTAGCGATTTCCTTCACAAATCACCTTTACCTATACTCATATATTTACTCGCTCGCCATGCATTTGCGCTATTCGAGCGCACCACTAGTTTATTTATTATCTGTTTATGGGGTTAAGTGAGACTTCTGTTTTAGCCCGCGCTTCTAATTACGTAAGTTAGGTAAAGCGTTCACAGTTCCAGTATTTTTCAATTAACGAGCGCGGAGAATCCTGCTGCACTGCCTTACGCAACTCTGTTTCAACCAAAACGTTTATAGCTACTCTCTTCTTGAAACAATTGTGAAGTCTTTGTCAAGCTGCGCTTTTTTGCCACTGCTTTCGAAGTTTATTCAGGTAATTCTGTTAGTTTAGTCTGGGATCAGAGACTTTAGATTCTCTGATGCTAACTGAGAATGGAAAGGGTTACACTGTGCACTACAGTGAGATGTAATTTCTGTCCTATTTTTCTGTAAAAAGAGTCTGCTCGCTCGCCATGCATTTGCGCTATTCGAGCGCACCACTAGTTTAGTTAGTTTTAGTTCACACACTATTGTAGTACCAACTTATTAGTACTAATTATGAGAGAAATTGTTTTATTAGTTCTTCAAATTGTGAATAAGCACCAATTGAGCATTAGCACACCACTAGTTATATGTATGGATAGTACTACTGGCACATCACTAGTTATATGTATGGATTGTACAAAGGTGATATGCAACCTTTTTTAGTGAATTTAACTTTGCTACCGTTTGTGCTTGAACAAAGATATGTTCAATGATTGAGTAATTCGCTGTGAGATGGCAGACTCTTGTAACGGACCTCCGCTAATTGCAGCTAGAAATGGTTCTTTCAGTGGAGCAGAATATGGCTGCTGACTATTAAAGTACGCTTTGATTCATGTGGGTTGTGCATGAATATCAATAGGCTGTGGTTCACAAGTTCATTTTTTCAGAAGCTTGCTATAGGCTCAATTGCACTGGCTAAATTCTACCTAATGCTTGGATTAATTTCTGTATATTATTGCAACATGAAAGCAATGAAACTAAACCCTAAAAGAATGGCAGATGGTGGAAATTACATTGGCAACAAACTTAGTGTTACACATTTAATTAGGACTTGCTTATATATTGCATGTTAGCTCAGGTAATACTAGCTTTTAGGCTCATCAATAATTGAAATATTGTTTATGGTAATAGTCAATGGTGATTGTATTATTACCTAATGAGTGCATTTATTAGAATATTACCACACTGCTGAGTGTAAATTTAAATGAATAAAAATAAGTTAAATAGTTTTCACAGTAATAATTTCCACTGCTTCCACTTTCGTGTAGCATGATGCATTTCTTTTGGTCCAATTTGTCGATCTTCTCAAGCTATTCCTCCCGAATATCTTGGATTGAAACAGATGTATCTCTCTCCTTGACCAATAGTGTGGTCATGTAGATCTTCTTGTGGGGTATGGATGGCATGTTTCAGCGGATTTCTTTTGTAGATGTAAAGCCGACCATTAATCAAGTCACTTCCGGTCTTTTCATCCAACTCAATGGGTTGTGGTCGTTCATAAGGAGGTGAAGGCTCAACACACACGTAGCCAGGGTAACCAGGCTCCTTTGGAGGTGTGTTGTCATACGGAGGAGGCAGCATTACTGAAGAGTTCTTGACATAATTAATCCTGTTGGGGCTAATTACACTTTCATTTTGAACTGGAGGAAATTTGTGCACGTCTTGTGGGGTAGATTCATTCTGGTTGATTACTATTTCACTAGCATTTGGTATTGAAGGAAATTTGTCAGGAACATTGTCCTGAAATTGTCTTGGTTGGCTTTCAGATTCATTATCTGCAGGTTGCACTAATTTATCATTCAGTGAAGGCAACGACTGTAGCAATTGAGAGTTTCGAGAGTCTATGTAAGATGACATATTATTGGATTGATCAAGGCTGGGCAAAGCAAGGCTCTCTGATTCAGGTGGCTCATGAATAGGAAAGGATTTGCACGTAAAAAATGCTTCAATTTTGAGAGTTTGAGTAGCAGAAGCTTTCATTGAATAGTGACTATGGTGGTCTGATGAATGAGTCTCATGTTTGACTTGGAATTATGAGCTACTTCTTCAGAAGTTAACTGTCTAGTACTGGACCCTTTAATGCATGGCTGACCTGACTGCATTTTGTCAACTTCTTGCACATGGATTCCAGCAGTCTCTCTCTCATGTGGTGTAGTATTTGAATGCTTTCTTGAATTTAGTGGATAATTTTCTTGAGGTATCTGACTTAAATTTTCTTCTGAGAAAGCATTCTTTGGAGATATTGTAAGTACGTCAGCAACCTTAGCATCTCCTGTCTTTGTTGGTATAGGGTCATCACTTTCAACTGGCATCTGAAGAAAGACAATTGATGACCGCTCATTGCAGTGCTCCTGTTGTTCACTGCTTGAGTAAGGAGAGTCAACTTCTTGATCATCTCTGAATCATTGTCTGCACTAATAGGTGTATTTTTTTGTATGGAAAGCAAATCTTTATTTGATCTCTGGTAGAACTTAGCTTTCTTTGTAACTCAGTTTGAGTTTTCTGTGACATTAATTAAAAGGGTAAAGGACGTCCAATAATTTGCATTAACACGACTCTTTACATATAATTCTTGGCTGAGCAGATATAGACAGATAACGTGACAAATCTATGTTACAACTAGCAGTCAATTATAGGCAGTAAAGTTACGAGCATGCATATACTTGGAGCATCAAATTCTAGTTAAAATGTAACTGCAAATGTGACTTGAAACTTAATTCACTTTTCTATAAGCATTTGTATTAGCTAGTTTTTAAGATTGTTTTATTAAAGTTTCATTTTTTACTGACGGAAGCATTAGTACTCGGGAAAGACTTTGTAGTAAAGTTCTGTAGACCATAATGTCAGTTATGAAAAAAGATCAATACCGCGGAGCAGCACCATATGTCGACTAGTTTGGTAAAAGATCGTTCAATATAAAGGAAGGGGTGGATATAAGTGGTAAGGTAAAGTGAAACGGGAATACAAAGTTTCTAGGCAATGTCAAGCACATACAGCACAGAGAGACAGAGGGTGTGCTATAAATGGATTGATTTACTTTGGTCTCTCTCTCTGCTGAAATAATGACACTAGCATTCTTTAACATTCAAAAGTGACAAGATCATTGCACTTTGCACTATTTGCCAACATATGTGACCGTCTACAGGAAAACCGGGCACAATGCGGCAACCTTCGAAAAATTTTTTTTTGCACTTACAGAGTTGTCAGCGTCCAGCTATTGAGCTCTCCAAGTTTTATCGTCGTAGCTTAAGTCGTTCCCACTATAATAGACCTAACCGTTCCCTTCCGACGGCTTGAAACAATACATTTTTAAGAAATCGATCTATCTTTTCTCGATATTTACGCAAGCCGCGTTGTGCCCGGTTTTCCTGTAGACGGTCACATATGCATTTCTTAAATTGTGTTAGATTCTCTACCTTCAAATAACTAAAGTTTGTTTTGTTTTGCTTGTTGTTATAATTACATGTAGCTGTTTTGGACTATTCTGAAATAACCTTATTTAAAATGAATGACTCTGATCTCTATTGTCCTCAGCTCAGTGTTATTTACAATGACAGTGAGGCCAACTCTCACAATGTTGCTGAAGCTACTGCAGTCTTTCGGGTTCTGCTTCATATTGTTCTTCTACCACTTAGTATCCTTCTTAGTTTACTCTTGATTATCCTCATTGCTGGCAACAAGCAGCTGCAAACTAGCTTTCTGATCATCGCTCTTCAAGTGGTATGTTTAGATTTGACCTATGAAATCATAATAGCAGTAGTTGCAATTTCTTCTGCTGGAGGGCATGGATGGGTCTTGGGTTGGCAAGTCTGTACTATTACTGCCTCATTGTTTTTCCTACTTGCTGTGACACGCAGTCAGTCGATATGCGTGTTAGCTATAACACACTTCTTGTATGTCTTCGCCCCACATATGTATTCTAGAGTACATAAGAAAATGTCTGCAGTTTTGAGCTTAGTTTCATGGCTAACGGGAGCTATCTATGCTACTATACCTCTTCCAGGAATTTTAGACTGCTACAAATATCAAATTTACTTACACTATTGCAGCTTGGATGATCAATGTAGTGAGACTTGCTCTGAGTCTGAGGTCCTTCTTTGGATGACGTCAGTCTTTCCCTTTTTTATTGGATCATTCGTTCTTTATCTCACTCTCTTCTGTAAAGCATGCTACCTCAAGCGAAACTCACAAACAGAAAAAAGTCAGAATATTACAAAGACTATCATGGTATTTTTCTTAATCAGCTTAATCACTCTGCTTTTTACTTGGCCCTTCCACGTGATTACAGTTGTAGTAGAAAATTTCGCCACCTCTGAAGTCCCTGGTATTGTGTTAATGTTGGTGTCAGGTACTTTGAATGACCTACTGGTTATATTTGATCCCTTATTCATTTTCTGCAATGGGGATGTCAAAAAGGCCTTGAAAACATTTCTCAAGCATCATTTTCCAGTCAAATTTGGTACCAGTAGTTAACTTGTAGGCTCACTTAAACAAATTTTAATCGAGCAACTACTATACCAATAATTTATTCATCTTCTGCTTCGCATGACTGAGTTCCTGAGTTTTGTCAGCTAGCTAGTAACAAACTTATTGTATTACCTACTCTTTCTATAATCATTTAATATGAATTCACCTTTAGATGAATCTGTAAGTCAGTGACAGTGAAGTAGAGCCTAGCCATCAACTTTTGTGCTTATAACAGAACTCACTTTTAGTGCATACACAGAGCTTATATTAATGAAGATAACGAGGATTTGTCTAACTTAAGCCACCCTATTTCAAATAATGTCAGTAAGGATATGGTGAGTATGCATGAGTAACTGTATTCCTGATACGAAAACACAATTATTTTCTCAAGTACATTGTTTATACTCTGGCGTATTGAGACCCTTCACCGAACCACTACTCAGCAAGTGGTTATTATGGCTTAAGAAACCCTTTACCAGCAGTTAGTATACAATAAACGACGGGAAAAAAAGGCAGCCTGTGCTGGTGTCATTTTTTCAGAAGCATGCTAGAGGCTCCCTCTGACTGGCTGAGCCCAGATGATTGCACTGGCTAAATTCTACCTAATTGCTTGGATTAATTTCTGTATATTATTGCAACATGAAAGCAATGAAACTAAACCCTAAAAGAATGGCAGCTATGGTGGAAATTACATTGGCAACAAACTTAGTGTTACACATTTAATTAGTACTTGCTTATATATTGCACGTTAGCTCAGGTAATACTAGCTTTTAGGCTCATCAATAATTGAAATAATATTGTTTATGGTAATAGTCAATGGTGATTGTATTATTACCTAATGAGTGCATTTATTAGAATATGACCACACTGCTGAGTGTTAATTTAAATGAATAAAAATAAGTTAAATCGTTTTCACAGTAATAATTTCCACTGCTTCCACTTTCGTGTAGCATGATGCATTTCTTTTGGTCCAATTTGTCGATCTTCCCAAGCTATTCCTCCCGAATATCTTGGATTGAAACAGATGTATCTCTCTCCTTGACCAATAGTGTGGTCATGTAGATCTTCTTGTGGGGTATGGATGGCATGTTGCAGCGGATTTCTTTTGTAGATGTAAAGCCGACCATTAATCAAGTCACTTCCGGTCTTTTCATCCAACTCAATGGGTTGTGGTCGTTCATAAGGAGGTGGAGGCTCTACACACACGTAGCCAGGGTAACCAGGCTCCTTTGGAGGTGTGTTGTCATACGGAGGAGGCAGCATTACTGAAGAGTTCTTGACATAATTAATCCTGTTGGGGCTAATTACACTTTCATTTTGAACTGGAGGAAATTTGTGCACGTCTTGTGGGGTAGATCCATTCTGGTTGCTTACTATTTCACTAGCATTTGGTATTGAAGGAAGTTTGTCAGGAACATTGTCCTGAAATTGTCCTGGTTGGCTTTCAGATTCTTCGTCAGCAGGTGGCACTAATTCATCATTCAGTGAAGGCAACGACTATAGCAATTGAGAGTTTCGAGAGTCTATGTAAGATGACATATTATTGGATTGATCAAGGCTGGGCAAAGCAAGGCTCTCTGATTCAGGTGGCTCATGAATAGGAAAGGATTTGCACGTAACAAATGCTTCAATTTTGCATTCTTGTGTATAGTTGAGAGTTTGAGTAGCAGAAGCTTTCATTGAATAGTGACTATGGTGGTCTGATGAATAAGTCTCATGGTTTGACTTGGAATTATGAGCTATTCTTCAGGAGTTAACTGTCTAGTACTGGACTTTTTAATGCATGGCTGACCTGACTGCATTTTGTCAACTTCTTGCACATAGATTCCAGCAGTCTCTCTCTCATGTGGTGTCCTAGAGCTTGTAGTATTTGAATGCTTTCTTGAATTTAGTGGAGAATTTTGTTGAGGTATCTGACTTAAACTTTCTTCTGAGAAAGCATTCTTTGGAGATTTTGTAAGTACGTCAGCAATCTCAGCATCTCCTGTCTTTGTTGGTATAGGGTCATCACTTTCAACTGGCATCTGAAGAGGGACAGCTGATGGCAGTGCTCCTGTTGTGGATCTTCACTGCTTGAGCAAGGAGTCCACTTCTTGATCATCTCTGAATCATTGTAAGCAAATCTTTAAATGATTAGAACTTGACTCTCTTTGTAACTTAGTTTGAGTTTTCTATGACATTAATTAAAAGAGTAAAGGACGTCCAATAATTTGCATTAACACGACTCTTTACATATAATTCTTGGCTGAGCAGATATAGACAGAAAACGTGACAAATCTATGTTACAACTAGCAGTCAATTATAGGCAGTAAAGTTACGAGCATGCATATACTTGGAGCATCAAATTCTAGTTAGAATGTAAGTGCAAATTCACTTTTCTATAAGCATTTGTATTAGATAGTTTTTAAGATTGTTTTATTAAAGTTTCATTTTTTACGACGGAAGCATTAGTACTCGGGAAAGACTTTGTAGTAAAGTTCTGTAGACCATAGGGTCAGTTATAAAAAATATTTATACCGCGGAGCAGCACCAGATGTCGACTAGTTTGGTAAAAGGTCGTTCAATATAAAGGAAGGGCTGAATATAAGTGGTAAGGTAAAGTGAGACGGGAATACAAAGTTTCTAGGCAAAGTCAAGCATATACAGCACAGAGAGACAGAGGGTGTGCTATAACGGGATTGATTTACTTTGGTCTCTCTCTATGCTGAAATATTGACACTAGCATTCTTTAACATTCAAGAGTGACAAGATCTTTGCACTTTGCACTATTTGCCAACATATGCATTTCTTAAATTGTGTTAGATTCTCTACCTTCAAATAACTAAAGTTTGTTTTGTTTTGCTTGTTGTTATAATTACATGTAGCTGTTTTGGACTATTCTGAAATAACCTTATTTAAAATGAATGACTCCGATCTCTATTGTGTTCAGCTCAGTGTTATTTACAATGACAGTGAGGCCAACTCTCACAATGTTGCTGAAGCTACTTCAGTCTTTCAGGTTCTGCTTCATATTGTTCTTCTACCACTTAGTATCCTTCTTAGTTTACTCTTGATTATCCTCATTGCTGGCAACAAGCAGCTGCAAACCAGCTTTCTGATCATCGCTCTTCAAGTGGTATGTTTAGATTTGATCGGTGAAGTCATGACAGCAGTAAGTGTATTTTCTTCTGCTGGAGGGCATGGATGGGTCTTGGGTTGGCAAGTCTGTACTATTACTGCCTCACTGTTTTTCCTAATTGCTGTGGCACGCAGTCAGTTGATATGCGTGTTAGCTATAACACACTTCTTGTATGTCTTCGCCCCACATATGTATTCTGGAGTACATAAGAAAATGTCTGCAGTTTTGAGCTTAGTTTCATGGCTAACGGGAGCTATCTATGCTACTATACCTCTTCCAGGAATTTTAGACTGCTACAAATATCAAATTTACTTACACTATTGCAGCTTGGATGATCAATGTAGTGAGACTTGCTCTGAGTCTGAGGTCCTTCTTTGGATGACATCAGTCTTTCCCTTTTATATTGGATCATTTGTTCTTTATCTCTGTCTCTTCTGTAAAGCATGCTACCTCAAGCGAAACTCATAAACAGAAAAAAGTCAGAATATTACAAAGACTATCATGGTATTTTTCTTAATCAGCTTAATCACTCTGCTTTTTACTTGGCCCTTGCACGTGATTACAGTTGTAGTAGAAAATTTCACCACCTCTGAAGTCCCGGGTATTGTGCTAATGTTGGTGTCAAGTGCTTTGAATGACCTGGTGGTTATATGTGATCCCTTATTCATTTTCTGCAATGGGGATGTCAAAAAGGCTTTGAAAACATTTCTCAAGCATCATTTTCCAGCCAGATTTAGTACCAGTAGTTAACTTGTAGGCTCACTTCAACAAATTTTAATCGAGCAACTACTATACCAATAATTTATTCGTCTTCTGCTTTGCATGACTGAGTTCCTGAGTTTTGTCAGCTAGCTAGTAGCAAACTTATTGTATTAACTACTCTTTCTATAGTCATTTGATATGAATTCACCTTTAGATAAATCAGTAAGTCAGTGACAGTGAAGTAGAGCCTAGCCATCAACTTTTGTGCTTATAACAGAACTCACTTTCAGTGCATACACAGAGCTTATATTAATGCTGAATGAGATATGAAAATATAACGAGGATTTGTCTAACATTGTTTATATTCTGGCGTAGTGAGACCCTTTACTGAACCACTACTCAGCAAGTGGTTATTATTGCGTAAGAAACCCTTTACCAGAAGTAGTATACAATTAAAGACGGGGGGGAAAAAAGCAGCCTGTGCTGGTGAAGTGGCCAGTTTTAAGTTCGTCAAAGGCTATTTGTATTCAAGGAGGTAAATGTATTTTTAGTACAGCTAACTAGTGAGATAAGGTAAATTATTAATTACTGTAGATATATATTCTTGTACTGTGCGAGATGTACTCTTATGTGACCCATAAACTATTTTTTGTATTTATATAGTTATTTTTAGTTCACACACTATTGTAGTACCAACTTATTAGTACTAATCATGAGAGAAATTTTTTTATTAGTTCTTCAAATTGAGAATAAGCACCAATTGAGCATTAGCACACCACTAGCTATATGTATGGATAGTACTACTAGCACACCACTAGTTATATGTATGGATTGTACAAAGGTGATATGCAACCTTTTTTAGTGAATTTAGCGTTGCTATCCGTTTGTGCTTGAACAAAGATATGTTCAATGATTGAGTATTGCGCTGTGAGATGGCAGACTCTTGTAACAAAGCTCCGCAAATTGCAGCTAGAAATGGTTCTTTCAGTTGAGCAGAATATGGCTGCTGACTATTAAAGTACGCTTTGATTCATGTGGGTTGTGCATGAATATAAATAGGCTGTGGTTCACAAGTTCATTTTTTTTCAGAAGCTTGCTATAGGCTCCCTCTGTCTGGCTGAGCCCAGATGATTGCACTGGCTAAATTCTACCTAATGCTTGGATTAATTTCTGTATATTATTGCAACATGAAAGCAATGAAACTAAACCCTAAAAGAATGGCAGCTATGGTGAAAATTACATTAGCAACAAACTTAGTGTTACACATTCAATTAGTACTTGTTTATATATTGCGCGTTAGCTCAGGTAATACTAGCTTTTAGGCTCATCCATAATTGAAATATTGTTTATGGTAATAGTCAATAGTGATTGTATTATTACCTAATGAGTGCATTTATTAGAATATGACCACACTGCGGAGTGTAAATTTAAATGAATAAAAATAAGTTAAATAGTTTTATCACAGTAATAATTTCCACTGCTTCCACTTTCGTGTAGCATGATGCATTTCTTTTGGTCCAATTTGTCGATCTTCCCAAGCTATTCCTCCCGAATATCTTGGATTGAAACAGATGTATCTCTCTCCTTGACCAATAGTGTGGTCATGTAGATCTTCTTGTGGGGTATGGATGGCATGTTGCAGCGGATTTCTTTTGTAGATGTAAAGCCGACCATTAATCAAGTCACTTCCGGTCTTTTCATCCAACTCAATGGGTTGTGGTCGTTCATAAGGAGGTGGAGGCTCTACACACATGTAGCCAGGGTAACCAGGTTCCTTTGGAGGTGTGTTGTCATACGGAGGAGGCAGCATTACTGAAGAGTTCTTGACATGACTAATCCTGTTGGGGCTAATTACACTTTCATCTTGAACTGGAGTAAATTTGTGCATGTCTTGTAGGGTATATCCATTCTGGTTGCTTACTATTTCACTAGCATTTGGTATTGAAGGAAGTTAGTCAGGAACATTGTCCTGAAATTGTCCTGGTTGGCTTTCAGATTCTTCGTCAGCAGGTTGCACTAATTCATCATTCAGTGAAGGCAACGACTATAGCAATTGAGAGTTTCGAGAGTCTATGTAAGATGACATATTATTGGATTGATCAAGGCTGGGCAAAGCAAGGCTCTCTGATTCAGGTGGCTCATGAATAGGAAAGGATTTGCACGTAAAAAATGCTTCAATTTTGCATTCTTGTGTATAGTTGAGAGTTTGAGTAGCAGAAGCTTTCATTGAATAGTGACTATGGTGGTCTGATGAATAAGTCTCATGGTTTGACTTAGAATTATGAGCTACTTCTTCAGAAGTTAACTGTCTAGTACTGGACTCTTTAATGCATGGCTGACCTGACTGCATTTTGTCAACTTCTTGCACATGGATTCCAGCAGTCTCTCTCTCATGTGGTGTCCTAGAGCTTGTAGTATTTGAATGCTTTCTTGAATTTAGTGGAGAATTTTGTTGAGGTATCTGACTTAAACTTTCTTCTGAGAAAGCATTCTTTGGAAATTTTGTAAGTACATCATCACTTTCAACTGGCATCTGAAGAGGGACAACTGATAACCGCTCATTGCAGTGCTCCTGTTGTGGATCTTCACTGCTTGAGTAAGGAGTCAACTTCTTGATCATCTCTGAATCATTGTCTGCACTAATAGATGTATTTTTCCCCCTTTTTTGATGGAAAGCAAATCTTTAAATGACCTCTGGTAGAACTTGACTCTCTTTGTAACTTAGTTTGAGTTTTCTGTGACATTAATTAAAAGGGTAAAGGACGTCAAATAATTTGCATTAACACAACTCTTTACACATAATTCTTGGCTGAGCAGATATAGACAGAAAACGTGACAAATCTATGTTACAACTAGCAGTCAATTATAGGCAGTAAAGTTACGAGCATGCATATACTTGGAGCTTCAAATTCTAGTTAGAATGTAAGTGCAAATTCACTTTTCTATAAGCATTTGTATTAGCTAGTTTTTAAGATTGTTTTGTTAAAGTTTCATTTTTTACTGACGGAAGCATTGGTACACGGGCATGACTTTGTAGTAAAGTTCTGTAGACCATAGGGTCAGTTATGAAAAAGATCTATACCGCGGAGCAGCACCAGACCCAGAGACCCCTCGATAGGTTGGTCTAAGGTCGTAAAAAGATACCGGCAAGACAATCCAGGTCTGATGGCGGTAAGGGGTTGTCACAGTTCGGAAACCACAAGAGCGGTACCTTTCAAACGAGCCATAACCAAGCTAGCACCACTCGTGATGATTGATACTTCAGAAGACAAGAAACCTTGACTACCACCTTGCCGCCCAGTATGTTCGGGACTGCTATAGTCACCGAAGGCACACAGAACTATTTAGCTAATTAGCAACGTACTCTTAACAATTAGCAAGCTATTCACACATACAAATTACTTTATAATTATATTCATAGATTAACCACTCATGCTTTCCTGTATCATTTCACTTATAGGCAGCCTGCTAGCTCTGCCTCTTTGGTGCTGATAACTATTGTTTGTGTTATTATTCTATAACCTAACATAGTTCACTAAAGGGAAGTGGACTCTCCCCCATGAGTCTTTAAGGCCGTCAACTTTATGAGCGGTGCAGTGCATTATTCTGAGCCAGTGCACTGAGTTGTCGATACTTTACCAAATCCTACATTGCGAGTGGGCCTTACAACCCCACGTAGACTTTCTCTGTCCATCCATTGTAGGTCGGCCTTCCGATGAATAAGTCTCATGGTTTGACTTAGAATTATGAGCTACTTCTTCAGAAGTTAACTGTCTAGTACTGGACTCTTTAATGCATGGCTGACCTGACTGCATTTTGTCAACTTCTTGCACATGGATTCCAGCAGTCTCTCTCTCATGTGGTGTCCTAGAGCTTGTAGTATTTGAATGCTTTCTTGAATTTAGTGGAGAATTTTCTTGAGGTATCTGACTTAAACTTTCTTCTGAGAAAGCATTCTTTGGAGATTTTGTAAGTACATCATCACTTTCAACTGGCATCTGAAGAGGGACAACTGATAACCGCTCATTGCAGTGCTCCTGTTGTGGATCTTCACTGCTTGAGTAAGGAGTCAACTTCTTGATCATCTCTGAATCATTGTCTGCACTAATAGATGTATTTTTTCCCCTTTTTTGATGGAAAGCAAATCTTTAAATGATCTCTGGTAAAACTTGACTCTCTTTGTAACTTAGTTTGAGTTTTCTGTGACATTAATTAAAAGGGTAAAGGACGTCCAATAATTTGCATTAGCACGACTCTTTACACATAATTCTTGGCTGAGCAGATATAGACAGATAACGTGACAAATCTATGTTACAACTAGCAGTCAAAGTTACGAGCATGCATATACTTGGAGCATCAAATTCTAGTTAGAATGTAAGTGCAAATTCACTTTTCTATAAGCATTTGTATTAGCTAGTTTTTAAGATTGTTTTGTTAAAGTTTCATTTTTTACTGACGGAAGCATTTGTACTCGGGAAAGACTTTGTAGTAAAGTTCTGCAGACCATAGGGTCAGTTATGAAAAATATTTATACCGCGGAGCAGCACCAGATGTCGACTAGTTTGGTAAAAGGTCGTTCAATATAAAGGAAGGCCTGGATGTAAGTGGTAAGGTAAAGTGAGACGGGAATATAAAGTTTCTAGGCAATGTCAAGCACATACAGCACAGAGAGACAGAGGGTGTGCTATAAAGGGATTGATTTACTTTGGTCTCTCTCTCTGCTGAAATAATGACACTAGCATTCTTTAACATTCAAGAGTGACAAGATCTTTGCACTTTGCACTATTTGCCAACATATGCATTTCTTAAATTGTGTTAGATTCTCTACCTTCAAATAACTAAAGATTGTTTTGCTATGCTTGTTGTTATAATTACATGTAGCTGTTTTGGATTATTCTGAAATAACCGTATTTAAAATGAATGACTCCGATCTCTATTGTCCTCAGCTCAGTGTTATTTACAATGACAGTGAGACCAACTCTCACAGTGTTGCTGAAGCTACTGCAGTCTTTCAGGTTCTGCTTCATATTGTTCTCCTACCACTTAGTATCCTTCTTTGTTTACTCTTGATTATCCTCATTGCTGGCAACAAGCAGCTGCAAACTAGCTTTCTGATCATCGCTCTTCAAGTGGTATGTTTAGATTTGACCAGTGAAGTCATGAAAGCAGTAAGTGTATTTTCTTCTGCTGGAGGGCATGGATGGGTCTTGGGTTGGCAAGTCTGTACTATTACTGCCTCACTGTTTTTCCTAATTGCTGTGACACGCAGTCAGTTGATATGCGTGTTAGCTATAACACACTTCTTGTATGTCTTCGCCCCACATATGTATTCTAGAGTACATAAGAAAATGTTTGCAGTTTTGAGCTTAGTTTCATGGCTACTGGGAGCTATCTATGCTACTATACCTCTTCCAGGAATTTTAGACTGCTACAAATATCAAATTTACTTACACTATTGCATCTTGGATGATCAATGTAGTGAGACTTGCTCTGAGTCTGAGGTCATACTTTGGATGACGTCAGCCTTTCCCTTTTTAATTGGATCATTCGTTCTTTATCTCATTCTCTTCTGTAAAGCATGCTACCTCAAGCGAAACTCACAAACAGAAAAAAGTCAGAATATTACAAAGACTATCATGGTATTTTTCTTAATCAGCTTAATCACTCTGCTTTTTACTTGGCCCTTCCACGTGATTACAGATGTAGTAGAAAATTTCACCACCTCTGAAGTCCCGGGTATTGTGCTAATGTTGGTGTCAAGTGCTTTGAACGACTTGCTGGTTATATGTGATCTCTTATTCATTTTCTGCAATGGGGATGTCAAAAAGGCCTTAAAAATATTTCTCAAGCATCATTTTCCAGCCAGATTTAGTACCAGTAGTTAACTTGTAGGCTCACTTATACTCATTTTAATGGAGCAACTACTATACCAATAATTTATTCGTCTTCTGCTTTGCATGACTGAGTTCCTGAGTTTTGTCAGCTAGCTAGTAACAAACTTATTGTATTACCTACTGTTTCTATAATCATTTGATATGAATTCACCTTTAGATGAATCAGTAAGTCAGTGACAGTGAAGTAGAGCCTAGCCATCAACTTTTGTGCTTATAACAGAACTCACTTTTAGTGCATACACAGAGCTTATATTAATGCTGAATGAGATATGAAAATATAACGAGGATTTGTCTAACTTAAGCCACCCTATTTCAAATAATTTAAAAGTCAGTAAGGATATGGTTAGTATGCATGAGCAACTGTATTCCTGATACGAAAACACGATTATTTTCTAAAAGTACATGGTTTATATTCTGGCATAGTGAGACCCTTTACCGAACCACTACTCAGCAAGTGGTTATGGCATAAGAAACCCTTTACCAGCAGTAGTATACAATAAACGACGGGGGGGAAAAAGCCGCCTGTGCCGGTAAAGTGGCCAGTTATGAGTTCGTCAAAGGCTACTTGTATTCAAGGAGGTAAATGCATTTTTAGTACAACTAACTAGTGAGATAAGGTAAATTATTAATTACTGTGTATATATATTCTTGTACTGTGCGAGATGTAGTCTTACGTGAGCCATAAACTATTTTTTGTATTTATATAGTTATTTTTAGTTCACACACTATTGTAGTACGTATACCAACTCATTAGTACTAAATACAAACTGTTATGAGAGAATTTTTTTTATTAGTTCTTTAAAATTGTGAATAAGCACCAATTGAGCATTAGCACACCACTAGTTGTATGTATGGATTGTACAAAGGTGATATGCAACCTTTTTTAGTGAATTTAACTTTGCTATCCGTTTGTGCTTGAACAAAGATATGTTCAATGATTGAGTAATTCGCTGTGAGATGGCAGACTCTTGTAACGGAGCTCCGCAAATTGCAGCTAGAAATGGTTCTTTCAGTTGAGCAGAATATGGCTGCTGACTATTAAAGTACGCTTTGATTCATGTGGGTTGTGCATGAATATAATTAGGCTGTGGTTCACAAGTTCATTTTTTTTCAGAAGCTTGCTATAGGCTCCATTGCACTGGCTAAATTCTACCTAATGCTTGGATTAATTTCTGTATATTATTGCAACATGAAAGCAATGAAACTAAACCCTAAAAGAATGGCAGCTATGGTGGAAATTACATTGGCAACAAACTTAGTGTTACACATTTAATTAGGACTCGCTTATATATTGCATGTTAGCTCAGGTAATACTAGCTTTTAGGCTCATCCATAATTGAAATATTGTTTATGGTAATAGTCAATGGTGATTGTATTATTACCTAATGTGTGCATTTATTAGAATATTACCACACTACTGAGTGTAAATTTAAATGAATAAAAATAAGTTAAATAGTTTTCACAGTAATAATTTCCACTGCTTCCACTTTCGTGTAGCATGATGCATTTCTTTGGGTCCAATTTGTCGATCTTCTCAAGCTATTCCTCCCGAATATCTTGGATTGAAACAGATGTATCTCTCTCCTTGACCAATAGTGTGGTCATGTAGATCTTCTTGTGGGGTATGGATGGCCATTGACCAGGTCTACCCTGGTATGAACTGACAAACTTTTATCATCGCATACACACAATCGCGCATGTACATTATAACCGCCGGCAAACTGTGTTGTCTGGCGACGCATTGTAACCGTTGTTAGTGCTTTTAAAAATACTTTTAACCAGATTACTTTTACTGAGTATTATTGTGTTTGGTAATAATAACACAAGGAGCACTCTGGTCCTTCGAGAAACTATAGCTACAAATAGCTAAAACCATTCCCACTATTGCACTAGCCGATTGTGGAGAGGGAGCTTGTGAAAGCCATCCTTGCCCCCTTCATTGGTCCTTCGAGCCGGATACCCAAACAAAGTAACGGGTGACTACTAGCTAGGATTGAATCAACGAATCATCGAACAAACCTAACGGTCCGTCTTAGCGACCAAACGAACAGTTAAAACAAGGTTGTACGGCAAAACTCTGATCAAGTTACAACCTAACCATTAACTGAGTCTCAACAGTCGTCTTCAAGGAATAGACAAAATGTCTTCGCCAGAAGTAGACGAAATCATGATGTTAGACGACGTCACAACTATCAAGAGAAAGCGTACTGCTAACCAAAGAAATATTACGAAGCACAAACGACGCTTGGATGATTATCGCAAAACGAACCTTGATAAAATTAATGCTGAAGACATTAAGCATCAACTAGAGGAAATCGAACATATCGAAAACGTATATCAAGTACTCAGCCAAAGATACATTGAAGTATTTCCCGATGAATCCACCCCAGCAGATGCGATTCAAAAGGAAGAAAAGATCGCGGACGATAACCTCAGGCAATTAGAACTAATCAGGAAAGCATATATTGACTTGCTCGATCGAAAGATGCTGTATAAACTCTCTTTTGAAATACACACAAAAGCTTCCAACCTCATTACAGTACCAGCACCCAAATCAAATTACTGGAA
>WLWD01002482.1_pt1 | contig 106756 bp, 61 predicted proteins | sample 6712731 | NCBI WGS metagenome assembly WLWD01 (sample SAMN12718690, study PRJNA576275) | sponge metagenome | isolation source: marine sponge | host: Mycale hentscheli | place: New Zealand: South Island, Marlborough, Capsize Point | collected 2014-11-01 | reverse complement strand
AAACAATAACAAATCCATCACCGTGCGAATGGACAGGTTTTAAAGCGTATAAGGACAGCTAAGACGGTTTTTTCGATAAAAAAGGATTGATCCATCACTAAAGTGAGGGGTGTCGGGCCTGCAGGTATCTTCTGACGAGTAAAGCGGCATACATCACCCCCAAATAGCTATCTGACCTCCAGTAGGAATAGCTACACTTCATTATTTTGCAAAATGAATTGCTTCTATTAAACTATAATATGCAATAAAATAAATTGCTGTTACTGCTGATAATATACAAAATCTGTATACTTCAATGGCATGATGAACAAAACTATTTTCATCAGAATGGTTTAGCTATACCAGTGGATCTAGAACCATATAGCTATATAGCTACTCTGAGACTTGACAAATTCATAATCTTGTAACTGGACTAGATAATAGATAATACAAACAACGCAGTGATTTATAATAATGGTATGTATAAGTTACTGATATGACATCCAGACTTTATCCCTACCATGGTAAAATTGTATGTGAAAACTGTATAACAGACATTAAATGTTGCACTAAAGTGAACTAAGTTTTCCAGTCAGTTTTCCGTCAGAATGGTTTAGCTATACCAGTGAATCTAGAACTTTACAGCTACATAGATATTCTGAGACGTGTAACTAGACTAGATAATACAAACAATGCAGTGATTTCATAATGGTATCTATAAGTTACTGATACGACATCCAGACTTTATTCCTACCATTGTAACATTGTATGTGAAAACTGTATAACAGACTCTAACGTTGCACTAAGGTCAATTGATAGTTTTCCAGTTACTCAACAGAGAAGATATTTTTTGGGTTATTATTCAATTGTAGGCTTTATTTGATGTGGCTATAGCTATAGTGTCTTTGAAGTATGACACATGTGTATACGTGATCGCTACTTGGATTTATCATAAGTCTTAAGTGTACAATTAGATTATTAGTAGTACAAATAACGACAGCCTGAGCTTCCCAAGTCAGGCAAATTAAAAAAAAAATCCCACTCTATGACTGCTTCTACATTTCCTTGCTGTAACTGTAACAGCAACACAACAACTTAAGTTGCTTTTCTCTGGTGGCTAAAAGTATTTTCCTTTCAAATTCTGTAATGAATATTTCAGGGTAGAGGGACTAACTGTGCCCAACATTTCTATAACTAGTTAGTTTAGATCTATACTCTGCACACTTCTTCACTTGACTGGCTTTCTTAGCATGTTTTTTTCTTTGAAGATATCAGGGGAAATTTTATCCTATTCTGAAGTCTACCACTGTTCCATGAAACAAAGGTCATTACTTTTAGCTTTTGGCACCAGACCTCGACACACCATATGGATACTGTACATAAAGCTTATGACAAAAGTACAATACTTTTGATGCTGCTTTCTCATTGATCTTTAGCAGAAATTCTCATTTCAATATCTAGCATTTAACAATGTCTCAAATTTTAAGAAAGATGAATACATAAACTATAATGTATGGAACGATGAATACGCCATGAAATAATTCAGGAATTAAAGGAGTAGGTGAGTGTACAATGTAACGAAGGTGCAATATTCTTTTCTCAGGATACAAAATAATAAAAAAACATGATGAATGTGTAAATTAATAATTCACACAAAACAACAAATATTTTTCTCCAGCATTATGATCAGACATTCTGCTATCCGTCATCAAAGTTAGAAGTGTAGTGTCTAGGAATTTTCCGTAGACTTCATAATGAACAACCTTATCATGCCATCTTCTCCTAGAGAAACTTCACTTGACCTCCTCTAAATCTAAAATAACAAAATAAAAACAACAAACAAACAAACACATAAACAAAAAAGACTGATAATCATGTGTTTGTTGTCTGGGTTTCATACACACTGTAGAGTAGATAGAAACCTAACCTCCGCCTCCCCAAGATGGAACCTCCCTTCCTCAGAATTTTTGAAAGTTAATAATTATAGTAATTAGATTACAGTGAGTTGTAACATCATGCTGTGATTGATTAAATGTTGATCAGTATGAATACTCTCATGTAGCAGAGTTTGATACAGAAAAATGGAGGGGGAAACTGAAAAATTTCCCTCTCAAACAGAGTTCTTCCCCCCTCCCCTCCCCAACTATAGCCGTTCTTCTCCATGTATTCAGTGTTGGACGTAGGAACAGGAATTGGGCAAGGGGAAGGAGGGGTGTCGGTGTTTGAGGGTGGGGCTACACAGATTTAGATGTGTACACATGCTGTAAATTACAAACGGATAAACAAAAAAAAAATCATATCAAATCGACTCATAAATCATATATCTTATTTTCTCTTTCTGGAGTGGGGGGGGGGAGGGGGGATGGGGAGTTGAGGGAAAAGTGGGGGGAAGACTTGTGCATCAAAGTAAAAATGGTTTAAATTGGTTGTGCTCAAGAACTACATGTGGGCACATTGGAGCATTCATCATGCAGCGTTCAGTATGGGAGAATATTGAATGCTCGTGTGATTCAGAAATTCTTATACTCAGTAATTACTATACCCACTTTCATAACAAAATGTGGACATATATTTAGCATGTGGGTATTCAGGGGTTCATTTAGGATTTAGGGGGAGCCAGGGTGGTGCTCGCCCTCTCCCCTCCCTTGAAGGCGTTTCGTCCCCCCTTGAAATATTTTAAACTTTCGTAAGCAAAAAAGCAAAGTTAAAATGTGAATGATGAAGATTGTAAATGATTAAATCACAAGTCCTCTACTATCTTAATTATGTACAAAAGTTATGACCCCTAAGATAGTGAAAGCTCAGTCTTGCCCCCCCCCCCCCTCCCTAGATTAATTCCAAAATGAACCCCTGAGTATTGGGGATTGGAGGGGGAAGTTAAACCAACAAACACATCCATCTCTTTATGGTCATGGCAACCAGTAGAACCATCATGAACAGCAAAAGTCATCTACTAGGCAGCTATAAGGATACTCAGCTCACTATGGTTGGAAACAACCAACCTCTCTGTATTCTAATGTGTTTATATATGAGATTAAACAATTACAATATATATGAGTTCACTCAATTATGGTGTAGATTGTGTAATAAAGTGCTTTAATTAGAGAAAACACCTATCACATAATTGTTATAGTTCACAGTCACACATATCTTAATGATATTCTGTGAGATATCTACTCCATACTGAACTCCATTAGAGTTAGCTCATTAACCCTCTCGTTCCCAAATTGTTTGGACGCGCGCGGAAAAATCTAATCTTCCACCGCGGAATAGTGCATTACCGTTTTATTTTTTTAACTCGATGCTGGCTGGGAAAACCCCATAGCAACCATATATCACTAAATAGACCAAGAGTTTGGGATTCCCCTCATTTTTTGATTGAGAAAATTGAATAATATTTAAGCCATCTACTAATACTTCCAAAAAAAAAATTTTTCCCCCCCAAAAAATCCACTTTTCCCATCAATAAAAAAATAAAATAAAATAGAAATAATATTGTTTGATGCATTTTATACCAATATTATATTAGTTCAACAATAAAATATGTTGTTTGTTGTGTGTGGTGCTGATTGTGATCATGTAGGAGACATCTATGAGTGTCCACAAGGAACGTATGCCATCGGACGTCGAGCTCCACTACAAAACAATTTCATATACACAAAAACACAAACAACAAAGATATTTGTAATACAAACAACAAATTATTCATGATCCTATATAATTGCAAACTTTATGATGTATTGTATGCGGTTTCATACAGGATTTTTGTTTGGGGTGGGGCTCCGAGTGTACTTCGCCACACCCATTTTTTGGAACCTACACTACTTTGATGCACATCTTTGCATACGAGTCTATACTTCACACTGATGATCAGTGTTCGGTCCTATGCACTAAAGGCTCAGTTATGATAGGAACATAATGGGATACAATATCAGACTAAAAATAAATGCTTCCTAAATGTTCATTTCTATTCAACTCCCAAAATTCTAGGGGGGAACCCAGCGCTAGCCTCCCACTGTATGAACCCCTGGTATGTATACTCCACACTGTACATGAGAGAAACAATCGTTGTATTGAGAAAGTGTAATTTGAAAATGAAAAGCAGTACAAGCACACACGTGGAATTCAACTTACCCGGCATGGATGGTGGCATAGACTGAACGATCCCTCCCATAGGATCCGGAACCTCCATACAATACCAAAAAAACACAAGACAACAATGATATTTGTAACATAACAGCTGGCCTCGCTGAATTGCCCCCCCCCCCTCCCCCGTCATTACTTTTCACTGACATTCTTGTACCATAACCCCCCCTCCCCCGTCATTACTTTTCACTGACATTCTTGTACCATAACCCCCCCAGCCCTAGCTGGACACCCAAATATCAGTAAGTTGAAATGAAATTCAACTTACCCGGCATGGATGATGTCACAGACCGAAAAAGACCACCGAGTTCGTTCTCTCTCAGGTTGGATCCGGAAGTGCCACATACTGTTTGTTCATGGTTGCTCTCTCTCTCTTTCCACAAATGCACGCACACACATACACACACACACACACACAAGAAAGAAGAAGCTACAGGTGAATACAGATCATAAAAATAAATGTATAATTTATTATACATAAATTGACTGGTGTACACACACACACACACACACACATGAAATTCAACTTACATGGGCATAGTAGTCACGATCCAAAAAGATCCAGAGTTCCCTCCCAGGTTGTATACGGAAGTGCCACATACTGTTTGTCCACGGTTGCTCTCTCTCATTCCACAAATGCACACACACACACATACACACACACACACACTAGAAAAAAAAAGATACAGGTGAATACAGATCATAAAAATAAATGTATAATATAAATTGACTGGTGTACACACACACACATACATGAAATTCAACTTACATGGGCATAGTAGCCCCGATTGGAAAAGCCCCCCCCCCCCCCCCCCCCGAGTTCGTTCCCTCCCCGGTTAGATCTGGAAGCGCCAGAATAACATTTCAACTCCACGCACACACATATACATCGAGTGTGAAGCTCCACTACAACACCACAAAAACACAGACAACGACAACGACAATAACAATACATATTACAACTTTTGGGATGTTCAGGGGGGGGGGGGAGCAGCCACAAATATCAAAGTCTGTGGTCCTTCACACAAAAGATTATGGAATATCAATGGGTGTGTTGTCATCTTTCTTCCACTCTCCCCCTACCTCATCCACCCAACTCTTGTTCTTCGGTTCCCGCCTTCTCCGACCGCGAGGACGTCCAGGAGGAGCCACTTCCTCTTCTTCATCACTGGAACCTGCTGCCTATTCGTGTTTCATCATTGGAAGACTCAGGTCCGGTATCCTCTCCTTCATTACTGGAAGACTCTGCTCCTGTCGCCTCATCTGCGTAATCGGGTCGGTGACTGCATTCACATCTGGTCCTAGTAGTATATGTGGTAAAAAAAATTTTTTTAATTTTTTTGAAAATTTGAATTTGTTCAAAAAACCACAAGCCACTTTCAAATCTCAAAACTCAATGAAATATATATATATTATAGCTAAACAGCTTACTCTATCTCAATATAGCTATAAATAAGTCCTTTCCACAACAGAAGCTTGCTATTTTTCAAGAAAAAGACAAGAGAAAGACAAGCTTACCTCGATCATCTTCTTGACTCCCATTTTCAGTATCAGAGTTGACGGGGTCTGGTCCACCAACCCTGATACAGGGCCTCCTATAGCCCTAGATGTTGTCTCCCTTCTCTCCGCTTGATCCTGAGTCGCTAGAGTCAGCATCAAGCAAGTCTAAAACTTGCACCGCATTGTAACTTCTAGACGCCATCTTCAAAAAAATGACTTTGAAAAAATTTTTTTTTTGCATAGTTACCGGGGTCACACGACACGCTCACTTTTTTCCTATGATGTAATAAGCATTACCTAAGACTGTACGTAATAGGGAGGTCCCCAGTTGAACTGGCGATTTTATAAAAAATGGAGAAGACAGTAAGTCAAACCGCAAAGTCTTGGTCGGCAAAGAAGCGGTTGTTTCAATGTGTTATGGAAGGCTACTGAGCTCAAGCAATTTTTTGCTGCTTCTACAAAGCTCTGGAGATTACTGGATCCATAAATGAAGCTGCTGTGAAGAAGGTAACTTTTTTTAAAATTCGACGGAGAACCGATGTTTTTTTTTTTTGCCGAGGAAGAAATAAACGCAACTGCTGTGGGGTACTGTCGAAGCAGTCCTGGCTGAAAGCTATTTTAGATGCTTCTCCAATGCATTGGGCACCTGTGTATGCAATCTGAAGGTTCTAGCTATAAAGTAACTATTTTTAAAAATTCGGAGAAGTCAATCGGTCTTCACCCGCTTCAAAGCGGGATTGGGAACGAAAGGGTTAAACCTTATTACTAATAAGTCCACAATAATTACCAACTCTACAATTAAGCAAGTATGTGTGTGAAGTTAAAACTCCCTGTAAATGCATTTATAAAACCAGATCAAACGAAGTATATATTAGAGATGATATATGGCTTACAATTAGATTGTGCAATAAAGTGTGTGTTTTAGTTCACTGGCATAATGAAGCACCATAAGTGCGAACCTTCAGCGCTGTGGGACGACATCCCAACTAAATTGGTGGGGCCGCCCACATTCCAGGAACTATGAATTGAACATTATATGTTTGTGCTTGTTTTGGATTCAGTTACATGTATTTTCGGTTATGGGACTTAGTTAATTTTTAAAGTCATGTCACCTGTGTGTGTCTACATCTTGTTGTTCATTGTTGTGTTGTCCGGGCTGTGCATATAAGACTTCGTGTTTTGTGTGTGCAGTCAGTCAGTTCTCAGCTGCCAATTGTGCCATCTGATCTCGTTAGATTAAACTAGTATAATCCTGAGTCCACCTTTCGAGGGGGGGCTGTCGAGGGGAAGGCATACTGATTCTGGTGGCAGCAGCTTAATTGCTGTCACCATTGTGTGAGCCTGAAGGAGGAACTCATGAGCTTCACTGAGGGAGGCCCACAAGTGCCACTATACACTAGCAAGCTATTTACAAAATCATCTCAGGACCAAATGAATGATTTATTGGCTATTCTAATTAGGTATCAATATAGCTTGAGCAATGAAAACAGTATATGTAAAAGCTGTCTTTATAAGCAAAGAAGCTAAAAGGCCAGAGACATTTACCAGTATCCATTTTCAATGTTAACCTAGAGCTACAAAATGTAACACTGAAGGTTAACAACATATGTGACCGGTTTTGGGAAAATCGGCCTAAACGCGGCAAACAATTTTTTTTCAGTATCCCCGGGTAAAGCCTTATGGGTAGATTTTTTTCGAAAAATTTTTTATGGCAGAAATGGATAGACACCAGCTAGCTCTAGCTTATGACGCAGTTGTAAGCTCTGGCGTGCTCTAGAACTCACACTAGGAGGCTAGAAACACTAGCCGGTTGGACTGGTGCACGGAGAGTTGCTAAGAAATTATTGGCGGGCTTTTCACTAACAGCGGGGAAAAAACTGTAGCTAACTAATTCACTTACTATTCTACATAATTCACGTACTCACGCAATTCTCGCCATCATAGATTCTTATGGAGCCCTGCATTAAGCCTTTTAGACTTCTTTCAATCCGCCTGTAACCGGTTCATTCCATAGTGTCCCGGAGACACGCAGTAATAGTATACAGACACAAGGCATGCCCCCTGACCTAGCAACGCCTTTACCTGGCGTTTTTTTTCGAAATCAGCAATAATAAGTTTAGCAAAAATACTGAAGTGTTGTAGTGCGTAGGGCGAAGACGGCTTGTGCTATAGCTTCCAAATTAGGAGGAAGGCATCCCAAGGCCCCGTGCAGCCTACTGGTAGAATAAACTAGAAAACTTTAGATGCCGCGTTTAGGCCGATTTTCCCAAAACCGGTCACACACACATATATATATATATATATATATATATATAATTGGCGAGCGAGCGAAGAGAGTGAGACACTATCAGGGGTAACACAATTGAAAATCGGGGATATTTGTTTGTTTGAAAATATGTGTGGACGTACGTATGTCATTTTGTATTTTGACCCTCGTAACTCCAATTCCAGCACTCGTTAACTTTACAGTACAAAGCCAAACCATGATGGACAGCAAGAAATTATTTGCTCAAGTAATTATGACGTAATGATAGGGGGAAAAACCCACAAAAGCTAGTACTGATGCAGAGCTGACAGCTTCGTGTTTCTCAGCCTGAAATTTCAAAATGGCACCATAAAAGGTCTTAAATGGTTGTTTTGAATTAGCTCATACCTAAATTAACAATTAAGTGTAGTAATTGAGCATGACAGACAAACGGACAGAACACAAGTATTGTAATCCTTTTGCACACACGTGGTGAGGGCTAAGAATGAAAGTTCCATGAGATATAGTAGTAACTCCATACTGAATGTTGTTCATTCATACTCCTTAAAATATTGTACTAGCTGTTCGGGCGAGCTATTGGGGGTGTGGTTGGGGGGGGGGGGGGACGACGGAAGTTATTTAATAATCAAGTAAGTCACGAGGTTAAATTCTTGTGATAGAGATAAACTCATACAAGATGAACGCCATGATTTGTGATAGCATTGAAGGAGATGTGGGACACTTGTATCATGAGCTCAAAAATGCTTATTAAGCCTCAGCTTGTATGTGCAAGAGAGTTATAGTAGTCGTCTCGTCTGTCACGCTCTGATATTGGAGATTACTAACAATTAACTGTTGATTTAGGTATGAACTTACTCAGAACGAAGATTAGGACCATTCATTGTGCTGTTGTTGTTTTTTATTCGGGCTAATTGTTGAGAAAATGCGAAGCTTTCACCACCGCGTAGGTACCAGCTTTTGTGGGTTACGCCCCCTCTAGCATCACGTCACAATCAAAGAAGTTAAATTTCACGTTGAATATGTATACCGGTGAGTGTTTCTGGCTAGTTTAGCATCTTCTCTTATGAAGACAGTGTTTCTATGTACACTCAATCCCCTCTTATCCGGGCACTATGGGACCAAGGGGTGCCCGGATCTCAGAATTGCCCGTTACTCAGGGAAAATCTCACACCTCTCCAATTTAGTGAATTAAACTAAAAGTAATATTGAAATTAAGAATTACATTACATATACAAAAATGGGGAGTTTATATTAATTGCTTTGCCGTTTAAAATAAGAAAATAAATTACTTTGCTTCATTGTATTAAATCTAATTTTTGCAGCTTCATCACGCCATTTCTTCACTAGGAGTAGGTGACAGGGATCAGCATGTGACTGTTCAAGCCATCGAAGACTGACATCCAGGGCACTGAATGCCTCACCAGGACTAACTTTCGGCTCATCAACAGAATCTTCTTCATCTGAACTATCCTCTCTAACATCATTTGCACCATCCACTATATCTACAACAATTTCATCATCATTTAAAATTTCATGTCCAGGTTCATCCACATCTGCCTCCATCCATTCTGCAACAACATCACCAGTGGCTTCATCAAATGCAGATCGTACCATATCTGTAACCGATAAATCATTTCCTTCACCATCTTCTGTAGAATTGTCATCATCAGTGTCTGACTCGGGTAGCAGTTTATTCCAAGCCTTGCGGAGACTGTCAGCGCTAGCTTCTTCCCATGCTCAGGCTATCCAATAAACAACCTGCTTCATGTTGCAGGCTTTAAGAATCTCTGGCACTGATTTATCTTCTGACTCATTCTCCAAAATAATATGGGCCAATAACTTTCTCTTATACCGGCGCTTGCAGGGATCAAGGACACCTTGATCCATTGGCTGGATGGCAGCAGTGGTGTTTGGTGGTAAGAACATTGTCTTAATCATGCGGTCATCTGACTGTAAAGTTTCAGCTGATGGGTGTGATGGAGCATTGTCTAGGAGCAGGAGCGCTTTCTTTTCCATTCCATGGTCACCACAAAATTTTCTAACTAATGGCACAAAGTGTTGGTGAAACCAATCACTGAAAATTTTACAATCCATCCATGACTTGGCTTGGGCATAATATTTTACAGGTAACTGATTCATATCCATGTTCTTGAAACACCTCGGCTTTTTACTTTTGTTAATGAAAACAAGAGGAAGGCGAAAACTTCCCGAGGCATTAGAGCAACCCATGACAGTGACTCGCTCCTTAGATTTCTTGAAATTGGCAGCTTTTGCTATACCAGAAGCATTTAGCGAACAGGAAGGAGTCATTCGCCACCATAAACCAGTTTCATCAGCGTTGAAAATCTGATCTCGAGAATAGCCTTCGTCAGCAATAACTTTCTTTAACTCTTCTTGAAAAGGCTCCACAGCCGCTATATCTGATGACAATATTTCTCCCCTCAACTGGACATTCTTAATACCATGGCGCTGATTAAACCTAGTAAGCCATCCTGTACTTCCCTTAAAACTCTCAGGATCATTATCTGGATAGAGCTTAGAAAAGAATGATCTAGCTTTTTCTTGGAGAAGAACTCCAGAAACTGGAGCACCTTTCGACCTCTGCTGAGAAAACCATCTCCAGCAGGCTTCATCCACTAAATCAAACTTGGGTGGACGAATAATGCACCTCTTTTTGTTTGAAAATGCTGGTGACTCACTTGAAGTAATAGCGTCTTGTATTTTTTGTCGACCTTTCCAGATGTCAGCAACTGAAGACTTTGGCACACCGAATTTTTCAGCGACTACACGTTGAGACAACCCCTTCTCAAGGGGCTTAAGGATCTCAAGGGGCTTAAGGATCTCAAGCTTTTTCTCCAAGGTAAGCACCGTCCTTTTTCGCTTGTTCCCCGCTATGGGCTTCTCCATAACAACTCCGGAGCTCGAGAAATAGCCGTGCAGTTACGCGATAGGTAATGATCGTTGTGGGGATACACCCACATGTAGAAGAGAGAAGAGAGAAGTCAAGAGAATGAGAAGTAGATAAAGATAAAGACAGAATAGAAGACAGAACAGAACATTATGCAAGAACAGTTAATAGTATTCATAGTCATTTAGTTATTCTCCACACATGCGTATTTAGTTAGAACTCGTGATGTATCATGTCATTGGTTGTTTGTGTTGCATTTTGATTGGTCGTTGTCATTCCTTTGGGAGGGGTCAGCACTCAGTATATATTCTATACCGCGTGCTGATCTCTTCAGATTACAATTACACTTAACTTTAGTCTATCTGAGGTTGTGTACCAGTTCGCTGGCTAAGGGTTCGGCTTCGGCTAGTATAACTCTTAGTTTGTTCTCTCTGGTGGCAGCGTACCGTGCTGTTATCAGGTGCGAGGAGGCAACGCATTCCTTGGATTGCCGAGCCGCCCCACATTTTGGTGGCAGCGGTGGGATCCTTTCTTGACTGCGGACTTGAGGGACCACCTGACTCGGGGAGGGAGACGTCCTTTCCTAGAGATTCAGATCGAACAACTAGAACCATCTACCTGTCGTCTTGGGACGATTGACCACGACCTTGCTTCGGCATTGGAAGTATCGTGCGACCTTACTTCGGTAGAGGAAGCTATTATCACAGGGACTTGCTACGGCAGAGAACCTAGATCACAGTTACCTTGCTTCGGCAGTGGAGCTAACGAGGTTGCCGTGCTACGGCAGTGGTGGACATTACGGTGGACCAAGTTGCGACGCGGGCTACCTTGGAGTTTTGTGCGGAGTGCTTGCACGGGAAGGAGTATTGGCAGAAGGGACCTGGAGAGTGCTGGGCCGCCTGTCTGCTAGCATTTGTGAATAAGTTGTGTTGTGTTGTAAAATTTTCTGAAGTGTTAATCGCCTTATCATCCCCTTTATTTCTAATAAGTGTTGTACCGTAGTTGGTGTTGTGCTGATTGGACTTGAGTGTCTGTGGACTGAGATTGTGTCTTGCGATTTTAATTACCTGTATCTGCTATTATTCATCCTAATTTTTCTAATTCATAGGTGTCTACCAGAAGCTGGTTTCGACTTGCCTTCTATGACGGAGCCTGTGACTGGTGAGGGTAGGACGAAGGGGACCAAGAGGATTATCGGGGTAGCTGGAGAGGAGCCATATCGACCCCATAAGAGGACTGAGGTTGAGAGACGTTCACCGTACCCTTTTAGGTCTGGTGTGAAGTGCCCTGAGGAGGGTGACGACGAAGTTGAATCAGAAGTGAGAGGAGAGGCAGAAGCGGGTATGGCACAAGGAGGAGAGGCACTAGGAGCAGCAGCTTTGCTTGAGTATTTACGGGAGAAGGATGTCCAGGATAGGCAGGAGAGGATGCAGGCTTTCGAGCTACAGAAGAAGGCTTTGGAGCAAGAACGAGAACGACACCAGCTGGCGGAAGAAAGATTCTTAGATAGAAGAGAGGAAGAGGAACAGAAGAGAAGAGAAGAGGAAGAGACCCGAAGACAATTGGACGACGTGAGGCGACGCGATGATAGACGTGAGGAGACAAGGGTTAGGGAGAAAAGAGAATTGTTAAATGAACGACTTAAGGGTTTAGGCATGTACAAGGATGGGAGTGAGCTTAGTACGTACCTTAGTAAATTTGAAAGAATAATGAGAATGGGTGATGTTAGTAAAGAAGTTTGGGGTGAGAGATTATACCCCAAGTTAAGTGAGGGTTTATGTAAGAGAATGGATAAGGACTTAGACAGTGGAAGTGGATATGAAATTATTAAGAAGGGGTTATTGAAAGCAGTGGGGGAGACGGCAATTACCTATGGTAATGTATTGCTTAGTGCGAACAGTGACATGTTCAAGAGTATGACAGCGGGAGGGATAGCTGATTGGCTCGTGAGAGTTACAGGAGGTATGTTTAGGGAGTGCAAGTCTGTGGATGACTGTGCTGTAGCTGCGGCCTTAGCAGTCTTAAGGAGAGTTTTACCCGAGAGTGGTAAGGTGTTTATAGACGCCAAGAAGGTGTCTCAGTGGGGGGAGTTGAGAGATAGCATGGAGGACTGGATGTCGGGTAGGATGCCTGGCAACTACTTTAGGAGCTTGGGCAGTGAGCCTGCCAGCTCAGGTGGCAGAGGCTACAAGGGAGGTGTGAGTACGTTAGGGTCGAGTGTTAAGGCCCAGGGCAATGTTGTAGGGGGGAATAGTGGAGGTGTGCGTAGTAGTTTTGGGGGTGGATACACTGTTAAGTGTTATAATTGTGGAGAATTAGGCCATAGAGCCTTTGAGTGTAGAAAGGAGAAGGCTGGGAGTACCAGTACGGCAAGGGTGCCTGTGTGTTATACCTGTGGGAAGAGTGGACACAAGAGTCCAGAGTGCAAGAGTAAGGGGACAGTAGCTAGGGTTAAGACGGAACCTCCGACTAAGCTATCTGTGCTTAGGCAAAGTAAGCTAGGAGCCTCAGGAAACGTGGCTGTTGGGGAAGTGAATGGTGTCAGGACTGAGGTACTGATCGATTCCGGGGCTGAGCTAGCTGCAGTTCCCAGGGCATTAGTCCCTGAAGGGGTTAAGTGGGAGTCAGATGTGTTAGTAAGAGGATATGGAGGAGTGGAGAAGTTATGTAAGAGTTTCATAGGAGACTTTGTGATTGGGGGTTATAGGAAGTGTGTTAGGACAGTGGTGGATGAAAGTGAAGTAGAGGGTGTGGCCTGTTTGATACCATTTTCCCTAGATAATGAGGTAGAGGCTATGGCCTACAGGGAGGCTATCAGGGCTTACAAGGAGAGTCAGAAGGTGAAGGTGAATGTCTTAACTAGAAGCATGGCACGACAGGAGGTTGAGTCAGATAGGTGTGATGTAGAGGGGGTTGAGAGTGCCATAGAGTGGGATGTGGTGGTGCCCGAGGGCGAGTGTAGTGTGAGTGTGCATGAGCCCGAGGATCTTGCAAGTAACCACCTTGAACCCTTAAATATGCCCGAAGATGTGAGTAGGGTGGGGGATAGGCATGGGGCGGATGAAGTGGAATGTGCGCCTGAAACGGACAAGCCCCAGGTGAACGCAAGGGAGGAGAGTGTTAGGGGGTGTGCAGTGCCTCTTGACAAGTTAGCAGCAGGAGAAACTGTTGAAGGAGAGTTTAATAAGTTGGTAGAGGAGATAGGTCCTATTAGAGAGGGCAAGGATACAGAGCATTTGATTAAGGAAGTCAAGGAAGATAAGAGTTTGAGTGTTTGGCGTGAACTAGCCGACAGGAAGGAGAGGGGGTTTAAATGGAGTAGAGGAGTTTTAGTTCGTGAGATGTATGTGACTTGGGAGGAGTTCCGAGAAGTAGTTGTACTGCCTAAGAGTCTTAGGGGGAAGGTGCTCAAGTTAGGGCATGATATGAACGGACACTTGGGGGGGGAGAAGGTGTCTAGGCTCGTGAGCAGGTACTTTGTTTGGCCGAACATGGCCAAGGAGATCATGGAATATTGTGCTAGTTGCGAATTGTGTCAGAGGAAGAGTAAGAGTAAGTCTAGGAGGGCTCCGGCAGTAGACAGGCCGGTGATGAGTGAACCTTTTGAGACCGTGGCAATCGACCTTGTAGGGCCGTTGCCCAAGGGTAAGGGTGGCTGTAGATTCATCCTGACCTACGTGTGTTTGGCCACCAGATGGCCAGAGGCCGTTCCGTTGAAAAGTATCACGGCAAAGTCTGTAGTTGAAGGTCTATGGAGCATTTTTTCCAGAACATCTGTGCCTGAGGTTGTTCTTAGCGATCAGGGGTCCCAGTTTTGTGGGAAGGTTATGGGTCAGCTTTGTTCTTGGCTAGGGGTGGAGAAGGTTAAAACCTCTCCCTATCACCCCGAAACCAACGGGTGTGTCGAGCGTATGCATGGTACCTTGAAGTCTGTGTTAGGGAAATGCATTGCAGATGGAATAGATTGGGTGGACCAGATTAACTTCGTTCTGTTTGTATTACGTGAGATGCCTCACAAGGACTCTGGTTACAGTCCTTTTGACCTTGTGTATGGGTTTCGTGTTAGGACACCCTTAGACGCACTTTACCACGGATTGTACGAGTGCGAGACAAGCGAGTTGAGTGTATGTGATTGGGTTCTGCGAATGTCAGAAAGGTTAGAAACTATGCGTGATTGTGCAGCCTTAGGGTTAGCAAAGGGAAAGGAGTCTAGGATGCAGTATCTCAATAGGGGTACTAGATTGCGAGAATTTAAGGAGGGGGAGAAGGTATTATATTGTGTTCCAGGGATGAGCTGTAAGATGGCAGATTCATGGCAAGGGCCATATGTTGTAGTAAAGAAAGTGGGAGCTGTAAATTATAGAATTGGAAGTATAGGGAAGGTCAAGCATAACAAGGTTGTGCATGTGAACTGTTTAAAGTTGTTTAAGGAGAGAGTGAATATTAGTAGATTGGACGTAGTTATTGAGGATGAGAGTGATAGTGGGAGTATACTTAAGGGGGAGTGTGAAGGTTTTGTTCAGAGAGAGTTAGATGAAGTTTTGAGTGAATATACAGACATATTTTCTGACAGACCGGGAAGTACTGAGAAGGTTGTGATGGGTATAGAGTTGAAGGAGGAGGAGCCGATTCGTCAGGTTCCATATTCCGTGCCTTTGGGTATTCGAGAATTAGTGAGGAAAGAGTTGATGAGTTTGGAGAGTCAGGGCATCATTGAACGGTGCCAGAGTAAGTGGGCTTCGCCCTTGGTTCCAGTTAGGAAGCCTAATGGTACAGTACGGTTGTGTGTCGATTACCGTAAGCTTAATGAGAAGACCATAAGGGAGCCATACTACATTCCCTCATTCGAAGAAATGGTGGAGAAAGTTGGGAGTGGTCGTGTACTATCCAAGATTGACCTTGCAAAAGGTTTCCACCAGGTTACAGTGAAAGAATCAGATAGAGACAAGACCGGTTTCGTTTGTCCCTTTGGCAAGTTTAGATTTGTACGGATGCCGTTTGGCCTTACTAACGCGCCTTCGGTTTTCCAAAGACTTATGGAGGAAGTGTTGGTTGATTGTACTGGGTTTGCTAGAGTGTATATAGACGACATTCTTGTCGTGTCATCGAGTTGGAAGGAGCATGTTGCTCATTTGAGGAAGATATTAAGTGTGTTGAGTGAAGCAGGTCTTACCTGTAAGCGTTCCAAATGCCAGTTTGGCAAGAGGTCATTGGAATTTCTGGGTCACCAGTTGGGTGATGGGAAAGTGACAGTCCCTGCAGCTAGAGTCGCTGCCATAAAGGATCATCCGGTCCCTCAGACCAGAAGGCAACTACGTGCTTTCTTGGGGTTGATAGGGTTCTATCGAAGGTTCATTCCGAATTTCCATCGATGTTCCTCAGTCCTCACGCCTCACACGTCTACGGCGATGTCTACGAGGGTGAGTTGGACTGGTGATATGTTAGATGCCTTTCGTGGCTTGTGTGATTCATTGTCAGTGTGTGTGTGTCTTCATGTTCCTTGTGCAAGTGATGTATTTGTCTTAGACACAGATGCTAGTGGTACGGGAGTGGGGGCGGTGTTGTCTGTGGTCCGTGATGAGGAGAAACTTCCCGTTGCGTTCTTCTCCAAACAGCTCCAGGGAGCTCAGAAGAACTACAGTGCGCAGGAGTTGGAAGGTCTAGGAGTGTATGAAAGTGTCAACCATTTTGCTTATTTTCTTTACGGGAAGAGATTTACTGTCATTACCGACCATAAGGGTTTGGTAGGGATGATGACTAGAAAGCAAGAGAATAGAAGGATATTGAAATGGAGTCTAAAGTTGTCCATGTTTGACTTTGATGTTGTCTATAGAGCAGGTGTTGAGAATCTCGTTGCAGATGATTTGAGCAGATGTGGAGAATCAGTGGATGTCGCAGAGAGAGATGCGAATGGAGTCAGTGCGGGGAGCACCCGTCTTCTGGAGGAGGGGGGAGATGTGGGGATACACCCACATGTAGAAGAGAGAAGAGAGAAGTCAAGAGAATGAGAAGTAGATAAAGATAAAGACAGAATAGAAGACAGAACAGAACATTATGCAAGAACAGTTAATAGTATTCATAGTCATTTAGTTATTCTCCACACATGCGTATTTAGTTAGAACTCGTGATGTATCATGTCATTGGTTGTTTGTGTTGCATTTTGATTGGTCGTTGTCATTCCTTTGGGAGGGGTCAGCACTCAGTATATATTCTATACCTCGTGCTGATCTCTTCAGATTACAATTACACTTAACTTTAGTCTATCTGAGGTTGTGTACCAGTTCGCTGGCTAAGGGTTCGGCTTCAGCTAGTATAACTCTTAGTTTGTTCTCTCTGGTGGCAGCGTACCGTGCTGTTATCAGGTGCGAGGAGGCAACGCATTCCTTGGATTGCCGAGCCGCCCCACAATCGTCACAAAATACACGAGAGAAAAGAATAGACAAACGGAGTGAAAGCGCGCCCGGTAGAGAGGCGTGCCCGTATTAGAGGCGTCCGGATTAGAGGGGATTGAGTGTGTATCATGAGCTCAAAAATGCTTATTAAGCCTCAGCTTGTATGTGCAAGAGAGTTATAGTAGTCGTCTCGTCTGTCACGCTCTGATATTGGAGATTACTAACAATTAACTGTTGATTTAGGTATGAACTTACTCAGAACGAAGATTAGGACCATTCATTGTGCTGTTGTTGTTTTTTATTCGGGCTAATTGTTGAGAAAATGCGAAGCTTTCACCACCGCGTAGGTACCAGCTTTTGTGGGTTACGCCCCCTATAGCATCACGTCACAATCAAAGAAGTTAAATTTCACGTTGAATATGTATACCGGTGAGTGTTTCTGGCTAGTTTAGCATCTTCTCTTATGAAGACAGTGTTTCTATGTACCATTATCTTGCTCGAGCTATAATATAGCTCGAGCAAGATAATGGTACATAGGAATATTATTGTTGCCTGATTAAAATAACTAATAAATATTGCTCGTTCTTTTGGTCTGAGATTATATTGAAATAGCTTGGTAGCTGTGGGGCCAGAAAATTCAGCGAGTGACTCCACCCAGAGGGCGGAGCCACAGAAGCAGATACCTAACAGAGAAGCAAGCAGGAGCAGGCTGAAGAGCCTGAAAGAACTTGTTAATATAATAGAACTCATTAGCAAGTAGTTAGAGAGTTTGTGGGTGTGTGTGTGTGGGGGGGGAACTAATTAGTGGTAGCTCCAAGGACATTCTTGTCCAAGTGTGTGTGGTGTAGCGTTTATTAGAGTTTTGTTCTAGAAACTTCATTTTGTAGGCGTGTCCTGGCCTGTACTATTTAAGGCCAGTCCATTCAAGGTCATAGGTCAAGTCTTTTCTATCCGTTTCTGTATTTTATGTCATCATACTTGCGTATTTAAATAAAAACTTAAATCACTTGACGCTTCAGGAGGTAGCTACCTAATCATTCTATCTGGGAGTTGTGATAACTGGAACTAGTGGCAGCAAGTACCAAGGCAGCCTGGTTCCTGTTCCTACACAATCAAGCAGCCCGGAGCGCAGCCTCACAGTAGCACTGAGGGTTCGCACCTTTGGTGCTTTATTATAATATGCAGTAATAATGCAAAAATCCTAAATTTTTGAATTCATTTTGTGTACTTGCTATAATTTATATACAGGCTGTTTAAAGAAAAATAAAACAAAATATGTATATATATATAATATATATATATATATGTATAATAGGAACTTTTCTCATTCTAACAGCACATGTTAATTAAAACTTAACCCAACGTTTCGACTTCTTGCCGAAGTCCTCTTCAGGGGTCAACTGAAGTTGAACTCTCCATGGTGATATATTAAACACAATGTAAGCAGCAAGATTACTGGAGGGTATGCTTACTGTTTAATATAATACTGAACGGTGATTTGCAGGCAGCACAACCAGCATCCTGGAAGCTCTAAACCCATGTCTCTGTTTAACTTGTTGTTGTCAGGTTGTTATGGACTCTTCACTCTATACCATATGAATATTGTGATGCATACACTTTACCTCACTGCTATGTAATTCACCCTCTTATTTCTTTCTTTCTAATCCTATCCATACATCGATCTATATATTCCCAGTTGTGTACATCTTGCCTAATTCATTGCATATAAACCCTTTACCTGACGCATGCGTGAATGGATTGTGAACAGACTATATCATTGTCAGCCACTCCCCTCTCAGTTCAGATTTCCCACGTGTTCAATAAGTTACAACAAGACTTGAGAGTGTATGGGATTTCCCTAGTGGCAGTGACTTTGGAGGGAGGAAAGTGGCCAGAGCTGAGACACCTGCGCTGCTCTACTCCATTCTACTCCTACCCATGGGTCGAGGCTACTGAACACTCAGGTGTCATCTGTATCTGTGGAGCTTCCTTGATCTTTAACTCACGATTCTTACTGGCTCTGTCTACAACTCCTACCTCTCTCCTCACTTCACTAAGACTAACTGCGACTCATAAGACCAGCACAGCCACACAACTTCTCGAGGGGTCCATGTTGTTATCCCAGATTTGGTAATGGTCATCAAAATTTAGAAAATATAACTTGATAGTGTTAAGCTAGCCAAATTTCCCATCGTTGCCACAACATCAATCACGAAACATAACACAAAGTGTAATGTTACGTGTGTGCATAGGCAACAAAAAAGCAGAGGATCAGTGCATGTACTTCATTATGTTACATAAGTAGGAAAATAAGTCAAGAGCACATTAACAGTATGGAAGAAGGGGGAAAAGCCTCATGGAAAAGGTGGGCTATATAAAGAGTAAGAAAGAGAGTACTGTTAGCCATTGATACAGCTAAATTTTACTGCACAGGATATACAGTGTAAAGTCAGAGTACAGCTAGATACTATCCTGAGTGGTCATTTTCAATCAAGAAGCACTTTGGCACATATGTACACATGAACATTATCAGATATTATTCTTGCACAAGAACAGCTACAAACCCTGAATATGTGTCACACCTACAATCACTATTTGAATGTCAGACAACTTACAGTCATAAAATTCATATAAGTTTAACCACTCAAGCTACAGTATTATGAAATCATCAAAATAAAACTTGAGCTTTGATTGTATTACATGTATACCCTTATAAACGCTCACCTACATGATAACATAGGAACCATGATAGTGTACGAGTGTGTATACATGTATGTATGTATGTGTGTGTATGTATATACGTGTGTATGATATGTATGTATGTATGTATGTATGTATAGAGCTGGGCGATATACCGGTATTATCGTTGCACCGCGATAAAAAACTGATATTGCCTTTTTTTCAGAAAACTGTTAGGGTCATTAAACTAATGCATGAACTTCATGCGCACGACAGATTAAAGGAACAGCCATTTCGCGGTTTGCAAACATGTCCGTAATGTACTAGCAAAGTTTTAAAAGTAGCTAGCAGTGGTTGCGAGTTAAAATTCTGTCTAAAGAAAGCCAACATAGTCTTGCCCCACGGACTAACTTTGTCTGGATAAAATTTACTTTGTTAAATATTATTTATGAAATATCATATATCGCTCTATCGCGATAATGCAGGTAAGTATCATATCGCCTGTGATTATCCAATATTGCCAGCTCTGTGTATGTAAGTATGTATACATGTATGTATGCATGCATCTATGCATGTATGTATGCATGTATGTATGCATGTATGTATGTAAGTATGTATGTATGCATGTACACTCAATCCCCTCTTAACCAGGCACCATGGGACCCGAGGGTGTCTGTATCTCAGAAATGCCAGCTACAAGGGAATTTTTCCAAGCATTAAGTACAGTCCTCTTTCACTTGCAACCCTTAGTAGGCTTCTCTACAATTTTATGGAACCAGAAATAACCGGCATGTGCTGACACAATTGGGTAATGGTGGTCAAATTAGCGAAATTGTGAGGCAAGAATTGATTAATTGAGTGGCTAACTTGTGCCCTGCCCTGTAAAGAGGCGTGCCTGTAATAGAGGTATTTGGATAAAATAGGATTGAGCGTACGTATGTATGTAATGTTTTAACAGTGCAGACCTGTGTATGTGTGTATGTAGATACAAACTAGTGTAATAAGTGTTTTCATAAGCACTCTGAATAAGTCCACAGTGAGTGCACCTTTGCTATTACAAATATATTATATATAAACTAGTGGTGTGCTTGAGCACAAATGGCGAGCGAGCCTTAAACTACACTATTGTTAAATTTGATTTTAACAACTAACACTCAAGCTATTAAAATAAAGTCGAGTTTTTAAATTACATATGAGGTAAAGGGGTTTCAATGTCATAGTAACCGCTCCCGCAACAGATTGAATTGAAAAAGAAGCAACAAAATCAAGTCACGTTATTTATTTGTGATATTCTTAATAGTAGTTGTAACGCACAATACTTTCACACAACTGAACATACCTACGCAAGACTTACCTTCGTGGTTCGTCTAGTGGACAATGCATTTGTAAGTAAATACTGTTGAGTAGGGCTTATAACTGTGACAAATAGCGCATTAACTTACCACCGCCACTAACTCGAATAGAAATAGAGCTCCCATTCGATTTTGAGTTTTAACTGCACCCGCAAAACAATTCAAAGCCGCAAACAATTCAATTTCTAAGGTGATACAGGTAATGGTCGCTCAACCGGAGGATTCTGTTTAGTAAAGTTTGGGACGGGGTCGAACGCGGAGCGAACACAAAAATACGAAGGGTCAAAGTACAAAATGACATACGTACGTCCATATATATAAATAAATAAACAAACATCTCCGATTTTCAATTGTGTTACCCCTGTAAGTGTCTCGCTCGCTACGCTCGCTCGCCAATTACTATATACACATACACACACACACAATTTAGCGAGTGAGATATGGAGAAACTTTGGCGGTTGAATCAGAATTCTACAGATCAGAAATATCTCATCAGGAGTGAATTTTAGCTCACTGGCCAAGGTTCGTAAGTACAAATCTTGTTGCTATTAAATACGTATGTAATGTATTAGCACTACATTTTTGAATTAATGCTAGTATGTGTCTCACTATCATCATCCCCTGCTCACTTTCTTTCAACAGTATCTTCGGCAGATTGTACAACATAAAGAGAGAGGGCCGAGTAAATGAATAGGGTACTACTTTCTACATAACACAAATTACACGGCCGGCTGACCAAAATAGCATTTCTCCTCTCAAATTTAATATTGAGAGGACATCATGTCTGCTAAAATTTCACTTCTTATCAGAAGCCTGTATAGACATGTACTATTAAAAACAAATGGGTGCATTAGTTTTTGAGTATGTGTGTGTGTTATTTGTTTATCGATATACAGGATTTCAATGAATTGCTCGTAAAGTGACTAGAGCCCAAATTTTTCCATCGCACCCTATATATTTCAGGTTGTCTAACTGTGCATTAAATGAAAATATGTATGAGTTAGTCACTAGAGTATGTATATATATAATTTACCTTGAATAAAAGGTAAAAAGCCTCTTTTCTTATTAGTGTAGGTTAAAAGTTATTCAGGAGTTCCTCACCTCTTATATTGAAGTCCAAGAGTAGCTATTAGCACACTCTTCACGGAGGAACACCGAGTCTTCTTTTAATGATACTTTTGGACATGTGTTGACCCTGTGGAGTTGGGTTTCACCTCCTACTTCACAACCCTACATACAGAGAGTCACAAGTAAAATTAGCTTAAATACAGTTCATTTAAACTCAAGATCCTTAGATTGGAGTTTGTGCTCTGCATTATTACATTCCATAACACATTCATACATTAGATATTTTGTAGCCAGCCAGGCTACTTCAGTAGTGCATAAGTAGTTGTTCAAAATTTATACCTTCATCAGGGTATATTATCAAGGGTAAAATTTCAAGGTCTAACATTTTCAAAGTTTCAGGGGGCAATCAGTGTTGAATCAGCAATTTCCGTAAAAATATGGATGAATCAGTAAGGTGGGAGGCTCTGTTCTATGGACACTCCACATATGTTAAATTCCCTTCACTAGTGTTCACCTGTCCCAAACTCCGTTCCAGTGATGAACTCCACTCTGAAGTCAAATCTCTTCTCTCTTCCCCCCCCACGACATGTCGAGACAGAGTGGCACAATTTAGGTAAATTGATAGACCAACCAGAATGACAACAGGGCACCAATTACTGTCAACACTATTTCTCATACAGTAAAGCTTAGTTAAAGAGACATCAACTGTTGAATATATTATTGTATATATTAATTTCAAAAGAAAAATGGCTTATAGTTTTCATTAACAATTCCTCACTAGCAAGTACAATACAGTTATGGTGCAACAATGAAGACCACAGAAATTTGATTCAGTGGCTAATGGGCTTGCTAGCAAAACAAAAATGAGAGAAGGGTACTAACATACTTGCCCTATGCTACTTGAGGCACTACTGAAGAAATACCAGTCTTTGAATTGACCAATACGGTTGTTCAGTTTTACACCGCTTTAGTCTAGTGCGGACAGCAACAGAGTACACTATAAGCGTACCAGTTGTGTTTTCACTCACCGGGATAAAAATCCATGAACGCCAGTAAGAGCAGACCAGAAGAGGAGATACACAGGCGTATTATCACTCTTGCTGTAGAGAACTTCTGTGGTATTAGCAACCCTTTACCATTTCTGATCTGGTGTTTTAAAATTAAACCCTTTACCAATTTCGAGTTTGAAACCTAGCACTATCGACCTTTTACCTCAGTAATCAGGAGTGTTAGAAGAGGTGGTGGTAAAGGGTATCAACACAATATGCGTGCCGTACACGCGGTGGTGGGCACAGTGAAGATTGAGCTAATTTCTGCCCTGTGTGATCTTACTAGACTGATTTACAGGCTGCGACAGCAAGTAGAGAGCGCGGTGTTGTTCAATTTTATTGAGTAAGTATGAAAACGCTAATTAGTGATATCTAGGTGATTCTTTAAGTGTTGTTGGATCTGTGGATGTAGGATTGTAATTTGTACAAGTCATTGATCACCAATACTAGTGTTTGAAGTATTACCGTTGAGTTCATTACCTTGTTTCTTTGTTAATGCAGGAATGAACTAAAGAGGTTGCAGAGATGAACTTGAGATATTGCAGAGATGGAGCCAAAGTTCAGGAACTGTTGTCTGATGCATCATTTTTTTCATTTATTTGTACATGGTCATAATTATTTATTCATATTCTGGTAACAATGATAAATTTTGAAGGTACAGGATTTGTGTAGAACAGGTTGCACAAAAAGTGCAGTTTAACTTCAGGATTGCTGCAGGAAAGGTGTGTGAAGAATAGTTGCTTTGTGTAGGAAAGGTGCATAATAAGTGCAGTTTTTGAGTACAGGAAATCTAAAGGAAAGCTGCACATTTTCGCACAGACAGCTACCTAGAATGTACAGGAATTGTTCAGTTTTAATTCAGGAAATATGAAGGAAATGTGATATGATATATGCAGTACAAACCATATGGCATGTAAAGGAAATAGTGCAGTTTATGTCAAGGATATGTTCAGGAAATAGTGAAGGAAAGTACGCCCTATACAGTACCAGGAATGGTTACCACCAGCTCATCTGTCCTGAAGTTGGAAATGTGAAGGACATGTGATCTGTGAGATAGCTATACTTAACCTTTTCTATAGCAGGAAATTCCACTTTTCTTCCATTGATACTGGTGAGCGAGCGATAGTGTAAATCCCATACAGATCGAACGCGGAGGGGTGTAACTGACTCGTACCTCCTAGGTGAGTAAGGAAACCGTCCAATCAAATTAGTTTTTGTGTGTTTCCTATAGCCTAGAGCCAAGGTACAAGTCAGTTACACCCTTCCACGTTCAGTCTGTATGGGATTTACACTACACCTTTTGTTTGTCATGTAAATCCCATAATAACCTCCAAGTAATGGCGTAACCTATATACATACATTATACATATACAGTGTGAGAGGTTACATCATGAGGTGGAGGTTGGTACGGGATTTATGTGATTGAGGGCCCAAAATCTGAGGATAGTTTTAATTCCTGTACTGATAGAACAGAGTGGTGCAACTGACTAATCATACAATAGTACTTCTAGGCAGGAAACACTTAACATCCAATTTTTTTTTTAATTCCGGAGAGGTCATTAGTTCTGTGGCCCCCATTCATTACGCCCACAACTGAAGGTATAACTGATTTCAACTGCCACAAGCTAAAGCAAACTTGCCCAATATCTACACTATTGTAACAAATAAAGTCAGCTGATAAATAAATTATGTGCTAACTCAGCTAGCTTGCCACCACTGACTGGGTAATCCCAAACACTATCCCTGGAATACTAGAAATGCCAGCACAAATTAGTTTAAAATTGCCACAAGGCATCCACAACCAAGTTACATACATGACTAAAATACGGACCGGACTAAATTCGCGAAAAACTCGCGCACAGCGAGCGCGCATGCCCGACATCGTGTAAACTAGTCTCTCCACATCCAACTTATTGACTAGTACTGTGCTTGAGCACAAATGGCGAGCGAGCTTTAAACTACACTATAGTTAAATGATTGATTTTAACAACTAACACTCAAGCTACTAAAATAAAGTTGAGTTTTTTAAAATTACGTTTTATGCGGTAAAGGGGATTCAATGCCATAGTAACTAGTCTCGCGTAGCCAGACCCTTTACCAATCGCTGCGCGGGAAAAGGGTTTGGTAAACTGACATTGAGCAGTTTGTTCAGTTCCCCTCGCTAATTGGGGAGACCGCAAACAATAGGTGACGTAATATCCTGTGAAGTAAGACTGCTTAAACTTTTGCGCGTGTAGTATTTCTGTGCACAACTCTCCAACAGCCGTGTCAAAACTCTTCCTTTAGGTAATGCCATTAGTTTAAGCAGTGACTTGGCCTAGCTTTTTAAGATATCTGGAGTTGGAAGTTTCGCTTAGTTGTTGCGAACTCTGCCTACTGATCTGAACAATTCACGCGCCTGAAAATATTTAACGATTAACACCCACACTAATTGAACCACAGTCAACCACTTGCTGACTAAGCAAGAACAAACTGCTCTGTGTCAGTTTACCAGACCCTTTTCCCGCGCAGCGATTGGTAAAGGGTCTGGCTACGCGAGACTACATAGATGCTGTGGCTCAGTTCAGTTTTATTCATTTCTCATGCCACTTGAAGGCCCACAAGGCCGAGAATTTATGGCTTATTAAACTTATACATATCTGTCAAAGGAATAAGCACTCGGTTAGCTCTGTAGCTCTGCTACATCTAAACCAAACAGCATATGCTGTGGCTCAGTTCAGTTTTATTCATTTCTCATGCCACTTGAAGGCCCACAAGGCCGAGAATTTATGGCTTATTAAACTTATACATATCTGTCAAAGGAATAAGCACTCGGTTAGCTCTGTAGCTCTGCTACATCTAAACCAACCACCTTCCCCCGCGTAGCGTCTGGTAAAGGGTCTGGCTACGCCAGACTACATAGTAACCGCTCCCCGCAACTGTTTGAATTAAAATAGTAGTTGTAATGCACAATACTTTTACACAACTGAGCATACCTACGCAATACTTACCTTCGTGGTTCGTCTGTGGACAATGCATTTTCAAGTAAATGCTGTTGAGTAGGGCTTATAACTGTGACAAATAGCGACTAACTCGAATTGAAATGGAGCTCCCATAAGTTTTTGAGTTTTAACTGCACCTAAGAACTAGGGTGAAGTCTACTGCTGACAAAGTGAAGTCCAACAGTAGAAAAAGACAACGTTTATGGACTGATTTTCATGAGATGGCAACATCAGAAAGTACCCTTTCATTACTTTGGCAAGAAATGATTACAAATTTAGGTATAGATGGAATAGAGGATCCACTGTTAGAGCAGTCTCTTTATAATGAAGTACACCATAGAATTGTCAAAAAGTATTTCAAAGAAGGTGCTGAATTTACTGGGCCAGTAACAAAAGCAAAGATTGAGAACATTTCCTCTGACGAGTTAAACATACTTCGATACGCATGTGGATATGTTGCATGTAAGTTATTAAAGCGCTATGAAAAGAAGCCTGGAGAGATAGCTCAGCAATATGTCAACTGTCTAGGAGAAATGGCGGTAGAAGGAGAGGGTGATGATATCCTTGCCTACACAAAAGTTTGGCTAGACAAAATAAATAGAGGTGGCTTTTCCCCCTTGTGATGAGGCATTTCATTTCTTTGTGCAAGTAGAACTATGTGTGCGTACATTCTTACCTCACCATGTGTTGACAAGGCCTACTGATAAAGAAGCATTTAAGAGGAATGTTCACAATAAAATATCAGAGGATGATGATGTCCAGTTTTACTGGACTCTGCTTTCACAGGATATAGATGAGCCAAAGGATGCAGAACTATTACTCGAAGAAATTATCAGGTTATGGGTTACAGTTAGAGGATATTCCATAGCTGGGTCACTGGATGGAGGTGCACAAAAAAAAAGAACAATGTAATGTAAAGAAATCTAAAGGCCTGAGGAAAACCCTACATAAACAAAACAAACTTTCAACGCGTACAAGCAGCACAACAACAAAAATGAATACAGCAGATTTGAGTAATGAACAAGTTGATCCTAACCAAGAGGAGCTAGAAGAATAGTATATGTGTATATGTGTGTAATTATTCTATGATTATGAACATGCTATTGTTTTCACTTTCTTGTGTTTAGGAAGAGGTGTATTATCTATTTGAGGGGGGTCTTCAAATAACTTTCGCTTTCGACTACAGTTTCCCCGGACTGGGTTTAGAGCTTGTGACTTCTGGATCCTTAACGCAGCAGAATATCAATACATTGCTGCAAAATTGGGTTTTCATTACGACCACCCCGAGCTCGCTGCTGGCCAAAGTAATTTTCAATAGGGTACTAAGAAAACCTTTCACTCAAAACATAGAGACCATCCCCTTGAGATAGTAGGTACTTCGCCATCTCTACAAATGACATAACTGTACGATAAGAAAACATTATTAATGCTATTATACTAATAATATACTATTTATAGCCAATTAAGAAATACCTGTTATCTTTATTCCTTCAAATGTTTCCTTGCTAAGCATCATTTTGTACCTCTCTGTTGAGCTTAAATCCTCATGTGTCTCTGTGTACTTCTTCCAATATTCAAGGTACTTCAGGAATACATTTATCAACCACTAAATACACAAGTAATTATTAATACCACAACAGTGAAGATATTATACCTACATCAAATCATTTATCGTCCGGACTATAATATGGCTTGAGATTTTGCTTCTTTTTCTGTGCCCACTCATTCATAATATTTCTAACGTTAAGACAGTCAAAAAACCTATCCATCATCATCACAAACTTTTGTGTTTCTTCTGTGTCAAGATTGTTGAAGTAAGACAATGCGCTGCTCACACTCTTGCTAAAAACCTAGTATTACCATAAATTAATTAATGGTTTAATTTTATTGACTAGCTTACCTGTGCTGCAAGATCTACTCTCATTTTAGAGTAAGATGTGAGATCCAAATGTTCTCTCTTCAAATTAGGAATTAAAGTCAGCTCACACGAACTAGATTGAATTTCTGAAGACTTATCATACAAATCCCACAGCTGTTTCCTGTAATAAACTTCTCATTAAACTACAAAATTACAGTTATAGGTAAAATTTAATACAGGGCTAGAGATTATACTATACCTGCATCAGGCGAGTCCCATTCACACCCGACTGGGAACAACAATTTCTTGCTGTTTTATCAGATGGGGTGTATCTGCTACAAAATAGAGTGGCCTTCCATAAGGAGAATAACGGTTTTTTGTTTTATAAGTTAAACTAGAAATTGTTGAATTTACCATGCATCCGAAAAAACTTTCTGTTGGAACTTCCTCCATCAGCGGTTACACATAATACCTGAGAGCATGGTAGGAGGAAGAGGATAACAATTTAAGATTGAGACACCACTTTATGATTACTGGGTGCCAACGGACTCTCCTATTGTCAGAAGCAGTGGCTGCTTTAAGCTGTTCATTCCAAAAGAGCCTGGCAAAACTACCATCAGGGTATGCTTCAGTCACTTTCTGATGACTGTCATGCATGATTGACATTAAATCTTTCTCGAAAGATTTGTCAAGACTCTTTCCTTGCTCAGTAGTAAGGCTCTTTACCTTGTATACTCAAACTTTTTACAGTTAATTCAGCTTTTCGTACTCGAGATTTTAATTGATCCATTTTTGCAATCTTTTCAGGGGTATTAAGATAACGTTATCAGAACTAGCAGATAGTTGTGTTGCTGTTTACTCCACCTATGATGCATTGAACAGAGTGTCTGTATTTAGTACAAGCCGAACATTTCACAGACTTCGTCAAAACTTCACATGCAGTTGTGCGAATAGTTTCCCAGTACTGATTCCCACTAAGCTCAACAGGCATAGTATCTAGAAGAGCAGCTACTGAACCAGCTGTGTCCAAGCCAAACAAACTGCTATCTCACTTCTACCACAGATATACTGGACCGATTTTTTTCATTCAAAAACGACAAAAAAGCGGTTTCAAAACAGTGCTCACTCAGATAGGGTTCAAAGTGCTATCTCACAAGGTTTTAGTGGCCGACACTTGCCAAATTTAGCCTTAAGTTTATCAAGCCAAATTAAATTTGTGCGAGGGCAGGAAGCATAACGCGCCTTTACAGTACAATCTCGCATATAAAATCTGTACATTTTATTACATCCGTTTCTAATCCCTTCTCCTCGTATATCTATGGTGCCATAGTAACAACTCTCTGCAACTGCTTGAATTGAAGGGAAAAAACAACAGCAAAACAATACAGGTTATTTAAACGTTTTCTTTGTGATATTCTTTAGCTAAGTAGTGGTTGTAACACACAATGTTTTGACACAATTGGACATGCACCTACACAGACTTACCTTAGCGGTAGTCTAGTGGACAATGTATTTTCAAGTAAATACTGTTGCGCACAGCTTAACCATGACATTGACTTACCACCGCCACTAACTCGAATAGAAACGGAAGTCCCTTAAGTTTTCAAGTTTTAACTGCACCCGCAAAAGAATTCAAAACTGTCTAGGGTGATAAGGGTACTGATCGATAAACCAGAGGATTCAGGGGGACGGGGTCGAACGCCAAGAGAACACAAAAATACGGAGGGTCAAAGTACAAAATGACATACATACGTCCATACATATATACAAATAAACTAGTGGTGTGCTTGAGCACAAATGGCGAGCGAGCCTGATAGTTAGGTAACATAAAATGTTACTATGTTTTAGCTTACTTCATGCAAACACTATAATAGCAGTTATGACATTTGATTTCATTAATGGTAACTTTTGTAGTATCAAACATCAACCATTCTGATAATCTCAATCACCAGTAACTCTTGAACAAGCTCTCAGCTACGATAAAAAATAAACCAGTGTTATTATTTGTAATTTTAGCCAAAAAATATGAAATTACTACTTACATCATTCTTGAGTATTGATAACTTCTGTAGTATCAAATTGAAGTTACTTTGACCATCGGAATTATCTTGAATTCTTGACAACAAGCTCTCACCTACAAAAACAAAAGACAATCAATTTTAGCACACAAATACACAATTACTTTCTTACCTCATTTTCTTGAGCAGTGGTAACTTTTGTGGTACCAAATTTGAGCCAATCTGACTATTTGAATTTACCAGTCACTGTTGACTAGCTCTTTGTTACAAAAAAGAAAGGCCAGAGTTAATTTTGCATATTTAGCTAACAAATATGGAATTGCGTACTTATCTCAGCTTCCCTCGAGAAGTAGTAGCTTCCATAGCATTAATACTACGGCATTCTGACTACCAACGGCTCATGACAACCAACAACCGGCACTCCGTATCCCCCCATAAAACGGCGAAGTTTTGAAATTAAGTCTGGAAAAGGGTCTTCAATGCCATAGTAACCGGTCGAATCAACTTTTTGTGTCTTGAAAACAAGCGTTTTAGCAGGAATTTTCTCATACTTTGGAGCTTAAGTATAAAGTAAGGTTTGCTTAATGCTGTAGTTTCAGAATAAACTGGAGTCAAGCCTAAATAGCCGTGTTTTTAGGAGAAAAAAGTTCCCCGCGCGCGCGTTCTAAGAGCATACGTACCATCCATACATACATACATATATATATATAACACATACCCGATTTTGCATTATCCACCCCTAATACTGTCTCGCTCGCTAAGCTCGCTCGCCAATAAACTAGTGATGTGCTTGAGCACAAATGGTGAGCGAGCCTAAAAATTATACTATTTTTATATGAATGATTTTGACTTCTAACACTGAAGCAACTGAAAATAAGGTCGAGTTTTTAAATTACACATACACGTAAAAGGTATCTCAGTGCCATAGTAACAACTCGCTGCAACTGTTTGAATTGTAGGCAAATAACAACAACAAAATAGTACACGTTATTTAAACGTTTCCTTTGTGATATTCTTTAGCTGAGTAGTGGCTGTAAAAGCACAACGCTTTGACACAACTGGACATACACCTACACAAGACTTACCTTCGCGGTTAGTCTAGTGGACAAAGCATTTTCAAGTAAATACTGTTGCGTACGGCTTATAACCATGACAAAGAGCGCATTGACTTACCACCACCACTAACTCGAATAGAAGTGGAAGCCCGCTAAGTTTTCACGTTTTAACTGGACCCGTAAAAGAATTCAAAACGGTAAACAATTCAATTTCTAGGGTGATACGTGTACTGATCGATAAACTGGGGATTCTGTTTAGTGAAGTTTGGGACGGGGTCGACCACCGAACTAACACTAAAACGCGAGGGTTAAAGTACAAAAATGCCATACGTAGGTCAAAACATAATTATATATAAAAACTAGTGGTGCGCTCAAATAGCGCAAATGCATGTCGAGTGGGCAGACTCTTTTTACAGAAAAATAGGACAGAAATTACATCTAACTGTAGTGCACAGTGTAACCCTTTCCAATCTCAGTTAGCATCAGAGAATCTAAGTATCTGATCCCAGACTAAACTAACAAAATTACCTGAATAAACTTCGAAAGCAGTGGCAAAGAAGCGCAGCTTGACAAAGACTTCACAATTGTTTCAAGAAGAGAGTAGCTGTAAACTTTTTAGTTGAAACAAAGTTGCGTAAGGCAGTGCAGAAGGATTCTCCGCGCTCGTTAATTGAAAAATACTGGAACTGTGAACGCTTTACCTAACTTACGTAAGTAGAAGCGCGGACGAAAACAGAAGTCTCATATACCCCATAAACAGATAAATAAATTAATTAACTAGTGGTGCGCTCGAATAGCGCAAATGCATGGCGAGCGAACAGACTCTTTTTACAGAAAAATAGGACAGAAATTAGATCTAACTGTAGTGCACAGTGTATCCCTTTCCACATCAGAGAATCTAAAGTCTCTGATCCCAGACTAAACTAACAGAATTACCTGAATAAACTTCGAAAGCAGTGGCAAAGAAGCGAAACTTGACAAAGACTTCACAATTGTTTCAAGAAGAGAGTAGCTATAAACTATTTGGTTGAAACAAAGTTGCAGCAGGATTCTCCGCGCCAGTTAATTGAAAAATACTGGAACTGTGAACGCTTTACCTAACTTACGTAATTAGAAGCGCGGGCGAAATATTTTGACGTACGTATACATACATATATATATATATCTGAAATCTCAATTGAACACGACTGAGAGTCAGCTTCGCTCGCTTCGCTCGCTCGCTGAATAACTAGTGATGTGCTTGAGCACAAATGGCGAGCGAGCCTAAAGACTATACTATTTTATATAAATGATTTTGACTTCTAACACTGAAGCTACTGAAAATAAGGTCCAGTTTTTAAATTTAGCACACAGGGTAAAGGGATTTCAGAGCCATAGTAACAACTCTCTGCAACTGCTTGAATTGAAGGAAAAAAACAACAACAAAACAGTACACGTTATTTAAAAGTTTTCTTCGTGATATTCTTTAGCTAAGTAGTGGTTGTAGCACACAATACTTTGACACAACTGGACATGCACCTACACAGACTTACCTTCGCAGTAGTCTTTTGGACAATGTATTTTCAAGTAAATACTGTTGCGCACGGCTTATAGACCCATTGCGAGTTACGTCATCATTAACGTCATAATTTCCTGTCGGCCATCTTGAAGGACAAGCGCAAAGAACTCTAATTATTAGCCATCGCATTGTCCATTGACAATTGAAGAGATGGTGAATTTCTGTGCTATTGTGGGCTGTGGCAGTCGATCTGGTAGAGACAAAGGAGTTAGTTTCTATAGACTGCCAGCCGAAGTTACTCACCAGGGGGAGCGCACGTTGGAATTGAGTACAAAGCGTAGAGATTTGTGGATGGCTAGAATTAACAGGGCTAACTTCAAACCGAGTGAGCATACCGTGTTTGCTCTAAACATTTTGTTGGAGGTAAGCACTGAGTACACTCTTAGTCATTAGTAAAAATCTGGTTTTCTCTCTCTAGGCAAACCTAGCCCCTTGTACGATGAAACTAACCCTGATTGGGAACCTTCCCTTCATCTTGGGGGGGCTCCAAAGGATGATTCTATGGAGTCAGTGAGCAGATATCAAAGAGTTGTTCAGAGGAAAGAGAAAAGGAGACGTCTCTATGCTTGTGATGCTCTACTTTCTCTATCAGAGGTAGGTATTTTGAAGTTTTGTTGTTGTTGTTGTTGTTTTTTGCTTTGATGCACATATTCTGATAACATTTGTGGTATGTACAACTCTTATGCTTATATTTTTCACATTTTTAATACATACAGCCAGAACCTAGACAAGAGGAACCTGAAACAGTGTCAGTGTGTAGTCAGACAGAAATACAGTCGTGTGACATTGTGTCAAAGGAGGAACATGAGAAGATGAAGGAAGAGTTTGAAAAAATGAAGGCAAAGCACCATGAATTGCTGTTAAAGTGTGCGGAAAAAGAAGTAGATAAGGTGCAAGATAAATCTAACCATGCAGCATTTGATGAAAATGATTTTAGAAACAATGATGACAAAGTTCGCTTTTTTACTGGGTTAACTAATTGGGAGGTATTAGAAAAACTATTCCTGTTTGTTAAACCTAACCTTGTGGGTCATCCATCACTTACACCATTCCAACAATTAATAATTACCTTGATGCGTTTGCGGCTTGCAAGCTCAGGAGTTGAGCTAAGCTACCATTTTGGCATCCACCCTTCCACTGCTTCTAGAGTATTTTCTGATGTAATACAGATGCTATATATACGTTTGAAATTTTTGATTGTGTGGCCGGAAAGGGAAGTATTAAGAAAAACTCTTCCAATGGATTTTAGAAAGAACTGTCCTAATTGTGTTGTAACCTTGGATTGCTTTGAAATTTATATTGATAGACCTTCTGATCTTTTAGCAAGAGCGCAGTCATACTCCTCATACAAACATCACAATACTGTGAAGTATTTGATCGGTGTCACTCCACAAGGAAGCGTCAGTTTTATTTCAGATGGATGGGGCGGAAGAGCTAGCGATAAGTACATTACAGACAACTCCAACCTCTTGCAAAACCTTCTACCTGGTGACACAGTTTTAGCAGATCGTGGATTTGACATCAAAGCCTCACTCGGATTATACTCTGCCACGCTATCTATCCCTGCCTTCACAAAGGGAAAAAAACAACTTGAAGGAATAGATGTGGAACAGACACGAACAATAGCAAATGTTAGAATACATGTGGAAAGGGTTATTGGGAACATTAAAAAAAATACAAGATGCTTGGTAGTACACAACCTATTGATTATTTGAGAACAAAGAATAATGCCACTTTATTGGACATGATAGTAACAGTGTGTTGTGCACTTAACAATCTTTGTAATTCTGTTGTACCTTTTGATTAATATTTGTGTGATCATTTTAGTTACAGTTGATTAATATTTGTAAGCATTTGGTGTTAAAATTGATTAGTATTTGTGTGATATTGTTTTTGCTACAATGATAATGAATTTTGTTAACTGAGAACTTGTGATTGACTTTTTCTTGAATTAAGTTTTCGGCAATCTGGGCAATACCATTTTGATGATTTAGGAAAATTCTTGAGTTTCAAGCACTCTAAGTGAAACCATCGATAAATACAACTGTTGTTGTCACACCCTACCATTCTTCCATGTTCACCCTTCTGACAGTAACAGTATTGATCAGTTTTATGCTCGGTAGGACTGGTGTGTAACACAACTTCACTATGATTGGCTCCAGAAGAAGTAGATGGTGACGATTGTGATTCTGCTGAACTCGGAAGACTTGCAGATTCATTCACAGACACACTTTCCATAGGGCGTGAAAACCATCTGCCAAGTAGCTCTGGTAACACTGCAACTTCAAAGAAATGTTTCACTATTGCCAGATTATTTTCCATAAAAGTGGTGTTAGGCTTGATGCGCTCCACGTGAAGATCATTTTTTGTCCACACGATGAAGTCACAGTAAGAAAGTTTTGTACAGAACAGTTGAGCCTGCACCTGTAGAATTATGTTTAGCTCATTGCATCATAAGCATTGACAAAGATTAAATGAAGTTGTACCTGGTAGCAGTACTGATGGTCAGTTTTCAATTTCAGTTCACCATTGACACCTTCCTTGAGGCAAAAGTTCTTGTCTGTCTGGGCACTGAATTCCATGTTGTCATCCTTATGGCAAGCAGGACACTAAAAAATATTTAATGGTAACAGCTAATGGAATACATTAAAAAGTAAAATATTTTAAGATGCACGGCAATCTGAAATTTGCCATTTCACTAACCTTCACTTCACATATTCCTGATCCGCAACAAAAGCAATGAACAATTCCATCTGGTGAAGCACCAAAATATGGATAATCACTACTAATAAAAAAGCCAGAGGGATAGACATTGGCTTTATCATGCAGTGAAGTTTTCTGATACTGCTCAAGGGCATCTTTCTCGTGCTGGCACCCCCATGATGTTGCAGCTGTTCTAAAGCGCATTGTATTAGGGTGACATATACTCAAAATTAAACTAAGAGAAGGGCTAGACAAATCTGTACAACAAACTGCCTTGAACTTGGATGCTGTTATCCTCCCTGCTCTCATTCTAAACCAAAGTCTGCTGTTTGACTGGTCTCTAGTTTTCATTTCAACTGCTTTAACAGGGGAGGCTCCACTGGGGGGGCAGGGGGGGGGCAATTGCCCCCCCAATATTAATTGTGGGGGGGCATTGCCCCCCCCCCCCCATTCAGGCTTTAGCTGTGCTATAATAATTTTGTAACCACAAAACCACAATAAAGTGTTTGTCACAACTCACAAGGTACAACCAGCTGCACATGAGCATAGCAGTTAGTTGCAGCTATGAAAAGACAGAGCATCTGCATCTGCTCTCAATAAATACAACATTTCAATTCTGTTACGAGTCATTTTCTGAATTACTATGAACTGATTGAAAATTTATATTAGTGGCTAAGTCATCATTAGCACAGATTAGTTGCAAGATTTTAACTGGATTTAGGTTAGGTACAAGTCAAAGTTGAGCATGTGTGTGATGTGATTGTTTGTGTGTGACATGTGTTGTATACCAAACAATATTTGTAAACTTACACTGTCGCCTATACATTACATAGGAAGGTTCTACCAGGCTACCTTTTAATTCACTACTGAGCATCCTGCCCGGCAATATTCTTAAAGCACGCTGTAGCATTGATTTAGTTGTCTATAGCATTAGGAGGTGAACAGAGGTGGTTGGTAGGCTCAATCAGATTACAAATTGTATCAACTCTCAAACTGCTGGCTGCTGATTACTTACACATGTGCCCTATCGCATGTCCAATTCCAAGTCCTATCTCCTCGTGGGGCCTGGGAAGTTAATGCTAACATGACTGCATTGGCGCAGCTTCAGCAATTACTATTATGATGTAGCTAAGTATTAATTGACATATTTTGAGCACAAGAAGCTCATGGGATTTGTTTTAGTTTTTAATATTTTTATGAAGATTAGTATTGAAGAGAGTAGGTTATGATAATCGCAGAGTGGTTAGAGGAAGAGGAACATGCAGGACAGGACTAAAGCTGGAGGCAAGAGGATGAGAGGAGGAGGAGGACATGTATGTTCAGTCAAGTATTGGGAACAATGGAAAGCATTACCAATGTAGTGTGTGTGTGTGTGTGAGGGATATACTTACTGTAACAGAAAATTGTCATCCAATGTGTTGTTTCTTTTATGCTTAATGTCAAGTGTGTGTGTGTGTGTGTGTGTGTGTGTGTGTGTGTGTGTGTGTGTGGTGGCTGTGTTGTGGTGTAATGTCCTTGGCTCAGGGCCTGTGGTCCCGAGTTCAAGCCCAACTCAGGCAATTTTCCATCTGATTTTCCATCTGCCTCCCACCAGCCCCCCACCAGTCCACCCAGCTGTGATTGGGTACCTGGCATTTGCTGGGATGCAAATTCAAGGCCTTTTCTCGTGAAACAGCAATGGTCCAGGTGGGACTTCGGGTGCCCACACCACTTGCTGTGAGGAAAGGCTGTTCTCCTGTCTCCTGTGAGTTCCTAGCCTGGCTCCAGGAGCTTTGCTTGCACAGCTTACTGTGCCTGCTTAGTGCACAGGCATCCTGGCTCTGCCAGGTGCGCGTGACCGCCTAGAGGCAGCAAGATAATTTTATTTTGTGTGTGTGTGTGTGTGGTGCTGGCACCAAAATGATTTTCAATGTTAGTAAAGTTTGTATGACCACAAGAGTATGCATTGAATGGAGCAACTGGTGTTGGAGACAATGCCATGCCATGAGATATGTTGTATTTATCTGCTACATTACCACTTCAGAGACCACAACATCAATAATCAATAATTAAAAGTATAGTGTGAGTGCACACGCTAGAGCATGGAAAGCATTTAGCAACAAATTGAATATTCTCACACAGAAAATGAGTAAAATATGTTGTAGTCTCTTTAACAAAATATGGTCTAGTGGTAAATGAAAAGCCATTTTTTGAACTTTTAATAGCTACTATTAACAAGACATAATTAAATACCAGCAAATTTGGCCTTCAAATTTAACAGGAACCATCACTCTCGAGCACATTTCTCCATGGCATGCACAATCTCATTTTTCTCTTCTTCTTCAGAGACTCTCATCATATTCTTAAATATATCAGAGTCAGCAGTCCATCTTTGGATTCCATGCTTGGATTCATATTCTTTCAGCTTATCCTCTATACTGAAATTTAAATGGAATTATTGCAACATAGTACAAAACTTTTTAACTATAAACATACTTCTGAATTTTATGAAGTAAAGTTGAAAGTGCTTGGTTGCTGCCTGTGACATTCTCACTAATGAAAAAATATAAAATAATGCATAATTTTTAACATCTTAAAATGTACTTTAATTTATAATATCTGTCCAAAAGTGCAGCACGGTTTCTTTCCCAAGGAATACTGCCATGTTCTTGATAAACAAAATAATCATCTTTAATTAATTAAAAAAATCTTCAATTAATTTAAAAAATAAAAATAACAACAAAAAAATACAACAAAAACAAACAGACCTGAACAGGATGGTCGATTTTCAAGCAGCGATTTATACTACCTTTCAATGTCTGAAGCACTAAACTGAACTAAAGACATAACATTGCTTAAGTTAGTAACAACACAAAACACTTTTATGAATATGGATATTTGTGTAGTTAATTACAACAGGCAAATCACTAGGAGGCAAATATTCTAAGACACACCGGTGGCTAAAAACCATCTGGAGTCACAAAGCAAGCTAATTTGGCAATGTGACTACAAGTCCAAGTGGGTGGTACCTCCCAGTTAAGCATTAGTAATGTCAATTTGAGATGCTACCAGCCTATACCGTGTAGTTGGCCAAATAGCCTGATTTACCGAGAGGGTCTAACATTTGTTCCTTTAGGTCACTTATGCAGCAAGAGTAAAGCAGCATACTGCACTTTTAGCTACTAAATCTTTAGCAATAATTTAGCGTTGATGTGATTATTACGTAACCTTGTGGTTGATCCAGTTAACTCCCACATTTGCAGCAGTGTGTAGATATTTCGGTAAGAGGGCTCCAAGGGCATATTTTTTTGTAGTTTAAAAGTGTTTATGTGTGAGAAATCACCAAATCAAATTGTGCTCCCTATGGAGCGCCCCCTCTTCCCCCCCCTCGTTTTAATTCCTGCGCCATGATTTGAGTTATGTCAGAGCAATCTTAAATGGATGATCCACATACCAGGGGGCGTCTGAAGAGGTGAGGTTATGCAGCCATGACCGTACCAATATTTTGGCAAAAAGGGGTGTGTCTCATAGTGTGCTATAGCATCTCTCTAGTTGTCGTTGTGGCAACATGTCTTCTGCGGGGAGTAAATGGCCAACAACCATTTTGAAAGATATTCCCCAAACTCCGCACAAGCCTGATCCTTTTAGTTTTCCAAAGTGATCATTTATAAAAAAAAAACATATGGTATGGTTAACTGTGTGTGATTAAGTGGGTGTGGTTGGGTGGGTGTGGTTATGGCTGCACCAATCTGATTGACTTAGTGTACTTCTCTGCACACACACATGTATTGATTACATTTCTTTAAAGTTTAGCATCCTGCTATAAATTCACTCGGTTAGCAACAATGTTTATAGAGAAAATTTGCGTGACTGGCTACTACATTAGATACACTACTTGATTATACAAATTGCATGTCAACCAGGCATTCAAGGTAAAACAGTATATATTAGCTAATTATATTATATATAATATAATTAGCTATATATAAGATGCTTCGATAGCGTACATGCCACATCATAGAGTACTCGAATTTTCTGGTGTCTACTAAAACCTTCCAATAGTTTTTTCTAACATGAATATAAGAAAACCAAAAAAAAAAGGATCCTTTTATAATAAAATATGTTACATCCACCAAAAATCCAACCGTTCGTTATAACAGAGAGACATCACTTTATAGGGAAGCTCATGTCTGTAAACAACTCCCAAAAGACCTATTTCATCAAGACGACTATATCGGCTTTTAGATCTGAGAGCATCTCTAGCAAGAAACTGATTGCATTCCTATTAAAACTGTTCAGTATACAATATCTTTATAAAGTGAACCTGGTAAAAATACCTTGCTTACTGGTGCTTTGATAGTTGCATAGTCAGCAACATATTTGTTGACTTCATCCTGCAACTCTTTGAATAATTTTACCTCAGAACAAGATGGACATTTTGGTACCATTATTAAGCTGGTTAGGCATTACACTATCTAAATGGCGCAGTTTACTCTTGGCATATCTGTAAATTGTACTGACATCAATTTTTTTTTTAAGACACACAATAGTAATCATACCTGTACTCCCCAAAACTGTCAATAATGACTGGATACAGGTTCCACTTTTTCGTCTGATTAAAAAAAATTATATAAAATAATTAATTTTATAAAAATTAATTATAATTTATTGTATAAATTGTACATTTCCTATTATTAAAAATTGTATATATACGTACAGAATTTCCAACATAATTATACAAAATCTATGAAAGAAGCTACCTGACGGAGTTTGGAACCAGTCAGAAAGTTCAAAGCATCTACGAAGTCATGTAATGCCACTTGGCATTCCAACATAAGCACTTCATAAAAATCAAATAATTGAAAAGAAAAAGCCAGCTGTGGATGCTGTGGTGTAGCAGGAAACAGATGTGCCTGAAGCAGTGTTTCTACTTCGCTCTCACATGAGCAAAATTGTACAGAAACAGAATGATAGGACCCTAAATATTTGAATATAATTTAAATGAATATATCTAGTTAGTTAAATTGCGTGGATGTAAATGGTACAAATAATGACATTTACAAAGAACCTCTGAGAAAGGACCAACTCTGAGAAGAGACCAAAAGTCCCGTTCCCGTCCTCTTGTTTACTTCAGTAATTTGATGAACCTGTTGTAGTGGCTCACTGTAAACAATTATGCACGAAAATATGTAGTCAGGAGTTTTCGCCTCGTGAGAATGGAGTCCAAAATATTGTGATTAATGAAATTAATTGGTACTAGAAAGTTCATCAAACTCAAGTTAATCGACCATGAGTAAAGCAAAGAATCTTGTGGCTACTGGTACAGCTAACTAGCTATTTCTCCACCACATTTATCTAAACTTTCGATAAAGATGTGCTGCTACTGGAGATACAATTTTCTGTAAAAACAACAACAAACTTTCCTGAATAAGGGGATTGTTTGAGGTAGTATTTGCAAGGAACCGCACCAGTCTTTATTAGCAGTTAAAACGTGAAAACTTACGGGACTTCCATTTTTATTCGAGTTAGTGGCGGTCAATGCGCTCTTTGTCATGGTTATAAGCCGTACGCAACAGTATTTACTTGAAAATGCATTGTGTTTTAAAAACTCGACCATATAATATTCAGTAGCTTCAGTGTTAGAAGTCAAAATTATTCATATAATAATAGTATAGTCTTTAGGCTCGCTCGCCATTTGTGCTCAAGCACATCACTAGTAAATACCAGCACGTTCTACTGAATGTGACGACACTTTACCTACCACACGGTGACGATGCTTTACCGAACCGTACAAAGCTTATCAATTATTCATGAATACACACACCGTCGGTCGTGATCGGTCGTCGTTACTGACACACAAGCGTATTAGTACGTAACGCCACAATTATGTCATGTGCAGTTTAAAAAAAGGCAAAAGCATGAAGTAAGCTTGAGTATGATTTGTATACCTACAAATTCATCCTATTATAAGGGGAAAGAAAAAAGGATAATAGGCTTCCAGCCAAGAGGCATATCAATCACCATCAGATGATGAATGGGACAAAAAATAATTTTCCAAAATAAGGCCAAGTAGAAGAGAATTAACCTGATGCCAGATTTTCTTCCTGAACTTGGTGACAGTGTGGAGAACTGAACTTTCAACCTCAACAGCACTACACAGAAGGAGCCATTAAACTATGTATTGAAGTCATTTAAGTCATTAACACTTTCATTCAAACAAGAAACACTTCACACGGTTCGTATCACATTAGTAGCTGGAACTATAGAATCATTCACACTTAGCTAGAGACTACTTTTAACATGAGCAGCATGAGTATTTAAGCAAAGCTGTTCATGGTTCCACTGACTCTGTGTATGTCTATGATTTCCTTGCACTATTGTCTTGTTACTGTACATGTTTTTTTTTAAACCTATCTCCTGCCAATTCAACTTGTGGGTAGCTACAGTTTGACAATTCAGTATCACTTGCCACAGAAGTCTGGTGGCAGCAACTACTAAACTGCTGCACAAATAGTGAGAGTTACAGAAGCTTGCCAACCCCAGACAAGAATACTGCAAATTCCCACAAAATTGGTGGCAGTGGTGGGATTGTGAAGAGAAGAATTAAACAAAACCGCATTGATGCAGAACAACTCTGCAGCAAGAGAATCACAGCAAAGCAAAAGGAGAAGAGAGGAACTGGACAGATTAGCAAAAATTGAGGAGAATAGACTGGAAATTGAGAAAAGAAGAATAGAAGCAGAAAAAGTCAAAATGGACACAGAGAAAAAGAGAATTGAAGAAGAACTGAAACAGAGAAAAGAGGCAGAAGAGAGAAAAGAGAAACTGTCAGGACTCAGCAATTATAAATCTGGAAGTGATCTCCAGCAATATTTGACACAGTTTGAAAGTATCATGGCAGAATGCAAGATTGATGACAAGAAGTGGAACTCCATTCTGCATCCCAGATTGGATGTCACATTAGCTGAGAGAATGAGACCTTTAAAGGAAATTGATAAGAGTTACCAAGAAGTGAAAACAGCACTACTCAAATCAGTAGGAGCAACTCCTGCAGCTTTTGGTCAACAGGTCTATGAATTATCAGCTGATAAAATCAAACACAAAATGCATTACAAATTGTGGAGCACTTAAAAAGATTATCTGATGGATGGATGCAGGGAAAACAACTCTGGAAGAAGAAAAATTTGTCATGGTTAAAGCAATGTTGCAACATTGCTTGCCCCACAATGGCTTAGTTTTCCTGGAAAACAGAAATCACAGCAATTGGCAGAGTTAACAGAAAGCTTGGATACTTGGTTGTCTACAAGGCAAAATGGTGATTTTATGAAGGCTATGAATCAGCGACAACACTCAAAATACAATGAGAAAAGAAGTGAACACTCCAGAAATTCCCAAAGTCATCACTCAAAGGAAAACACCATGAAAAGTGAGTCCAGACCAACTTGCAATAGAGTGGGACATAAAAGTGAGTAATGCTGATTCCGGAAAGAGGGAAATTCTAGTGACAGCAACACCAGCAGCCACCGGAAGTCCAAAGCCACTTTCAACTGTTTCATCTGTAATGAAGCAGGACATAAAACGTATGAGTTTCCCCAGAAGAAAACAAACATCAAGAAGGAGAAGAATTTCAAAGAGTCAAGCATGGGAGCAATACCACCAGCTAAGAATTGGATTACAGGAAAAGTCAATGGAATTTCGCAGAGAATTTTGATAGATTCTGGAGCTACTGTGGGTGTGGTCACACCTGAAGTAGCAGCAGCCACTGACTACAAAACAAAGGCAGGAAGAAGAGTTTCTCTACATGGAGCCATCAGAGGAGACAGAGACACCATAATGGTGAAATATGAATTTGGCAACTCCAGCTTTGAAAGAGAAGCAGCAGTCAGTGAGAGCAGTGAGGATTTCCAAGGCATTATATTTCCCTGGGACATAAGTAACAGAGCTGAAAGTCAGACTATCATTCCATTATTTGAAGGCCAAGAAGAAAAGGAGATTTGTGTAGTTACAAGAAGACAGAAGCAGAAGGAGAAAGCTCAAAAGTTACAAGAGGCAAAATCAATTCCTGCAACACCTCTGATGACAAGTTTGGACAATGATTCTAGGGCAGCAACTCCAGCAGCTACAGATTCTCCAGACACAGTTGGCATTTCCACTGCAACTCCAGCAACAGAGGAAACACAACTATTGGTGACATAACCGCAAGTCCTACAACAGCAATTCCAGCAGCAGAGGAAAAATGCTCAATGGCCGTCAACATTGCGAGTGCTTCCAATTCTGTGGCAGCATACCTCTGTTCCCTTGGCAGCAATTGGCGGGAGTAATAGGCACACGGCACCCAGACATCATCCCTACAAACACAAAGAACTCCTCCCTCACCACAAGAAGAAGCATCAGTAAACACAGCAAATTTGTCTGATAAAGCTGGGATTGTCAGCATAGAATGATTACAAATCTGTGAAATAATAAACTCAAACGAATGTGTCACGTCATCAGTCCACACAACAGTTTTGGTGAGGATTTAGTCATATGTTTAGTAAGGGCAGAAGTATGATCAGCGAACTTCGGGATGAAACGAGAGTAAAAGTTGGCAAGACCCAAGAAAGAACGAAGTTGCGAAACAGTAGAAGGGCGTATGTAATCTTGAAGTTGATGAACTCTTGCCTGAGGTATACCCAAATGACCGTTACCAACAATGAAACCAAAGAACTCAAGTTGTTTGAAACACCAACAACATTTTGAAGATTTAACTGTAAGACCATGTTCTTCAAGCCTTGAAAGAACATGATCAATGTGGAGCAAAGACTTAGATAAGATCACAACATCATCAATGTATGGCAGGGCAAAGGACTCTAAGCCACGAAGAACACGCTGCATCAGCAACTGGAAGGTTGCTGGGGCATTCCAAAGACCAAATGGCATCATTTTGTATTGATTATTTACCGCGTTTACAGGAAAAGGCTGTATAAGGTCGGGACTCTGGAACAATAGGGACCTGATGAAATCCTTTGAGCAAATCAAGCTTTGAAAAGAATTGAGCATCACCAAGGCTGGCAATGATGTAATCCACTGTGGGCATTTGAAAGGGTTCAGGAACAGTTTCTGCATTAAGTTTACGATACTCAACTACAATACGAATGTCACCGTCTTTTTTGACAATCGGAATGTGAGGGCTAGACCATTTTGATGTTGATGGCTCTATGATATCCAAATCAATTAGTTCATCCAATGCTTTATGAAACCCAACTTCTACTTTAGCTGGAATAGAATAAGATGGTGACCATACCGGAATTGCGTTGGTAACTTGAATAGAATGAGATGCAGAGTTGATTTTGCCATGTTTATTGGAAAAAATGGCAGAAAGCTTAGACAACACTGCATTTAAGGAACTTTCACACTTTGGGGACAATTCAACGCTCTGAGGTTGAACAGACTCTAGTAATGCAGTCATGCTTGTCCTCTGTGATTGCCACCACAGCGCAGATGCTGGACACACAATCAGCTGCTTTTAGTTACTGGGGAAAGTTTATCTACAATAACAGAGGGGCCTTCCCAGCAAGCATTTAACCCAGAGTTACGTCGCATAACTGACTGACCCACTTGAAATTCTCTTGACTTGTACTTGTCAAGCTTGGCTCTCTTAGTCACAATATCCTCCTTCAGGCTATGTTTAAGGGACTGCAATATTAGAGTAAGGTGGGAATCCAGCTCAGCTATGAAACTAGGGACATTGACTGACTCAGTCTCAGACAAGGACCAGATATATTTTAAGGAAGATAGTATATGTGGTGTAGGCTTAATAAACCATTACGTCTAAGATAAAAGCAGTTTCTTTGTAAGTTTCTATTTTCATGTACTTTTTTTTTATTTGTGCCTACCGTGTAGCTACACATTATTCTTTACATTTAGTTGTTGGGGTTGTTTATTTTTTCAAAATTTCTTTATAATCATTAAAGGAGGCAACCTAAAATTAATACTTAACAATTGCAATAACTTGCCACTGTAAAGTATAGTGAGAATGAAACTAGCTAAATAGTAATACATCTTCTAATTTGCTACCTATCATTTAGGGAAGTCTACAAAGACTGTAGCCAAAATTGTATACATAGTAAGATGGTTAGTAATTCAGATCTCATTACCTAAGTTCTTTGTTTTTCTTCTAATTCAGAAGATCATATAAATTGAAGAAATGAAAAAAAAACACAAAAATAAAACTAAAATAGATTTGATAGATAGAAGTCAAAGAAAAGCTAATAATAAGAAATAAAGGTGGAGTATGGATGTCCAGTGCACAGAATTCTAAAATATAACTATAACAAAGCATAAATTATAGTAATTATAATTACATACTCATATTCTCATACCTATTTCTGTGAAATAAATTTGATGTTCTTTTCTGTTCCTGCCATAAGATCAAATGAATCATATAACTTCCAATTATTTGGGGTATAATAAAATGGGTTTAATATTTTCTCAGTCATAAAAAGCATGTGGGGAAAACAATGTCCCACTTCTTAAAATTCTTAACACATTAGTTATATCCCATGTAGGCTAGAATGCTATACCTAACTATGAGTGGGTTATTCATAAACTTTCTAAGTTTTCAAGTAGTGAATACCATTTTACTTACTGTAGGGGGAGTCCCTGCCACACCCAAATTATCGGTGCTGCTCAACGACAGGTACTGTTCTGGTAAACTATGGCAAGCAATCCGACCTCAGACGAATGTGAGTTGTAAATATTGCTACCAGATACGTAGCCTAGGTTATAACTGAGACACGATCGCCATTGGTTTGGGTGCAAATTTCTCTCGAGGCTTTTCACGGTACTTGCGCCAGCCGCTGTGTCCACTTTGAACCAGAAATTTGTCTGTACCCTATAATTGTATAGTCTCGCTAGCCAGACAAAGAGTCTGGCTAGCGAGACTAATCATTGTGCTAGCTAATTGGTGCAGCAGCGATGTAGATTTTTACTTATTGTGCAATTAACTTTCTTGAAACAAATAAAATATTAGCAATGGTAGCTATATTTGTTCTTGGTAATTTACTGTAGCATAAATCAGTGGCACTCTAATTTACCGTCACCTCACTGAGAGTGTTTGTTAATTTCAATTTTAAACCGCTTACTGCACTTAATGGAAATTACCTATCACCTTCCTTTTTTGTGAGATCCCATGAGCTAGCTATATATTACATAAGCTATACTACCTATAGTCTTATTATGCGTGGGCGAAGGAAAAGGGTCTGGTGAAGCTAACGTATACTACTTGTGCAACCGCATACGCGTAACAGTATGACATCAGTAGCAATAATTTGCACGCGAGTATTATAAAGCTAAGTTACGGGTGTGCTATCCAGCATTGCCATGGCTTCTTTTCTACCAACAGTTTGTGTTGCTTGTGGTGGTCCAGCTAAATCTGGTTGTAGACACTGGGTATCCCAAGTCTCAAAAACGCTGATTTCACTAACCGTTCCGTCCGTATCATCAAGAAGAAGGCGTGCCACGCAGACTTTTCCCTAAAGGCACGTGACTATTTCAAGCAATCTGATTGGCACGCAGCTAGCTGCGTGTGCGGTTGCACAAGTAGTATACGTTAGCTTCACCAGACCCTTTTCCTTCGCCCACGCAAAATAATAATAGAAGGAAAAGGGTCGGCGACGCCAGACTATACTACTTATTGCTCCTAAATTGTCTTATTGGCATCTTTATTTCACTAATAAAAAAAAACATTCTTAACTTAGTGTTTTGCTGAATCATCTACTGCAGGTTATTACTCTGTTATCTTAGCATAAGCTCAAATATGGCAAGATATAGTACTATCTACTACAGGTTAAAGGTTAATGCTCTATAGGTTTATGTCTATATGGAAGCATTTCAGCTATCATAGCTAGCTACATGACAATGGAACTTCAACACTTCAATGCATATGGTGAACAATTTGATGTAGCCTTCCTACTATGGAGACTATTTACTTTAAGACCTGAAAACACTTGTCACGCTGTTTGAGATATTCCTACAGCTTAAAACTTGAATACTATTAGCATACTTTTTTGTATATTTTGATTAAACAATCTTACACTGTATGTGTGGCACTTTCAAAATGACCTCATATTGTAGATTTAACTTTTCATAACAATTCCTTACTTGGTGGATTAGTGGAAAATTCAGGCAGCTTCCAAAGTTCCTGAGTAACAAAACTAGGAGAACCATCAACGTTTCTGGCCATAGTTGAATTCTCCATGCTGCTGTGTGAAGTTGGAGCAGTAGAACCTAATGTATATTATATCATTAGGTCAATTATCATCATGATATTGAACACTGTATTTTACTAAAATTCAATAATTAGATATTATTATAATTGCTATAATTCCAAACACAGCTGAGCAGGATGTCCTGAAGGAGTTGGTCACATTTTTATTGCTGCAAGGTTTTGCCAGAGCCATAGCCAGCTTAGATAAAGTTGCAGAAATTAAATCATTAGGTACAATTACTGCATTGGTGATTAGCTCGTGGACTCCTGAATTACTGCACTGGTGATTAGCTCATTGACTCCTGAATTACTGCACTGGTGATTAGCTCATTGACTCCTGAATTACTGCACTGGTGATTAGCTCATTGACTCCTGAATTACTGCATTGGTGATTAACTCATTGATTCCTGAATTACTGCATTGGTAATTAACTCATTGACTCCTGAATTACTAGGAGTCATTATTTTACAACCAACTTTATACAATTAAAAAAAATTCATGCAATTAGCTAACATAAATTACAAATATCTCATTACTATTATTCAACACAAATAAAGTCTTAATTTTTTAGTTTTTGAATGTTTGCAGGTTATGAAACTTTGTAAAAAAAATTTAATAATATTCTTTATGGAAAATGTTCCCACATAGAAAAGTGTCCAGTGCCTACCACACCTACTTTTTCACAAGTCATGATTTTAATTAAATTTTATGAAAACTTCCCTACATAATTTTGACTTAATTCATTACATAATAATATATTATAGTAATGGAAAAAATGAATTTGATATATTTTACTAATATTGTATATGCCTTAACATACCATTGGGGTCAAATTGACCCCCCCCCCCCCTCCCTCTCCCCCATAGTATTCAATGAATTGATGTTATTAATAATTTATGGGTTGTTAGTCAGTGGCGGCATACCTGGTGACAGATTACACACCCCACTTCCTGATAAACTGCAGCCTGATGGTATGTATGTGTGAGTGTATTTGTATGTATAATATGTATGTATGTATGTATGTAAGTCCATATAGCAAAACAAATCTATGTAGTGTAATAACAAAGTCAGTATATGTGTGGATGTATGTATGTCATTTGTACTTTGGCCCTCTCATATTTTGTGTTAGCTCGGTATTAGACCCCGTCACTAAACAGAATCCTCTGGTTTATTGATAATTTCCCGTACATCCTAGAAATTGAATTGTTTACTACTTTGAATTCTTTTGTGGGTTCAGTTAAATCTCAAAAACTTACCAGAGTTCCATTTCTATTTGAGGTAGTGGCTGTGGAAAGTTAATACGCTATTTGTACACCATACACAACAGTATTTACTTGAAAATTGATTGTCAACTAGAATAACCACAAAAATAGTTTATGTCCTGTTGTGTGAAAGTATTGTGCATTACAACTACTACTTAGCTAAAGATTATCACAAAGAAACGTTTAAATAATGGGACTTGTTTTTTCTTGCTTATTTTTCAATTCAAAACAGTTGCTGGGAGTGGTTACTATGGCATTGAATCCCATTTACCATATATACGTAATTTAAACACTTGGCTTTTTTTAGTAGCTTGAGTGTTAGAAGTTAAAATCAATAGTTTAACAATGGTGTCGTTTTATTTGTCATTTGTGCTCAACACATCACTAATACTGTATTCAAACCGAAATGCAAGAGCTACCAGTACTCAATAAATTTCATACATACATGCATACACACATACATACGTACACACATACATACATACATACATACATACATACATACATAAATACATACATACATACAGCTTAGAATTTTTTTTTTTAATTGTAGATCTTTTGTATGGTGATCCAATGCCTGATGAAGTGGAAGCTTATGGAAAAGAAGGTACAGCTACACAATAGTTTTATGATTAATGCATCTGGTAATGAGTAGATGCATGTACGCATTCAGCACAAGATTGGATCACACACTTCATGCAGAATCGTATTTTTGTATATGGTGTATTTTTTTAAATAGAGCATTCGATTTACGGTAATTGTAGCTACAATATGTCAAATCAATGGAGTGGGGTGGGGTGAGGGGGGCGTGTGGGACACATGATCTACCAAATCTTTAGAAAAATATAGACTGTTAAACTACACCTTTCTAAAACTATGTAGACTCGCAATTTTTATCTTTCCTGCTATTTTTATATTATAAATAGCGATGAGGAAGTTGAGTCTGAAGTATGACAAATTTCGGCGAGCCAATGGACTCTTCATTGTGTTTTCCAGCAGCAAAGGGTGTAGGGCAAGCACAATTCATAAAATACACCACACGAGTGACAATCTCTGCAACACCTTCAGGAAGTTGGGATTTGCTTGCTGCAAATTCAGAGATCGTTCTAAAGCCAGAGATTGTAGCAGTATACGAGGAATTAGCCAGTATGAATCTTCCTAAATATAAGTCAGTCATCATCTATTATGTCGGCCATGGAGAGGATTACTACATCAACGTGGAAGATGGATATATTTCTATTCCTAAATTAAGGAAAATTCTGTCCCAGTCTCAGACGTTGGCAAACATGGTGAAAGTGCTGATCTTTGATTGCTGTAGAACTGGGAACAAATTGAAGCCATTATCGCAAACTAGGGCCGCAAAGAATGTGTTAATGGTCTATACCACAGCATTGGGGCAGGAAGCATTTGTTATATCTGCAACTGGTGAGAGTATCGCGTCAACACAGCTCATTCAGTTATTGGAACGTCCAGAAAGACGGAATCTGACAGAGATTCTTTTAGTTGATCTCAATAAGGCAGTAACAGATGCCTCCGTATTGGAAGATGGAAAAGAGCTGGACATCATGATTGACTTCGAGGGAAGTCTTACAGAAAGCATTGACCTTTATGAGGACAAGTTGAGAGCAAGTAAGTGATCTTAGCTTCAAGTTTGACTAAAATGTATTCGCAAAACTAAAAAAATATTATAAATATAACACAAATGACGTAGCATTACTTAAATGAGTGCATTCCTGAGAATGACATCTTTCTTGGTGTTTTTATGTTATAGAAGTAGCTATGCCAGTATGACAAATAATTTTAGCTAATTTTACAATATTTCATTGTTGGGTATAATAGTAGCTCATACACATTCTCTATCTCACAATTTAGTCGTTCTATACTACTTGAAAAACCAGTAGCTCTCAAAAAACAAGGTCTCTACCACTACTGGTTCTTTCAATGATATTTTACCTGGAAAAGAATCTGTTCAGGACCATCCCTTCAAGAATTAAACCATCTCACACTGAACTAATTTTATTTTATCCTACTTGGCTAGCACGGCAAAATTACTCTATCGAACAGTATCGTACTACTTGTAATAAATTTCTAACGATGCTATACTATTGCCTCATTTCTTTGTTGCTCAAAAAACAATATCATTTATTCCAGCTAACACTACTTACAATATCAGAAGATACTCCTTGTAGACTAAAAAAGCTCTACATATTTTAACAGTGATAAAAGCCACTGCTCACACTGCTGAAAGGGACAACACATGTATCGCATATACATTTAGCACATAGCAAATACCTAATTTCTATTGGCCACTTCTGAAAGTGTCTCACTCTTCATTTATACAACTATATATTATTTGACATTATAGACACATAACTATGTACACACAACATTTATTACTCATTAATTTTTACTTGCTGCAGTGGCTCCTACAGATGTGACCTTAACTCAAGGTGCCTCATGCACATTAAAGTGGAAAAAGCCTCTTCATGCTGATCATCAACATTTGCTCAATTATACAGTAGTTTGCAAAAATGGCAGCTCATACAGGAAAATAAAAGGTGTGTGTGTTTTTTCATTTCACTCCTGAGGTTTGCTTGCTGTAGCTAAATATAGAAAAATTGGGGTGGTTATTTTATATTGGCTATTGTTGCTTTCATAAATTATTTTATAGCTGAAAATGTATAACTCTATGAACATTGTGCTTGTCAAGTTGATAATATTATAGAAATAATTTAACGTCTAGGTCAAACAAAATAATAATTAAATTGGGCCTCTTATTTTAAGCAATATTTTTTTACTCAGGTAATTTAGACTTTTTTTTATCTGAACAGCCACTTGTGATCAACTAGGCACATGCTGCTGTGATGAGTAGCAAACTAGTTGTCACATAAAGGAGAAATATTTTATAGTTGTATGGGTCATCAATGTTATAAATTGATGATACTTTACCAGTTTCAAACACTAAATGTTCCCTACTAGACAAATTTGTTTATTTTCTGACATACTTTACTGGTGCCAGTTAGAAAAAAACATGCCCATAATAACAATGGTCAAATATCATTACAAATTTGGATGTAAAATTTATCTATACACGTTATATCAATGGATTTGGGGGTAAAAATTGATAAGTTCACTTTCAATTGACAGAAATATTTCTTCATGTAACTATTAGATGTTGACCCATCTGAGAAAGAAGAAACACTCCAAAGTCAAAGTCTATGTGGCAAGCATTTGACAATAATGGCTAAGTATGATGATGTTGAAGTACCAGCTACAGCATTCGATGAGTCATTATGGCACTATGTGGGAGGGAGTGTATACCAAAAGAAGTGGAACTCGTTTAGAGGTAAAATATTTACAATTATTTCTGAGAAAACTTAAACCATACAATTTGGATGACAGATTTAAAACCTGTTATAGCTATATTGATAGTGACTTATTAGCTAGTGGGAGACATATTCTGAAAGATTTAAACAAAAAAATATTTTTTTTATAACTTAACAAAATATTACAAGTGTAATTGATTAATAGTACAATTTGTAAAGATGTATCCTGAACTAGCTAACACACGGATCATTCATTATAGATATGATTTATATTACTCCCAAGAGGAATATGAATAAAAATGTGTGTGTAGTTTACAACCATATTTCTATTTGTACCACTGCAGATTGCATCAATTATAGCTGGTGGCTGAAGCGAATTCTACTTGTAGTTTTTGTCCTGGGATTGGCCTATAGCATTACGTATGGCTCAGTCATGGGCACTGCACCAAGTTATAATATCTTAGCGATCACAGGAGATACCTTGGACTGTGATAAGCTACTATCAAGGCAGAAAATTTTCTGGTCAGAAGTGTTGCTTTCTCAACATGCCACAGACACTGTCAATGACAACCCGAATGGCCTGTCTATGAGAATCCAGTCTTTCAAGAAAACTGAAATCAGGAAAGTTCGCAAGGTCCACAATTACACTGGTAGTACTGAGATTGTAGTAAAAAAAGACTTCAAGCCATTTCTTATTCCCAATGGTTACTATGCCTACCCTATCTATGTATGGGTGGGGTCTAATATTACAGTCCAGGTGAACTTATCTAATTATAGGTATCTGCCAAAAATGATGATAATGTATTTAATCCTTGGTGACAAAAACTACAACACATTTGCAGCTAATCCATTGTCTATACCTCAATATGAACGTCAATTGGATCTGCTCTGTGGCAGTAACAGCACTACATACCGGATGACCACCAAGTACAATGGCTACTACTACATCGTGATTAAGGTCAACACTGATCATGAAATCCATTTTTCAGCTCGTGTAAAGTTTGACTATTACTCCGTCGCCAGTGACGACTTGAATTTCTCCCAGGCGAAGACATTATCTGAAGTAGGTTCCACAGTACGACTGCATCTGGATATCAGCAACAATCAATTAGTACTGTGTGCTGTAGACTCTGTGACAGATCCCAGTGACTATAGCATTCATATTCAGATGAAGTATGGAATTCGCCATTACATAACAGTCCCTATTCCTGTAATAGTGGTCTTGTCACCATTGCTTCTGATCATGCTGTACAAATTGAAGAAAGTATACTTGATTTACTCCATTCGCAAAAAATATGAGCCAATTTAAGGCAACACTGCACATGTATCATTATGCCGAGTTTGATTATTATATGCTTTGTTTGTGTTATTAAAATTAAATTCAACACATGTTTACATACATACCTGTTCAGCTCAATACATAAACTGATTAATCATGCTCAAATATTTCACATTTTAGGTATAATATCTTAATCATTTGGAGGGGAGGGGAGAGGGGGTCACAACATAGCAAGATATACTTAGAGGGTGTCTCCTCATGCAAAGATGTTTGTGTTGCAGCTACAAGTTTGGTGATTCACAGACTCAAATTGTTGGCAACGTCAAGAATATATCCCTAAATGTCTGTCCCTAAATGTAGTTGTAGGGTGACTACATGGATGTAATCACAAAAGAGGTTTAATAGATTAGGGAGGGTGGCATCTATGCAATGACTGTATAATTGAGGTGGACCTCAGCATGATGTCAATAAAGTTTTGTTTTTTTTAACTATATTGTTTTGGCAGTTAATCTGCTAAAACAAACAATATTTTAACTAAGAATGACAATAAAAATATAGCTGAAGTTAAATCACCTGTAGTTTAATGCATATAGTATAGCTAATGGACTTCCATGTAAGTTGTATAAAGATATTTAGCTAATTGGTTAACTATTGTTTATTTTAATAAATATAAAAGCAAGTGTATACACATATTTGTATATCTGTATATATCTATGTGTACGTTACATCATGAGGTGGGGTTGATGCGGGTTTTACACAAACATGGGCTGATAACCCAATGTATAAATCTAGTACAGAGGCTCTAGGAAACTCATAACAACCAGTCCATATTCACTTGCTAAGAGTTAGAAATAGCTATATTCGATGTAAATTGTGCAATGGATAGGACAGTTTGAACAACACAGTACTATAGATATAAATAGCATAGTGTAACCTTTTCTACTATGCTGCTTCCACTTCTAGTTTACCACTTTTACTGGCTTTCAATGCCCACTCCCCATACCGATTTGATAAGTAGTTATGTACTTTGCCCCTTCCCCCCCCCCCCCCCCCCCCCCCCCCCCGCCCCCAGCTCGCCTCATCGCACGTGCAACCACCCGGAAAAATTAAATCGTAGCGCACTCTGGGGGTAATTACCGGGGTAAACCCCCGGGAAAATCCCCGTATTGTTTATTCGAAGTATAACATTGTGTGTTGAATTTATGTCGACTTTATGGAGGAGTTAGATATTGGGCGGATCGAAGGACTAACCCGTTTCCGGTCTCATTAACTCTAGCTAGCTAAGTTCGTTTGTTTTTGCTTTACCGTTCTGCTTGGCGCCGTTTACAAAGATCACCGCTAAGTCCTCAGCAGCAAAGTAGTCGACGATGGCACAACTCAAAGGAGGTAAGTTCAGCTTAGTTGGGCGGAGCCCGACCTCTTCTGAAGGGAGAGGTCGGGTAACAAGCCTATATATACCCGGGTTTGTTCTGCTGAGTCAGCTAATTTCCTTAGCATTTAACCACACTTCAATCTGATTGGACTGCAACGTACGTTGCAGCAGGGAACAAACCCGGGTATAGGCTTGTTACCCGACCTCTCCCCAGCAGAGGTCGGGCTCCGCCCAACTAAGTTCAGCTTGCCTATACCGGAATTAAATGGCGGCCATGTTTTTGGCTATTCTTAACATATAACAAATTACTTTATCCCCTGGGGCTAGTGGTGTTGCTAATGCAGGGACAAGAAAGCTGATTTTCAAGCTATAAAATGTGTTTATTTATGGTCTCCAATTAACAACATAGGACATTTTCTCCTAAACTTAGGGCCATTTCAGGTCCCTGAAGACCTCCATATTGGTCCCTGTGTAGGAACGATATGGGAACCCACGACACCTGCCCCTAAGGCAAACCTATAAAGGTAGTTACCAAGTGTAAGAATGATATTGGGACCTCCCCTCCCCCTCCCCCCCCCTCCCCCCTCCCATGGGAAGACCCTTCCCTAATTAATAAATCTATATCATTTTGGGGGTACCTGATTCGCCAGTATTTAAAGCACATTCTCAGCTATTCTAAGACCCACTCTAGCGCTTCTCGCAAACTTGTGGTGACTTGACATACAATGGCGGTTTTAACCTTAAATTGTTCTTACCACATTCATTGTGGATCTAGAATAACTTTTTAAACAAAACCTATGCATTTTAAGAGTTGAATATAATACAGTCAGATCACAGAGGTCCCAATATCACTCCTACACCAGAAAATTTGGTCTGCTTATCCAGACACGAAGTGCAAGATGATTTAGATCAATATATGTGTGTTAAAAATAACTTGTCAGGCTGTTCAGATTAAGGTCGGACCAACTTAACTGATAGCAAAATTGAAAAGCATTGTCAGAGAACCTTACCACCCTAATATTGCTTTCCTAAATGCGAGTTTAGTGAAAAACAAAATGTGTAGTCCTGAAATTATTGCAGTTTTGATGTATCAACAATCGTTATAAGGCTTTAAGAGGATTTTTGTCACTCCTGTGTGCTTGCCTGGAAGCTGGGCTGGTCAAAAAGTTATGGGTGATACTGCTTTCAAATACATGTATAGTGTTACAATAGCAATGGCCAAATAAGGGAAATATCACATGAAGAGTCATATTAGTGGTCATAATGAGTTTACTGGTTGTGAATGATTGAAACAGATCTACTACTGTAGACTTTGTGTTGTTGAAGAATAATATTAATGTGAAGATTATTTGTGTGGAACCAATATAGTGTTGTGATATTTACCAATTTCTACTCTCCTAGGTTTTGGTCTGTTTTTGTTTTAACCCTGTACCATTGGTACTGTACATATGGAAATACCAAAAGTACGAACATTCAACATTAATATATACTAACTATAGCTATCACAGAATCATTTCTCATACCGAAACCATAATGTAGTAGGCTGATAAAGTATCAATATAGCTTGTTCAATGATAATGATAGATGTAAATGATGTATTCATATTAGAATCCGAACATTCAGGTGATACTCACTTATAGTTTTAATGTGAAACTACATTTCCAGTACTTTAACTACTTAGCATTAGGCAAAACTCTGTGGTCAGCTAGAAATTATTTGCTGACATGGTTACAATGGCTTCACATTTTGTTTTTCTCGTTTTCAAAAATTAGCTAAAAATAAAGAAGCAGCACAATAAGGCATAGTTGTCCAGCTTTGCCATCAACTGTCTATGGGTATTCCTGGGAGGCCCCACCCACTTATATGGGTATGTACTAGTATAGTTGGTGAGCGAGCGTAGAGAGCGAGACACTATCAGGGGTAACACAATTGAAATCAGGGATATATGTTTATAGATATGTTTGGACGTACGTATGTCATTTTTTTACTCTGACCCTGGCGTTTTCATGTTAGCTCGGCAATCGACCCCATCCCAAATTTCACTAAACAGGATCCACCGGTTTATTGACCATTACCTGTATCATTCTAAAAATTGAATTGTTTGCTGTTTTGAATTATTTTGCGGGTGCAGTTAAACTAAAATACTTACTTGGAGTTCCATTTCTATTCGAGATAGTGATGGTGGTAAGTTAATATGCCTTTTGTCATAATTATAAGCCCTACACAATGGTATTTACTTAGAAAATTCATTGTCCACTAGAGTAACCACAAAGGTAAGTCGGATATGTTCAGTTGTGTGAAAGTATTGTGCATTACAATGACTAATTAGCTTAAGAATATTACAAACAAATAATGTAACTTGTTTTTTGTTACTTTTTTTGTTTTTCAATTCAAACAGTTGCAGGGAGGTGTTACTATGGCATTGAATCCCCTTTCCCTTATATATGTTATTTAGAAACTCTGACTTTTTTTTATAGCTTGAGTGTTAGAAGTTAAATATCAGTCATTTAACCATAGTATAGTTTTAGGCTTGCTCGCCATTTGTGCTTAAGCTTATCACTAGTCATATTGTCAAATGAACCCAAAATAGCCGAAAACGTGCAACAAAGGGAGTTATGGGGGGGGGGGGGGGTAAACGCCTGTGTTACACTTTGAGCAACTAAAAACACTTCTACAAGATATTTTGCTCTATAGCAGTACTATTAATTTGTTTAGATATTCAGTACACAACTTTACAACAGAGGTAACAGAATAATCCTCTAAAAATGATTGATAGAAAGAATATTGGCTGTCTATAAAGTACAAAAATAGTTGCTGCACAGTAAAATCTTATTTGATGTTGCAGTGAAAATAATAAAATGTTTTACATATTATGTGTTAAAAGTGATTACAATTCATTTATGCCACACCTGATTTGTTTCATTCTTTAGAATTTTTTTTTGTTTTACTAAGGCATGAACGGAACCAAGAGCAGAGTAACATAAAATATAGTGTGGGAAAGGTGTCAAAGACACTAAAGAATGTAATCTATCCTTTTGGGATAAAAATATGTCTTGCCATTCTCCAAAATGCGAAAAATAATTTTTATATGCACTTTATTTGATAGATTCAAATGCACAGACAGAATCAACTTATGATGAACAGACATCTTACAGAGATCACATGCTTGCAACTCTTCCACCAAGAAATCTTCCATTAACAACAAAACATTCAACATATGAAACAGAAGCTCAAAAGATTTCTTGTGAGTTGACTCTTTAGAATGATAGGTATTGGTTATTTAGCTATGTATTTCAATGCTTTTGACAAGTAATTATCAATGATAATTGATACATTGTATTGTGGTATCACTTTTCACTAATTTGTAGCTATTCAGCAACATGTAGATGAATTTTCGAGTCGTCCCATGTTGTACGACAGGTATTCCACACCTCCAGCAACTCCAAGGCAGCAAACTACAAGTGTGTGCACTATGAGCTTTTCGGTACTTGTATTAATATGATTTTGGTTGCCTATAGGTAATCTTCAACTCGACGTTAGTCCGTCCACGCATGAGGTGAATATATTTTTTGAAGAAGGTAATTAACTATACTTCTGTGGTGACTGCATATAATAATACTGCAATTATCTTATTTCCTGTAGTTTTTCTTCAGATATTAGATACAATAGAACAATTTCCCACTGCATCTGGATTGGTTGTTGCTTTTACTAACAAAATCTGCCCGAGTGCTAAGCGTGAGCTTCAAAATATCGAGACATCAGCTCGAGAGATTTCCTCTGCTTTTCGTAATCTTGGTTATGCATCCTGCATTTTCCATGAATGTGTTAAAGCAAAATGTGTGGCTGTGTTCAAGGCATTGTCTGAGCGAATTGATTTCCCTAGCTCATACAAGATGCTGTTTACCTACTTTGCTGGACATGGGAAGAAGGATTATATTGGTCTGCAAGATGGCTATGTTTCGATTAACACTATAAAAGAATTGTTTGAATCTGACAGAGATCAAATTCGTCATATTCCAAAGGTATTGTTTCTGGATTGCTGCAGAAAACTAGAAACAAATGAACCGATACGTCCATCAGTTGAGAATCTATTGATCATTAATTGCACAAGACTGAACTGCAGGGCTTATCTTATCAAGGAAGAAGGCATGGGAGTTGGTACTTCGGAGTTTCTGAATGCCCTTTGCACAAGAAATAACTGCAGCTTTACTGACATAGTTGCTCGATTTATATCAGGTGTCAAGAAGAAGTACAGGGAAATTGTGCAGTCTGGAGTTGATGTCCCTGAAGATGACTATTCTTCTTTATGGCCCGATTATGAAGGATCTTTGGATCAAGTTGTAAATTTGTATCATGAAAGATTGATTGGATGTAAGTTATAAACTTTATGCATACAAACACTGAAAAGTTTTGATTTAATTTTGTACCTTGCATTCAATAGCAATAGAACTTCAATATTGTAATCTATATACTATTTCTAATTTTTTTAGTGCGTCCAACAGATGTGATTCTTGATCCAACTATATTGAAGTTAACATATCAGAAACCTCCCCAAATGGGTCATCCAGGTTTCTCCCACTTCTACATTGAAACTAAATCTCAAGAATCAGCTAATTGGGACAAAGAGATACCAGGTGAGTTATAGATGTGTGTGACGACAAAGTTGATGGTCGCCATCCCGACTTGGACGTATGTCTTTTGTGTCTGCCTTTTCTTCTTCTTTTTTTCTTGTAACAATAGAGCACATATCTTAATAATTTTCCCATTCATTTAGTGGAAACACTTTACCAACTCTGCTCAGTTCCTGAATTATTCATGAATTAATACACACACCATCAGTCACCATCATTATTGACACACAAGCAAATTATTGTATAAATAAATGGTCCACATTATATTGTGCTCCAAAAATCAAAACGCAGCTCATCCAATAATCTGTCATTCAGCAGTTCTCTTAGTATTTTAACTAGACTAAGAATTATTTTTATATGAGATGGTGTGATTTAATAGCTTGATTTCAATTCTGTGTGGCACTATAAAATGACTAATTTAAGAAAAGAACTCACACTTATTTTTGTTCACCATTGTATGTATATCAGTTATAATTCTCTAGTTAGTGAATTGTGTGTCATATGTGTTTAGAATTGGATTCGCTAGAATGTGAATTCAGTGTTGAGCAAGTTGATGGAAAGTTAATTCGAGTTGGATCTACTTGTGTAATGTTTCGCAACAAAGTAGATATTCCTAGTGATGATGAAGTCTTCTATAAATTCAGTAAGAGTTAGTTGATACTTTTCAAATAGATGCTTACTTTTTAGTTTCATTGAATTAGTCTGTCATAATGACATTCATGTGCTCATGTACAAGTGCATTCATCTGATCACTTTACTCTGCTTCTGTGGTTTGATTACTTCTATAGTTATTTTTTTGTACACCATATAGCTATAGTATAAAATGACCTGTCCTATTATATATATATATATTATGGCACATAATATGGTACATTCTTTTGGACTACAACGATATGTACATACTAATTGATGGGTGCAATGTTTTTCCTTCACAAGTTATGAGAAATTATTAACACACCTTAAAGTCTATAACTTCAAACATAAATTTTGTTTAGTATGTACCGGAAGTGAACAAACTGTTGTATCATTATTGTAAGACTGTATAAAGTAGCTAAGTATAAAATAAATTCTCCACGGAACACTTTAAAAAAATGGCAGTAAATTTGAGTAACTTCATAGAAATTCATAATTGCTGGTTATGCTCAATATAATAATAATATTTAGAGAACTGTTTTCGTGATTTATGGAATGTTTTAACTTTAGAAGAGCATTCTTCAGGGAAATATGAACAATGTCTTTGTAAATCATATTAATATGGCTGAACATATTTGAAATTAATAAAATCTAAGTTTTGAGTGATTTCAGCACTCAAATAATCAAGTTAAAGATTGGTACACTAATATTATTAGCTACACTTCCATACCTTAGTCGAACCTTGTGCTCATCTTATGTCCTTTCCAATTAAATTGAATGTGTACAATGAATCAATCAATATATCGCTGGTCAGATTGTGACAGATAGTTACTAATAACGTTTAAAAAAATATTGTGAAATTAAGAGTGCGATATTGGTGTATTACAAATTTATTGCCACAATATTTACTAAATTCCATGTACAATACTCAGAGTAAAATTTTCAATATGTGCAATCTGCACAAAAATTGGTTACTGGTTATTCATTCAGCCAAATTCAATGTGTATTAAAGGTGACATAAAGCCCAGCAATGTTCAGATGAAGCGAATACCGAAAAGCCAAGCACAGATCACTTGCACGAAGCCGAAGAATATGTACTTGTTTCATAACAGTATCTGTACCATAAAAATTGGAAGAAGAAGACTACATTCTTGTTTAGAGTGGGAAGTTATCCATATCGAGGAATTTGAAAGTTCTAAAGATATGTCATATTCTGTGTCTTCAAACGAAGCCAGTCGCTATGGCTATGCAGTTTGCTATTGTGTTGATGGTCGATCCAGTGACTGGGTGCTTGCTGAAAGACTGAATCTAGACCAACCCCACAGTAAGACAAAATTGATCAAATACAGATGTATAATTTAATTACTGTCAGTTAACATTTGATGACAGTTCTTCATATTTATAATTATTTGTAGGACATTTTTTGCAAGATGTATCTGTGGCTCAGAATGCCGACGGTGACAGTTCAATTTATTGGACTTTATCCCCTTATTATAATGACATGAGTCACGGTAGTGCTTATGTAGACATCAAAAGGAGAGACAGCGATGACTGGATAGAAGTACAATCAAATGTTCCTGTTACTGCTTTGAAATGCCATATTCAATCTGAGTGGCTTGAGAATTCTGAGTTCATGGTAGATGTTAATTTTCAAGAGAGTGAAGCTCCCTGGGATTGTGATTCTATAAGAGTTGGCTGCAAGAATCCTGACCCCACAGGTATTACCTATTTCATGTAGCTGTATTCTCTCTTTTTTCACAGGCTTTTTTAAATGATACAGAATTAAAAATATTTGGTCGCCACTGGGAATCAAACTCAGGACCGCTTGTTAATGCACAAGCACTCTGCCACTGAGCTACGACAACCAGCCGGCAAACAAACACTGCAATTCTGTATTTATAGTGTTGGGGGTACTGCTATGCTACAGTCTCACTCAACGACTAAATATTTTAAATTCTGTATTGTTAAAAAAAAAGCCTGTGAAAGAGAAAGAATACATCTAATGAGTAAAAGAAGTTAACATAATTTATAAATTAAATTTTTTTTATCTGAAATCAAGAGTACAATCACTGAGAAAGAAATTATGAAGTGACATCATGTAGCTGTGTGTGTGATTCAAATGATTTATGGTACATATTATTTTTAGGGACTAGATTCACTTCTAAGATAGGTACAAAATGTATGCATTTGAAACAAATTGTAGAAATACTTGTTTTTTGTGTCACAAACTAAATACAATTGAGTTTTCGTATTTAAGAAGCTTAGAATGTTTATAAATTCAATGGTAGATCACTTTTAATTTCTGAGGAAAGTAAAAAGTAGACATCAAAACTAGCAAGCGCAGGTTCAGCATGATTGAACAGATGATGATATTCCAGAAATTATATGTGGGGTGTGGCTAAAATATTTACTTCCGGTCACTCTAAAGGGGGGTTTGACCGAACCCCTCGAACCCCCCTGGCTACGGGTATGTATATATATTTATGTATGGATTGTACGTATGCCCCTTAAACGTGCGTGCGGGTAACGTTTTTTCTCCTAAAAACATGGCCTTTTATGCTTGACTCCACTTTCTTCTGATACTACAGCATTAAGACAGTCTTACTTGAAACTTGGGCTCCAAATTGTGGTATAATTCCTGCGTAACGCTTGCTTTTCAAGTCCCAAAAAGTTACTGCGACTGGTTACTATGCCATTGAAAACCCTTTACCAGACTTAATTTCAAAACTTCGTCGTTTTTTGGGGCTACTAAAAATGACACTTGTTGGTTGTCGTCAAGTATCACTGGTAGCCAGAATGGCTAAATGATAATACTAAGGAAGCCACCATAAGCTGATGTAAGTATGTAGTTCCATACTTGTTAGCTAAAATTACAAAAATAACTCTGACCGTTATGTTTTGTGAGAGCTGCGAGCTTGTTCACTGATTACTGGTGACTGAGGTAGTCAAAATGGCTGAAATTGGATACTACAGAAGGTACCACAGTCAGAATACATTATAATAAATCTGAGGAAGCCACCACTACTAGGTGTCCAGAAATGCCGTAAAATGTCCATCCCATCCCACGGTCCCATGTGATTGTGGGACATTCCCTGGGCATTTCTGGACAGCACTCAGTCATATCCCAGTATAACACATGTGTTTCAAGCAGTAAGAATTAACCCCTATAAAAAATTGATGGCTACTTCTCCAAAGTTTGTAGACCTGGAACAATTCACTTGTGTAATATATAATAAAACTACTTCTATATCACAAGTGAATGACCTGCGACAAGAACTCTTCTCAAGGAAACCAAGATTGATAGAAACTATCCCTCCAACTCAGGTATGCTCATAAATCATCCCATCTATAGTACTTCATGAATGTATTATGTTTTTATTATGTATATTACAGGCTGCACTTTTAGAGCATTCAAATCGGGCTCTGTACCAGGCAAGTGTGTGGTTAACGAGCCTTCATTCGTTGCAAAACTTTCCATCACCTGAGGGATATGGCTGGACCATGAATTCAAACATTTGGACACCTTTCTGGACTACTCTTCCCGAGATTGCGAAAGCAAGTCAGGAATTGCTAGTTAAAGTGTGGCTGTAAAGCAGTACCTTTATGCTCTAGACGATGCAAATGCAAGGACGCTGGACTCTCCTGTACCACTTTGTGCTATTGTCGTGGATCATGTGAAAACTAACATCTATCATCTATCATAAACTTCATTTATTCTTGTTTAATGTCTTTTTACCAAGATTTCACATTGCATAAACAAAATAGCCTTAATGCCTAGAACCAAGTTAAAAAATATATGGCGCAAAAATTTAAAATGTTCGCGCATGTCGCATTGTGTCATAATTAGAGTCAGGGAAGAGTTTTCAAAGAGCACCCCTTCTAAATATGTTATATATATATAATTCTCTGCATATGCACCAAATTTCATGCTTTGGACCAGCAGGTAACTATATTTTATGTATTCTTCTTGACTATGTGCATGTTACAAATTTAGCAACATTTCATGGCGGGATATTTGTTGAATGTAATACAGATGATTAGCTGAAAGAAATAGATGTGCAGATTAAGAATACTAGGAAGCGGGTGCACAGAGCTGCCCAAAACATCAGAAGAATAACTGATGAGAATACAAAAGAAATGAAAAAGACTGGGCTCAAGAAGAGCTAAAAAAAGCTTCTACTGTACTGTAGAGCATGTAAGAGTAGTGGCTATTTATATAAAAAACCACAATTGCTATTGTAGCTACAGCTATTCGTTTAGCCTAGCCCCTTAGCTCGCTTCGCTTACTTCAATGATAACCAGTTTCTACTTAATAGTACATCTTATTCTACTGTTATGTGCGTTGTGGTAGTTATGCTTTGTCCATAGGCGATTTTTGTTGATGATGTCACTTTTTTTTAGGGTGACATCGCTATTTTTATTACATAATAGTTGCTAAGAGACATATCGAATAAAATTAATACCTGTTTAATAGTTACCAACTGATTTATGGTAGTTGTCATTGCTTACAGGTATTGGGGAAGAGGTCATAAGTCTGCCTTCTCATGTTGGGTCACTGGACTATGGTCGTCAGCAACCCGTAGGTGAGTCGTATTAGTTGAATAAGAAGTTTAATAGGTACGTGTTTGATTCATATTGTCTTGTCATTTTATTGATGTCTCAATCAATGTATGATATAGAATGACAGACAGACAGACAGACTGACAGACAGACAGACAGATAAACAGACAGACAGATAGACAGACAGACAGACAGACAGACTGACAGACAGACTGACAGACATGCAAACAGATATACAAACAGACATACAGACATATGTACATACAGACAGACAAACAGACAGACAGACAATGGATAGAAAAAAGACAGACAGACAGACAGACAGACAGAGTGAGTGACCAGAAAACTATGGTTTTGGGATGATAGGCTCTGTGGGGCGGGGGTTTACCGTAGGTGTTTTAATTCCTTCCGATCACTTTATGTTTGATACACTGTCACCAGTGAACTGTCAGATTGCTTATTAAGACTACCCTCTCTAGTCAATAGCGAACCGTAGCTACTCTCGAGGCCATCATCGTGATTAAGAGGTTTTAATCTCAATAATTAATAAACAATAGGTACGAGATACAGACATTGAGAAAAGACAGAAACAAACCAGAATGACGCAGCACGGCCTTTTATACTGGCCGTGCCACGTGCACAACATAAGCTTCCAGAACATTCTAGACCTATATAGTAAACTTAGCTAAACTCTAATACACACACACCTCTCTCTTCTCTTCTCCGGTGAGTCGGGTAAGTTGGGGTCTTGGCCCCACAGACTCTATACTAGCTTAGGGAACACCTAGCCAATTACACATTTTTATCCTCTGGTGTGACAAATTTATCCGATAGTTTCCTTCTCACTAAGTTAAGCAATAGCTGTCAAAATGATTTCTGCCGAGATTAAATAGCTAATACTGAGCCTTTTGGAAGATTTTCTAGGGAACTCCAACCAGTTTGGTCCTTGTTTACTACTACAAAGTGATCTTCTGGAAAATCAAACATAGTTCAGAGGCATTGTTGGTTTGCAAAATGGCCATTTTTTTAGCACTGTTAGGAGTCTTCCCATTAAGTTCTTTGCCACACATACTTGAAGAAAATAAAGTTATGACTGACACACGGCAGACATTTGTACATTCTAGCGAATTATTATGGCTAAAGAATAGCACAAAGTAAATGTTTAACAAATACATATTTTAGCTGCCCTTACACACTTTATGGCTATTCCTAATAATAGGGTTATAGGCTCAAACCTGTTGGTAATTCTGTTAAAATGCCTGTTGTTGTTGTTTTTGTTTTTTTTAAAGTCAACCAGTCATGCCCGTAGCCAGGGGGGGTTCGGGGGTTCGGTCGAACCCCCTTTTGAGTGACCGGAAGTAAATTATTTAGCCACACCTCACATTTAACCTATGGTATGTCGACTTCTGGTCGATCGTGTCTAAATCGCAATGGAATATTCTGCTATTTAGCTATATATATGTGACCGGATTTGTGAAAACCCGGCTAAACGCGGCATCTAAAGTTTTCTAATTTATTCTACCAGTAGGCTGCACGGGGCCTTGGGATGCCTTCTTCCTAATTGGGAAGCTGTAGCACAAGCCGTCTTCGCCCTACGCACTACAACACTTCAGTATTTTTGCTAAACTTATTATTGCTGATTTCGAAAAAAAACGCCCGGTAAAGGCGTTGCTAAGGTCAGGGGGCGTGCCTTGTGTCCGTATAATATTACTGCGTGTCTCCGGGACACTATGGAATAAATCGGTTACAGGCGGATTGAAAGAAGTCTAAAAGGCTTAATGCAGGGCTCCTTAAGAAACTATGATGACTAGAATTGTGTGAGTACGTGAATTATGTAGAATAGCAAGTGAATTAGTTAGCTACAGTTTTTACCCGGCTGTTAGTGAAAAGCCCGCCAATAATTTCTTAGCAACTCTCCGTACACGAGTCCACTGGCTAGTGTTTCTAGCCTCCTAGTGTGAGTTCTAAAGCACGCCAGAGCTTACAACTGCGTCATAAGCTAGAGCTAACTGGTGTCTATCCATTTCTGCCATAAAAATTTTTTCGAAAAAAATCAACCCATTAGGCTTTACCCAGTGATACTGAAAAAAATTGTTTGCCGCGTTTAGGCGGATTTTCCCAAATCCGGTCACATATTCCCGGATATACTTCATACTCTATATGTGGACGGCCTAGTCTGATTCCAAGCTTTCAAATAAACATTGAGTTCCTTAACTAAAAAAACATCGCTCTCGTTATGGCACTGATAAAGCAAGCTACGCTACAACTAATATTTTTATGGTGTGCCGCAATGTACTTATTTAGATAACTTATAGTACGAAAGGCCTATAAATGGTTCACTGTTTGTGTACAGTTCACGGTAGTGGTTAGAAACCTGGTTACAAGAGAATGAAATAGCGTTAGCAGTTTACCACTTATTGCTGATAGTCAGCAGTGTTCAGAACACATGGATCAGACAAATTATTAATTTTGACATATTTTCCCCCTTCTTTTTTGCTTTTTAAAGAATAAACGAAGAAAACAAAAGTAGGTGTGGCTTTCTTGCGTTTCTACGAAATCCGAACCCCCCTGTGCAAACTCCTGGCTACAGGCCTGCCAGTTAGGGCGAGTGGTTACTAGACACTGAAACCAAACTCAACTGTTTTTAGTAGCTGGAGTGTTAGAAGTTAAAATTAATTTTACAACAGTATTTAGTTTTATGTAGCCAAACTCAGGAGGCTCACTTGCCTTTTGTGCTCGAGCATACCACTAGTTAGTACATAGTAAATGTACATACATGTATGTATGCATGTACATATAATATATTTGTTTTCCAAACATTGACATTGGCCTACATTGGATTATATTACCTAACACCACTACAGGTCATAGTTTATTACTGCATTGGACAAAAATAGCATGGATTCTAAGTCATGAGCATATTCAATCTCACTGAAGTTTGTATTTAGTGGAATAGCTTGTCATAATTTTTTTTTATAACTGCCCAAGTGATACTTTGTGAGAGTTCTTGTATGGAGTAGTCAGTGGCTAATGTCTCAGTTCAGCATTGCAGCTGTCCCGAATAATAATAATAATGTGCTATCGCACATCCTATGCATGTAGTAATCATATGTTGTGATATTGTTTACGTAATATATTTTATATAGATTTCTATAGAATACCTTCTCAAATGGAAATTGACCACTATGTTCCTGAAGGTGAGTAGCTAATAGAAAATATAGGTACATTGCAACGTTCTTTAAATTTTTAAATCCAAGTGCAAGATGATATATCAGGGTTAAATTGAAGATTACGTGGGAAAAATTTGAGGCATGGCAAAGCATGACTATTATTCATTTTTGTAGCACTTATAATCAGGTGACACCACTTTTCTTCAGTACACCCTAAAAATTAAATATGCAACTGCTCATTTTATAATTGCTTCAAATTAAGTTTTAAGACAAATGCAAGAAACATTAAAAAGAAATTCTAAAAGGGCTTTCTCAGTAAGAATACTGAGGCAACCATGTTTCATCTTTGTGCATTTGTAGATCTCATGTACTGATAGAAATTTAATGTTTTTTTTTATTAGGTGAAATTTAGCCAATAATGTTCACTACTATGTAGTTTATTTTTATTTTCTCGGTCAATGTAAGATATCGGCAGAGGCACCCATTTTTTTCGACAATTATTTGTGCCAGATTTAGTTTTCAATTTTTTTCCCTAAATAGCCAATCAAATTTCAAACACTTGAACCTTACCTAGATGGGTTAGTAGTTGTTGTGGCTTGTGTATAGCTGGTTGTTGTTGTTTTTACTATAGCTGGCTGGAGTATGAACTCTGATTGTGTGATATTCATCTGTAATGATCCATATTTATGTCTTTTCACTCTCTCTCTCCCTCCTCTTTTCTGTCTTTTCCATATCTGTTCTTAATGGCATTTTTTTCTTTTCTTTTTTTGCGCTTTTTTTAAGATTGTAGATATCGCAATATGATTCATTTGAATGTACAGTAGTTCACCTCACCACTAACCAACATAGCCATTCCTAGCATTCTCTAGTTTTAATTTTAGTGTACAGTAGTGCTGAAGATTTGTCCCACTGGTGCTCTTTTTCTCTGGACGTCAGACTATGCTGAGGATTAGCACCTTGTGAAGTACTTTTTTTTATGGTCCTATAAAGTACCCCACTACACAGTGCTTGGTTCTTGAACCAACTTTTAAATCAGGAATGTAGAGACAAGTGGAGCCTTCACCATAAAATTGTGGTTTTACATTTTTTTGTCATAACTTTACTATGCATGCATATTTTTTTTCGCTGTGAAGCTCAAAATGTTGCCCATTTGAAACTCTTCGTGAGCTAAAAATATGGGCAGAAAGCCACACCTACCAAATAAGGTGGCAATGTCAAGAAAACCCTTACCCACCCCTGTAAAACTAAACCCCTCCTACTTCAACATCAAGACTTCTAAATTCACACACAAATTCTTTAATATCTTGTTTACAAAGTGAGCTATCTGATTTTTCTAAATATTTTTTTGAGTTTATAATACTAATTTTTTTATTAAATAATGGCAGTTTTGATGAGCATTAAAAAAATGTGATCTTAACCAAAATATTTTTTTTAAAGTTGGTAGTTCACTTTCAATAGTAGAAGAGTATGATTTTTAGAAGATTGACTTTGACATAATTGCAGTAAACCACAACACAAGTTATTTCAGCTGATAATGCCTGCATTGTAAACACAGGTCCCTACACAAGAGCTGAAATAAACAGATATTATGAATATAGAAGCTATTCTATAGTATTAAGTTCAGATTTGGAGGCTTTTGTTCCTCATCATTGCCTCAAAAAAGCTCCCTGACTTATTGTTGACACTTGTTTGCTCGTCTGTTCGACACATTTAGTACTAAATTTTCATCTTCTAAGACTAACTCTGGTGATAATGTAGTACCTTCAATAGCTCTCCTTTGTGAAACTGTGTGGTGAAAACATTGGCAACTGTAACCAACCCCTGCCTATCACTGCTGTTTTCTGAAACTGTCGGGGAATTCCCAGGATAGTGCTGAAGCAGCTCTAAAAACACCACTAAACTGTTGTTGCCACTTTTTTCTTTCTTAACTCACGTACATGTATTTATGAATGTACACACAGTGTTGGTGGTACTGACGACACTTTACCAACTGAGTTCAGCTAATGGAACACATTATATCATTACTGAGAGACAAACATATTGTGATATTCAGTGGTATTGGCTAAGGTTACAATTCTTACTACTTGCCAGTCACGGCCTCAGTTCGAGCAACCTGTTATATTTATATTTCACAGTAAAACAATTTTTATCCAAAGGATCTTAAATGATCAAATGTGTGGTCCAAAGAGGGCATATAGCCAATTCTTTGATGTATGACACGTGTATAATGAACACTATAAATTCAGCTTTGCTGGCATGCTCAAATTAGATAGCTGAGTATCACAAACTTTACCTTTAATAAATGAAATTAAATTGATGATTTTATTGCTTAAAATCCAACGTAAGAATTGTTTGTTTTTGTTTTGTTTGTTTGTTTGTTCTTTTGTGTGTGTAGTAAAACAAAAACTACAAGATGCTTGCAAATCATCTGCTCAAAAGGATATCCTAGCAGTAGTAGTGTCGAGTTCCATGGGATGTGAAGGAGTTAGCGAGCCCATACCAAACTTTGACAACTCCAGAATAGAAGTCAGTTTAGCATATGACCATCAGAACCACGAAACGTGCCAGTTTGTAGACCCTACAAAGGCAGAAGTAGTTGCAATCTTCCAAGCTATTGCCCAAGGTGACTACTTGAATCATTTCAAGTGTTTTATATGTCACTACATTGGCCATGGGCTGAGCAATCACATCAGTTTAAAGGATGGATACTTATCAGTGTGGGATTTGAGAAGCATACTCTCAGCATCAAAAGTTCCACATTTACGGCACAAAATTCGCGGTCTAATATGTGACTGCTGCCGGGTTGATGCTGTCGTGAGAACTGAGATAGACCATGAGCCAGAAGACAATCTGTTTGTGTATTTCACAGTTCCCTATGGTATACAGACTCATGTTGTCGGTAAATCTGGCATGACCATTGCAACTATTCAATTCATGAAGCTGATGAAAGGAAAAAAGACATACACTATCATGGAGTTCTTTCAAGAGCATTATGATGCAGTACAGAGAAATGCAGCTGCCTATGCTCACAATGTGGACTATGGAAAAGGATTTACTACTAAAATCACTGACAACTTTGTAATGGTCAGAGGTAAGACAAAGTTGTATTACTGATCATTAACATTTGTTAATGGTTTGTGTGTGCACTCCGACATGGTAGATCAATTTATTTTTTTGTCAAACATTTCCCCCCAATTCAGGTAATGAAGATGCTTTACCAACTCTGATTAGCTCATGAATATTCATAAAAGATACACACCATCATCAGTTGTCGGCCACCGTCGTTGTTGTTACTGAAACACAAACGTATATGAATTAAATATGCCTCTTCATACTCTCTAGAAATGATTTTTTAGAAAGTGGGTTATACTATCATATACACATGCATGCATACAGTATTGTTGAAGAATAATTTAGCAATAACATTAATGTTCGCTTGCAGGAATACTTGTATCTTTCAGCTGGCTTAGAAATGATACTTTTAACTTCAAATACATTTGTGTCATCGACCTCAATACCAGATTTCTTTAGTTAGGGATTCAACAATGAAATTGTGTATTAAATAGTATTTAACATAGGTACCATACATTGACAATTAATTATATATATTATTATATATATATTGTATGAAAAGTGTTATGTCATTTTTTTACATTATTAGCTTCAATTTTCTGCAAAGAATGATACAAATAGGGTTTGCTGGATTTGAACTATAAATAGATAATGACACTTAAAAACAACTTTATTGACACTTTAATTAATGTATTATATAATGTTTATTATTAGGAGACTTCAAGTTTGAGAATGCGTATAAGCACTTCATTGATACGAAGGATACGTTGGAGTTTTTGTGCCTGAGATTCATGTTTTTTGGTCCTCCACGACAAGGAAAGAGTACTACACTACGTCGTGTCATGAAAGAGATCATTGATCTTAAGTCTGCAGGAGAGACAGAGAAGATTCATGGCAGCACAGGCACAGTGGAGTGCTGTCCTAACATGCTAGTTAAAAATATTTCTGATCCAGAAAGGGGGGCAAACTGGACCATTGTACAGAATCTTACCGATGAAGCATGCATTATCTTTCACAGACTCAAAGATAGCAGGGAGGAACTAAAGTCTGTACCTCAGGCAGCAGCTTGTCTGAGTGACGTGGAGGAAACAGTAACAGAGGGAGCACAACGAGGAGTATTGCAGAGAATAGTAAAGAAAATAAAGTCTTCTTTCAAATCAAAGCAGTCTCAATCTGAGAATTCCCCTCTCCCTCCCTCACCTGTACTTGACACGCAAGATCTTGACCAGCTCAATCTTCCAGACTATTCTGAAATTGCTGCCTTATTCAAAGAAGCTTCACAACAGCCCAATTTTGCTGAGGAGATGAAATCTTTTAAGGCTTATCTGAGAATTGAAGATACGGGAGGTCAGCCTGAGATGATGGACATGCTTCCAGCTCTTACCATCGGTCCTGGCCTCTACTTGGTGTTCTTCAGCTATGAGTTCAAGCTAGATGAACAATACAAGGTGTTTTATCAGAGAGATTCAGGAAAGAAAACGGCACTGAAAAAATCTGAATTTACTCTGCAGGAAATGCTTTTGTGCACTTTGGCAAGCATAAGTTGTTCCACGGCCACTCGCACTTCCCAATCTGAAAGAGTAGCTGAAAGTTCTGAAATGAACCAAATACTTGAGTCTTCCAAGTCAGTTGTTTTTATTGTGGGTACTCACAAAGACAAGGTCTCTGCAGAGGAAATCACTAGAGTAGATATGCAACTCAAAAAGATAATTGAAGACACCGACTTCTACAAAGATGGCATAGTTCAATTCTGCTCAGAAGATAAGCCCGTGGTGTCTTTGGACAACATGGAAGGTGGAAGCGAAGAGATTGATCAATTACACCAGCTACTAGAGAAGGCTATGGAGAAACACTTCAGAAAATTGAAAATTCCAGCAGTATGGCTTCTCTTTAGCCTGTGTCTTCGAATGAGAGGCGTGAGGACAGCCAGCATGGAGACCTGCATGGAGTTAGCACGTGCTTTGAATATGACTCCATACGAGACTAAAACAGCCTTATGGTTTCTTCATCACCACGCTGGTTTGATAATGTACTTTCCAGGTGTGTCTGGTTTGGAAGACTTGGTCATCATAGATGTCCAGGTAGTGTATGACAGTATCACTGCTGTCATTCTCCAGTCTATGAGCTTTGATAATGTCGGTCAGGTACCAGCTGAGAGGTTTAAGAAGACAGGTCAGTTTACGATGCGAGACATCGCGTTAGCTACTGCTGGCATTTCAGAAGACATCGTTCCTCCACTTAAGCTTGTAGCTCTGCTGGAGTATCTTCACATCATAGCTCAAATTGTACCTGTTGATACATCCCACATAGATTCAGGTAAAGAGAATGATGTGTACATCATGCCTTGTGTACTGGAAAATACTAGCCACCAAGAACTTGATTTGTTTCATAAAGAAGCTTGCAGAGCTAGTCTTGCACTACCTCTCTCTGTGTACTTCACTTGTGGCTTTACTCCTATGGGACTCTTTCCTGCTATGATTGCTTGCTTTATATCCAACAAATCTTTCACCCTTATAAAAGAAAGCATCAAGAAAAATATGGTTCAGTTTCTGTTTGATGCTAAGCTTCAAGTCACATTTATATGTCGACCTAAATATTTTGAAGTTGCCGTTGATTGCAACCCTAGTATTCATGGTTGTCTTCATCAAGAGTGCACATCTTTGAAGGAGGCCATTGAGAACACTTTAGGAGAGGCTAGCTCTAGAATGAACTACAGCAGCTACATGAACTATCAGTTTGGCTTTGAGTGTAGTTCACACGAAGGAGGCAATCATCTCGGAGTACTCAAGATATCTGATTCTAGTCCTAGGACTATGGTGTGTCTATACAATCCTAACTATCCTCAAATAGTAGATCTACACAAGAAACACCTTGTTTGGTTTGGACAGGTAAGGTATTGTATTTATAGTTAGGATAACAATTAATAAAAATTTTCAAAAATTCCTTAGAAAATTCAAGAGCAGGTGACACCAGAAGATTCTGAATGTGAGTTAACTGTTTATTTTATACACTATAAATGTCTTAAAATTTTGTTTTGTAATAATTTAATTCCAGTGTACATAAAGTATGTGCTATAATTCCTCAAATAGTTTGTGAGTGGCCTAGTAATGGCTAATGGGCAGTGAGTTACTGAAGATGTGTAGTACTGAGCAGGAATAACAAACAAACAACAACAACAAAATTTATATTAAAAAATTCAATTGTCCTGCTGGCTCATTTAATCGTGGGTGTGGTTCCCAGTCGAGAGATTGCCCATACGGTTTGGTTTTACCACTAGCAACTGTGAATGTTTGACTAAGTTGAAGATGTGGTGAGTAGCATTCAGTAGTCAGTAGCTATCTAGTAGTGCATCATATCTTAGGTATGAAGTGAGTAGAGCATGAGAGGTGGGATATATATCTGTTCTGGTACTGGATACTATCTATAGAACTGAACTAAAACTTTGACTCATATACGCACACCATAACGTATTTCATGCACTTCTATTTACAAGTCACTTCTTTTTCACCTTGCTGTGTTACTAGTTTCATACATCATTGTGACTATAACTACAGAACTGACTCCTTGAGTAAACTAGGGAGTGAGAGAATTGTCCTCTCAGCATCACTATATGGTAAAGGGGTTTCAATAATAACCAAAATATAATTGTGAAGATGTCTAGGGTGGAATAAATAAAGAAATAAATTAATACATAGCTGAGTCATTTTTCACTACAAAAAAGTGTGGTAAGCAGTGGAAAACGATCTGATTGGTCACGGCGATCTCTTCGTGAGTTTGCCCCAATTTTACCCGCTAGGCAATGTCGCGGTGAAATTCCAGGGCAACGCTATTTAGCTGCCGCAAGAAAAGTTTGAATAAATGCAAAACCCGGATAAAAAAATTTATTTGACGGAAATGTAATACAAGATTATGGTTTTCTTAGCTGCTGAGATGAACTGTTGTGTTAGACTATAGTATTAACATATCGTAATAGCACGGAAAACTGTTGTATTCAGGTTTAATAGCACTCCTGCGGTGAGAAATTTCACTCGGCTTTGCCTCATGAAAATATCCTCACTCCACTCGTGCTATTAATCTTGAATACAGTTTTCCATTGTATTATATCTCCAAATAAATACACACACACACACACACATATATATATATATTATATATAATAATATATATATATATATATATATATATATTATTTTTTAGGTGGGAGTCACTTGACCTCATTCCTGAGTGTGTATAAAGAATTGATGTGCTCAGTGAAGCCTTGTGTCATGAACCTAGCTGATTCCTGCTTGGGTTGTGGCCTCATTTCACAAGATAGCTATGAAAAGATTTTGAAGAAAGAATATTGGATCGACTCTGACAAGGCTAGATGTTTGCTGGACAATGTTCGCCTGACCCTGTCAGTTACACCGCAGGCTCTCGACACATTTGTGTCTGTTTTATTAGAAGCTGAGGATTGTAAGTGTGTGGCAGAGAAAATACGGAAGTTATTGTAGCACATACCTACTAGCTACAATCATTATTTCATGCAGTAACAATTCATATCACAAACAACAAAAACAAAACAAAAAAATTATCGAGTTATTTTACAAATTTATTTGAATTGTCATACTATGATGTCAACTAAATGTTTTTGACACTAATATTTTTCATATTTTTGCTCAGTATTTATTTCTGTTGCTCTTATGAGGAGCATTCACAATTAAACATTCTTTTTGTAGTGTCAGTATTTGTAAATATGAACATAATATCTTACTAATTATTACTAATTTTGTTATGTATGATTTTTTTTTAAGAATTCGATAACTAGTTCACACTTAAAAGAATTTTAGGTTGCCAGCTTTAATTTGAGTCACAGGACGAAGAGGGTACGTACTATAATTTATTTTGCCGCAAGCTATGAACGCAATAGAAGAACCTCTGCATTGTTGACATCAACAACTTCTGTTGATCTAATTTCTCTTTGCTCTTTGCAGCTTGTCTTGGCTCAACTTCTGGTGACCAGATTTGTATACTGTGGCAAAGGAACTGTGCAGCCTGGTCCATCACATTAAAATAGTACTCAAGGCTGGTGACATTGCTATTACGCACAAGGTTTTACCTACAAATGTTTTAACTTACTCTTTTTAAGCAAAAAACAACAACAACATAAAAAAGAGTTCACTTTTATATCAGCACTAGCAGCTAGCTACTGTAGTTATAACAGTTTTATAAAAACAGCAGTGTAACAGTAACTATCACAAGTGTTACCTGAAGGGTAAAACCTTGCAGTGTAACAGTAACACCGTCACAAGTGATACCTAATTAGGTATAATTTGATGCTTACTAGTTCTACAGTACAGTTGGACCTCGTTCAACGGACCTTCCGAAAAACGGACAACCACGATACAGCGGACAAACACAAAACTACGGATGGATTTCCTATTGAAAATTGTATAATAGGAGCTTCCGAGATGCGGACCTTTATGGCTCAGGTCAGCAAGTCATCTGGAGAATAATTGCTAAAATGTTTTCTCTTCTTGAACAACCCAACTATCGTACTGCATCAGAATTGACAATTATTACCAACTAACCTACAATGAAGACAGGGTGCATCCATTGCTGAGCATGTTAAAATTCTTTCCTCCCCCCCACAGAGTAAGGTGACATTCAAGGTGTTCACTGAAAGATTAGCTATTATTATATCTTCTGTATTGAGTACATAACAGTAAGAGAGACTGATACTTACAGTCATTCACTTCGTAAGTTGTAACGTATTGTAGACACAGGTTAGCACCCAGGCTAACGCTGTTGTTGTTTTGTTAAGCGCCTGTTTCTTCCCACCTTCCATTTTGACTATACACAATATCTCTGAAATTTGTTTAGCTAAACAAGTTAAAGCCTAGTTAAAAAAAACCCTTGATTTTGCATCCACACTCTATTACTGTTATGCATAAACCAGCTCTTTTTTTTTTAATTTAAAACCATAAATATATATATGAACACACACATGCATACACAAAATACAAATAAGTGTCAGTATTCGATGTAAAAAGTTTTAGATGTTTAAGACATTTCACTGAGCAGTACTTTGAACTCTGAACCAGACTTCTTTTTTACTGACCGACGATGCTTTTCCTACAAATCACATTACATAAGAACATGTATATATGTAATTAGGTCAACCAATATATAGGATATAGCACATTAATGTGTGGTTCAAACAACACTTAACATGTAGCTACATACATAATGACTAGTTCAATCAATCAGCAAGCTCTCATCCAACTCTGGGTTACCTCTGCTGATGACACATGTACAGTTACATAGACTTTTTTGTTGTTGTTGTTATTGAGCTATTGTTGATGGTACTGTTATTTAGAATAATTTTCTTCTCTCCACAAAGAATTACTTTTATTCCCTTATTTCACAAAGTAAAAATTTCAACCTAATCTGCCCATTAACACAAAACCATTATAATTGTGACTTATTTATTACCATGGTAGCAGTATTCATGAAATAAAATAAATATCTTATTATACTACATAGACATTAATCAGTGGCGTGCTTCTGGAAAATGAGAATATCAAATAATTGGCTAGCGAGCGTAGCGAGCGAGACAGCAACAACCGGCACTCCGTATCCCCCCATAAAACGGCGAAGTTTTGAAATTAAGTCTGGAAAAGGGTCTTCAATGCCATAGTAACCGGTCGAATCAACTTTTTGTTTCTTGAAAAGCAAGCGTTTTTGCAGGAATTTTCTTTCACTTCTGCGCTTAAGTATAAAGTAAGGCTTGCTTAATGCTGTAGTTTCAGAATAAAGTGGGGTCAAGCCTAAAAAGCCGTGTTTTTGGAGAAAAAAGTTCCCCCGCGCGCTTGTACAATCCATACATACATACATATATACATATATACATATAACATATACCCGATTTTGCATTATCCACCCCTGAAACTACAGCATTAAGCAAGCCTTACTTTATACTTAAGCGCAGAAATGAAAGAAGTGTAAGTGAGGTAAGAAAGTAATTTTGTATTTGTGTTCTAAAATTGATTGCCTTTTGTTTTTGTAGGAGAGAGCTTGTTGTCAAGTTCAAGGTAATTCAGATGGTCAAAGTAACTTCAATTGATACTACAGAAGTTATCAATACTCAAGAATGATGTAAGTAGGAATTCCATATTTGTTGGCTAAAATACAAATAATAACACTGGTTTATTTTTATCGTAGCTGAGAGCTTATTCAAGAGTTACTGGTGATTGAGATTATCAGAATGGTTATGTTTGATACTACAAAAGTTACCATTAATCAGATAAAAGAGTGATTTTGTATTTGTTTGCTGAAATCAAATGTCATAACTGCTATTATAGTGTTTTTATGTTACCTAACTATCAGGCTCGCTCGCCATTTGTGCTCAAGCACACCACTAGTTTATTTATTTATTTGTATATATGTTTGGACGTACGTATGTCACTTTGTACTTTGACCCTCGCATTTTTGTGTTAGTTATGTGGTCGACCCCGTCCCAAATTGCACTAAACAGAATCCTCTGGTTTATCAATCAGTACCCGTATCACCCTAGAAATTGAATTGTTTACCGTTTTGAATTCTTTTGCGGGTGCAGTTCAAACTTGAAAACTTAAGGGACTTCCATTTCTATTCGAGTTAGTGGCGGTGGTAAGTCATGCGCTCTTTGTCATGGTTATAAGCCGTGCGCACAGTATTACCTGAAAATACATTGTCCACTAGACTACTGCGAAGGTAAGTCTGTGTAGGTGCATGTCCAGCTGTGTCAAAGCATTGTGTGTTACAACCACTACTTAGCTAAAGAATATCAAAAAGAAAACTTTGAAATAACGTGTATTGTTTTGTTATTGTTGTTTTTTCCTTCAATTCAAGCAGTTGCAGAGAGTTGTTACTATGGCACTGAAATCCCTTTACCCTGTATGCTAAATTAAAAACCGGACCTTATTTTCAGTAGCTTCAGTTGTTAGAAGTCAATAGTGTTAGAAGTCAATAAAAATAGTATAGTCTTTAGGCTCGCTCGCCATTTGGCTCAAGCACACCACTAGTTAGATATATGTATGGACGTATTATGTCATTTTGTACTTTGACCCTCGCGTTTTTGTGTTAGTTATGTGGTCGACCCCGTCCCAAATTGCACTAAACAGAATCCTCTTGTTTATCGATCAGTACCCGTATCACCCTAGAAATTGAATTGTTTACCGTTTTGAATTCTTTTGCGGGTGCTTAAGGGACTTCCATTTCTATTCGAGTTAGTGGCGGTGGTAAGTCAATGCGCTCTTTGTCATGGTTATAAGCCGTGCGCAACAGTATTTACTTTAAAATACATTGTCCACTAGACTACTGCGAAGGTAAGTCTGTGTAGGTGCATGTCCAGTTGTGTCAAAGCATTTTGTGTTACAACCCCTACTTAACTAAAGAACATCACAAAGAAAACTTTTAAATAACGTGTATTGTTTTGTTGTTGTTGTTTTTTTCCTTCCAAGCAGTTGCAGAGAGTTGTTACTATGGCACTGAAATCCCTTTACCCTGTATGCTAAATTTAAAAACTGGACCTTATTTTCAGTAACTTCAGTGTTAGAAGTCAAAATATAAAAATAGTATAGTCTTTAGGCTCGCTTGCCATTTGTGCTCAAGCACATCACTAGTAAATTATTTACACCGTAAGATTTGTAATTGGCGAGTGAGCATAGCGAGCGAGACACTTACAGGGGTAACACAATTGAAAATCGGGGATGTTTGTTTATTTGTATATATGTTTGGACGTACGTATGTCATTTTGTACTTTGACCCTCGCGTTTTTGTGTTAGTTATGTGGTCGACCCCGTCCCAAATTGCACTAAACAGAATCCTCTGGTTTATCGATCAGGACCCGTATCACCCTAGAAATTGAATTGTTTACGTTTTGAATTCTTTTGCGGGTGCAGTTAAAACTTGAAAACTTAAGGGACTTCCATTTCTATTCGAGTTAGTGGCGGTGGTAAGTCAATGCGCTCTTTGTCATGGTTATAAGCCGTGCGCAACAGTATTCACTTGAAAATACATTGTTCACTAGACTACCGCGAAGGTAAGTCTGTGTAGGTGCATGTCCAGTTGTGTCAAAGCATTGTGTGTTACAACCACTACTTAAAGAATATCACAAAGAAAACTTCTAAATAACGTGTATTGTTTTGTTGTTGCTTTTTTTCCTTCAATTCAAGCAGTTGCAGAGAGTTGTTACTATGGCACTGAAATCCCTTTACCGTGTATGCGAAATTAAAAAACTGGACCTTATTTTCAATAGCTTCAGTGGTAGAAGTCAAAATCATTCATACAAAAATAGTATAGTCTTTAGGCTCGCTCGCCATTTGTGCTCAAGCACATCACTAGTGTATTCCTATAATAACATAGTTCACCCATAATATCATGTGCTACATGTACATCAGGTGAGGTATTACCTGCACTAGGAATATGAGGACTGCGTCAAGATTAGAGAAGTTTCCTCTGACGTCCACGTAGAAGGTCAACTGCTGCTCAAAGTCATGGCCAAAATTTACTTTACGAATAAACCCACACACCAGAGTGCTGGCCTGACGACGCTCATCTTGGTTGCTAAGAGAACTGTACACACACAAACATACACATAGGTAACAATAACTTAACATGAGTTAACAATCTATCCAATGACTGATGATGATATGGTTCTAATAGCCTATATTAAAAACTTCACATGTTAATGTTCTGTCATAATAATAATTAATAACTATTACTATTGTTGTTGATGTTGTTGTTTTTTCTAAAGATCCTACAATCATATAAGATCCACTTTACACTACAGAGAATAAATTTTCTCTCAACTCCGGCACTAATTATTAATGAATTATTGAGGTTTACTCGTATCATCCAAGGAAATGTTTACTCCTTTGAAGTAGGTTGTCTCTGACATGATCTGAATGTTTGAGGGACGCAGTTAGGACTTACAAACTTCCCAGAGTTCATTTAATGACAGCAGAAGTTTTTGGTAAATGTACTGTTTGTCATAGCTATACACCCTATGCAACAATATGTCTAACTGTCAAGTCATGCAGAGAATACAATGTAAGTCTTGTGTTGGTATATTGGGTGAAAAAATGTGTGTGTGTGTGTGTCAAGGATTACCCTCCAGGTGAGCTGGAGATGGCAGTCGTGACAGGAAATCCTTGAATCCAGGACATCAGTGAGAATAAACCAACCCAACAGCAACCATTTATGTTCAATGAACCGTTGAATTGTTTATTTACACGTTTGGTGTTAATAAGTTGTTTACTGCAATCTTGACTATAACTTACTTGATTTTTGTCAATAGCTCAGTCTAGCAGAGGGTAGAATATCTTCATTTTGATTGTTCAATCTCTATCTCCATTAAAATTTAACTCCACACTTGTTGACCAGGGCTAGTTATGCTCAGACAAGTGTGATGGTGGCTCTAGTATGTAGCTAAGGTTAGGGTAGAAACCATCACAATGTGACAATATTTATAGCTAGGCCATCGCTTGTCATTTGTGCTGAAGCACATCACTTCATGTCATCCTTACACATACATACATACACACACACACATACATACATACATACATACATACATACACACATACATACACACACACATACATACATACATACATACATACATACATACACACATACATACACACACACATACATACAGTGTAGGTACTTGTACTTACTCTAGAGAGTCGTGGATGACTTTACACAGATAAGTGAGTCCGTTGATGATGAGTGGATCACTAGTACTCTCTGACTGGTTGCTATAGTAACACACAATAAAGCACTGATATCAAGACTCATATGCATGCATAGTAATTTATACAGACAACTCCCACTAGTGCACACAGTAGTAGTCATTACAATGTACTTCACATTTAACGGAAAGAAGTTCTTTATTCTAAATATTTAATTTCACAATAATGTTACTAACAGATGTCTGACATCAATACTTTTAAGGAAAACACAATTTGTATGCACACACATACACTGAACACATGCATATAATACACACATGCACACACACACACATACACACACACACACACACACACACGCCTGTGTTCATGTATGCACACACTACAGCAACCACTCACATGTTGAATGCTCCCACTATGGTCTTACAAACTTCCACTTTAGTCTCTTCCTTTTGAAATAAGTCAATGAAAGGCAGAAACTTGTCCTAAACAAACAACAACAACAACAACAACAACAATAAATGAAGCAACAACAATACATCTAAAGTGTACCTGGTAAATAATTACATGCATGCACACGGTACAGTAAAAACAGTTTAACATTTTTAAGTGGTAAATCTAAACACAGTGCTAACAACCAGCCAGCCAGATGTAAAGTGAGACTTCAGAAGACAACGGACACAAGTGGCACAAACACTCATCTTGTGAACTTAGTACTGCATATGAAGCTGGTTACAGTTTGTAGGTAGCATACAACCATGCCAAAAATCTGTAAGTAAACCCGTTATTAATTCCAACATTCTACTGGTCTAACTGGTTAGTCATTACTACACCATCAAATGCAATCAGAAGTAAGAACAACAATGTACTGTATGTACGTACAAGTATAGATTGCTCCTAACCAACTGGTAAGGGTTAACTTCAATAAGGATGAAAACTATATAAAGCTATTAACTACAGCGGGTAAGGTGGTGTCAGTTACCATGGAGAATAAAATGGCATAGTCAGTCATGTGAGTGATGATGCGACTGATAATGGAGACCAGGTTGGAGTAGTGCTTCTCAAAGGCACGGTCTGGTATCATGTGCTTGATGACATCCTACAGGAGAGTGTTCACTTCACGCTTCTGATAACACAAACAAAAACAACAACAACAAAACATACTACTGGCATCACATGTTGACCCTTTACCAAAGAGCAACTGACCGAGAAGTGCTTGGCCACATACTCCATCCAGATATGAGTGCAGGAAATGTACTCCTATGCAACAAACACACACCAAGTAATAGAAATGTATAAACTGTAAAGGAGATCGAGTTGGAATTAAATTTTCATAAGGTTGTAACTCACGCCATCAGACACAAAATGTAATAAAGATAACATTCTACACACATACATCATACACATGTATACACAGCACATGTATACACAGCACATTAATACACAGCACATGTATACACAGCACATGTATGCACAGCACATGTATGCACAGGACATGCATACACAGCACATGCATACACAGCACATGTATGCACAGGACATGCATACACAGCACATGTATACACAGCACATGTATACACAGCACATGTATGCACAGCACATGTATACACAGCACATGTATTCACAGCACATGCATACACAGCACATGTATGCACAGCACATGTATACACAGCACATGTATTCATAGCACATGCATACACAGCACATGTATGCACAGCACATGTATACACAGCACATGTATTCACAGCACATGCATACATAGCACATGTATGCACAGCACATGTATACACAGCACATGTATACACAGCACATGTATTCACAGCACATGAATGCACAGCACATGTATGCACAGCACATGTATGCACAGCACATGTATTCACAGCACATGTATGCACAGCACATGTATGCACAGCACATGTATTCATAGCACATGTATGCACAGCACATGTATGCACAGCACATGTATGCACAGCACATGTATACACAGCACATGTATACACAAAACATGTATGCACAGCACATGTATACACAACGCATGTATACACAGCACATGCATGCACAGCACATGCATGCACAGATGGCTGAATTATTGTTACTTATTGCCAGCTATTATGTTTATAATGTCATTAGCAATTCCCTTAATTAGTATGGATCATTGAAATATCCTAGAGAACCAAGGATGGTAGCCAGATTGTGGTAGCATGTCATAGACCTATATAGTGTACCAGTACAGAGAGTTATGCACACAATGATTTTGTTGAAATCTACCAGTATGTATAGGTAGCCGTAATGGTTAGCCAGACTAAAATTATTTTTTAATGTGACTATGGCAGAGATTCAAAATATAGGGTGCTTGAGCACACCATAGCTAGTACTTAATGCATGAGCCAGTGTGATATGACAAATATTTCACTAGCAGCGGGCTAATGTATTTTCACTAGCCAAGGCAGTGAAAATTAAGCCTGAGAGTGAAATATCCTGCCATATCACTCTAATGAGTGTAATAAGTGGTTTATTCTATGCTAGATCTTCATTGAAGTTGCTTGTACTAGGGTTGGTATCTACATTAGGGTACAGCTATCTGTAAAACTCTTTGGGGCTCCCCACACCCCCAGAGTATGCTTCTCTAACCTGGTTGGGTAGTCACTAGGGGAAGGTAGAAGATAAAACTGGTAAGCTAGACTGGTTGCTATAACTACTAGCGTATTATAGGGTAACGAGCTTGGTAGCTAATGCAGGGTGAGATGTTGCTTTTCATTTACTGTCAAAGTTCATTCCAAAAGAGCAAGATTACATTTCTGCTCCTATAATGCTGCAATAACACTACCATTGAATCAGTTATCTTATCGCTAACTATAGTTGCGTAAATTTTGTCAAGCAAAAAACAACAAAAATAAAACGAAGTGATTTGCATAATAGAAGCAAAATTTATTTAGCTATGTCCATTGCCAGGCAATCATCCTGATGGTGACATAATACTGTACAACACATGTAAACACATTCATAATTTCTTGAATGGTTTTTAGATTATATATAATAATATATAATATATATAAAATCTTTCCCAACAGCCATAGAGAGAGAAAGTGAGGAATGCAAGTGCTTGCCCGACATCATGCTCACAGGTAGCTATGTCCTCATCATTATGCACTTCTCCCTCCAAGGAAGGGTGGAGTTTGGAGTGGCCGGAGCATTTTCTTCTGACACTGATCATTATCAGTCCCAGATGTGTGTATGAGCTGGTTCTAAGTGTTCATGCCCATGAAGAAGCTCATGAAATACCTGAAGAATCCCAGAGGTGCAAGCAGGCCAATTTAAAATGTCTTGGCTAGACAATTTAAAATTTATATTCATAGATAGAACAAAACTATTGCTGTTAGCTATAAACTGAAAATTTAAGAACTTGGTTATTCAACAATAGTGACTTCTTTTGCAAATTATTGCATATGCCACTTTTTAACGATAAGTACAGACTGTTTTTCTGTCAGTAAATAATTTTAGCTCTTGTAAAGCATCACCTATGGAAATAAGGACTGATGAGAAACATGCCTTAGTAGTTATATTTTATATCAATGCATGGCCAGAGGTTAATTAGGCGGCCAATTCTGTTAGCCTCAAGCAATTTGAATGTTTTCATATCTCTTGTTTTATACCTAGCTAGCTTGCTAGCTAGCTAGGAATTAACAAGCTCTTCTTTTAGGGATTTTTATATTGAGAGCAAATTTAGAGGAGAGCTAGCTAGTTGTTTGAAACCTCTATAGCTAATTGTGACTGTATACAGGACTGGTAAAGGGAAAGTTTCATTATATATTTTTTAAATTAGGTATTGTCTTTAATTGTCATATCTTGATGTCTATCTGTTAAGCTCCTATAAAAATAACATGGCAACAAAAAAACATTTGCTTAGCTTTTACATTTGGTTCCTGTTTTGGTCAAATTTGTCAGGGTCAGTCGTCTTAGGTAAGGTCAAAAATAGGTCTCTTAGCGTAAATCTGTAGGTATTCATATTCTAATTGGTTGAAGTGAAGCAAGTTGCAGCTGAGTGCAAGCACCAGTGCTACATATTTATGACCTCCAGCTGAAGTTTCTGTAGGAAGAGAAGGAGGGCCAGAACACACTCGAAAGCTACAGATTACTCCATGTGTGTAATAAACTCTTCTCCAGTGATTCTTTTGACGTGGAATCTTTCTTTGCTGTTCAGGTTGGAGGAATAAGCTTAGTGGTGAATTTTTTTTTTGTCTTCTCCATCACCATTTATAGACAAAATAATTGAATTTCATGTAGTCACGTATTTAGAAATTTTCATGTTTCTCCACTTTTCTGGTAGAGGATAGGGCTATATGTCCTATTGTGCACGTGCAGAGCATTTAGCCCTATCCTCTACACATAAGGTAGTGAAAGTATGAAATGTCCTAAATACAGGACTACAGGAAATTCACGTTTTTTTCCCTGTGAGGCATAGCTAATATGTGCTACTGCCACCAATAATTCTCAAGGAACTTACCTTTAGATTGCCAAACTTGTAGTTGGATGGCAAAAGATGTATATATAGGACTATAGTTGCATGTACATAGTATAGCTACCCATGGTTTTGTGGTGGAACTATACATTAGTTAGCTACCTTCCCATCTGTGATTATTAAGGTATAGTTCTTTGAGCTCAGCAGTAGTTAAAAAAATAAGCAATAATTTCTACTCCGTATATGAAATTATGACAAGAATCATAACTCCAGACACCTAGGTCGGGTAATTCGAGCTCATAAAAATATGGCTCTAAATTATGTAACTACACTGGCATGCACACCCTCTCTGTGAATGTCTCCCTTCCTCTTCAACTGAAGTAAGGAGCATGAAAGGCTCAGTTGATTGGAAGCCAGCTTCTTCTTCTTTCTTTATGAACTCTTGCCTCACTTCCAGTTCTGCACCATTACGTCTTCTTCACTTTAGTCATTATAGAAACCTTAGATTACCCAAGATGATATCACAATAAGCTCCACCCAAAACCACAACAGGATGTGCTTTTAAACACTGCTAAGGACTACATTTGATTTTTATTATAATGGAATTTGTAAAGATGATAATGGTATGCTTTGTGATGGATTGCATGTAGTTACTATTCATTTCAAAGTTTGAAAAATCTGTGTGGAGACTGCAGTATTACTTGGCACTACACAAAAATTGCACTTTTCAACATCATACCACTCAAGACCGTTTACCTTGGGATTCTGTTAGATTATTGGATACATATGTACATATTGTGTCGGGTCAGAACCTGAGTCTACATCAACAGCGACAACCAGACCATATGATATTTATTGATCCAGCCAAAACTATTGCAAGTGTAATTGTAATTATATTGCTCTTTGAAAATAAAATAAAAACAGAAGTAGAAAAAGGAATATAAAAATATTTACTAGAAGATTGAAATTAAGATTCTAAGACATTTTTAGAGCCAATTTTAAGGTGTCTGCAGTTGAGCTAAGCTTTAGGTTTACAAGTAATTTTATTAATCCCTCCCAAGTCGATGGATAATGAGGAGATCCATCCTTTATCCAGTCTATTATTACATCTCGACAACACTGCCTCACATCTCCCCGACGCTGGCTATCAATACATTGTAAACGAGCTGGAGTTAGTCCCAGTAAATCTCCAGCATCATCCCACATGATATTTATCTCATCTCTCACTCTGATAGTCTGTGACTGGCCATCAGTGTCTGTCCACTCTAACAATGTTAAATTTCTTAAAGAAAATGCAAGATCTAAAATTTATACCAAATAATGATGAGCACATAAACAAATAATTTCTAGTTGGTTACCTGGTGTAGCAAAAGTTGCAGAACATCTTGGACACTGAGCCGCCACAAATGTATTGTTGTTGTTGGATGCATGTTGGTTTGATAATCCGTCCTCTGAAGTGCCAACCCTCATTGATGTTCTCTCTATGATAATTGTATTAAATAAATAACAATAACTTCTATTATATTCATAACTAAGCAAAGGTTTACTTGATGTATGAGCAGAACCCACTTCTGTTGGTGATGTAAGTGAAGACAAAGAATTACCTACATGCAAATATCCCATGGAATAAACTTATGTGAACATACTATGGTGTTATAATTATTTACCTTCCTTAAACCATGGATATCCAGACTCTGGAATTGTCAGCTTGCCATGTCTACTGCAACGCATATAGAGACAATGTATGCCACTCTTTACTTCATGCAGTGAGCCACATTTCTCAGGGCATGTCAAACTAAAAGCAGTGCCCACTTTGTTACAGCTGTAGTGAAGCTTTGTTAGTGATTGTTGAATACAATTGTCTAACATTACTCGAATGTTGTTACAGACTACATTAGGAGTAGTTGCCCTAGGGGCATACTTTGCAGAGTTATTGGAAGGAGGATGGTTTTCTAAGGCCACACTAACTTCCAGGTGAGAAATGCAACTTCTGAGGCAGATTTGATCAACATCTTCAGAGGAACTCACAAGTAAAGATATCTGGTCTTGATATATGTGGTCTTCCAACAAGTCAAAAGTGAGCTCCTGGTTTCCTTCTGGACACAAGAGAAAAGAAATGAGCATACCAAAGAGACCTTTAGGACAGTGACTGAGCTTGAAAGTGATAGCAAGAGGGGCAATACCAGTGTTGACTCTTTCTGATGAAGACTTTGGGACATGGTTCAAAATCAAAGGAATGAAATATTTTAGCACTCCACACCTGTCTGTGAAAGGAACTGCTATACGAAGGTGACGAAGAAACAAAAGGAACTGTTGAGGCGTAATTTGATCTTCCTTGCTCAAAAGTTTTTCAAAAGCACAAAGTTCTAAAATGCCCTTCTTGCAAAAGCGTTCTTGTTGACTCATTGCAATAGAGCCAGAAGACAAGAATGTCTTCAGTATGAGTTCTGTAACTTTGTCAAAGAGAACATGAGGCTCTTTGATGATTACATCTGAGATTCCCTTGACATTGTAGTGTTGAATTATTCCTACTCTGAAATGTAGGAAGTGGAGAAGAGAGTCAATCTCCTCATCTTCAATATTGAACTTTGCAGCTAAGGCTTTGCATTGATCCATAAATATAATGGTTTCTTTTATGCTGTTCAATTCAAGGCAGAAAAGAAGGAAGCTCACACGAAACTCAACCAAAAACTCGTCTTTATCTTTGATATGCTTGTTGATATCAGAACGAAGACTTTGAAAACCCCGATCATTTTCACAAGTATTATCTACCTCATACATTACTTTCATGCAAGGACTGTTGGGAAGGTGGACTAAATGATTGAATTTTCTTTCATGAATCATTTCATACAAGGCATCATTAATGCTTGCAAGTTTACACTGAGCCTCTGAACCAAGTTTATCAATGTGTGTACCTACTATAAAAACTATAGGCTTGTGACACACGGAAGTACCGTTTACCTGAAATACACCTTCTTCAGTGATGTGAATGGCAGAAACACTGGTAAGGAATTGAATGAGGGCATCCATTGTAGAAATTGTAGATTCATATTGGTTGATAATTTTACCAGTGGCCGATCTGTATTGGATCGTGTTCTTTGCATAGATATCTACATTAGTTTTCAAGACAAAGATGAATATAGATGGGCCGAAGATCAGAAGGGAAAGGCTCTCTTGAAATTCCACCTGTCCACCAGTATCTCTAATATAAAATGAACTTTTCCTCTGCAAATCAGCTATATTTTTCACATTGTGCTTGCTCAGCATTTCACTCACATGGCATTTAACGGCATCTACCACTTCATTGGTATCTAACTGTGGATGTTTTTTATTTATTCCTGGATGCAGTGAAGATTCTTCACCTGCAGAATTAGGAATAAATCCTTTGCAACTATCCAGTTGAGAAACCATGGACTCGTCAAAGTCAGTGACTTTCCATGTATTGTCTTCACATGCGTAAACTGTAGTATGTGTGGAGGAGGGACCTATTTCAACTAACACTATTCTTTCACTAATGCTAGTAGAGGAATAGTATGCACGAAATGGTTTATTCAGCAGACGATCCAACAATGACGTCTTTCCAGTTCCAGGGAGTCCCTGCAGGAGAATATTGGCTATTTTTCTTTTGATGCTCTCTTTATCCATTATTGCTGCTGTCACATCACTTGAAAATACATTCTTCTCTGGAGTCATTGTATCTTAATAGTGACAATTAATCAACATATTGTTAATTATAATAGCGTTAAATAATTTGACATAACTAGAAGGCAAATTAACTATTAAATAAATATCATGCTAAAATTTTGTAATAGGAAATTAAAAATTTAAACTTGAAACACTAAAACTTGGACATTCCTAGAATATTACAAAGCATTGCCCAATCTTCCTCCTTATATAAGCTTAAAATTGATTTCCAACACCTTATTTTTTTCAAATTTCATACATTAATTACTTTGCTACATGCTATTACAGAGACTGTAGATCATATTAGGTTTTTTGTGCAAGTGATACAGTGAAGATAAGTTGTAAAGAAAATTAAATTATTAAATTATTAGTGAATTTCTGTTTGCTGTTAATGAGTTATTAATCTTCTTGTTCAGTTCAGATGAAGACGAGGCCATCCATTCATCCCACATATCAAGTAAGGGGACAGAGTCCTTATAGTCACTTGAAGAACTATTCCGATCATGTGAATCCCATTTTGAAAGTTTTTAATACAGTTTACGTGGCTTCTCATTGAGTCTACGAACCTTATACTTCCACCACAGATCTATTGCAGGGTTAGGATCGAAGTCCTCAATATATTCTGCGTGGGTGGCAATGGTCAACAGATCATTCAAAGTCTCGGTAGAAAATTGAACTCTCCTGCTAGACTTGATAATGTTGACCTGGGAGAACAATGTCCACCTTCCCATTAGATCCAGGCTGAAAAAAAACGAAAGCTCAATTAACATCAAAATGTTCTTCCATTCAGAAGTGTTAGGTGTGAATAAGTTGCCACCAAACTGAATGATACTCAAGAGTTGAAAGTGAAATGCATTGGATTGTATAATGAATTATGGCCTCAAATTTGGCGTGAATTTCTTTAACTTGAGTGTCTACACCACTGAGAGGGAAAATAAACGTATCTAATAGTCTATCAATAGACTTCAGGTCATTCATTTCATCCACTGCCTTTTGCCAACCCTGAGTGGCAAGTACAAATAATATCCTGTAATAACTGAACATCAGACTTAAACAACATTTCCCTTAGTACATAGTTATTCTATCACAATTGTCGCTGTAATGATTTTCATAATATGTCGGGTTGTAAGGCCAACACTGGAAGGTGGTACGTACTAGAACTATATTCTCGAAGGACCAGAGTTAATCATCAGCTTTTCAGGTTCTCGCAATTTTAGAACGTTACTGATAACTGAACACGAGGTGGAAAAATACAAGTTATATTAGTGGTGGGTGGTACAGAACTAAGGCTCACGTGCCCGCATGCAGGCAACATGACGATATATTATGGAGGTGATTATGTTCAAAATATGCGTGTATATTGTTCAGGTTCAAAAGATACAGATAATGTTGTTGTTCTATTCCTGGAGACAATGTTCCTGGTTGATGTGCCGGTCAGACTGGCTGCCTAGGGTGGCTGCTCTGACAGGTCTCAACTGGAGTACTACCACTCTGGGTGTAGCTTGAGGTAGAGCCCAGACATCCACCCGGGGGGGGGGAGAACGTGCAGTGTCCTCCGGTAGAAGCAGGATCAGTCGATCAGTGGAACGATGATAAGTGCGTCCTCTACATCGTAGATCAACTACCCGGACCAGACCATCAGATCCAGGGTAGGGGTCGGTAATGATGGCCAGAGGCCAGTTCCGGGTAACCTCAAAGGAATCATCCTTGAGAAGAACAATATCTCCAGTACAATAGTTCCGTTTGGTAAAATGCCATCTCTGTCGGGCCACTAGAGACTGTATGTAAGTAGCCTTCCATTTGATCCAAAGATCTCGGGTTAATCGTTGAACAAGATTCCAGCGACGTAGCAATGATAACTTGCTGGTGGTATCAACATGGTTGGGTGGTGGTGCCTTCAGAGTTCCTCCAGTCAGGAAATGTCCTGATGTTAACATCTCCACGGAGTTAGGATCAGTAGATGTGATGGGAGTGATTGGTCGAGAGTTTAAGACCGCTTCCATTTCTATCAGAATTGTTTCTAGCTCCTCGTAGGAAAGAGGTTGAGCTGACAAGTTACGTCTAAGAAGCCTCTTCATACTTTTAACCCCCGCCTCCCAGAGTCCCCCGAAGTGAGGAGCTCTAGGAGGAGAGAAGTGCCAATGAAACTTCTTAGTAGTGGTAAGGTGGTTGAAGTGGTTGGTAGTGGTTTCGTTATGAAGTAGAGTTTGAGCCTCCTTCATCTCTCTCCTTGCTCCGACAAAGTTGGAGCCTCCATCAGAATAGAGATGAGTGGGTGTTCCTCTCCTGGCAGTGAAGTGGCGGAACGCTGCGATGAAACCACTAGCAGAGAGGTCAGAGTAGAGTTCAAAGTGCAGGGCTCGAGTAGTGAAGCAGACAAATACCGCAGCATATACCTTAACTCTGGTAGGTTTGCGTGGGTTTCCCCGATGAATCAGAAATGGTCCAGCGAAGTCCACTCCAGATATATCAAAGGGTTTGCTAGGTGTAGTTAGATTATGTGGTAGTAATCCCATCCTCTGGTTGACAAGATTTCCTAGAATCTTCTGGCAAGTGACACACTTCCGGTTCAGGAGCTTGAGGTGATTCCTTAAACCCGGGATGTGGTATTGCTCTGAGATAATTGCCAAAAGAGTTGATGTTCCAGGATGATGATGTAGATGATGTAGTGATGAGATGAGCAACTGGGTGATGGTTGAGTTCAATTTGAGGGGAAGATAAGCTCTGGGTGCTCCATCTCCTCGTCTAACTCTTCCTTGAATCTCAAGTAATCCTTGGGAATTGAGCCGGACATCATAGTGTTGAAGTGAATGACCCTTAGGTAACTGACGTTGATTAGAAGCTGTCTCAAATGCCTCAGGGTAAGACTGGAATTGTGCTGATTTGATGATAAGACATCTGGCTTTCGTGATCTCCTCAGAGGTCAGTTGTTGGTTGGTGATTCGACTAGGTGTTGAAGTTCTACAGTTGGTAATAAATCTCTAAAGCCAAGATATGATTCGGACAAGTTTAGGGAAACTGGAGTACCTATTCCACAATTCCCATGGTGGTTCTGATGATGTGACGGCGACATTAGTTGCTTTGGGTTTGAATCCAACAGAATCATCAGGATATGTTAGGTTGAGGTGTGGCCAATCTACAGGTGGAAGCTTCAGCCAGGTTGGACCTTCCCACCATAGGGTAGTGCTCAGTAAGGTTTCAACCGTGGTGCCACGACTGGCAAGATCCGCTGGGTTGAAGTTGGTGGAGACGTGTCTCCACTGAGCAGAAGGTATAAGTCCGTTGATAGTGGTGACTCTGTTTGCTTGATAGGTTTGTAATCGATGAGGTGAACTATGAATCCAATGCAGTGTGACAGAGGAATCTGTCCAAGCAAATATAGATGAAGTCGGTAAGTTGAGATCTGATGCTACTAAACTCAGTAGTTTTGCCAAGAGGAGGGCAACAGTTAACTCAAGCTTGGGGGTGGTCAGAGTCTTAATCGGTGCAACTCTTGATTTGGCCATCACCAAGTTTACTTTGGTTGATGTGTCTGCAGCAACTGTCCGTATGTAGACGGCTGCCCCATAGGCCTTCTCTGAAGCATCTGAGAACCCGTGAAGCTGGATGCTAGGATGGTTGGTGCCAGATGTGAGTCTTCTCGGCACTGGATGTGCTGCTAGGTCTGGTAACGCTGCTGTCCAAGCATGCCACAGATTCTCAAGGTCAGCTGGAATAGGTTGATCCCAGCCGAGACCAGATTGCCACAATTGCTGAAGAATCAGTCGGGCTACCACGGTAACTGGGGAATAAATCCCAAGGATATCATAAACCTTGGCAGCCGCTGAAGCAACTAGTCTCTTGGTGGTAGGTATAGATGGATCAATATTGGGTGTTGAAATATGGAGATTGTCGGTCCGCAAGCTCCAATGTATGCCCAAGGTTTTGGCAGATGACATCGGTTCGGTGATTTCCAAATCTTCAGTTTCAATTAGTTCAGGCAGTAGTGTTGATAGAAATTCAGGAGAGTTACTTCGAAATTTCCGGAGAGTCATTCCTGCTTCTTTCAGCAAGTTGATGAGTTGATCTCCGAGGCGCTTCACTTCCTGTAAGGTTGATGCTCCGGCCAGACAATCATCCACGTAGAAGGATTGTCTAATGGCAGTGGTTGCTTCTGGATAGCGACTCTGTTCCTGATCAGCCAACTCCAACAATACTTGGGTAGCAAGGTATGGTGATGAAGTGACCCCAAATGTAAGTCTGCACATCCTGAAGTCTTGAATGGTACCGGTATCAGTATCTCTTTGTAGAAATCTATGATACTCACGATCGTTTGGGTCCAATTCCACTTCCCTGAACATCTTTCCAATATCAGCAGTGATTGCGATTGGAAACATTCGGAATCTGTTAATTACTGATGACAGGAGAGGGTAGAGATTGGGTCCTGGTAGGAGTGTGTCGTTTAGCGACACTCCAGTGCTGGTTTTACACGAAGCGTCGAACACAGCTCGTAATTTAGTAGTTGATGAAGCCTCTTTGGTCACTCCATGGACAGGTAGATAGTAGGAGTTGCTTGGTGATAGAGATAGTTGATTTTGAGGCACAAACTCCGAATGTCCTAGGTCCACATATTCCTTAAGGACTGCTTCGAATTTAGCCAGCTGCCCTGAAGATTCCAGTGACTTCTCGTTGCGGATAAATCTCTTCAGTGCAGTTGGTCGAGAGGTGCCCAAAGTAGGCGGTTCCTCCTTTCGGGGTAATGTTACACGAAATCGCCCTGAGAATAGGCGAGTATAGTGATCCTTAAAGTGATCCACGGCTTGTTGTTCTTCAGTTGTGAAGCAAGTAGACGGTTTTCCAACTTTATCCATCTCATGGAGCCTGTTGAGGGATTCCTCTAGTGGATCTTTGGTAGGTATCACTGTGAGCACAGTTTGATTGGTTGGAGCTCCTGGTAGGTACCCTGCGTAGATCCAGCCAAAGATGGTTGGAGCTACATACCCCTTTTGATCAGGCGTATAGATACGAGGTCCGGTGTGTACTTGACTGCTTGCAGAAACTCCCAGCAGGACGTCAATAGATCCTCCAAGTTTCGGGTCTGCAGCTGGAGATCTGCCCAGGTCTATTTGCTGCTGTATCAGCTGCTTCGGGTCAGTAGGTGATAAGATAGGTGGTAGCTGTCTAACAATATGACAGGTAACGGTGATTGATTCAAACGATGATAATGAATTGGTGGCTGAAAGGGTCAGCTTGACGGTGTGCTTGCTCTTCAACAGTTTGCCTGAGGCTCCGGTGAAAGTCCTCACGACTGCCTTTCTGGGTAGTTGTAGAGCACTGGCTAGAGCTTCAGTTATGAGGGATGGTACAGAGCCACTGTCAAGTAAAGCTCGTCCTTGCTGCTGGATCCGTCCATTGCGGCAGAGAAATTGAGCGGTTGACAAGACTACTGAGTTTTCTCCTCCATAAGTTACCATGACCTCACCATCTGAGTCGGAGTCAGGTGTTGAAGGATGATGGCTGTTGGCAGTTGATGTGGTGTTGGTAAATTCCTCCTTGTGAAGGAGGGAATGGTGTTTGCCGTTACACGTCCGACAAGTGAACGAGGAAGGGCAATCTCTCCTTCTGTGTCGATGACTGAGGCAGTTAAAACACAAGTTGGCTTCTTTCACTACTTTCTGTCGATTCTCTGGTGTCAACTTCATAAAAGCTGCACATCTCGGGAGTGAATGTGGGTCTTTCCCACAGGCCGGACAGCGAAAGACAGTTTCGGTGGTTGGTTCAATATTGTCGGCCTGGGTTGCGACTGCCCTCACTGGCAAGGTCACTCTCTTTAATGGTGGTTTCGATGAGGTGTTGGATGAGTTGATCAGTTTGTGAGATGTCTTCAAAATAACGGGATGCTCGATCATCCGGAGTTCTCTTTTTCTAAAGAAGTCCCTGACTTCGGTGATAGTTGGAAGACTCTTCAGATCCTCCCAGTGGTGAGTCCACTCGTACAACATGTTCTTGTCGAAACGAGATATCGCAAGGGCAGCTAAGAATTGTTCCAACGTGTTTCCTCCACATTGCTCAAGCCCCTTAGTGTGAGAATCAATCATCTCTCTCATCCTCCTAAGGCTATCACAATTGTAGGAGTAGGTCTCAGGTTTCAGGATAGCTGCGACATGTTGTGGGTAGATTCTCCATGCCCCACCATAAACATCTTCAAGGGCTTGGAGTGCTAGAGCGTATCCGTCAGTGATGGCAGCATACTGTTTGATGGTGGTTTTGGCACTGGCTGTAGTCATGCAGTTCAGCAAGTGAGTACACTTCTCCTGGTCGGAGATACCAGTTCCGTCTCTCTCAATGGCCGCAGTAAATAGGGCCTTGAAGTTGAGCCATTCGGTGGGCTCTCCATCGAACTTAGGCAGATCAAGCCTTAGCCTAGAGGCCACCGTGATGGTTCTGGCTGACGGTGCATCTGCTCTGTCTGTAGTGGTTAGATCTACTGGTATTGGTGTTGATGTTCTGCTACTGGCGGTTGAATGTTTTCCGGCTTCAGCTGCCTTCTTCTGATAGTTGGCGGTAGCCTTGTTAAGGTTATCCACTAGTTTGGCGATGTGAGGATCCAAAAGGTATTCACCCGCCTTCCTCTTGAAGTCCACAATTTGCTTCTTGAGGTTAGCAAAGGATTCCTGGTAAATTTGTTGATCTGGGTCCTCAGCTTCTAGCAAAGGACTTAGTTCTTCCATGAGAATGGAAAAATCTCGTTGTATAATGACATTATCCAACAAAGCGACAGATCTCTCTTCCAGAATTTCATATTCCTCCTCGGCAGCTATACCATGAGCCTCTTCCTCTTCAAGTGCAGGATCTGCAACCATGAGCTTCTCAATTTGTAGCTGAAGGGTCTTGTACAACCTTATAGAACGTTCTAGACTATCGACACACTTCTGTACCGTTTTGGCACTGAGTGTGTCCAAGGGGGTGATGGTGATAGTATCCAGCTGTCCAGCTAGCTTAGTAAGTTGAGTCTTACGGGCGGTTCTCTTACGTTTGACAGCTTCCACATCCGTCATCGATTGTATCTCGGATGTTTCCACTGTGATTCGAGACATGATTGGCAGGTAGGTGGAGGAAGCAATCCCAACGACGATAGATAATGTTTCCCAACGATAAATAATGTTTCCCAACTATACGCATAGCCAACAACAGATAGCTAATGAATAGTCCTACTCGATAAATACAACGATAGGAAGTATTCCCAACGACGAGAGATGATGTTTCCCAACGACGATAGATGATGTTTCCCAAAGACGGTAGATGATGTTTCCCAACTATACACGTAGCCAACAACAGATAGCTAGCTAATGAATAGTCCTTACTCGATAAGTACAACGATAGGCAAGGGGTCGACAAGATGATAAGTTCGATTAGGTTGACCAGGTATGTGGTCGTCAAGTTGATAAGTTCGATTAGGTTGATTGTGAAGGAAGGCTCACGGTCCCGGTGATCGAGTTGATAGGTGATTGCAGAAGGTGGTATGCTGGTCTCGGTGATGATGGCCTCGTTGGATGGTAGGTGGTTTTCCTTCTCGGCGCTGGCACGGATCCTCTGTCTAGAGTATCCGGCTCGAAGGACCAATTCAATGTCGGGTTGTAAGGCCAACACTGGAAGGTGGTACGTACTAGAACTATATTCTCGAAGGACCAGAGTTAATCATCAGCTCTTCAGGTTATCGCAATTTTAGAACGTTACTGATAACTGAACACGAGGTGGAAAAATACAAGTTATATTAGTGGTGGGTGGTACAGAACTAAGGCTCACGTGCCCGCATGCAGGCAACATGACGATATATTATGGAGGTGATTATGTTCAAAATATGCGTGTATATTGTTCAGGTTCAAAAGATACAGATAATGTTGTTGTTCTATTCCTGGAGACAATGTTCCTGGTTGATGTGCCGGTCAGACTGGCTGCCTAGGGTGGCTGCTCTGACAGGTCTCAACTGGAGTACTACCACTCTGGGTGTAGCTTGAGGTAGAGCCCAGACATAATAGGTCTTTGCAACTGAAGATCTTTTCAACTCTTGATGTTGATATGTAAACAATCACTAACAACAGTGAATTTCTCAAGTGTTGCTGCAAATAGTGGCCATTGTGTTAAGGCTTTGACTTTATCTAATTAACCCTCAGCGCGCATGAGCCCAGAGGGTTACAGTAGTCCTAGTGTCATTAACCCTCAGTACGCATGCGCCTGAGGGTATATAGTAGTCAACCTGTCAATCATTCAGTCACTCATTCAGTCATTCAGTCAACAGGGGATCTCGAAGAGTACGGCAACCCAGGCTTTGAAAGCGACATCAAACTATAGCACTTCACAAAGTAAGTCCCTTTAATGTGCCAGAATTGTTAGTTTTGACTTAGTTTTCAAGAAAAAGCAGTAGAATTTCAGTCCTACAATCGTACGTTATGGTAATGGGAACCGCCCCTTAAAATACTTGCTTGTCACGTGAGCCAGCTTGCAGGTTGCAAATCACTTCATACAAGCTAACTAGCGCTGAGGGTTTGCACTTCAGTGCTCTAGTTCAGTCACTCTGTCATTCAGTCAACAGGGGATCTCGAAGAGTACGGATACCCAGCCTAGAAGTCTCTGGTTCGAACCCTAATAGACGGGGTTTTTTTCATTTTTTTTTCCATCCTGTTTTTTTTTCTTTTTGTCTTCTTGCTTTATTTTCCTTTTCCTAATGTTTTTTTTCTTTCCTACCTTTTCCATTCATTTCCACTTTCTTTCCTGTACTGTTTTTCTTTCTTTCTTCTTCCTTTTTCTTTTCTTCCTACCTTTTTTCATTCATTCCTCTTTCTTTGTCCCTCTTCCTTGTCTTTTTCTCTTGCCTGCCTCTCTTCATGCCACTTCTCTTTCTTATTTTGTTTCTACACTTTTCCTTTGTTATTATTTTCTTTATCATACTAGCTAACTAGCACTGAGGGTTTGCACTTCTTCAGTGCTCTAGTTCATTCATTCATTCTGTCACTCTGTCTGTCAACAGGAACTTCTGGAAGGTAGGAACCAGCCAGGCTCTGAAAGCGGCATCAAACAGCAGTATTTCACGAAGTAAGTTCCTTTAATTGCCAGAATTTTGATTTTGGACTTCGTTTCCAGAAAAAAGCGAGTCTTTCCAGAGCCGTGCGATCGTAGGCTTACAGCGGGAACCGCCCCTTAAAAAACTTGCTTGTCACGTGAGCCAGCTTGCAGGTTGCAAATCACTTCATACTAGCTAACTAGCACTGAGGGTTTGCACTTCAGTGCTCTAGTTCCTTGACAGAATTGAGGAGACTAGAAAGAGCTGCCAGTATATCCAAATCATCCTTCTGCATTTGTTATGATAAAATAACAACTGGACTGTAGAAGTCTACAAACAAAGCAGCACAACCCAACAAAACACTTTCCATCAATCCATTGGTCATAGTAACCTTTCATCTTCGCTCTATCGGTAGATTTCAATGTATTATCCAGAGATAGAACAGCATAATGACTAGTATGTACTATACTTCGAGAGAATATGTCTCATTGCATCCCATTAAGTGCTATCCTGCTAGAGACACTAGCTCTCACAGGTATAGTACCATAATCATCAGAGGTAAGACACTCCCTCTAATCATTGATGAAGTCCTCCAGTTGACGGCATTTCTTGGTTGATATTTCATACAGGGTACAGTTTAAGAAGCACATCATCAATATAGCTGAAAGCTGTACTATTAAAAGCATCCTTAATTTCCAGTTAAGAGCGATAAGCCAAACACCACATCCAAAATATCCATGGCAATTCCCTCTCAACCAATCCTACCAACCCAACAAGTGCATCATGTTCCATTAAGCTCAGCATTAAGCAAAGCTCAATCCTTACAGAATCCCTTCACCACTTGTACTATTAGGTTTGTACAAAATAACTTGTTCTAGTATGCATGCCTTTTCATCAGGCCCATTTTGATCAAACCACACAACTAAAACAATTTCATTATCAACGTAGCCACTATCAATTGAGCCATCAACATCAGTGAAATTTTTTTGTTGCATTAAGACAAAGACACAATTTTTCCCTCCACACATTTTTAGCAATATAGTGAGTAATCTCCTTGCCAGCCATTTCAGTTGTGTAGTTGGTTCCCACACTAACACCATGCTTAGCTTCTAGTTTCACTAGTTGAGGATACTTGTGTAAAGATAACTTTTCCTGAGCTATGAAGTATGCAATATCTAACTTGTATCTTAACATTAGTCTTTGCCCCTCATTCAAACTAAACAATGCCTTCGCTACAAGTGCATACAACACCACACTCTCACCTATAGCCTTAGTTTGCATGGTCTTGTCTGAGAAGAGAAGAGGCATGAATATGTTTAGCTGCAGTCGCATGTTCTTGAATATTGCTTGTTCGAAGACAGTCCACCCCATCAATCTAGCAGGCACTATAATTCCTTCTCCCTTTAATCTTCGCTTTGAATTTCGTACGGTTAGAGCATTTCAGATGTGTAATTTTTTTCCCATCTTTATAAGTCGTGTTGCAGTCAAGCCAGCTCATTGTTTGTAGCTCCCTGTCAAAATCTCGGCACCTAATTTGAAAAGTTGTGCAAGTAACACTTCTTCTTTAGACTGACTGTCACTGTCTGACTCTGAAGTAGAAGTGCCTAGCTAGCGAACTTGTTGATGCGCCTCAAGAACTCACCATAGTCTGAGCATCAATGATGACAGCTGCAAGATAGACTTTGACCTCAACCCTCCTTCCAAAAGAAATGACTGGCCACCAGGACGGCGCGGGTGCGTCATTGAGCAGCCAATATGAAAGATTGATCAGTAATGGGCCAATGTCTGCCAGTAACATTGCACACTGGATAGTATCACCCATATTTATTAGAATTGAGAACACAAAAAACATAGAGTAGGACTGGAGCTATCTGAAGACGTTTGGGACTGAGAGGTGTTTGGATAACTGAAATGCTCAGATAACTGAACACCATAGAAAATTCATTATAAAAGCACTAATGAAGGGGAATAGTCAAGCAATTCTTCATGTTTGCACGTGCTACTATTTGATTTTGGGTGTTCGGTTAACTGAAGTGTTCGGATAATTGAAGTTCAGATAACTGAAGCTCTACTGTATATTCCCATTGATTCTACCATGCATAAAATGAAAGCCATTCCATTATTATTATTATTATTATTGTCATCATTATCATCTATATAATTGGCGAGTGAGTGAGACACTATACAGTGGTGTCAAATTGAGAATCGGGGATATTTGTTTGTTTATATGTGTGAACATACATATGTCATTTGTATTTGACCCTCTCGTATTTTTGTGTTAGCTCGGTGTGTGACCCCATCCCAAACTTCACTAAACAGAATCTTCTGGTTTATCGATCATTACCTGTATCATCTTAGAAATTGAATTGTTTGTCGCTCTGAATTCTTTTGTAGGTGTAGTTAGAACCCAAATGCTTACAGGAGTTCCATTTCTATTCGAGTTAATAGCGGTTTTAAGTTAATATGCTATTTGTCACAGTTAGAAGCCCTACACAACAGTATTTACATCAAAATTCATTGGCCATAGACAAAACATGAAGGTAAGTCTTGTGTCTACTACTTAGCTAAACAATATCACAAAGAAAACGTTTAAATAATGTGACTTGTTTTTGTGTTATTTTTCAATTCAAACAGTTGAAGCAAGTGGTTACTATGGCATTGAAACCACTTTAACGTATATAAATATTTTTAAAAATAGACTTTTTTAGTAGCTTGAGTGTTAGAAGTTAAAACCAATCATTTAACAATAGTTTAGTTTTAGGTTCGCTCACCATTTGTGCTCAAGCACATCACTAGTAATACCCATGACCGAGGACGACATGCGTATTCATGAATGAATTCATGAGCTAATGAACTAGAATGCACAAACGTACAATGCTTGTATAGTCGCGCTTAAGGTGAACTTGTTAGCATCAGAAAAGCAGCTTTCTTGAACTAGCGCTGAATTGCGGAGCACACCAAGAATACAGTTGTAAAAAAAGTAAAGGGTTTGGCTATGTTAGACTACTGGTAGGTGAATTCGTTTGCAACCTAACCAGATACAACAATAAATAGAAAGAAGACAAGAGTGGTCCAGAAAGAGAAGATTGGGGAAAGTGTCGTCACATTCAGTAGAAAGTGTCGTCACATTCAGTAGAAAGTGATTACTGTAATTGTAACTAAAAGCAGGTGGAATAAACTAGAGTAGGCGGTGTACCTTTTAAAAAGGAAGGCCAAAATGCAAAAGAGAAGGCAAAAAAGTTAATTAGCAGGTGGAATCGATGAGGAAAGGCGGTGTAATAAAAAGGAACAAGCACAAAAGAGAAGGCAAAAGGGAACGATTAATATTGTAAAAAGTGGGTGGAATTGAGTGAAGGCGGCATAAGTTTCAAAAAGAAAGGCGAAAGTAGAAAAGCTGAAGCTAAAAGTTTCACAAAGAAGAACAGAAAGATTCAGAAATAGGAGAGGTAGACAAGGAGGAGAAAGGTCTCCATGAAAAATTGGGGATACAGAAATGAGTTAGTTCAGGAAAAAATAGAGCAGGAGAGGGAAACTGATGTAGCCTTAACCAACGGTAAAGAATGATGACCATGAATAACAATAACTTATGCTACTGCATTCTTACTTTGCAATACATCAAGTGCCACTGTGTGGCGGGGTACTTACTAGTTATTATTATAATTATTATTATTGAGATTTTGGTACATTAATATGTTCAGAGGTAATTCTGTTCCATAAACAGCCGTAAAACGGTCACCGTAGTTTTTGTCACTGCGTTTCGTACTGTTTTGACTAAACAGCTGACATCGTTTACTAAAACGGTAAAAAAAGGTTAAGCTTTTCCATCGATTCACTGATATTTTTTAGCTAGAAACTCTTCCATAGATATATCAGCAAGCTAAGGCCTTGTATCGACCATTAAACGCTACGGGGAAAGTGCAAAAACGATCGTACAAAAATTTAACTTGCTTCAATAAAGCTGCAGACCGAAATTCCGAGGATCACAGAGCTAAAACGAGGTCCACACTTCGTAGGTGTTCTGTTAGCTGCTGATGGACCTCCAGTAGTAAAAATCAGCCCAAGACCTAAATTCGAGAAGTAACCGATACTGTGCAGTGGTCGAACTAACAATTCTCCGTGAGACAACTTCAAATACGATGGCTTTAATTTTTTAACCTGTAAAGATCCACCTCAGGAGTCTGTAAACAAAAAATCGGAACGTTTTATTGGATAAACATTATTTTATATTTCTTTGAGCAAGACTTATGGTGAATGAGAATGATTGAAAAGGTAACACAGTCGAAAGGAACGGCAGTCTTTTTACCAAACTATTTTCCTAGTGACGGCCATTCTACGGAATGGAATTCGGAACTTTATTTTTGTCTTCTACTGTAGATAATAGCACAAATAAATTAAACAAAAACCTTTAACTAACAAAGACCACAGAGTACTACACTGCCTTAATTCTACACTTACTCATAGGGGTCTGAGTAGCAGCTATAACTCCATCATGAGTCCCAGTCGTGGTTTGTACTCCATTTTGAGTTTGGGTTGGTTGAACTCCATCTTGAGTCTGGGTGGGTTGAACAATTTGGGTTGGTTGAACTACATTTTGACTCTGGGTTGGTTGAACTCCATCTTGAGTCTGGGTTAGTTGAACTCCATTTTGAGTTTGGGTTGGTTGAACTCTATTTTGAGTCTGGGTTGGTTGAACTCCATCTTGAGTCTGGGTTGGTTGAACTCCATCTTGAGTCTGGGTTGGTTGAACTCCATCTTGAGTCTGGGTTGGTTGAACTCCATTTTGATTCTGGGTTGGTTGAACTCCATTTTGAGTCTGGGTTGGTTGAACTCCATCTTGAGTCTGAGTTGATTGAACTCCATCTTGAGTCTGGATATTGAGTTGAAGTCCATTTTGAGTTTTAGTCGTGGTTTGTACTCTACTATTATTTGTTTGCTTATGACTTGGCACCATAAACAAATTACTTGAAGTAAATGGTTCTTCCACACTAGCACCTTGATCACTGGGAACATCTGTGAAAACAGAGCAAATACAACAGTACATAGAAATATAAATTTGGCGAGCGAGCGAGACACTATCAGGGTTAACATAATTGAAAATTGGGAATATTTGTTTGTTTATATAATATGTATGGACATACGTATATCATTTTGTGCTTTGACCCTCACGTTTTTGTGTTTGCTTGTGGTCTACCCCTTCCCATACCTCCACAAAACAGAATCTTTCAGTTTAGCAATCGTATCATTCACGGAAATTAATTGTTGTTAAATGATTACCCCTTTGTATTAGGTTGTTTCTGAATGATACAAGACACACTTATGTCTTAAAAACTTACTGTTAGACTCAACACTGTGCAGTAATTCTTAAGAACTTCTTGTATTTTTCAAGTTGCAAAATGTTATGGCGAACAGTTACAATGGTATTGAAACCCTTACCAGACGTAATTAGAAGAAAAAAAATCGGCCTGTATTAGTATAGCTGTGAGTGTTTGTTGTCAAAAAGCTACTAGTAATTCAGGTAGTCAAGGACTACAGAAAATACCAGTACTCGGGGAATTGAGGAAGTTCCGTATTTGTTAGCTAAAGTATATAATGCTCACAACAGCTACGTACTTATACATTTAGAAATGGACTTATAGATGCTTTTGAAGTGTGTTTACTTTATTTTCGTGCACAGGCTCGCTTGCCCTTTGTGCTCAAGCACATCACTACTTATGCATACTTTAAATAACCCAACGAAGTTAAATGTAATTGAAATTTCAAGTTTATTATCTCATGGACTCTACACAGTACAAAGTGTAAAGCATGATATTTTGGTGTCATGCTTAGGGCTAGAGGAATCAGTCTAGATGGTCTGGAGTATCTTTTCAGTTGGGGAATTCCAAAATTCTAATTATAGCTATTTCAAAGGGGAATTACACAATTGATGATCTTACCAATTTCTTTATGCTGTTCCAGTTGTATGGCATTGATAGTTATGAATAGGCCATATGGTTGCATTACAGTATATATTGTACTTGCCCACACTTGTGATTTCCTTGACCACACCTACACTATTTTAAGAGTAGTAACTCTGTTGGCAGCATACTAAACCCTTCAAAGTCCAAGAGTTTCTGCAATAGAGGGGTGATGTGATGACATTGTGATTCTGAGGCCGGTTTTTTAACGGGACCAACTTGCAGACCCACAGGTAACACCAAGTTAAATATCAAACTTAAGGAGAAGGGGTTTGCTACCCTTGAGACACCTGGCTGGTCCCATACAGACAAAACAATTCTAGGTCCTTTTCAATGCAAGCACAACCGGTGAATTGCGCCATTCTCAAAATTTGTGTCAGCCAGAATTTTATCACAGACCAGTACTGAGGATGATTGTTTAATCAAATCAGGCCCCATCACGCCCCTGTTTGTTAAAATATTAGTGTGGTATTTGCTAGTCTACATGAATTTGGTAGTAAGCAATACATTTTTTGATCGATTATTGTGCTAACCAAACTATCAAAAGGAGTGGTAGCCTGTCTCTTGCACACTCTACAAAACAATTAAAAAATTTATTCGCAAAGTTCATTCTTGATACCATACTGCAGAATTCGCCTGTCCTATCATTGTTCTTTCTATATCAGCAACCTTCTCTAAATTAACTTCTAATTTCATGCACCCATTCGTTCTGGTGATAACTGGTTATAATCAGCCATACAAGATAAAGAACTGAAACTTCTGGTAGAGGTTCATAATTCCCATTATTGAGTTAAATACATTATCACTATTAGTTTCCTTTAAAATAAAGCAAAGCACTTGTAGTCTGTCCTGTGTAACTATATATAGCACTTGTAGTCTGTCATGTGTAACTATATATAGCACTTGTAGTTTGTCCTGTGTAACTATATATTGCAGGATGTAAGAAAAGCTTTAAAAATTTTGAATTTTTTTTCATTCTAGCAGTATACTATTCAGCTTTCCTTGTACCATAGGAGTGGTGAACGAATGGTATGCCTAAAATTGGTCTATGCCATTGGTTTAGCTGTTCTGTACAAGTATTGTCTGAAGAATTTTCATTTAATCTGAATTTTGCATAATCTAATTATTACTATTATTATTATTATAATTATCTAAGAGTGCAGTAGCATCCGGTAGAAAAAAAACAAACTTTTAAGAATTCAGTTCAGCATTCCAGATGCAGCTCCGCATCAAATTCCTAAGCCAGAACATTTAATAAAAATAGAAAGTTGTAAACATTACTTGTCAAAAAGTCGCATTTTCTTTTATAATATTCATCATCTTCAAATTTTCCATGAGCCAGGCTAGAGCAAAATAGGTAGTGCTGAGTGAGCTAACAATATGATAATCCTGTTGTACACTCAGTAAATCCTCCAACCTTTGGGATTTTTTTTATTGAACAGGAACACTACTGAACAGTCTAACCAATGCCGTCCCTCTAAAGTTTCCATTGCCACCATGTTTTAGGCTTCCTTGCACTTTGAAATAATAATATGCACTATACACTATCGCACCATTATTAAAGGTTTATTTTTTTTATTGCACATGCATTATCACCCTGACAATAATATTAGACTATGTATAAAACAATGATGCAGCTGGCTCGGTAGAAATGTCCACTATGTTACAGGGAGACAGGAGAATAGTGACTCAACTGCCCACAGTTACCCTGCTGAACCTACAGCAGAACAATCCCACACTAATAACCCAATGTTCTCAGGCTACTAGCGACGAATGGTGTATTAGAAAACTGACAAAAAAAGTAGCAACAGTAGTAGTAGTAGTACAAGTATAAGAACCCGAGAGGATGCTCCACTCT